>Ga0302319_10000343_pt1 | contig 103323 bp, 83 predicted proteins | sample Bog_T0_2_FD_203319 | JGI IMG/M metagenome (GOLD analysis project Ga0302319, IMG submission 203319) | Peat permafrost microbial communities from Stordalen Mire near Abisko, Sweden - Bog_T0_2 | ecosystem: Environmental > Terrestrial > Soil > Wetlands > Peat | place: Sweden: Abisko, Stordalen... | reverse complement strand
GCGGCGAGGCCGCCGGCTCTGGGGAAGTCATGTGAAACATCGTACACTGAATTGGGTTTTCTCAGAATCGGCTAGGCGCCCTGGGCGAGCGGCCAGCGGCCCAGGCCGGCCAGCGCTGTGGCATGCGTCGGCTCCATGGCATAGGCAAACAGATGGCCTTGACCCAATTCGCAGCCCATGCGCTTGAGCGCTTCCAACTGCTCAGGCGTCTCGATTCCCTGGGCAACAACGCGCATGCCGAGTTCCTGTCCGAGATGAATGAGCGACTCGAGGACCGCTGCCGGGCGGCCTTCGGAGATTGCGCTGGCGGTCAGCTTGGGCGACAGCTTGACCACGTCTATGGGCAGGCGCGCCAGATGGATGAGAGGCGCGAAGCGGGAGCCGAAGTTGTCCACGGCGATGCGCACTTTGCACTCGGCCATGTGCTGAAGAATGATCGCGGCTGCGTCGGGGTTCTGGTTCAGCGTGCTTTCGGTTACTTCGAACAGAAGCTGCGCGGGATTGACGGCATTGGCTGCCAGTGCGTTCTTCAACTGCGGCAGCATCTGCGGATGGAAGAACTGGCGCTCCGACAGGTTGAGGGAGACGGTCAAGTCCTGCTCGGTCACGCCCTCTGACCAGTTGAGCAACTGCCGGCAAACGGTGTCCATGGTTTCGCGGCCGAGCGTGATGGACAGGCCGGTGTCCTCGGCCACGCCGAGCAACTCAAGGAAGCTGTCCACGGAGCCGTCGGGCCGGCGCAGCCGCAGAAGAGACTCGAAGCCCTCCAGGTTGCCGGAATTCAATCGGTAGATTGGCTGGTACCACACCTCGAACTGGTGTTTTTCAAGAACGCGACGCAGTTCCCGTTCGGGGTCCTGGCTGCACTTCTTGAAGGGCATCTCAAGCTGCTTCGAGAAGAACTCCGAGCAGCCTCCGCCGGTGAGCCGGGCGCGCTGCAGGGCGAACCCCGCATCCCTCACCAACTGCTCGGCGTCGCAGTGGTCATTCCCGGCAATGGCAATTCCCAAGCTGGCGCTGACACGGACAAAGCTGCCGAAGACGTCAAACGGCTCTTCCATTTTGACCAGGATGCGCGCGGCCACAACTTCCAGGTCGTCCTGGTCGAGGATGTTTTCAACCAGCACGGCGAACTCGTCGCCGCCCAGGCGCGAAGCTGAATCCTCGGGACGCAGCGAGGCCTGCAAGCGGTCGGCTACGGCCATCAGCAGCACATCGCCGGCCGCCTGGCCGAGGATGTTGTTGATTTCCTTGAAGCGGTCCAGGTCCAGCAGCAGCATTCCGCAGTTCTGGTCGCGGCGGCGGGTGCGGCGCTTGAGGGCCAGGTTCAGGCGGTCCATAAAAAGGGCGCGATTGGCCAGGCCCGTCTGCACGTCGAAGAGGGTATCGCGCTGCACCTTGGCTTCGGCCTGCTTGCGGTCGCTGATATCGCGGAAGCTGAGCACATAGCCTACGCTTGCGCCACTCACGCGCAGCGGAGCGGCGACCAGGGCTACGTCCAGCAGTTCGCCGTGCTTCGTGATGCGCACCGTATCCACGGAGACGCGGCCCCGCTGATCCACTTCCTTTTCCAGCATGGCCAGTTCGTGATGCCGCGTTTCCGGCACAATCAGCTCGCGCAGGTTGCCACCACTGGATTCTTCAGATGTATAGCCGAACATTTTCGTGAAAGCAGGATTGGTGTAGAGCACATGGCAGCCATGAACGATCGCCACGGCCTCGGGGATGCTGGCAAGAACATCTTCCATCAGGCGCGATTTGGGCGCCTTGACGCGGCCCGTGGGGTGCGCCACGATGATGGCTTCGCGCTGTTCCACGTTCAGAATGCTATAGGTGCCTTCTACCGGCATCAGGCAGCCGCCGCGCGCCGGCATGGTGGCGTGAAACGTTCTTCCGGTCCTGGTGCCGATCAGTTGCGTCTGCGGCTCGGCGGTTCCGGGAAACAATCCCCACAAGACTTCTTCCACGGGACGCGGCGCCCAATCGGATTCGCCGATGCCGAGCGCCTGGCGCGCCTCAGCGTTGGCGAACACGACTTTACCGGCCTGCTCCAGAAAGACAAGCACCGGCAGCGCATCCAGGACTTCCTTTTGCTGGGCTGAGCCGGAGTTTTCCGGGAGGTTCAAGGTCATCGTGTCGTGCGGCCCTGCCGCGATTTCCGCCTTGGCTGGTTTTTCCTGTGGCGCAATTGCGGCCGTCCAAATTGGTATTGCCATAGCTGAAATCGTATGCGGGATGGGACCTAGTTCCCATCCCCTAAACCGTGTACCCATTGCTACCAAAGTCCGAAATCTGTCCCACCGACGGCCCGGTTTGTGCTCCCATAAAACACAGTAACTAAAGTAATTATGAACACGCTCGGGGGTTCGGCTGGGCACCGCGAGGGAGAAGACAGGAAAAGGCCGCAGCTTGACTTCGGCGGCTCCAAAACACGCCTGCATTCAGGCCCCGCGCAATGCTGTTGCCTCCAGGAGCTGAGCCTCACCGGCTAAAGCCCAGGCTCATTGCTGCTGCATTTGCGGCACTGACTGAAGTCGCGCCCTTTCAGGACGCTGCTGAATCAGCGGCGCCCTACAGCTTCTCGCGCAGGAAGCTGATCACCTGGTCGGCCTGCACCAAGCCAACCATGCGGCCCAGCGCGTCAATCACGGGCAGAGCGTGCAGGTTGTATTTGTCGAACAGCTCGGCCAGATCGTTCTGTTTCAGGTCCGCCGGACAGGAGAGCACGCGCGGTTCGGCAAGCACAGCCAGCCGTGCCTCCGGCTGCGCCATTACCACCCGCGCCAGGGAGACCGCACCACGCAGCACCCGCCTCTCGTCCAGCAGATAAACCTCGGATACGCTCTCTGGATCGCCATCGAAGCTGCGCAGTGCCTGCACCGCCTGGGCCACCGTCGCCTGCATTCCCAACGAGATGAAGTCCGTCGTCATGCATCCGGCAGCGGAGTTCTCGTCGAACTCCAGCAGCTCTTCAACCTCGTGACGCTCTTCCGGCTCCATCTCCTCGAGAATGGCGTCCGACTGCTCCTCCGGCAGTTCCGCCAGCAGATCGGCAGCCGCGCCGGGGTCCATCTCCTCGACGATGTCGGCGATGCGCTCCTCGTCCAGCCTTTCAAGCAGGGCCTTCTGCAGCTTGGGATCGACTTCTTCCAGCGTCTCGGCAGCCACCTCTTCATCCAGCGAGGTGAACACCGCTTCGCGCTCGGCCGGCGCCAGATCCTCAAGAATCTCGGCCAGGTCGGAGGGGTGCATCTCTGCCAGCCGCTCGTACTCGATGCGCAGCTTCACCCGCCGCGCCGGGTCCACCTCGATCACGTCCACAAACTGCCAGGGAATGCCGCTGGCTCCAAACTTGCGCGAAAGCGACTCCAGCACAGCGCGCGGCAAAACGCCCTTGAATATCCTGCGAAAGGCTCCGCGCAGTCCCACCTCTACCTCGGCGACGCGCAGCAGGTGCGCGGCTCCGCGCCCCATCCACTCCAGGTCCACGTCGTTCACGCGCACCACCTTGCGGCCGTGAATGTCAATGATCTGCCGGTCCATCAAGTCCTGCTGAAGATAAAGGTAGTTGCCATCGTCTTTCAGCGGAATCATGGCTCCGGCCGTGCGCAATTCGAGGGTGCCGGCGGGCGTTTCCATCACGTCTTGAGAGGGCACGATGCACAACCCGGCGCGGGTCTTGAGCACCAGGCCTGCCACTTTGCCTGCGTCCGGGCCGGTGGCCACGGCAATGTCCTTGAGCCGTCCGCGCAGGTGCCCTTGCGAATCGGTCACCGGGGTGCCGAGCAGCGCGGTCAGGCTCACGCGGGCTGTGGTGCGAGGCTGCATGTGGTGAGTTTATTCCTTCGCCGCCGGTTTGCGAAGGCAGCGCATCCGGTTCAATAACTGCCATCGCAGCAGGCAGAACGGGACCGGCGCTCCGGTTTCCGTTTCGATGTCAATCCTTGACATCGTCCGCGGGCAAACCTACGCTTGAATCGAGGAATTCGACACACGCCCGGAGGTGATTCCCATGGTCCAGATGAATGTATCGATAACGGAACAGCTGGCCAAGTACGTGCGGGCCAGGGTCAAGAGCGGACGCTTCAATAACGCCAGTGAGGTGGTGCGCGATGCTCTGCGGCGCATGGAAGAGGCGGAACAACGCGCGCTGCGCGTTGCCAACCCCACTGTGGAAGACGTGGTGACGGACCTGACGGCGATCGAGGAGGAGGCCATCCGGAGACGCGTCTGGGAGAGCATCGCCGAGATCGATCGGGGCGAGTATACCGAATATGAGGGCCGAGAAGGCCTGGAACAACTCGCCGCCGACGTGGTTGCCCGCGGACGCGAACGGCTCAACCGGTCACGGTGATCCGCATCCGCGTGAGCAAGACGGCGCGCCGCGATCTAGACGCCATATTCGACTATTGGGCGAGACGAGCGAGCCCGGATATTGCCGGGCAGTTGATCTATTCCATAAAAGACCGTTTTCAGGTGCTTGCCAATTCGCCGGATATCGGTCGCGCAGCCGCCGAGATGGCCCCAGGCATACGCGTGTTTCCCGCAGGCAAGTATCTGATCTACTACCGCAGAGTCCGCGGAGTCCTTCATATCCAGCAGATTCTGCATGGAGCGCGCGATCAGGCGCACGCATTCAGGAAAGATTGAGATCCTGCGAATGCGCGGCTCTGAACGCGGCGCTTGACACAATTGCCCTGAGCAACGAAACTTGCCAGCAAGGTTGGTGAGGCGCGGAAGGGTGCATTCTCCCATTCCGTTCCGGAAGAGGCGGATACGAACCCGGTGAGCGCACCCAGGGAAGGACGAACGAGTTTCTCGCTGAGTTCCACCATGGAAAGCGTCAGCGAAGTGGAGGCAGCCGCGGACAAGCTGGCCGAAGAGGCCGGCCTGGACGAGGATGAGCGCTTCCGGTTCGGCATGGCCGTCCGCGAAGCCGCGGTAAACGCGGTGCTGCACGGCAACGAATACGATCCGGACAAGAAAATCGATGTCAGCCTGGAGAATACCGGCTCCGATCTCGTAATTTCTATCTCCGATGAGGGCAACGGTCTTGACCCGGACCATCTTCCTGACCCACTGGCCCCGGAAAACCTTCTGCGCGGCACTGGCCGCGGCATCTTCCTCATTCGCTCCTTCATGGATGAGGTACACTTTCGACAACTGAATCCCGGAACCGAGTTGACATTGGTGAAGCACTTGGCGCCGGCTGGCGAAAAAACTTGAGTGTACTTGCGCGGCGGTCGTGGGCTGCGGACGGTAAGTAGACCTCCCATCCAACGAATCGGCAGACCCGGCTCCTTGCCACTCTTGACGGCAAAGGTGCTATAACCGAATTACAAAACGAAGGAGGAATTTCCGTGGCACTTACTATCCATTCCCGTGAAGTGGACGGTGTAACAGTTCTGGACCTTAGCGGGCGGATCACTCTGGGCGAGGGCAGCGTGCAGTTGCGTGACGCCATTCGCGACCTGATCAGCAAAGGCTCGAAGAGCACCCTGCTGAATCTGGGCGACGTGAACTATATTGACAGCTCCGGGTTAGGCGAGCTGGTAAGCGCCTACACCACATCCAAGAATCAGGGTGCCTCCTTAAAGCTTCTGAAGCTCACCAAGAAGGTCCACGACCTGCTGCAGCTCACCAAGCTCTACACCGTATTCGACGTCTACGACGACGAGGCAAGCGCCATCGCCTCCTTCAAGTAGGCAACATCGGTTCGTCCCCCCGCCGGACCTAATTTGAAAGGCCATCCGCCCAGGCGGATGGCCTTTATTGCCTGGCGCTATGCCTTGTGCCCCATCCATTATGCGTCCTTTGCATAATGGGTGGGAGACCTCTGAACACAAGCTCTAGAACTTTACAGACGGCACCGTCCGGGCGCTCTCGCTGGCCTTGAAATAGGCGTCGTTCTCCTTGAATCCCGACATGCCCGCCCAGATATTATTGGGAAATTGCAGTAGGTACGTGTTGTAGTCCTGAATCGCGTCGTTATACCGCTTGCGCGCTATGCCAATGCGGTTTTCCGTCCCGGATAGCTCATCCTGCAAGCGCATGAACTGCTCGCTCGAACGCAACTGCGGGTAATTCTCGGTCAGCAGCAGCAGCCGTCCGATTGCACCGTCGAGCTGCCCGTTGGCCGCGATCTTGGCCGCCGGCCCCTGGGCATTCAACATGCCCGCCCGCGCGTTGGCGATATCTCCGAAAACTGTGCTTTCTTCCTTGGTGAATCCCTTCACCGTCTCCACCAGGTTGGGAATCAGATCGGCGCGCCGCTCCAGTTGCACATCGACCTCAGCCCACATGCTTTTCACCGCCTGGTCCTTCTGCACCATCGTGTTCCTGGAGCTCACGTAGCTGCATCCCGCCATAAGAACGCCCAGAACCAAAAGGCCCATGAATCCCAAAACCGCAATCAATCCCTTGCCCATAACCTCTCCTTTTTTCCTTCGGTCCGCCGCAGCGAACCCCTTTCAACAAGCCCGATTACCAGCTTCCACCTGCGCCGCCGCCGCCAAAGCTGCCTCCGCCAAACCCGCCGAAGCCGCCTCCGCCTCCGCCTCCACCGCCAAATCCTCCTCCGCCAAATCCTCCTCCACCCCAACCGCCGCCGCCAATTCCTGGACCGCGGCCCCAGCCCCCAAACAGCAGACCAAAGCTCGCCAGAAGCCGCAACAGGGAGAATCCGCCAAAGAACATCAGCAGAATAATGATCAGGATGATTTTTCCAGCAGAGGCACTGTGCCGCTGCGGCATGGGCCGAGCAGCCATCGCCGGCGCGTCATCCAGCGTCACCTTGGCGTCGGCGGCTATGGTCTGCGCAATCTCGTCCACCGCAAGCGTTACAGCGCCGTCAAAGTCGTTGGCGCGAAGCTGGGGAACCATCTCCCGCCCAATATCTCCCAGTTTTGCATCGGGCAGAATGCCTTCCAGGCCGTAGCCAACATCGATGCGACGCTTGTGGTCGCCAACGGCCAGCAGAACCAGAACGCCGCGATCGGAGCCCTTGCGGCCTATCTTCCACTTGTCCTCAAGCTGGTTGGCATACTCCGCCGCGTCTTCCCCGTCCAACGTCTGAACGGTCACCACGGCGAACTGCGCGTTGGCCTGGGAGTGGTCGAGCTGGCCGGCAATACGATCCAGCTGGGCGATCGTGTCCGGCGACAGCACGTGAGCAAGATCGCTCACGTAGTCCGTGGGTTTGGGCAGCTTGTCGACCGCCTGCCCCGTCAACTTCGCGGCAGAAAACGCCAAGGAGACGGCCAGCAACAGCCTGAAAACGTTCGAAGTGCGGCGGCAAAAGCCTTTCATCGCTCTCAATTGTACGCGGTCGGCCATGCAAAAGTTCCCCACGCCGGGGAACCTCAACATCCGGTCCAAGCGTGAAGGGTCCACCCACTAAACTGGTAATGCAATGACACAGACTCCGCTTCCCGATCCCCCCATCGCCCGCAAGATCCATACCGAAACCAAGCTCCACGGCATCGTCCTGAGCGACGACTACGCCTGGCTCCGCGACAAGCAGGACCCCGAAGTCACCGCATATCTCGAAGCCGAAAACGCCTATGCTGAGGCCTTCATGGCCCCGCTCGCCGGCCTCCGCGAAGAGCTTTACCAGGAAATGCTCTCGCACGTAAAGCAAACCGACGTCTCCGTACCCTTCCGCGACGGCGACTGGTGGTACTACACCCGCACCGAAGAAGGAAGCCAGTACTCCATCCACTGCCGCACGCATGGCTCCCCCAGTGCGACCGAAGACACGCCGGAGAAAATCCTCCTCGACGGCAACCAACTCGCCGAGGGCCACGCCTTCTTCGCCATCGGCGCAACCGACATCAGCGACGACGGCCGCTGGCTCGCCTATGCCACTGACATCACCGGCTTCCGCCAATACACCCTGCACATCAAAGACCTCGACACCGGCGAGACCCTCCCGGGCGAGATCGAGCGCGTCGGCTCCGTCGTCTGGGCCGCCGACAATCAGACTCTCTTCTACACCGTCGAAGACGAAGAACAGAAGCGCCAGTTCCAGTTATGGCGTCACACCCGCGGCACGCCTCATTCTGACGATGTGCTTGTCTATCAGGACGACGACGAGCGCTTCAACCTCGGCGCAGGCCGCACCCGCGACGGCCGTTACCTGATCGTGGAATCGGCCAGCCACATCACCAGCGAGTCCTGGTTCCTCGCAGCAGACAATCCCGCCGCCGCATTCACCGTAATCAGCCCCCGCCAGGACGAGCACGAGTACTCCGTCGATCATCGCAACGGCCTGTGGTTCATCCGCACCAACGACGCAGGCAGAAACTTCCGCCTGGTCACCGCACCGGTCGCCGCGCCGGGCCGCGAAAATTGGACCGAGCGCATTCCCCACCGCGACAGCATCATGCTCGAAGATGTAGACCTTTTCGCAAACTTCTTCGTAGCCTGCGAGCGCGAAGACGGCCTGCCCCGCCTGCGCATCTGGCGTTTCAATGGCAACACGCCACAAGCCGCGCTCACCGCCGAAATCGCCTTCCCCGAGCCGGCCTACAGCGCTCACCCCCACGTCAACCGCATCTTTGAAACCACCACGTTCCGCTACGCCTACCAGTCGCTGGTCACGCCCGCTTCGGTCTACGAGTACGACACCACCACCGCCGCATCCACGCTGCTCAAGCAGCTTGAAATCCCCGGCGGCTTCGACCGCACCCTCTACGCCAGCGAGCGGGTTCTCGCAACCGCGCCCGACGGCGTCAAGGTGCCCGTCTCATTGGTCTACCGAAAAGACAAACGCGAACCCGCCCGTGAGCAAGTCCAGCCGTCCGCAGCGCAAGTCGAGCGAACGGTAGCGCCGGCCTCCAGACCGGCTGTCGGGTGGGCCTCCAGGCCCGCCCAAAATCCCCTCTACGTCTACGGCTACGGCTCTTACGGCTATTCGCTCCCGCTGGGTTTCAGTTCCAACCGACTCAGCCTGCTCGATCGCGGCGTAGTCATGGCTTATGCCCACATCCGCGGCGGCGGCGACCTCGGCAAGCCCTGGCACGACGCCGGCAAAATGCTCGTCAAGCGCAATACGTTTACCGACTTCATCGCCGCCGTCGAACACCTCACTGCAACCGGCTACGGCGACCCAGCCCGCGTAGCAGTTGAAGGCGGCTCGGCCGGCGGCCTGCTCATGGGCGCAGTCGTCAACCTGCGCCCCGATCTGTTCCGCGCCGTCCTCTCCCACGTTCCCTTCGTCGACGTGATGAACACCATGCTTGACGCCACGCTCCCGCTCACCGTTCCCGAATACGAAGAATGGGGCGACCCCAATAACTCTGATTACTTTCACTACATGCTGAGTTACTCGCCTTACGATAACTTGAAACCAGGGAGTTACCCGGCCATGTTAGTCAAGACCTCCCTGCACGACAGCCAGGTCATGTATTGGGAACCGGCCAAGTATGTAGCCAAACTCCGCCCCCTCAAAACCGATAACAATCCACTGCTGCTAGTCACCAACATGCAGGCCGGCCACGGCGGCGCAAGCGGCCGCTACGACTACCTGAAAGAGATTGCCTTCGATTACGCGTTCCTGCTGCGGGAACTCGACGTCGTGTGCTAGAGTGAGTGCATTCCAGGGTAAATGCAGGAGGCACATATGCGAAAACCAGCATTGTTCCCGGCACTGCTGATGCTTGCCGCCGCACCCGCATGGGCACAGCAGGAGTTAGCCCCTCAAACCGACCAGGGTCCTCTCGCCATCAAACCGATGCCCGCCGCTCAGACGGCCGCCGCTCCTAACTCGGCTGCACAGCAACCACCCACTCCAGACGCAGATGGAGTCTATCGCCTCGGCCCGGGAATCGCGGCGCCCGTTCTGATCAACGCCGTACCCGCGCACTATCCGCAAGACGCCACGGAGACCGATCGTCCGCACGTCTGCATCCTCTCCGTGGTGGTGGGGGTAGACGGCAATGCAAGCAGTGTTCATGTAGCCAATCCGAATGGCAGCCCCTTCGATGACTTCGCCGTTGAGGCAGTGAAGCAGTCCCAATTTCAGCCTGGAATGTTGAACGGCAAGCCGGTTCCGGTGCTTATTCAAGTCCGGGTTCCGTTCTTCCACCTCGCCGCGGCCGTCCCCAGGATCATGCTGCGCAGCGCGCAGACCGTCAACCGGCCGCAGGGTTGGCAGAACGACGCGCTCCAGATGCGCAACGGCGTTATGCCTCCACGGCCAATCAACTTTGCCAATCCGGAGTATTCAGACGAAGCTCGGCGCAAGAAAATTCAAGGAGTGGTGCTGGTTTCGGCCCTGGTGAACGAAGAGGGCAACCCCATCGACTTCCGCGTCGAAAAGTCGCTCGGCTACGGCCTGGATGAAAAGGCTGTCGAGTGTGTCTCGCAATATCGATTCGCGCCCGCGATGCGCGATGGCCAGCCCGTAGCCGCGCGCGTCACCATCGAAGTCAATTTCAGGTTGTATTGAATGCCCCGTTTGCGAAGCGTTGATTGAGCATCCGGCAAGAGTCCTGTCCCGCGACTTCCGCATCGAACCTCTTGGATTGCCGATGAGGAATCATTCTTGAGCAGTGGCGACGAGCCGGTATCCCCAGGTCCAACCGTCCAGGCCGGCCCTGGACCCGGTTTTCTGAGCGGCCCCTCCTACGCATGGCGCGCCCTGCGCCATCGCAACTTCCGCCTCTTCTTCGGCGGCCAAAGCATCTCGCTCATCGGCACCTGGATGACGCGCGTGGCCACCAGTTGGCTTGTCTATCGGCTCACCGGTTCCGCGCTCTTGCTCGGCACGGTCAGCTTCGCCGGGCAGATTCCGACGTTCCTCTTCGCGCCCTTCGCCGGGGTGTGGGTTGACAGGCTCGATCGCCGCCAGGTGCTTGTCTGGACCCAAATCCTATCCATGATCCAGTCGCTGGCGCTGGCTGCGCTCACGCTCTCGCACCTCATTACCATCCCCTGGGTCCTGGCCCTGAGCGTGATGCAGGGCATCATCAATGCGTTCGATATGCCCGGCCGCCAATCCTTCATGATGCAGATGGTCGAGGACCGGCGCGACCTGCAGAACGCCATCGCCATCAACTCCTCTATGGTGAATATGGCGCGCCTCGTCGGGCCCTCGCTGGCCGGCATGCTGATCGCCGTCTCCAGCGAGGGCTGGTGCTTTCTCATCGACGGCATCAGTTACATCGCCGTGATTGCATCGCTGCTGCTGATGCAGTTGCACGCGCCAGTGGTCGCGCGCAAAGTGACTTCGACTTTCACCGAGATGAAGGAAGGATGGACCTATGTTTCCGGTTTCCTCCCCATTCGCACCATCCTGCTGCTGTTTGCCGTGGTCAGCCTCATGGGAATGCCTTTCGTGGTCCTGATGCCCATATTCGCGGCCCGCGTGCTGCACGGCGGGCCGCACACGCTCGGCTTCCTCATGGGAGCAATGGGTGTGGGCGCGCTCATTTCGGCCTTGTCGCTGGCCATCCGCAAGACCGTGCGCGGCCTGGTGCGCATGATTCCGCTGGCCGCCGCCGTTTTCGGACTCGGCCTGATCGGCATGGGCCTTTCGCGCGTCTTCTGGCTGACGGCGATCATGGTGCTCATCGCCGGAATGGGAATGATGCAGTGCGCGGCGGCCAGCAACACCATCATCCAGACCCTGGTTCCGGAAGACAAGCGCGGACGCGTGATGAGCTACTACACCATGGCGTTTGTTGGCATGGCGCCGTTCGGCAGTTTGTTGGCCGGCTCGCTGGCGCACATCCTCGGAGCGCCTTGGACGGTCATCGTGAACGGTGTGGCGGTGATCCTGGGCGCGGTGTGGTTCTGGACGCAGTTGCCGGCCCTGCGCCGTGAATTGCGGCCCATCTATCGCGAGATGGGCATCCTGCCGCCGGAGCCGGTGCCGGAATGAGCAAATGCCGCTGGGGCTAAAGCCCACTCTTATTTTGCGGCGCTTGCGGCACGACTGAAGTCGTGCCCTGTTACAAGGCCCGCAAACATACCTCAGCCGTTCAACGCGTCTCCGCACAGATGCACTGCAACGCCCAGTTCCGCAAACATCGCAGCCTTGGTGGCCAGGGCCTTGCCGGCAACTTCCGCTGACGGTGCATAGGCAATGTTTACGTGGTTGGCGCGGTGGCGAGCCATCATCTGGTTCTGCGATACCCCATGCAGCACCGTATGGACAATCGGCCAGGGCGGCGTGGTCTCGCGCCAACGCCGCTCGGTCTCTTCCTGCGGCAGCGACACTACCGTCCCACGGCCGATATCCACATGCAATGCGCCGCCCTCGACAAACACGCGGCTCCAGACAATCTCTCCGGGTTTGCCAATCCCCTTCAAAGATCCGCCGCCCAGCGGGAAGTACATGGCGGGCTGGCGCTCACTACGCGCCCCGGCGTATCCATCGACAAAATGATTGGCGGGCGCGGCACCGGAAATCTGCAGCAGCCACACGAAGTCGTCGAGCCCATCTCCCTTATAGTGCTCGCCCCAGCGAACATCGTGCAGCGTCGTCGACGGGTCGAGTCCCAATGCGGTCCAGCAGCGATTGGTAATCAGTTCATCCACGCCCGCGCATTCGTCTACTTCGTTAAAATGCGGCAGCGGTCCACCCGCATAAAGTTCCTCACGACTACCTTCCCCAAACACCGGCGGCCGGTCGGCATTGTTCAGCATACCCTCGGCCAGGTCCGAAGCAGGCGTCATGTCTTTCAAGCCCTGCTGATATTGAATGCCAATCGCATCGCAGCCAAAATCCTTGGCGATGCGCACGGCGGCGATGTACATCCTGCACTGCTCCAGTACCTGGTCCAGCGTCAGTTCGGTCGCGGAGTCTTTCCCGAAAGCAAACTTCATCCCCTTGGCCACAAGCCAGTCATAAACGGCCTTCGCTTCGGCTTCGCTCACCGTCCGCATCTTCGCAACCAATGCAGATTGGCTCAACCGCTCTTTGAAAATTCCGGCGGGGTTCAGCAGTTCATCGTCGACGATGGCGTTATACATGCCCATGCAGCCTTCGTCGAAGACGCCCATGATGGCCTTACGGTGCTTCAACTCGCCGGCTAGCGACGCACCGAGTTCCCTGGTTTCGGCAGGCAGTTGGGCGGCGTCAAACGGCTTCACATGCGACACGTCGTGCGTGATCTTTCCCGCCTGCAACCATTCACCTAAAGCATTAACAAAGTACGCGTCCCTAAAGTCTTTGCTCCAGATCGATGAGAACGGAGTGCCTGCCTTGATCAGCGAGCCATTCAGGTTTAGCAGCCCCACCAGGCCCGGCCACTGCCCAGACCAGTTGGCGACGGTGAGAATCGGCCCCTTGTGGCTGCGCAGGCCGGGAAGCACATGATGGCTGTACTGCCAGGCAGCCGTGGCAAAAACCAGCTTCGCTTCGGGGTGGATCTTCATGAACACATCCATCCCCGCACGCTGCGAAGAGATAAAGCCATGCTTGAGCTTCTCATTGTAAGCGTGGGCGCGAATGAGCTTGAATCCCTGTTGAGCAAATGCTGCCGTCAGCTTTTCTTCCATGTCACGCTGCGCCGGCCAGCAAACCTGGTTGGCCGAGAGCCGCAGATCGCCGCTGGTGATGAGAAGCACTTCATTTGCTGCCGGCTTGACGACTCCGTTTTCGACTGCCATTTCTTTCTTCTCCCTTGCACTCCTGGCGGCGTTGCGCGGTCGGACGCAGCTTTGCGCCCACTGCGGCTTTTGCGTCAAGGAGAAATATACACCGCCTGCGCCAACTGTCGATCTCACTCTCGGCCTTCCCAGGTGCCTGGCACGAGGAAATCTCCACATCGCTGCCCCCTCGGCAATATCTTGACGCACGCTCCAGCGGCAAACCTTACAGGATTGCGTAAAATCTGCCCTGTCAGCAACACTGAAAGCGCGCCGACTTCTCCATTCAACACTTTCATTTTCATGGACTTATAATGAATCGGGCGTTTGGACCTGAAGATGCTAATACCTCCCCAGTGGGGAATGCCGGGCCAACCGGCGTCTGACCCGGCCGGTGGAGCACAACTGGCATGAACAAAGGAGCAGAGCATGAACCTATATCGATTGAATGCATTGGGACTGGCAGTGGGATTGGTCGCCCTTGGCGCGACCGGATGCGCAACCAAGAATTATGTTCGCACGCAGACGACTCCTCTCGTGGAGCACACCGATCAGCTTGACTCGAAGACCGCGGCCAACAACCAGCAGCTTCATTCCGTCGACGATCGCGCGCAGGCAGGGATCAAGCAGGCTCAAGGGTCGGCTGACTCTGCGAACCAGAACGCGCAATCGGCCAGCAAGGCAGCGGGCGATGCCCAGACGGCGGCACTCGACGTGGTGCATCGCGCCGATTCGCTGGACGGCGTGGTGAAGGGATTGGACAATTACAAGTCGCTGGCCAATGTTTCGGTGACGTTCGGCTTCGACAAGGCAGTTCTGACCCAGGACGACAAGGATCAGCTCGATGCATTTGCGGCGGCGCTCGGTGCGCAGAAGAGCTACATCCTCGAAGTGACCGGCGGAACAGACTCGACCGGCCCGGCCCAATACAACTACGAACTGAGCCAGCGCCGCGCAGATGCGGTGGTGCAATACCTGGCTTCGAAGTACGGCGTTGCCGCGCACCGCTTTTACCTGATCGGCATCGGCAAGGATAAGGAAGTGGCGCCCAACACAACCGCGGAAGGCCGCAAGCAGAATCGCCGCGTTGAGATCCAGCTCCTGTCCAACATGGGAGGGGATCAGGCCCCGCAGACGGCAAGCAACCAGGGCACCGGCCAGTAAGTTCACCAAAGGGGTAGAGGAGACGCGCAGGAACGGAGCCGATCCCGAGGGGATCGGCTCTTTTCGCGTTGGGAGAACCGCGACTGCGGGCGATGCGAACCGTCGGGCCGGGATCGCGAGCGGTTGTTATACTTCAATGCCAATGAGAGATGAACGCGGTCTTCTGGAAGCTATTCTCGGCGATGGTCGATTCCTGATTGCGGTCACCGGCATTTCCCTGGTCTTGAGCGGAGGATTTGCGATCCTTCAATCGGTCTCGGGACAGCTGCTTCCGCAAGACAGCCACGCAATCGGCATGGACTCCCTGGGATTGATGCACGCCGGCAATCGTCACTTGCTGGGCTTCATGTTTCACGACCGGGTGGCGTACGGCGGTTGTCTTGTCGCGATCGGTGCAGGCTATCTCTGGCTTTCGGCATTCCCAATGCAAGTGCGGGCGGCATGGGCCTGGTGGGCTCTCTGCTTCTCAGGCGTGGTTGGCTTCCTGGCTTTTCTTACTTACCTGGGACAAGGGTACCTCGATACATGGCATGGAGTCGCAACGCTCTTTCTTCTTCCTGTTTTCGCTGCCGGCCTGTGGCGCTCTCGCCCGGGCATTCTTTCGCTCCGCACCGTTTGGGCGCAAAGTCACGATGAAAGCGGCTCATACGCCAGGTGGGGAAGAATTCTCTTGGGGTCGTGCGCGGTTGGGGTCGTTCTCGCCGGAGTCACGATCGCTATTTTTGGGATGACCACGGTCTTCGTTCCTTCCGATCTTCGATTCATCGGTCTGGACACCCACGCCCTGGCCCGCATTTCGCCTTCCCTGATCCCGGTAATTTCCCACGACCGGGCCGGTTTCGGCGGCGGATTGTGCTCGATCGGCTGTCTGCTTCTGTTCATGGCTCGATGTGCCGAACTCAACCGGAGCCTGGTGGAGATTGTTGCGGTCATGGGCATTGCGGGGTTTGCCGGCGCAATCGGCGTCCATTTTGTCGTCGGCTACCTGGATTTCTTTCATCTGCTCCCGGCCTTCGCCGGCCTTTGCATCTTCATCGTCGCTGACGGATTGCTTTGGATGGGGTGGCGAAGAAACGCTTTAGCTGGAAAGGAACATGGCCGCTAACGCCCGCGCAAGGGTTTGAAGTCCCACAACAGACCCACGCTGAAGCCCTGAGGATCAAGGTACCAATTGTGATTGGAGAACGGGTCCGGCCAGATTTGATACTCGTAGTCGGCGCGCACCCACAGATTGCGGGTAATGGCGTAGTCGATCCCTCCACCGGGTGCGTAGGCCACCTGGGACTCATGATGGTACGCCTTGTCGCCGATGTTGAAGTTCTGCCCGGCCAGGTCTGCGATGAACTTCGCATAGGGATGGAAAGTGCGATAGTGATGCCACGTGTAGACCGCGCCTCCACCTGCCGTTGCTTCCCGAAAGACGCCATACTCTTTCGGTGAATTCTGAGCGGTTTGGACGCCTCGAGCCTCGATCTCAATTGACAGACCGGAGAGCGCGCGCGGCAGGCGTGGCGGGACACTGTCGATCCATAGGACGCCCCCAATGAGTCTGCCATTGGCTAAATCGCCGTTGTAATCGGAGAATCCCGCGCCGATCTTCAATTGCAAGTGGTTATCAGTGGCAGCTGGAACGACCTGGGAAAAAAGGGGCATTGCCGCGGCGACCGACAACGCCGCGACGAAGGTCTTCAAACTCATGCTCGAACTCCCTTTCCAAGGTACAGGAATTGTCTTGCTGAATCCAAATTCAAGGGAACGGTATGTTTATGTATCGTATGAAGAGAAATGAAAACGAATCCCGACTCGGCGCGGTTCTTTCCAGATTAACGCGCCGAGCGAGTTGTCGCCGACGGTTCTGTCCGGACACAATGTTTGAAGACAGCGATTTCTCCTTCGATGTCCATAAATTCTGATGCTTGCGGATGGCCGCTCAAAGCCGTGAGTGAGGTCACAATTCATCCACGGGGCAAAAATCGGCCCCCGTCATCAACGGGGGCCAGGTTGCCTTGGTTCTCTCGTGTGAGAGCTTAATTGGCGGCCGACCGGCCTAGGGGCCGTCGGGGCGAGAACGCCTTGGGGGAGGGCTGCGGCTTTATGGCCGCTCCGCACCCGTCGAGGAGGCAGCACCCTGGGGTGGTGCGGCTCCCTGGGCCGCCAAACTGTTTTCCATCAACCGGACATGCACCGTGCTGAAACGCACACGCTGCGGCTTGCCATTTGCATCCAGGCTTGCATCGTCGGCGCTGACTGCGTTTCCAAGAGCCACCGCATGCATCCGGTAGACAGGGATCTCGTGTTCGGTTACGAGGTAGCGCTTCACCGCTTCAGCCAGGCGCGCGGAACTCTGAATGCCTGCGCTGCCTGCCAGCGGAGAGTGTGCTTCTACCTCAAGGATGTAGCCATGCTGGCCATTGACGCTGGTGGCCAGATCGTCGAGTTGCTTCTTGGCGTCGGCGGAAAGAATCGGCTGCCCACCGCGGAATTTCACTTCCGCTTCTGTCACTGCTTTGTACTGGTCCAGACCGTTCACGGTGCCGTTCAACTGGTCCACATGGTTGGATGCACCCTGCGCGGCCGTATTCGCCTGCTGGGCCTGGTTTCCGGCCGCGGTTGCCGTCTGGTTGGCTGCGTCAGCCGCCGATTGCGCCTGGCGGATGCCGGCCTGAGACCGGCTATCTACGTCCTGGATGTCCTTTGCATTCTTGGCGTTGACCCCGTCCAATTCCGTGAGCCGGTCATTGATCGGGTCGGTCTGCCTCTTCACCCACTTCTTGCGCGCAAAAGGATTTACGCGTCCCCAGAATCCTTCCTTCCCAGGGGTAATGGGGGTGGTTGCGGATGTTTGCTGCTGCGCGGGTGTTTGCTGCTCCGCCATTGAAGAGGGAGCGCTTTGCGGAGTTCCGTTTGCCTGGCCCTGCTGGGCCAGTGCGGGTATTCCAAGTGCGGATGCCAGCAAAACAACAGCCAACTGGCTTGGGGAGGGGGTCAAATTTGTGATTTTGCGCTTCATAGAAATGGATTACCTCGCTATTCTTATTTCGCAGTCAGATGCCGGATCAGCGCGGTGAGCTTGTACCGTCTGCTCACCCCACAGATAGCAACAAGCATGCCAAAGCGGCCCGACGCAGCGTAGACATTCTATATTCTTCATATTGTTTGGTTTAACCAGGAGCATGGATTCCAGGGAGCATTGTCTGACGGGATTCGGAAGGCCTTCGGCCATGTAGTTTTTCTAGCTTCGTGTACTTTCTACCCGGTAAAGACGAAAGCCTGACTGCGTGTTACGCGTATCTTCCCCGGGATGACTCGACCCTGGAGCTTTGGATTCCAACGGTTGAATCGCAAACTACTGGTTCAATTCGCTCAGCAATACTTTGGCTTTGGCGGCCAATGTGTGCGCCCCATCCACATCGCCGGAGATCAACGCTTCCCTGGCCTGTTTCAGATATTCCTTGATCTGGTCGGCGGTCTTTTGTTCCTGCCCGCTCAGCTTTCGGCCAAGTCCGTTCAGCCCGCGTTCGGTTGCCGCGATCCAATCCGAGGTTTCGAGGCGCAAATCCGCAGGATCGCCGGAAGAGAGCTGGCCAATGGCGCTGACGCCCGGGGTCTCCGCAGGCTCGGGTGTATTGGCGGCTTGCTGCACCGGCTTGACCGGCCTCTTGTGGCGGGCGGGCGGTACAGGCTCCTGCTCCATATCGGCGTCTGTGGCCAGCGGCTGGTCTGGAATGACCAGCGCCTCGTCGGGAAGATCGGGATGAACCAGGGGCGGCTTTGGCAGGTTCGCAATTGGTGCAAAGGCCTGATCCTGCTGGGTTTGTACCTTGTGAAAGTGAAAGCAGCCAGTCAGGAAGAACGGCAGCAGCCACGCAACGCTCCTGGCACGCATGTTCATCCTGAAAGCCCTTCCTCGTTTGGTGCGCTTGCCGGTTGCAGATGCCGGCGCCCCCATTCAGTCGCGGAGAGCGGAATGCGCAGCAAGAACTCGGTTCCCCGCCCTGGATTCGATTGTACTTCTATGCTTCCATAGTGCAACTGCACAATCCGATAGGTCATGGCCAAGCCAATGCCGCTGCCGCCAGCCTTGGTGGTGAAATAGAGGTCGAAAATCTTCTCCCGAATGTCGTCCGGAATGCCCGGCCCTTGGTCGGCGATGCGCAGCAGGGCGTATTTGCGCTGCTCCTCAAGCACCACCCGCAGCGTTCCCCCCTCGGGCATGGCCTGGGCGCCGTTTTGAATCACGTTCAGGGCTGCCTGCTTGAGCAGGTCGGCATCGATATTCACCATCATCGGCTTTGCGGGTATCTGGCTTTCCAAGGTCACGTTGTGCGTGGAAAGCTCCGCAGCGGAGAGAACCAGCACGTCGTCGATCACCTCACGCAGATCCTGCTCGCGCAGGCGCAGTTCCACTGGCCGGCTGAAATCCACCAGCAGCTGCACCACGCGGTCCAGGCGATGAATCTCCGCCTCAATAATATCCAGATGCCGGGTTGCGGGTACGCCGGCGCCGCTCAACTTGTTTTTCAGCAACTCGATGTGCACCACGATGGCGTTGATGGGGTTCTTGACTTCGTGCCCCACGCCGGAGGTGAGCCGCCCAATTGCCGCCATGCGACGGGAAAGCTCCAGTTCCGACTCGATGGCCTCGGCAGACTCCAGGTCGTGCAGGGTCAGCAGCGCGCCCAGCCCCTGGCTGGTCTTGTCGTCGAAGATGAAGTCCAGCGAAACCTGCACCCGTCTCCCCGTCTCGGTCAGGATCTCTTCCTGGATCAGCGACACACCCGCATCGAAGGCATCGCAAAGGGCGCGGCCCAGCACCGTCGAGCGTTCAAAGATCTCTCTCGCGTGCAGGCCGAGGATGTTGTCCCGCTGCATGTTGAGAAACCGCCCCGCCGCCTCTGACACCAGCACCGCGCGCCCGTCGCCGGTAAAAAGGAGAATTCCATCCTGCAGGTTGCCGAGAATCTGGTCCAGGTTTTCCTTCAATGCCGAAAACACTTCCTGCACGTTGCGCATGCGCTGGCCAAAGCGCTCAATCTTGTGTGAGACGCTGACCGCCATATCCCGCTGCCGCGTCTTCTCTTCCTCCTGGGCGGTCTCACTGGGTCCATTCAACAAATCCAGCTGCAGGCTGATCTGCTCCATGGGGCGAAGAGCGAAATTGCCGAGCAGAAAGGCCACCAGCAGCGCGGTTCCCAGCACAAAGCCCATCAGTTCCAGCGCATCCTGAAGCCGCGGCGCATAAAAGGCGCGCAGCAAAGTGGTGCGGACTCCCACGTGCACCGTCACAAACGGCTCGTTGTTGCGCTCCAGCGGAACCACCACGTCAAACACTTTGGGAGGCCCGAAAACCTGCTTCATCAACTGAACCGGGTTGGCGTCGCGCAGCTGCTCGTAATTCGGCCGAACCGGCAGTGGCTTGTCTTCGTTGTCCGGGTTGGTGCTGAGCAGGGTGATCGAATGGCTGTCGCCGATGTTGATGTCGTACACCGTAAGCGAATAGCGGTTGACCGATTCAACCACCGCCTGCAAGGCTGCATTGTTGCGCACCGCCTCCGCCGCGAGGTTTCGCAACTGGGCCGGATTGTTGGGGTCCACCGTCTGGTCGCTCAGTCCTGTTTCCAGCGCATTGCGGACCGCGAGCTGCACCTGGTTGGCGACCATGCGGTTGGTCTCGTACGACTGCTGCACGGCGGAGTGGAGCAATTGAAACACGTAAACCAGCGACAGCAGCCCGGAGATAAGAAACACCAGGGTGGTGATGGCCAGAACGAGTTTGGTCTTCAGGCGCATCTTTAGCCCTACTCGCCGGGCATTCGGCTGTATTCCTTCAGCTTGTTGTGCAGCGTCTTGAGGCTCACGCCTAGAATCTCGGCCGCGCGCGTCTTGTTCTGGCCCGTTGCTTCAAGGGTCCGGGCGATCAGCGCCCGCTCGGCAGCGTCCACCGTCGATCCCACTCGCACCTCCACAATGCCGGAATCTGCAGCGTGGGTGGCATTCTGCTGGGCCTTGCCGAATCCCGGCGGCAGGTGCCCCACGTCGAGCGGCGCTCCGTCCGGGCAAAGCACCACTGCCCGCTCAATGGTGTTGCGCAGTTCGCGCGCGTTCCCCGGCCAGTCGTAAGCCATCATCCGGTCCAGCATCGACGCGGCAACGCCGGAAACTCTGCGGGTGTGCTTCTGGTTCATCTCTCCAATCATCACTTCGGCCATCGCCGGCAAATCTTCCATATGCTGGCGCAATGGCGGCATGGCGATGTGAAAGACATTGAGCCGGTAATAGAGATCGGTCCGCAATTGCCCCTCGGCAACCGCCTTGTCGGGATCGCGATTGGTCGCCGCCAGCACCCGCACGTCTACATCCTGCTCGGTGCGCGCCCCCAGCCGGCGCAGCTTGCGCTCTTCCAGCACTCGCAGCAACTTCGCTTGCGTCCCGGCCGGCATCTCCGCCAACTCGTCGAGCAACAGCGTGCCGCCGGAAGCCAGTTCGAAGCAGCCGGCCCGCCGCTCCACCGCTCCGGTGAATGCGCCCTTCTCGTGACCGAAGATCTCGCTCTCGATCAGCGTCTCCGGAATGGCCGCGCAGTTCACCGCCACAAACGGCCGCGATTTGCGCGCGCTCAAGGTGTGCAGCGTCCGCGCCACCAGTTCCTTGCCCGTCCCGCTCTCGCCCGTGATCAACACGGAAACGTTTGACGACGCAATCTGCTCGATGAGCCCGAAGATCTCCCGCATCGGCTTTGAGTTGCCCACCAGCCCGCCCAGCACGCCGGTTTCGCGCAGGCGCCGGCGCGCAACTTCCAGCTCAATCTCCGTCTCCCGCTGCCGTGTGGCGTTGGCCAGGATGGTGCGCAGCCGCGTCGCGTCCACCGGCTTCTGCAGAAAATCGTACGCGCCCAGCTTCATCGCGTCTACCGCCAGCTCAATTGATCCCATCGCCGTCAGCACTACGACGGCCAGGTTGGCGTTGAGCCCCGATCCCTCTTCGTTCAACTTGGTCAGCAGGCCGATGCCATCCATCCGCGGCATTTTCAGGTCGGTTACCACGATGCCCGGATCCCATGCGCGCGCTTTTTCCCACCCCTCCAAGCCGTCGCGCGCAGTCTCCGTGCGATATCCCCACCCGGAGATCAACTCCGCCAGCCCCATCAGCGCATGCGGCTCATCTTCGACGATCAGGACTTTGACGGGGTTGGACATGGACCTCCAAAGGCAGCGCTTTGCGTGAAATGAAGCATGGGTCAGCCGGCAACGCCCGCGCCCATCCCACAACTTACCTTTCTACCACGCACCGCCGGTAGAGCAGCTTTTGGGGAGACTCAGATTCGATCGATGCTTTTAAAGGGCACGTCTTTAAATAGAAGAGAGGATACGGAAGTTGTCAGCTTAGATGATGCTTCCGGCTGTTTATTACCGCGCCGGTCAACAGGCCGAAGGCCGCTCCAAGCACCAGTCCGACGCCAATGTGATGCAACGCCGCCCCGATCGACGAACCTATGGCGGTTCCGAAGCAAAGTCCGAGTGCGACGCCGACGTTGTTTTTCACCCTGCCTCCTCACGAGTGCTCAGCTTGAAAGTCAATCCTACCGCTTTGGTTCCTGCTTGCCCGGTTTCTTTTGCCATTGAACCACTCGCGCCGCGTCGCCTCCTTCGAGATGTTGAACGCCTTGCAAGTCAATCAATCCCACTCACTATCGGAAACGTCGGAATCGTCTTCCGTCACCGGAGGCCGGTTCTTCATCATCTCCTGAATCTTTGTATTGATATGTGTCATGGCGATGCTGACCCGCGTATTCTCGTCGTCCTTGTGGAATCCGGAATTTCGGTCGGGCGTTGTTCCGTTGTCCGGTTCCCCCTTCAAGAAGGCCTTGATCGCCTTCACCTGCGACTTGTCCACCGTGCAGCGGCGGTTGAATTTCAAGGTCTTCTTGAGCAGATCGTAGTCGCAGCCAAAGGTAAAGTCCTTTCCCTTCCAGGTGCGCTTCACTCGCATTGCGCAGATGATATCGGCCGGCTCAATCTTCTTTGTGGCCAGTTCCTGCGCGTAGAGCGGCCACAGCGCGACGTTTTCCACGTAGGTTTCCCGCAGTGCAGCGCCGCCATAAGGGCTGGACCCGCTTTGCACCGTCTTGTCGCGCGCCAGCAACTCGCCTTCAATCGCCTTCAGGCCGTCGCATACCTGCTGCGCATGGGTGTTGTAGAGCTCGCGCACAAAAACGGCATAGACCCAGGTATATTCCTTTTGATCGGCGGCATTCGCCTTGGGTGGAAAAAGAATCGCCATCGAGAACCGAGGCGTAATGCACACCGAACTGGGGCTGTCGATATCCGGGGTGCGCGGAACAATGGCGACATGCATGCCCTTGGGCGATTTGCCATCGAGGGTACGCTCATAAATCTCGCTCGGCGTCATGCCGGAAGGGTCGAAGGTCTTGCCCACCACGGTCTTGAAACCCTGCGCCTTGTACGCCGAAGCATGTTCCTCACGGATGAGCAACGGCGCGGGAGTCGCCTCGTTGTACCGGATGGAGCCATTTGTCCTGCGGGAGAAGAATCCCGCCCGGAACATGACCGACGGTTCGCGGTCATCGCCGCGAAAGCAGATTTTTCCGCCGCCGGCCACACTTTGCATTTGAACATTCGTCGCCATCGAGTCCTCCGCGGCGCCGCCGCGCCGCAATTCCGGAACCGCTCCGTTTCACGTCAAAAACATCACCGATGTTACACGAGTTTCGCCTTCGCGCCACTCCGAAAATATTCGAAGATTTGTGCGCGAACATCCCCAATCCATACATGATTCCCCAGCACAGCATGGTTGGAGCAATTGAAAAGAGCGGCCAACCGATCGGCTGACCTCCCTTGCAATGACCGGGGGAACCGTGCAAAAGTGAACAGAATATTTCTTGTGGAGAGAATCTACTCGCCCTAATCACCGAGTCCGGTGAGGTCCATGAGGAGGTCTCCAAATGGCAACTCAGGCTCAAGTGTCCTATTCCCGGGCCATGCAACCGGCGTCAGAGCAGAGTCGAGTCCTTGGCAGGTTCAGGAATGCGATGCAGTCGCACGAGATCGATCTGCGCCTCAGCATCAACCACATAGAAACCATCGTCGGGTGCATTGCCAAAAGCAACGACGCGGAAGTGAGGGAGCACTTACCGCAATCCAACCTGGCCATCTCAAATCTGCGCGAATGCCTCTCCACGCTCCAGATCCATTGGCAGATATTTGACGGATGGCAGGAACGCCATATCCACGCGGGCGATCGATCCGACTCGAACCTTGACAACCCAGAGCTATTGCGACGGCGGAGTGTCTAACTATGGCAATGCACGAGCCGATTGTGCTTGAAAGAACCAACTGGCGGATCACCAAAGCCGTCTGCTCGTGCGGGACACCACTCTCGCTCGGGGCTGACTCTCACTCTCCAAAGGAGCAATCGGAGAAAGTGGTTGCTGCGTTTCAGAAGCACAAGATAGAGAGACAAACGGCTCGGAAGAAGATTGCCTAGCCCATGACGCCGAGGCTTCGAGTGCCGCTGGTCAGGCTCTGTCGTGTTTCCAGGGTGGATGCAACTGGACTTGGGATGCTCGATGCTCAAAATCGATATCCAGGCTTAAGTTCGCAGCGATAGACCGTGGTAGTCTGCTCTTCCGCGGTATCGGTTCTGGCCGTGCATGTGGCCCAGCTCAAGTAGAGCTCCGGTCCAAGAGGAAAGACCATCGGCGCGCCATCAACCTCGGCCTCGATACTCACGCCTTCCTGAGTTGGAGGGAGGCTGAAGTTGAGCGCCTGGCCAAAGATGACAGGATACGACTCGCGCACATTGGAACTGATTGCGGTGTGAAAGACCTCGGCCTCCACAAGGAATGTGGCCGTTTCCGACCAATCGAGAGCGGAGACCGTAAATTTCCGGCCGCCATTCACAAAACCGCCTGGATCGATATGCGTGAACGGGCACGGTCCGGCGATACAGGATGCACGCACGTTGCGGAATTCGTTCCCCGGACCCGCATCCAACGACAAAGAGCCGGCAGATGCCTTCCAGCTTCCATCCGGCGAGCACGGCGCCTGCCCATTGCATGCCAAATTCCCTTTATTGACAACTTCAAAGGTCTTCACCGCACTGCCAATATTCTCTTCTCTCTGGGAATTCACGGTATATCTTACACGGATATTGGAGACGACCATCAGCTGGCCACCTGGAGCGATGCCGGACTGTTGAGCGATGGGGGTCATAGCGGCGATGGTAAGCTGTTTTCCGGCCAGCCCCAGCCCCTCATGCAGATTCAGGTCGAGAGGCTCATAGTCCGCATACTGGAATTTGAGATTCAAGGCGCGCCCCGGCCAGACAACTCCCGGAAGCGTGAGCTTGAAGTATCCGGAACCATCGGATTCGGTGGTAACGCTGGTTGCGCCGTTCGACGCTGTTACCAGTGCGCCGGAGATCGGCAATTGCTTTCGCGCGTCGCTATCGCGGCGGATCACCGCACCCTGAATGGTCATGGAGGCCGGCCTCCAGTGGTGCTGACGCAGCACGAGCACGGTAACCACTGCAGCGACTGCGGCTCCGGCGATGACCCAGAGCAAGATCTTTCTGTGCTTCACGCCCATCTCACCTGCATCCCTCATGGTTTGACGCGTCCTGAGTACAATTCGCCGTCCCCGTCCAGTTTCATCGCGCTGCAAATTTTCTGCATCTAAATCATTGGCAATCAATACCGGCGCCGACCCGAAGAATCGTTCGTGCGCCACAGTCCGCGGGTTGGAGTCGAGAAGAAGAAATGAGGCCTAAACCGATAAACAGAACCAATCTTAACGGAAAAAGCCCACAATCCCGCCGGATGTTGCTGCGTCAAATGGCGAGTCTCTCCCTGGGCATTCCCCTTTCTCGCTCAAGCGTGTTGCCCCTGCTTGCGCAATCTACGCCACAGGCAAAGACTGCGCAACCGCATGCCCGCCCGGCGCCCCCTCCAATGCCCACATCGCTTTCACCGCAGGACGAACAATTCCTTGACGATCTCGAGCATGGCTGCTTCCTGTTTTTCTGGGAGCAGGCAAACCCGCTAACCGGACTGACCAAGGATCGCTGTAACGTTCGCGTCAAGGACACAAGCACCGCCGCGAGTGTCGCGTCCACCGGCTTTGGCCTGACCGCCATTTGCATCGGAGAAAAGCGCGGCTTCGTGAGTCACGATGAAGCGCGCCTGCGCGTTCTCCAGTGCCTGTCGTTCCTGTGGCACAAGCTACCCACGCATCGCGGATTCTTCTATCACTTCGCCAACATCAACACCGGTGAAAGAATGTGGGACTCGGAGGTCTCGTCTGTCGATACCGCGATCCTCCTCTGCGGCATTCTCACCTGCCGCCAGCATTTCCGCGACGAAACCATCTCTCAACTTGCTCATGCTATCTTCGATCGCGTGGAATGGAACTGGCTCTCGGAGGATACAACTCTGCTCTCGCACGGGTGGACGCCGGAGCTTGGATTCATTCCTTCGCGGTGGGATCTCTACAGCGAATTGATGATGATGTACCTGCTGGGACTCGGATCGTCGTCTCACCCGCTCAACAGCGACGCATGGTTCGCATGGAAGCGTACCACATTCGAATATGACGGCCTCAAGTACATTGGGTCGTTTGCGCCGCTGTTCGTGCATCAGTATTCGCAGGCCTGGTTCGATTTTCGCGGCAAGCGGGATCGCTACACGGACTACTTCCAGAACTCGATCGTAGCCACCGATGTCCATCGCCGCTTCTGCCTGGAGCTCAACGAGCAATTCATCGACTACACCAACGCACTCTGGGGCATTACCGCTTCGGATTCCGAAAAAGGCTATGTCGCCTGGGGAGGGCCGCCGGCGATGGGACCGATCGACGGAACGATTGTTCCTGCCGCGACAGGCGGTTCGTTGCCGTTTCTTCCTCAAGCCACGATGCGCGTTCTGAGAACCATTCACGATCACTACCCCAACGCATGGTGCCGCTACGGCTTTGTCGATGCATTCAATCCGTTGACGGATTGGTATGACACGGACGTAATCGGCATCGACACCGGAATCACCATGCTGATGGCTGAGAACGCGCGCACAGGGTTTGTGTGGGAGACCTTCATGAAAAATCCTGAGGCACAGCGCGGGATGGAGCTTGCAGGTTTCAAGCACTATGATCCTCCGGCCGGATAGCCACAGTTTCAGTAAGCAAAATGACTATCCTGCGAAGTCGCTCGCCAACCCGGTCGAGCGTCAACCCTTATCCGGGGCGGCGGATCCAAGCCTCCCGGAAGTAGGCCCAAACAACGAGCCGCCGCAAGTGTGCATCGGAATAAACAGACTAGTCAAGCGAAGCGCCGCTTACAACCGGGCGGCCAAAATGCGCCGGCGCCGAACCCCAGCGCTACCCGGCTGGCCACAAACGGAGCATCCTGGACCATGACCGACCTGAAGGCGGCCGGCAGTTCCGGCCCAAGCCAATCCGGCACCCCGCAGAATCCCGGCAACGCCTGGGCTGACCGCATTCGCGCTCTCAGCAATGTTCCTCCGGTTCTGCATTTTGTTTGGGAGTCCGGGCCCTCGGTCGTGTTCTGGAATATTGCCACCCGCATCGTGTCCGCATTCCTGCCTGTCGGGATCGGCATTATCGGCCGCTTCATCATCGACGGAGTCAATCAGCTTCGCCTGAACCACCCCTTGCCTGAGCACTTCTGGTGGCTGGTGGGCGCGGAGATGGCGCTCGCCGTGCTCGCGGGCATTCTTTCTCGCGCGGTGGATTATTTCGACAATCTGCTTGCCGACCGCTACACCCACCATGTCAGCGTGGAAGTGATGCGCAAGGCCGCATCGCTCGATGTAACTGTGTACGAAGACCCGGTCTTCTACGACCGCCTGGAACGCGCCCGCGTGCAGGCCACCGATCGCCTGGCAATGATTCAGCAGATGGGCCGGCTGATTCAGCAGACGGTAACGGCCATGGCATTTTCCGCGGTTCTCATCCGTTACTCGCCGTTTCTTCTCCTGTTGCTCGTGGCCGGCATTCTGCCCGCCTTTCTCGGCGAAAGCCACTTCGCTTTTCTCACCTATGCCAAGAACTTCAGGCAGACGCCCACGCGCCGGCAGATGGACTATCTGCGTCAGGTGGGAGGCAGCAAAGAGGCGGCCAAGGAGCTCAAGCTTTTCAACCTCAGCGGATACCTGACCGGCCGCTTCACTGAGCTCTCGCAACGAATCTACGAGGAGAATGTCGCGCTCAACAGGCGGCGTCTCTTGTGGGGCGGGCTTTTAGCCATTGCCGGTCAGCTTGGATATTACGGCGCCTATGCCTACAGCATCTACCAAACGATCGAGGGCCGCTACAGCATTGGCGATCTGACCCTCATCACCACTGCAATCATGCAAGCCATGGCAAACATCCAGCAGGCTTTCTCGACCGCGTCGGGCGTGGCCGACCAGGCGCTATTCCTCACCGACCTGATCGCATTCTTCCAGATGCAGCCGACGGTCGCATCCAAGGCCGGCGGCCTTCCCGCGCCGAGTCCGATCACGCGCGGCTTCGAGTTCCGCAATGTGTCCTTCGTCTATCCGGGCACCGATCGGCGGGTTCTCAACAACTTCAGTTTCACCCTGCGTCCCGGCGAACGGGTGGCCCTGATCGGCGAGAACGGCGAGGGAAAAACCACGGTCGTCAAGCTGATCACGCGCCTCTACGATCCGACCGAAGGCCAGATTCTGCTCGATGGCGTCGACCTTTGCGAATACGATCTGGACGACCTGCATGCCGAAATCGGCGTAATCTTCCAGGATTTCATGCGCTACGAAATGACGGCGCGCGAGAACATCGCGGTAGGCCGAATCGAAGTGCCGCACACTGCGGAGGAAATTGCACATGCGGCGGAGAAGAGCCTGGCCTCGGGGGTGATCGCGCGACTGCACGGAGGCTACGATCAGATGCTTGGCCGCCGCTTCGAAACCGGCGTCGACCTGTCGGGCGGGGAATGGCAAAAGCTGGCCCTCGCCCGCGCTTACCTTCGCGATGCGCAGTTGCTCATTCTCGACGAACCCACCGCCGCGCTCGATGCGCGCAGCGAACTCCAGGTCTTCGAGCGCTTCGCTGAATTGACCGACGGCAAGATGGCTCTCCTCATCTCCCATCGGTTCTCCACCGTGCGCATGGCAGACCGCATTGTCGTCCTTGAACGAGGCCAGTTGGTGGAAGAGGGCAGCCACGCGCAACTGATCGCGCTTGGCGGCCGCTACGCGGCCATGTTTGAAATGCAAGCCGCAAGTTACCGATGAGGCGCGATGATTGACACTCCCACCATTCCCGAAACCGGCCGGCCGCTCTCCGGCGCGCTGCTCGAATGCGTCCGCGCCGCGGCATCGTGGGATGTTGTACACCGTCCCGCGGCGCCGGGCACGTTTCCCGCTCGTGTCCGCGCCGCCCGCGTGGCCCTTAAAGCTCTTGAGCTCGAACTCGCCCCATTGCGCATTTCGGCCGAGCCGGCGGAATCCGCGAACTCCGCTCTTCTCGAGTTGAGGGCAAACGCGCGGTTGCTTCGAGGCGCACTTCGTGCCGTCGCGGACCAGCCTCAGGTGATTGCGCGCCTTCCGCGGGTCGATCTGCCGGCTCAAAAGGATGAGCCGCGTGCCGCGGCCTTGGCCACGGTCTATCTTCGCGCCGTCGAAGGAGACTTTTCAGCGCCGGCCTTCCGTGACTTGATCCACGCTTTGCAAACACACGATCCTCTCAATCTCGAGGAATTGTGGAATGCCGCCGCCTTTCTCAAATTCATTCTGCTTGAATCGCTGCTGGACGATGCTCACATCCTGATGAGTTTGCCCGGCTCTGCTCCTGGTTCTTCGCTTGAGGTTCGTCTCAAGAGCCTTCGCACAATCGTTCATACCAACTGGACATCTCTCTTGGAACCCCACATCCTGTTTGATGCCACGCTCCGCCACGATCCCGCGCAGGCCTACGCGTCAATGGATTTTGACAGTCGCGAGTTCTACCGGAAACGCGTGGCCTTCATTGCGCGTCACTCCGACTTCACGGAATCGCAAGTGGCACAGGCGGTTCTCGATCTTGCCCGCGAGGGCTTGATTGAGCCAACGGGTGACCGGCGAATGCAACTCCGCCGCATTCATGTCGGCTACTATCTCATCGACAAGGGGTTTCCGCGGCTTGCCGCGCTCACCGGATTTCATCCTCCGCCGATCGAGCGCCTGCGCGCATTCATTCGCTCCCAGGCCGACAACTTCTATATCACCGGCATCCAACTCGTCACCATCTTATTCATTGCTATTCTGATTCTCCTGCCCCTGTCGCGTTTCAGCCTTTTCGACTGTGTCGTTGCTTCCCTTTTGCTTCTTCTGCCCACCATGCAATGCGCGGTCGATCTGATCAACAACGCCATAACCTCCATCTACGATCCCGCCGCTCTGCCTAAACTGGACTTCAGCGAGGCCGTTCCCGCGGATTGCACCACGCTGGTTGCCGTGCCCGCGCTGCTCATGAACGAAGCACAGGTGCGCACCCTGGTGAACGATCTCGAAGTCCGCTTTCTCGCCAATCGCGATCCCCACCTGCATTTTGCGTTGCTCAGCGATTTGCCGGACTCGGTGAGCAAGCCGCACACCAACGACACACACCCGCTGGTGGAGCTTGCCATTCAACTCATTGGCGAGCTGAATGCAAAATATGGCTCGCGGCAGGACGGCAGCTTCATTCTTCTCCACCGTCACCGCATTTTTAATGTGCGCCAGGGAGTTTGGATGGGCTGGGAGCGCAAACGCGGCAAGCTCCTCGACCTGAATAAGCTGCTGGCTGGAGATTTCGACGCCTTCCCAATCAAAGCGGGCCGGCTGGAAGCGTTAAGCCAGATCCGCTACGTGCTTACGCTCGATTCCGACACGCAGCTGCCTCGTGACGCCGCGGCACGCTTGATTGGCGCCATCGCCCATCCACTCCATCAGGCCGTGATCGACCCCAAGCTGCGCATTGTCACCGAAGGCTACGGGATCCTGCAGCCACGCATTGGAGTCAGCGTTCGTTCTGCTTCACGCTCGCGATTGGCCACCACTTACTCCGGACAGAGCGGTTTCGACATCTACACCCGGGCCATCTCCGATGGTTACCAGGACCTCTACGGCGAAGGCATATTCACCGGGAAGGGCATCTATGAAGTGGCAACTCTTCATGCTGTGCTCAACCATCGCTTTCCCCGCAACGCGCTGCTCAGTCACGATCTGATTGAGGGCGCCTATGCGCGAGCAGGACTCGCCTCGGATGTGGAACTGATCGACGATTACCCCTCGCACTTGAACGCCTACAACCGCCGCAAGCACCGCTGGGTTCGCGGCGATTGGCAGATTGCGCAGTGGATGTTTTCCCGCGTCCCCGATGAGTCAGGGCGCCGAGCGGCGAATCCGATCTCCGAAGTTTCACGCTGGAAGATATTCGACAATCTGCGCCGCTCACTCGTGGAACCGTTTACCTTCATTCTGTTTGCGGCCGGTTGGCTTGGCCTTCCCGGAGGGCCGCTTTACTGGACCATCGTTCCGCTTATCCTGCTTTTCTTCCCCCCCGTCGTGCAATGCATCTTCGGCCTCGGCCGCGCGTTGGTCAGCGGCCAAAAAGGGAGTGCGGGCGAAGCACTCTCCGGTTTCTGGAATGCAGCTTTCATCACCCTGCTGAATCTCATCCTTCTCCCCCACCAGGCGCTCCTTTGCCTTGACGCAATTGTCCGCGCACTGGTGCGGCGCTTCATCACCGGCGAGCGCTTGCTGGAGTGGGAGACCGCGGCCCAGGCCGAACTCGATTCCCCAAGCCGCACGCCGATAGACCGTTACTTCGCAGCTACACCCTTGGTCGCCTTTGCCGTAGCAGTCCTCGTCTATCTTGTAAACCCGCACCACCACCATGCGCTCGTAGTCGCTTCGCCGATCCTGTTGCTCTGGGCAGTTGCCCCGGCCGTCACTGCCTGGCTCAATGCGCCGGTGCGCGAGCAGAATAGGCGGCTTGGCGTCAAAGGCGAGGCCTTTCTGCTGGATCAAGCATTGCGCATTTGGCGATATTTTCACGAGTATGGCGCCGAACGCCACAATTACCTTATTCCCGATAACGTGGAGGAAGACGGCCTCTTTGAAGCTGCCCGTGTTTCGCCCACGAATCTTGGCCTCTTGCTGAATGCCCGCCAGGCCGCCTGCGAGTTCGGTTTCCTGACAGTGCCCGAGTTTGTCGCTCTTACCAATCACAGCCTGGCTGCCATTGAGAGGCTGGAAAAGTACCGCGGCCATTTGTACAACTGGTACAACACGCAGACGCTCGAGCCGCTCAGCGACGCGCCCTTCGTTTCTTCGGTTGATAGCGGCAATTTTCTCGCTTCGCTCTATACGCTTCGTTCCGGCGCTCTGGCTCTTCTTCGCCAGCCCCTGCTTGCAAGCCCGCTCTTTTCGGGGCTTCGCGCACTTTGGCAATTGATGCGTTCGCAGGGCAGCCTTCCAGCCTCGCTTGCACATCTTTCTCCTCCTCCTGCTGATACATCGATGGACTCATGGCCTGCATGGGCATCCTCGGCGCAGGCCGCGTTCACCGCGGCTTCCGGCCAGCCGACAGCGGAACACCAAGATTCCTGGTGGCTCAAGGAAACGCAACAGCGCGTCGGCGCGATCCTCGCACTATTTCAGGACTACATGCCGTGGATGCTCCCCGATTACGCGCCGCTTTGCGAAGCTCTTGAACTCGCGATCCAGCAGAATGCTTATACGCTCACAATCGACGAGGCAATCGCATTCTCTGAGCATCTGGACGGGCAGCTGCTCCAGGGGTGGCCGTCACTTAGTCAGAACGCGCCGTTGCTGGCGCTCGGGGAACGGCTGCGCGATTCTCTGACAACCGCCGCGCACAACCTGCGCTCCATGGCTGAGTCTCTTCGCGGCATTGCACGCCAGGCTGAGCGTCTCGCCCAGGAAACCGACTTCACCTTCCTCGCCGACCCCGGCCGCCAGATTCTCTCCATCGGCTACGACGTGCACGCGCAAAAGCTTCATGATGCATGCTACGACATGATCGCCTCGGAGGCTCGCATAGCCACGTTCCTTGCTATCGCTCGCGACGACATTCATCAGCGGGGCTGGTTCAAGCTGGGTCGCGAGCACACGCGCGCCTTCGGGCGATTTATTCTGCTCTCCTGGACGGGCACCATGTTTGAATACCTCATGCCCGCGCTATGGATGCGCAGCTATCCCGACACTCTCATCTCGCGCACCCTCGCTGCGTGTGTACAAGTGCAGCGCGCCTTCGCCCACACACTCAACATCCCCTGGGGCATTTCGGAATCGGGCGCATCGCGCAAAGACGACCTCGGCCATTACCACTACCAGGCTTACGGCGTGCCGCAGATTGCGCTCGGGCCTGAGGCCGCTGCCGGCCCCGTCGTTTCGCCTTACTCTTCCTTCCTTGCTCTCGCGGTCGATTCGGTGGCCGCCCTGCACAACCTTCGTTGCATGGCTTCTGCGGGATGGGTCGGCGCCTTCGGATTCTACGAGGCCGCGGACTACTCGACTCAATCCGAGGGACCCATCCTGGTGCGTGAATGGATGGCGCATCACCAGGGGATGTCGCTCCTGGCCATTCTCAATCTGCTTCACGACAACGTAGTGCAGCGCTGGTTCCACGCCAATCCAATGGTGCAGGCGACTGAACTTCTTCTTCATGAAACGGCCGTCAACCCGGCTGTTCTCCGGGCAAGGTTGAAAGATTAGTCGCCGGTTGCGGGCACTGAATCAGGGGTGAATTGCAATGAGCGCAAGCTCATTGGGGGTGAGGGTCAATCTGAGTTTGCCGTCTTGCAGTCTTGTTTCTTCCGGTAACGGAAGCGCAGTCTCGCGATTCAGCTGCTCTGCCTGCGCCGGGGTTGGATCCAGCGGATTGCCCATCGCCGCGTACTGCTTGAGCACATTCCCGTGGCCGGCATCCACACGCTGTATGCTCAATTTCGAATCCAAAGGCAGATGATGGAAGTTGAGTTCGACGATCTGAGTAATGCCATGCTGGTCAGGATCGACCAGATTCCATGCGGCGATGGTCAACTCGCCGCGTTCGGTTTTCGTGATAAGGACATTCTTCGAACCGTTGGCTAACCGTTCATTGCCCAGTTGATGCAGTAACTCGTAGGCGTAGTAGCTCGGCTTGTTGATGCCGCCCGTTGCGCGCAATCCAAACATATTTACGAAAGGCCTTGCGATCGGACCGCCCTCTTCAAAGACATCGGAAAACGTCCAGAACGACATCATATTCACCAGTCCATCGCACTGCCTCACGGTGTTTGCGAGCGCCGGTCCAACAAAAATGGCGTCGCGCGCATCCATCATGCCCTGCACGTTCCATTCCGACCAGATGAGCGGAAGATCGGGCTGCGCCGTCGCCCTGATCTCGTCGTGCACCTTCGCAGCGGCGCGGCAAACCCGCTCGTCCATCGGGATGTTCTCGTTCGTGCCGAATAGGTCTTCCACCGAATCGTCCGCATAGCCGTGCGTCGAGACGAAGTCGACGGGCACGTGATTCTCATTTGTGAATTTCAGAAAGTCGCCGATCCAGGCCGCCGCGGCCGTGGCCGGTCCGCCTACGCGGAGCCGCGGGCTCACGCTCTTCACATCCCGCGCCGTATGCGCATACAAATCGAAGTAGGATCTCTGCCGTGGGATGCCATTCCAGAAATCGATGTTCGGCTCGTTCCACACCTCGAAGTACCACGTGGATACTTCGTCGATGCCGTAGCGATCGACGAGATGCTGCGCAAAGTGTTTGACCAAATCGTCCCAACGCTCCATGCTTTTCGGGGGCGATACGTTTGGCTTGTACCAGAACGGATGCAGTGCGTCTGGATTGAATGCCAGTTTTTTCGGCATGAAGCTGATTTCTACGAACGGCTTCACGCCATTCTTCTGCAACCCGTCGTACACCTGGTCCACATAAGAGAAGTTGTAGACGGGGTTGCCGTGCTCGTCCTCGTTATAGACTCCCAGTTCGTCGTGAAAGATGGCGTGAAACCGCACGTAGCGGAAGTCCGCAACCTGTTTTACGGCGCGAACGTCTTCACGATAGCTTTCGCGCAGCGAGAGGATCGCGCGCCCCGAACCGAACATCTGCTCCCAGAAATGCGGAAAGGGCGTTGTCTGCGCCTGCGCATCGATTTCAATCTTCTCCTGCGCGAGCCCGCACTGCGTTGCCATAAGCGTCGCCGACAGCAGTAGGGAAACCGATTGCCATGATTTGATCTGGAACACCTGACGTCCCCTTTTCAAAAGCGGAATACGCGCATGAGAGGCAATGCCCGACAGGCTTTCCCGCGAGCGGCAGACGAACGAAGAAACCGGCCGCCTGCATTTAAATACGAAAAAACGTCCAATCGAGAGATGTCGTGGAAATCCTTGCTTCCCAGAAACTGAATCGGGTCGGCGTCTGGAGTGTTCTGCTTCCGAGAGCTTTGCGTGGCACGCGAAAATCGGTTCACGGTCGCCGATCGTCGCCGGCCAACCCCTCGCCAAAACGACAACGCAACCCCAAGAAACAGTTGATTCCAGTTGAGGATCAAAGGTTGCCAACCGCGTCGTACACGGTCGCGGAGCTTTTAAACTATTGATTCTATGCTGCCCGGAGGGGGGCTTGAACCCCCACGGCCTTGCGGCCTGCGAATTCTATGTCCGCATTCGTGGTAATTGCGCTGTGTTGCACGATGCAGCAATGCCGCACATGACCTTTGTATCAACAATCGCTGAGAGTGAAATCACATTTGCAATATGCCGCACCGGAAAGCACAAAAGTACAAAACCAACAGCCATCGAGAACTGTCTCAGCGCCTTCAGGCGCGACCACATCGATTCCATCATTCATCCACATCGAATACATCCCTTGCAGGCCCTGGGGCATCCGAATGCGAAGATGGCAAATCCCTCTAACGCAAGCATTGTAAACGTAGATAGAGTGCGTGACGGCATCCTCGTTGAATTCAACGACGGTCAATGTGTCAACTATTCAACATCTCTCCTGCTGGAAATGCTTCCCGCTGCTACCAAGGTCGAGGACTCCGGGCCGGATGACGGGGGCGAGTCAAACTAAAGTGGGGCGGTGCCGGCCGTTCATAGAGAATGATTGATTCGGCCATAGTGGGTATTCACTGAGTTGATAAAGCCGAATCGGGCTACAGTTAGCCTCGCACCATTCGCCCGACCTCCATTCCCAGGACACGGGCCGACGTGTCATTTACCAAAGAGACCGAAGCATTATCTGAGTCAGCATTTGTGTCTGCGGATTCTCGCGACAGCGTCGAGAGAATTCGCCAGACACCGTCGGGCGAATCTGCCAGTCGCAATTTCGCCGATGGTTTCCGCAAAAATTCGCAGCAAAAAACGATCTGTCCATTCGGATGGCCCAGTCAAAGGACGCAGTCTCGCTGATACGCTGCATACGTTCGTATGCAGAAACGCCTTGCAGCGACGTCCTGAACCAGGGCCGAAGCGGCCCCTAGTCCGGCTCTGAAAAAAACAGCAGCATGGTTCCACCCTGGCTCGCATAGAAAGCGGGTGTGGTGCGGGCGGAGGGAATTGAACCCTCACGGCCTTGCGGCCTGCGGATTTTCATACCACTTCGGCTTTCGCCGCCCCGCCAGGCAGGTTCGTGGTCTGGACTATACCTTCACCATTCCCCACACGAGGTTTAGGTGCTGCCCGTCTAGTCTCTACACCTTCCCGGAAGTGCTTCCGGGCTTGGCTCGGGATTGCCATTTCAGGGTTCCCCGACTTTGAGCAGTTCTGCGCCGCCGGTTTCCCGATGGGCACTCAAGCATACTTCAAGTCCGCTGCGTCTGCCATTTCGCCACGCCCGCGGGAAATTGGCCAGAGCTCAATCATAAAGCAAGCGGCGATGTTCCAGGCTTCGTCAGTCAAGCGGCAGGCGCAGGCAATCCGGCTTCAATGCTCCAGATTGTTACGGCCGCATGCGCTCACTGCGGCGGCCGGAAGCAGATATTCTCCCCGTTCAGCCGGTACTCGGCTGAGCAGACGTCGCCGCCGCAGATCATCGTCTCGCCGCCCAAAAGCTGGCGGCGCGTGATCAGCCCCATGGTCCCGCAGCGCGGACACGACATGACGGCGACAAAAGGGTTTTGGGCATGACCCAGCTTCGCCTGGTTTTCCAGGACGAATACCGTTCCAGGGTCCATTCTCTCAGGAATCCATTCTTCCAGAAACTGCAAGTCGGCTGACATCGTGCCCCTCCCGTGATGGGTTGGATGTAACCAAGCCGCGTCGAGTTATTTCGCCCGGCTCCGTTCAAGAACTACAGCAGGCTGCGAATGGCAGACCGAAGAAGGATGGGGCTCCGGTCCAGAACAGTGTCTTTGCGCCGAGCCGATAAAGTCAACTGTAAACGATTGCAAAGAGTATCGAAAGGGATTCCCCTGGGCGCACGCCGGTAACAATCTGGCTGCCGCGAATCCGCAATTGGTTTCGCCGGAAGGTGACTTGCACAAAACGACTCGACAATCCGGACCGGCTGGTTTACACAAAACGCTCACCGGGATAGCGACTCTGGACTCGCTTTATCGTGAAGCCGTAAGCCCAGCCTTGCCCTGCGCGGAGGCGGCTGCATCAATGGCCCTGTAGGTCTCCTCGTTGCGCAGGATGGCTTCCACGTATTCGCGGGTTTGCGTGAATGGAATCGACTCCACAAACTCATCCATGCCGCTATAAGGGCCGGCAGCCTGCCAGTCGGTCACGCGGCTCTCTCCGGCGTTATAGGCGGCCATGGCGTATTCAGGCACGCCGCCCACCTGGTCCAGCATCTCGCGCAGATAGCGCGTTCCCAGGCGGATGTTGGTCTCCGGATCAAGAAGCTGGAAGGTCTGAAAATGAGTCATCCCTTCTTCGCGCGCCAACTGCTTGCCTACGGAAGGCAGCAGCTGCATCAGCCCGTACGCGTTCGCATAGGAGATGGCCGAAGGATTGAACTCCGACTCCTGCCGGATCAGCGACAAAACAAAATACGGGTCGAGATTGTTCTTGGCCGATTCGGTCTTGACCGTCTCCCACCACGCCTTCGGAAAGAGAATGCGCCAGTACGCCAGCGGAATGGACTTGATCGGAGCTGACGCCGCATAGGGCAGCGCTCGCTTCAGAGCGCGCATGGCACGAAACGTCTCGCCGTACGAGGCGTAGATTTGCGCCTCAGCCAGCGCGCTCCAGGAGGAGGAATCGGGATCCGCCGCGATCTCAGCCGCAATGTAGTCGTTCAACCCCGCGTTGGCCAGCAGCCGCGCCTTAGCCAGGTGCGGACTGTCGATAGGAAAGCTGTCTACGAGCACAGGCACGATGGGTGCCTGCAGCCGGTCAAGCTGCGTGCGATCTGTCTGCTGATCCGCGATCTGCACCGAGTCGCCCATCGCCGTCAGCCGTTGTTTCGCCATCTGCGCATAGAAATAGTGCTGATAGGCGCGCACCAGGGCACGGTAATTCGACGCTGCGCTGGCCGGCTTGTGGTCCTGCGTTTCATAGAGCCGCCCGCGCCAGTAAAGTGCAGACACCGTCTCCTTGGCGGCTGGATACAACTTGATCTGCTCGTCGAACAGCCGGGACGCATCGGCATAGAGCCCTTGCCGGTAGCTCAGCCATCCCGCTCGCCAATGGGTATATGCCGCATTTGAGTTCTCAGGAAAGTGCGTGGCCAGATAGCCGTAATACTCCACCGCTTTCGGATAGTCGCGCTTCAGCATGTACATGTTGCCGCTCGAAAGCAGCGCCTCCGCCAGCCAGGTGCTATGCGGGAAGCGCGTCTCCATCAAGGAGACAATGCGCTGTTGATCTTCCTGGTCGTTGCGGTCGCGAGCCAGTTCCATCAACAGGTAGAGCCGCCGCGCGCCGTGGTCGTCGTTGCTGTCGGCAAGACCCTGCACCTGCGCTGGCGTGAGCCGTTTCAACTTCAACTCGCAGGCGGCCGCATCCACGGCGAACCCGTTGCGGGTTTGAGCATCGAGGTCGGGTTTCCGTTCCAGGGCGCGGTATTGCTCATCTGCCTCGGAGTACCGGCCGGCGTTGTAGTAGGCATCGCCCAGGCTGCGCAACTCGGCCACCGTCAACGAGGATTCGGCCCCCATGGCCGTCAACTTGCTGCGCGCAATCAGTGCATCGGAACTCAACGGATGCGCCAGCAAAAGCTTCTTGTAGAGCTGCTCAGCCTGCCCCGTCTGGCCCAGCGCATTTGCCACTTCGGCCTGTGCAAGCTGGTATCCGGCGCGGCTTGCCGACTCGGGAGCCTTCACAAGCACGCGCTCCGCCTCCGCCGCGTTGTTCAAGGTGAGCAGGATGTTTGCCTCTAGCTCCGGCACCTGCAAATTGAAGATGCTGTCCGGGTAGCGTGCCGTAAAACCGCGCAGCGATGCTTCCGCGGCGGTTTCATTGCCGGCTTCATGGTCCGCCTCGGCGCCCAGGAAGTCCGCGTAGTCGGCCAGTTCCTGCCCGGCGTGGCGGGCCAGGCTCAGGTTCTCCGCGGCATCGGCAAATCGCCGGTCGGCCAGGTAGGCATGGCCCAGGGCCAGGTAGGCTGCGGAGGCCGCTTCTCCGCTATGCGAATGCGCATATTTGCTCACGCCGGCGTAGGCTGCCGGGGTGCGCAGCGTGGCCAGTTGCTGGGCCATGGGCCGCAGTTCGGTTGAGGCGACAAACGCCTGCTTGATGCGCGCCGTCCGCGCCCTGGCTGCTTTGCTTCCGCGAGCTTTTTTTCGGCCTGGCCGGGTCGACTTGGCGGCCCGTTTGCTGCTGGTTACGGCATGCGGCGAGGCCGGCTGCGCGGATGCGCCAGCGGCGGTCTGCCCAGCCACTGGAGACACCGCGAACAGAGCTGCCAGCAGGCCCGATAGCCATCTCGACGCGACCGGATTGGATTGTAGGGAATTCACGACCCTCATTCCTTCAATGTAAGCCGATTTCGACTTCATGGATATGCGGGAATCTGGCAGTTACCGTGCTATGCACCATAGTGGGAACCCGCTTTTGAGTTGCGGAAACCAACTCCTAGAGCCAAAGTCAGGGCTTCACGGCGAAAAGCAGCCCCGGATTGTCTCCCACAACGACCCCCTCCTGCTGCCCACCCAGGTCAACCATCAACTGCGTAAGCGCCCCGTCGTGCAGCACGTTGTCCCGGATCACGCAGTTCCGCAGCCCCTGGTAAACAATCCCGAACGAGGGACTCCATACCCCCTCGTTCCCGTCGTCGCGCCCCGATTGAATGCTGTTCCCAATGCACGTCACTCCCTGAGCGCCGTCCATGAAAATCTGCGCCGAATCGTGGCTCCCCGCCACGGCCAGCTTGCCGCTGCGCTTGATGAAGTTGCCCGTGATGGTTATCTGCACGCAGCCGCGCGTGCCCTTGCGCAGCGCAATGCCGCAGGTTCCAGCGCGATCGAAAAAATTGCCGGTGATCTGATAGCCGTCGCCGCCCATGATCAGCATGTTCTCCTCTCCATTCCATTCGACGCGGTTGGCGGTAAATGTAACCGACGCATTCTGCTCCCGCGCCGCAAACCCCGCCCGCCCATTGCCGGAGAACCAGTTGTCGAGTATAAAGCCGTCCCAGCCGCGTAGGTTCAGGCCGTCGCCTTTGTTGAACGCCAGCATGCAATGGCGCACGCTGAAGCACCACGCACAGGCCAGGTTCGCGCCGTCTCCGCTGAAGCGCATCACCTGGCAGCGTTCGATGCGGAACCCGTCTTCATTCTTGGCAAAGACCGTGCGGTTCAGAGAAATTCCGTGCACATTCGTGCCCAGCTCGCGGCCATCGAGCGACAGTCCCTCGATGGAAGAACCGCGCGCATCCGTCAGGTTCAGCAGGCAGGTCGAGTCGCCGCTCGCCAGCCGCAACACGCTGCCGCCCGGCCCGCTGTAATTCCACGCGGCAACGCCGATGACGGCGATGCCGGCACGCACGTGGAGTTCATTGACAAGATACACGCCCGGCGGAATAAACACCCCGCCGCTCGTCGCTCCCGCCGCGTCGAAGGCGCTCTGAATGGCCCGCGTGTCGTTTGTCTTGCCGTCGCCAGTCGCGCCAAGCTTGCGGACATCGAGCAGTTCCCCGCTAGTGTTGATCGCCGGCGCTCCGAGAGCCGCACTTGCGAATAGAACCGAAGCCCCGCCCAGCATTGCGCCCCGCGCCAATTCGCGACGATTGAAATACGACCTGTCTGTTTCAGCCATGCCTTCCCTCCTTCTTGAACCGCAGCTTCCGGCGAGACGCTGTCGCGGGCCAGAAACCATTCTATCCACGACCCCGATTCGTCATTCGCGAACTAACCCATTCGAGACTCAGTACCACCCCGTAAGATAAACTCCGAATCAGGCTTCCTGAACCCGCATTCCAGCCCGCATCCATGGCCGCAGTCATTGAAGTAGCCGGCGTCCGCAAGACCTATGGCCGCACCGTGGCTGTGGACGAAGCTTCGTTCGCCGTGCTGGAGGGCGAGATCTTCGGCCTCATCGGCCCCAACGGCGCCGGGAAAACCACCACCATGGAATGCATCGAAGGCCTGCGCAAGCCCGACCGCGGCGTCATCAAGGTGCTCGGCCTCGATCCCATCCGCAATGTCTACCAACTGCAGGAACGCGTCGGCGTGCAGTTGCAGCAGGCGCAGTTGCAGAAACGAATCAAAGTCTGGGAAGCAGTCGATCTCTGGGCGTCGCTCTACAAAAAGAAATCCGCAGACGCCGAGCGCCTGCTGGAGCAGCTGGGCCTGGCCGACAAGCGCAACGCCTGGTTCATGAACCTCTCCGGAGGCCAAAAGCAGCGCCTTTTCATCGCCCTCGCGCTCATCAACGACCCCGAAGTGGTCTTTCTCGACGAGCTCACCACCGGCCTCGACCCGCAGGCACGCCACGCCATCTGGGACCTGGTGCGCGGCATTCGCGAGCGCGGCAAAACCGTCTTCCTGACCACGCATTTAATGGAAGAAGCCGAGCGACTCTGCGACCGCGTAGCCATTATGGAGCACGGCCGCATCATCGACATCGACACACCGGCGCGCCTGGTCGCCCGCCACTCGCCCGAGCGCACCGTCATTCTCGCCACTGAAGACAGCGGCGCCGCCGCGCGATTTCAGACCATTCCAGGGGTCGAAGAGGTGGCCTGCGTCGGCAACCAATTCACCATCCGTGGCCGCGGCGACGACCTGGTGACCGCGGTGATTCACTGCCTCTCCGAAAGCCGCATCCGCGTCACCGATTTCCGCACCGTTCTCCCCAGCCTTGAGGACGTTTTTCTCAAGCTCACCGGCCGCTCCATTCGCGAGTAGGAACTGACCATGATGCTGCGCGGGCTGACAAAACTGACCTGGATCGAGATCAAGATCTTCATGCGCGAGCCGCTGGGCGCGATCGGCACCATCGTAATACCCGTCCTTGTGTTCCTGGTCCTGGGCCGGGTGGCTAACTTCAAATCGGCCCCTTCCACGCTGGTCGTCAGCGGGTATTCCGGCTCTGGCCTTCCCGCGCTGGTGGCCCTTCTTATCGCCATCAGCGCCGTGCTCTCGCTGGTGACCATCATCTCCATCTATCGGGAGGGCGGCATTCTCAAGCGCCTGCGCGCCACGCCGCTGCGCCCGCAGACCATCCTCACCGCCCAGGTGCTGGTCAAGCTCATCCTCACCGCGGCAACCGTGGCCTTGATGCTGCTGGCGGGCAAGCGCTACTTCCCTCCCGGCGTTCATGTTCCCTGGTTCTCGTTCACCCTCGCCCTGCTCATCACCACCTGCAGCATTCTTTCCATCGGCTTTCTCATCGCAAGCATTGTTCCCACCGCGCGCTTCGCCCAGCCCATCGGCGCCATCGTTCTCTATCCCATGCTCGGCTTGTGCGGCCTGTTCGTGCCCCTTTCCTACCTGTCCCCCCCGCTTCAGGCAGCCGCGCGGGCCCTGCCGCTCACCTACGCAGTGAACCTGCTGGAGGGAATCTGGCGCGGCGACCCGTGGTCCGCCCACCTCGGCGACCTCGCGGCGCTGACAGTGGCGTTCATCCTCTGCACCGCCCTCTCGGCAAAGGTCTTCCGCTGGGAATGACCCAGTCGTGCCGCCAGGGGTCGGAAAAATGAACGCCAATATCTCGCCGCTAAATTCGTATCAATAAATGAACTGTCATCCTGAGCGAAGCGCACTTCAGCGGAGCCGAAGGACCTGCTTGTCGCGGGATTCGCAGAAACATCTCCGTTTGGCCTACCGCGCCCTGATCCAGTAGACTGAACCTTCGCGTTTCTCACTCAACTCCCCAACCGGCCCCCCCAACGAATTTAGCAACCAACCACCATGGCGACCATCCAACCTATTGCAGGTGAACTCGAGCCGCATCCCGACGTAGCCCTGGTCGAAAGGGTTCGCGGCGGGGACGTATCGGCCTACGACACGCTCGTCCGCAAGTACGAACGGCAGATCTTTCGCATTGCGCAGCACATTACGCAAAACCGCGAAGACGCTGAGGACGTAATGCAGGACGCGTTTCTGAAAGCCTACGAAAAGCTCGAACAGTTCCAGGGGAATTCAAAGTTTTACACATGGTTGGTTCGGATTGCGGTCAACGAAAGCCTGATGCGGTTGCGCAAGCGCCGCACCGGCAAAATGGTCTCGATCGACGAGGACGTCGAAACCGAAGAGGGCAGTGTTCCCCGCGACCTGGCCGACTGGGCGCCCGATCCCGAACAGAACTACACGCAGACGGAACTGCACAAAATCCTGGAGAAAACCATCAAGGGCCTGCCCCCCGGCTTCAAAGTCGTCTTCGAGCTGCGCGACGTGCAAGGCCTCTCCACCGAGGACACGGCGGAAGCCCTTGGCCTCAGCATTCCGGCCGTCAAGTCGCGCCTCTTGCGCGCCCGGCTGCAACTGCGCGAACGGCTCAGCCGCTACTTCCGCAGGAAAAAGGGAGCTGAGAAATGACCTGCACCGAATTTCTCGCTCTTCTCGACGACCTCATCGACAATGAAGTGACCACGGAGATGCGCTCCGATTTGCAGCTTCATCTGCACGGCTGCTCGCACTGCGAAGTGACCCTGAGCACCACCCGCAAGACCATTGAAATCTACCGCTCTCACGAGCTGTACGAGCTTCCGCCCGGCCTCCGCGAGCGACTCCACGCCGCCATCATGGCGCGCTGCAAAAAAGGCTGCTAGTCCGCCATTTGCCGATCGCTGGGTTCTAGGAAATCTCCACCAGTTCCATCTGGCCGTCGCGCCGCCGGTGCAGCACAAACATCTCTCCTGCGGGGTTGCGGAAGATGAGCAGGTCGCGGTCGCGGAACTCGGTGTCCTTGACGGCTTCCTCGATGGTCATTGGTTTCAGCGAGATGGCTTCGCCGCTCTTCAGGATATGCGGCTCAACCACCGTGGCCCGGTTGGGAAACGAGTGCACGGCGATGGACGCGCGGACCTTGGCGCGAGCAGGCCTGGGTTCCCCGCCGGTGTCTTCCGGGGCCGCGGCGCGGGCCTTGGGACGGGCCACGGGCGGCGCAGTGAGCATCTTCTCTTCCTTGGGCAGCCGCTTGCCCTCGAGACGCCGGTCGCGGTAGCGGCGGGCCTGGTTGACGGCGTGCTCAATGGCTTCTTTGAGCGCCGCGTCGGCGGTGTCGGCCTTGCCGGTGGCCACAATGGTCTGCAGGCGCAACTGCACGGTCAGTTCCACAATCTGCAGGTGCCTCTGCGCGCCGAAGGTAATGCTGGCGCGCGCGTTCTTGCCCAAAATCCGGGCGATGCGTTCCAATCCCTCGACAGCCTGCGCACGCAGCGTCTTGGAGATCTTCACTTGTCTGGCGGTGAACTCCACTTCCATGGTCAGCCTCCGCTTCTTGTTTTTTGAGCACTGCTTGCGGCTCGTGTGTTGGGGATTCTCCCCCGGCTGTACCTCTCGGGCTCCAATGCATTCAAAATCGCATTGCCGTCAACCTGCCTCGAATGCCGGGCTCCCTGGGCCGGCTCGCCGATTCGAGGGAGAGACAGGTCAGTATATGCCCGCAGTCCGCCGCATGAAAAAAATGCGCATTGGAATCCGTGCGTGGAGTTCCATTCCAAGCACGGGCTGGGCTTCTTTCCATCGTTTATCTTGGATTGCGTGTCCGACGGAACGGTGGCTGCGATGCGGGTTGCGAAGAATCAAGAAACAGGGTGGGTGCGGCTACAGCGAAGTCAGAGTCGATGTATCCCGAAACCGATATCCTCAAGTCGACACGACCATTAGGGAGCGGCGACCCTGCACAAAACTCAACGGGACACGGCAACTCTGGATTCGCTCTAGGCCCATATCTGGTACACATCCAGTTTCGCCACGCCCTTGATATTCATTTGCTTGTGCGGCTTCAACGGAATCCCGCCAAAAACCAGCACCGCGTTGCATTCGGGCTTGCTCGAACAGCTCATCATCATTCCGCCCGGTTTCAGGTTGGCCGCGTCGCTGCTGGGCGGAATGTGGGCCGAGAGCAGGATGTGGAGGTCAACCGGGGCAGCAGTCTTCTGCAGCGGCTCCACAATCTGCAAGGTAGGACCCGACTGCACCGAAAGCGACTGGTCGTAGCAAATGGATATGCCGACATCGAGACCTTCCACCTTGAAGCGCCCCGCAGCCACGTTTGCTCCCAACACCTTGCTGGCGCGATTGGGCACCACGACCGTATCGTCGGTGTCTTCGCTCACCTCGTAAAAGTCGCCGATCTTGTTGTACTTGTAAACGCAATCGCCGTTGTAGTAGCAGTGCGCGGTGTTCTTGGCGATATAGTGCGCGGTCTGCAGGGCATTGTACTTGCTCCGGGTGGTTGGAAGAGCCGGCCGATTATCTCCGACCTTTCTGTATTGAGGAGGAAAGACCGGCGTATCCCACTTGAATACCTTGTGCTCGTCCATGTTGATATCGACGGCGTCCAGAATCCGGTCTCCGTACTTATCGCGCCGATAATCTGCCGCTTCTTGAACGCTGGCATGTTTTCCCGGCAGGGCCGGTTCGATGCTCTTCCGCCAGGCTACGGTTCCGGGCACAATGAGCGCGTTCTTGAAGCCGTTGCTTACCGCTTCGAACGTCGGCCGCAACGTGTCTTTGACGTAGTCTTCTTCCACCTGCCGCTTTTTGCCGAAAGTGTGGTCCACAGACTCCTTCGGCAGAGACCTTGCAAAACAGTACTCCGGAGCCAGAAACACCGCGCGCAAGGGCAGATCGTCCGGCTTGGGATGGGCCTTGTCAAGCTCGTCGGTGTAGCCTTTCAGCGCTTCGACGGCGGTTTTGACGTATTGAACCCGATCGGCCACAGCGATGTTTTGAGTGGTCTGCGTGTCTATCTTGAATAAACCAACGGCCAGGCGCATAGCTTCACCTCAGGGGGGAGTTTCAAAGGATTGACCATGGGATGCGGCAACGGCGCCGATTGAGCTTGATACGAATCTCTCGTTCAGCACCGGTTCGATGGAATTGTACCGCTGGTTAGTCCGCTTGCCAGGACAAACGAAGTTTGCCCATCAAAAGCCTATGTTTCCCGGAGAAATGCGGGTGAATCGACGCCCTGCATGCCGTGCATGCAGGAGCGAGTGCGGAGTTTCCTGTGGATACTACTCCGTTCGATGCTATTCCAGCTGTCCTTTACACTGGCTTTCTCCGGGCGTAAGCTCTGGACAAACATTCCTCATAGGAGACTGCATGGCTTCCATTACTGGCTTTGGCGGTATATTTTTGCGGGCGGACGATCCAAAAGCTCTCTATCAATGGTACGAGCAGCATCTCGGCGTGGTGAAGTCCGAGGGATCATTCGCGTATCCTGCCCCCACGCAACACCCCCACATCGTCTTCGCCCTTTTCAAACAAGACAATGACTACTTCCCTCCGGCGCAGAAAGCAATGATCAATCTCCAGGTGGACGACCTGGACGGTGTGCTGGACCGTTTGATAATCGAAGGCGTCACCGTCGACGAAAAACGCGAAAGCTACGACTTTGGAAAGTTCGGCTGGATCACCGATCCGGAAGGAAATCGCGTCGAGCTTTGGCAGCCTGCCGCAACTGAATAATGCCGTGCCGACCTGGATTGGCCCCCATTGGTCGCGGTCGAGATGCTCGGGCGATTTCCGGGCGAACCGCGCTCCACCACCTTGCTGTAGTCGTCGCCGCAGCGCAGCATCCGGTAAAACCGAACCGCCAGCTTCGTTTCGCAGCAACCAGTCTACTCGGGTCGGAGGCGCCGACGCTGTCATGGAATCAGTCTCCAGACCGGCTGCCCTGAGGGCCTCCCGGCCCGCAGAAACCTCGCCAGGCCTTGAATTCTGGGTTTCAGCACCGGCTGTGAGAAACGCCGACTGATCCCTTTGCGGAACCTGAGCATGCGTACTAAACTTCATTCAGGAAGAGTGGCCGAGTGGTTGATGGCTCCAGTCTTGAAAACTGGCGTACCTGAAAGGGTATCGGGGGTTCGAATCCCTCCTCTTCCGCCATTTCGTTGTTCTATAACCTCCAATAGAGTCCTAAACTTACCTTCAATCATCTGAAAACAGGGTATTTCCTTTCTATTACCCTCGGTTGGGCTGCCGGGCGGACTGTCTTTCTGGAATGCCAGATTTCGCCTCAGGCGGACTCGAATCGCAAATCGATGCACAAGCGCGCCGTTCAGGGTTCGCGTAATTGAAGATCTCTTTGTCGCGGGCCGCTTCAACGAGCGCCAGATCGCTTACGCACGATTCCACCCTGGCTGATCCTGGAAACGCGAGTTGGACTGGATACGCCAGTTGACGGCCATCTTCCGCATGGCCTGTCATCCCCCGACAACTGGCGCGAAACTTCGTGAGTCAGGACAAAATAAGCGGAATTCACCCCGCAATGGGATGGCCAACATTCCTCAAACCCGCATCCAGGAGGAATAGGTAGGCCGCCCAACCACATCTGGCTCTCAATTCTTTGCTGCATTTGAGGTTCGAAAGCAAAATAAGCTGACACAGGCCTTGAAGTTTTGCCGTGAGGTGACGATAAGAATCTCATAATGGGCTTTTTCTCAGAATGCGTCTCTATCTGAAAACAAAAGGGGCGGGTCTATGAAATCTGCTTTGTCGGTCTTGGCGTTGGGTTTCCTGGCGTCCGGTCTAGCTCCCCGGCCCGCGGTTGCGGCAACGGCCAGCACCTCATTCGGCATCACTGCCACGGTTCAGGGCACCTGCCTGGTCTCCGCCTCCGATTTGACGTTCGGACTCTACGCCGGCGCGGCGGTGAACGCGACGTCCAGCATCTCGGTCACCTGCTCCGACCGCACACCATACAGCGTCGGCCTGAGTGCCGGGCTGGCGCCCGGCGCCACCGTGGCCACTCGGAAGATGACCGGCTCGGGCTCGGCCGTGCTGGGCTACGCCCTCGCTTCAAACTCCTATGGGACCGTCAACTGGGGCCAGACTGTCGGCGCCGATACGGTGGCCGGAACCGGCAACGGCTCCGCCCAGACCCTCTCCGTCTATGGCCGGATCTTGGCAGGCCAGCCGCTCGCGTCCGGCGCGTACGCCGATACCATCACCGTCGCGATCACCTATTGACTCCTTCGCGCCAGATAGCGCCCACACCTGCTAAGCAACACGTATCATTGCCGTCTTCTCCACTTCTTCGCCTTCAAATAAACACCGTGGTAATGTTACCTTACCGCCTTTGGTAACCTACTTTGTAAACTTTGCTTGTACTGCCACTCTGCATATTTAGCCGGCATAAAGAGCCTAAAGGATCATTGAAATCAACAGCAGTGAGCAATATCGTACAGAAATAGAGCAACTGTGAATTGCCAAGCCTGGGCCTGACTGAGAATTTGCCCACCCTTGAGAATTCATTGTTCTAACTGCGTCGCGCGCAACAACCAACGCAGAAGACAGTTTTTCAGCACGCGGTGGCAAGCGATTTCGGAGTAGTGCTCGTTAGCGCAGCTCCTGCGAATCGAAATTGCCTGATTCAGCCGACAACTGATCCTGTTTGACTTCGAGTCGGACGGCCGTAAATCTCAATTTCCAACTCATGTTCTACCAGGAGTGTATCGATATGAAGTTCTCATCTACTATCAAGTCCGCAGTACCCGCCGCCGTTCTTGGATTCCTGGCCCTGGGCCTGACCTCCACCACTGCCGTTGCGGCAACCGCCACCACCACCTTTTTGGTTACCGCGAATGTCTTGTCCACCTGCTCGGTCTCCGCCACCGGCATGGCATTCGGAACCTACACCGGCGCGGTAGCCACTTCCACGTCCACCCTTACGGTCACCTGCACCAATACCACGCCCTACAATGTCGGCCTGAATGCCGGGGCGACAACGGGCGCCACCGTGACCACGCGGCAGATGAAGGGGACTGGTACAAACGTCCTGAACTATTCGCTCTTCTCCAACAGCGGAATGACGACCAACTGGGGGAACACAACTGGCAGCTGGGTAGCCGGCACCGGCAATGGCAACGCTCAATCTCTCACTGTCTATGGCCAGGTTCCGGCCAACCAGTATCTCGCGATCGACAATTACGCCGACACGATTACCGCTACGGTAAACTACTAGTACGTTAGCCGCACACAAAATTGGGGCCCCCATGAACTCGCGCCACCGCAGGGCAGCCCACGCGTTCGCCGCCACTCTCTTCTTTCTTCTGACGGGTTTGGCGGCCGACGCGCAGTCGCTGTCGGTTCTGCCTGTAAACATTTTCCTTGCGCCGGGTCAGAAAGCCACGACCCTGACGGTAACCAACCAGGGGAACAGCAAGACCTCCATTCAGATTCGCGCCTACGCCTGGAATCAGCAAGGTGACGACGACCAGCTGACCACCTCGGACGAAGTGGTGATCAGTCCGCCGATTGCCTCGATTGCCCCAGGGGCCAACCAGGTTGTACGCCTCATTCTGCGCCAGTCGCCTCAGGCTCGAGAGGCTACCTACCGCATTCTCCTTGACCAGATTCCACCTCCGGCCGAGGCAGGGATCGTCCACGTCGTGCTACGCCTTTCCATTCCGATCTTTGCCCAGCCGGCGACTCGAGCGCTTCCGCACGTGCAGTTTCACATCGAGCTCAATGCCGGGCAGATCTATCTCGTGGGCGTCAACGATGGCCTTCGCCATGAAGCCATCCGCGATATCGAACTGTCGACGAGCGATGGTCGCACCTTGAAGGCGGCTTCCGGCTCATCTCCCTATATTCTTGCCGGCGTCACCCGGCGTTGGAACATTGCCGCGCAGGGTCCCCTGCCGCTGCCAAGCGAAACCCTTCGATTGACAGCGCACTCGGACGCCGGCGCAATCGAACAGCAGGTCCCCGTTGTTTCGACGCCATGATCGTGGAGGCAAGGCAGCCAGATGGCTCGGCTATGTGGGAATTGTTTTTCTTGTTCTGACCGTTTGGCCGAAACCGGCCGTGGCCACCGAGGTAGCCAACGACGCTTCTGCCGTGGCAGCCCCCGACCCAAACGCCGACCAGATACTGCTGCTGGATGTTCAGGTCAATGGTCATTCCATCGGGAAAATCGGCGAATTCACTCTGCGCGATGGCAAGTTGATGGCCCGGCCACAGGAACTGCGCGATCTCGGTTTCCGGGTTCCCGCCACTCTCGTCCCCGCACCTGATGGCCTGATCGCCCTGTCTGACCTGCCTGGACTGGGCTATAGTCTCGATCGGAAAAACCTGGAACTGCACGTCATAGTCAGCGACAGTCAGCTGCTGCCGACGCTGTTACAGCCCGCCGGAAGAGAAGCGATTGCAGAACGTCGAGTGATCGAGAGCGGCACTGGCATGACGCTCAACTACGACACCGTCGGCACCTTCGCCAGCGGCCAGACCGGTGGCACCGGGTCGCTGGATCTGCGCGCCTTTTCACCCTGGGGTATCGCGAGCTCGGGGTGGCTCGCCTACGCGGGCGCAACCACGAGTGGCGCCGGCGCCAACACAGCAATCCGGCTTGATTCCGCCTACACGTTTGCAGACGTCAATACCCTGCGCCGCTACAGCCTGGGCGACTTCATCACCGGCGGCCTTGCCTGGACCCGCCCGGTTCATATGGAAGGCGTACAGATCGACTCGGATTTCAGCATGCGCCCCGATCTAGTGACTTTTCCACTGCCTTCGGTCGCCGGATCGGCCGCTGTCCCCTCCACCGTCGACGTGCTGGTGGACGGCAACTTGATGGTCTCGAGCCAGACCGCCGCAGGCCCGTTCGAGGTCCCGCAACTCCCGGTGGTATCGGGGGCGGGCACCATCTCGATGACGGTGACCAATGCGCTGGGTCAGCAGGTAAACGTGACCCAGCCCTTCTACGCCAGTTCTGCCCTGCTGGCCCCGCGTTTACAAACTTTCGCCGTGCAATCCGGTTTGGTGCGGCGCAATTGGGGCTCAGTCAGCAACGACTACGGGAAGATCGCGGGCGCCGCCATTTATCGCGTTGGTCTGACCCCGCAGTTCACCCTGGAGGCCAGCGCCGAAGGCACTCCCGGCACGGTCACAGCGGGCGCAGGCGGCGTCGCGCAAATTGGCCATCTTGGCGTGCTTAATTTCGCCGCGGCCGCCAGTTCCGGATCGGCCAACACGGGCGCACAGTTTTCCTTGGGCGCACAGCGCATCGGCAGGGTCTTCAGCCTGGGCGCCTCGGCGATCGTGGCCAACAGCAGCTACCGGGATGTCGCGTCAATGAACGGCGACGGGGCCCCGCGCAAGCAGATCAGCGGCTTCACCAGCCTGTCGCTCCGGCGCTTCGGCTCAGTAGGAGCAGCTTACGGAGGCATCGACCAGGATGCCGCCCCCACCGCGGCCCAGTCGAACATTGTTTCGGGCGAGCATTCGCACGTCGTTTCTGCCAACTATTCGCTCCAGATTCACCACATCTCCTTCTATGCCTCAGAGTTCAAGGACTTCGCCGGCGCCGGCGGCGGCAGCGGGACGCAGGTTGGCATGACCATCGCGTTTGGCAGGCGAAGCTCGGTCGACCTCAGCGCGGCATCCAACGGGAGTGGCCAGTTGCAGGTGCAAAGGTCGGCGGCTTTGGTCGGAGATTGGGGCTATGACGCTTATGTCTCCGCCGGCAATGCCAACCACGAATTTGGACAGGCGCAATACAAGTCGCCCGTGGGTTTGTTTACGGCTGGCGTCGACCAGAGCGCCGGCGCCACGACTCTGCGCATGGAATCCCAGGGGGCTTTCTCGTGGGTCGACAGCGGCCTTTTCCCGTCCAACACGATCTACGACAGCTTCGCGATTGTGGATACCGGATCAGTTCCCCATGTACATGTCCTTCAAGAGAATCGCGACGTGGGCAGCACCAGCTCTTCCGGGCGGCTGCTCGTGCCCGATATGCGCTCCTTCGATCTCAATCACATCGCCATCTCGCCGGCCGATATCCCGGCGGACGTCACCATGGACGTAGCCACGCGCGAGATGCGTCCCCAGGATCGTTCCGGCATTGTGGTCAGGTTCCCGGTGAAAGTCAGCCATGGCGCATTGCTGCGGCTGGTCGATGAGGCTGGGGCTCCCATGCCGCTCGGCAGCGCCGTCACTCTGCGGGCCACGGGCGTCGCTTTCCCGGTTGGTTACGACGGCGACGCGTACGTGGAAGACCTCAGTGTCCATAACCAACTTGCCATCGAGCAACCGGACGGGCGGCGCTGCACTGTGGCCTTCGACTACCGGCCCCTGCCCAGCGAAATTCCATCGATCGGCCCCCTGCGCTGCCTGGAGAAAAGGCCGTGATGCGCGGACTCGCACTGGCGGCGTTGATGTTGATCGGTTGCGGCGCCCGGCCGGCGGCGGCGGCAACCTGCATGACCTACGCCACGGGCATCGTATTCGGTACCTATTTCGGCACCACCTCCGATGTCACCGGCACAATTACGGTCGTCTGTCCCCAGGGCACGGCTTATCAAATCGGCCTCAATGCAGGGCTCGCGTCAGGCGCAACGTTGACTACCCGGGCGATGACAGGTGGTACCGGTGGTCAGGCTTCGCTGGGCTACAGGCTTTTCAATAACGCCTCATACACCGTCAACTGGGGCAACACCAGCGGCAGCGGCTGGGTGACCGGCACCGGCAATGGCAGCGCCCAGGCATATACCATCTATGCCCAGATTCCGGCAAACGAAGCCTCTTCGCTGGGCAGCTACACCGATTCGATCACCGCTTCCGTAACCGGTAATTTCACAACCGTCACAACCGAGTTCAGCATCACCGCTACCGTTTCGCCCGGCTGCACGCTTACGGCGAATTCCATTAGCTTCGGCACTTACTCGGGATCGCTGATCAACTCCACATCGATCGTCTCGGTCACCTGCACCAACTCCACTGCGTACAATGTCGGCCTCAATGCCGGACTGGCAACCGGCGCGACCGTCACCAATCGCAGCATGACCGGTCCTGCCTCCGCTTTGCTGAAATATAGCCTGTTCAGTAACTCCACGCGTACTACAAACTGGGGCAACACCGTCCACACCGACACGGTGGCCGGGACGGGCACCGGGTCTGCCCAGTCTCTCACCGTTTATGGCCAGGTTCCTGCGGGGCAGTCCGCCGGGCCGGGCAGTTACACCGATACGATTACCGCTACCGTCACTTATTAGTCGTCCAACTACGATGGGCCTGTCTTGGCGGATGATCGACAGGTGAGCGGCCATGCGAGAGCTGAGTCCCTCGTGCCAGTCGCCTCGGCAATGCGAAGTCAGCGCTGACACCCGGTGCTAAACTTGCTGGTCGCCTTGAAAGCTGAATATAGACTCTGTGTGGATTCACTTTCTCAGCTTATGTCTTGCGAGGTAGATTCGCGATTGCGGGAGGGGGGAGAGAAACGTACCCACAGCGGCGTGATTCTTTGAAGGCCATCGCAGGGTCGGGAATGCTCGCCCTTGCTCCCCATTGCGTGGAAGCTCGGGAACAGGTCGCGCGCGCGGCACGACGAGAAGATAGCTGCTAAGTAACCTCTGATTAAGTCGTTGTTTTGAAAGGGCACGACTTCAGTCGTGCCCTAAGTGCCGCAAAATGACCGTGGGCTTTAGCCCCTGAGGGAATGCCGGTGGCTTATTCAGAGCTTCCCTAAGCCGCGATCTACGGCCAGCCCGTTGAAAGGTGGCCGGGGAGATATACGGCTGCGGGACGGCGCTATGATCAAGCAGTAATGGTCAAGCATGGTAGGGAAAACGGATTGCAAGACGGAGAATTGCATGAGACATATGGTTGGAACCACCCTGTTGGCCTGCGCCCTTGCGGGGGCATTCCCCGCAATGAGCCAGGTGCAGACGACGCGCGACCAGGTGCTCTTCTACACCTCTGATTGGAAGGGCGATCGATTCCCCGATGGACGCCCCAAGTTGCCGGATACATTGCTCGCGCGAGCAGTGGACATGTCCATCGAAGACATCTGGGACTTTCTGCGCGCGCATGGCTATCAGAATCAATTTGAAGCGGGCTGGCAGGCGCTTCACATTGAAAAACCCTTTGCCGGCCGCGCGCTCACGGCGCAATACATGCCGATCCGGCCGGACATGGCCAAAGCCATCGCCGCCGAGGGCAAAGCCGAGGGACGGGTGGGCGGAACCAATATGTGGCCCATCAATGAACTGCAAATCGGGGATGTCTACGTCGCCGATGGCTTTGGCAAGATCGTTGAAGGCACCTTGATCGGTTCCAATCTCGGCAACGGAATCGCTGCCCACACGCATACCGGATTCGTGTTCGATGCCGGCATTCGCGATCAGGAGGAAAACCGGGAAATTCCCGGCTTCAACGGCTTCTATCGCGGCTACGATCCCTCCGCATGGGCGCAGATGGAGTTGACCTCGATCGATGCGCCGATTCGCATTGGACGGGCGGTGGTGTTGCCGGGGGACCTTGTTCTTGCCAAGACGGAAGGAGTTCTGTTCATTCCCGCAATCCTGGCCGAAGAGGCGATCGGCGCCGCCGAATTCACCGGGCTCAAGGACGACTACAACTTCGAATTGAACCGCGAAGGCAAGAACGGCGCCGAATTCGAAGGGGGATGGAATGCGAAGAAGTATGACGGCTTTGTCAAGTGGATCGACGCCCATCCCGACAAGCTGAAAATGCAGCGCAGTGAATTCGACGCGATGTTGGCCAAGGCAAGGGCACACGCGGAAGATTGAGCCTGCCTGCTGAAGCGGTAGCCGCATCGAACTGGTACCGTATGACACGCATCCCGAGCCGCCGCCCTGAGATTCAATGTGCGTGGGCCTCCAATGGCGAGCAAAACGGCCTCTCCTTGAACCTGGATCGAAGCTTCCCTCAAGGAAATTGAAAACATGATTGGATATCCGGCCAGAGAGCACGGGCACGGCCCGCCCATACGCTACCTGCTCGTGCTGTGGCTCTTGGTCCTGAGCGCCGTAGCATTCCTGGATCGCACCAATATTTCGATTGCCGGTGTCCAGATCGGTACCGAATTCAAGATCGACAATGTTCGGCTGGGTTGGGTATTCAGCGCATTTCTCATCGGCTACGCCTCCTTTCAAATCCCCGGCGGAGTTCTTGCGCGGCGTTTTGGCCCGCGCCGCTTGCTGGCGTTCAGCGTCATCTGGTGGGGAGTTTTCACGGCTCTGACCGCCTTGGTTCCCCCCGGGATGCGCAGCGCTCTGCTGGTCCTGATCCTGGTCCGCGTTGCACTTGGGGCCGGAGAGGCGATCATGTATCCGGCCGCAAACCAGTTTGTCGAACGCTGGTTTCCGATCGTGGAACGGGGCAAGGCGAATGGCATTATTTTCGGCGGCGTGGGCATCGGCTCGGGACTCACTCCGCCATTGCTCACGGCCATCATTCTGCGTTTTGGGTGGCGCGCTTCTTTCTGGGTCTGCGCCGTCGTTGGTTTGCTGGCGGGCGCGTTATGGTACCTGGCCGCGCGCGATACGCCCGAGCAGCATCCCTGGGTGACTTCCGGCGAACTCGATGCCATCGTCCGTGGCCGCGACGACGCGCCAGGCCGGGGCGCAACACCGCACCTCCGATCCGATTTCAGGTCCGGCGCGCCGTGGAGAGGAATCTTTTGCAGTAAGGAAGTTCTCGCCCTCACCGCCAGCTATCTTGCCTTCGGCTACGTGGCGTGGATCTACTTCAGCTGGTTCTATATCTATCTTTCCCAGGTGCGGGGCCTCAATTTGAAGGCGAGCGCGCTCTATTCGATGTTTCCATTCATCGCCATGACGCTGGGCTCTCTTTTTGGCGGAGTCGCCAGCGATTGGCTTGCGCGCCATGTCGGCATCCGGGCAGGGCGCTGCATTCTGCCGGCGATCGCCCTTGGATGCACCGCGATTCTCCTGGTCGTCGGTTCGAGAGCACATGATCCGCGGGCGGCAAGTGCTGTGCTGGCATGCGGGGCGGGTGCTTTGTATCTATCGCAAAGCTGCTTCTGGTCGGTATCCGCCGACTTTGCCGGAGAGTTTGCAGGGGTGGTTTCCGGAACCATGAATATGGGCTGTCAGATAGGAGGCGCCGTAACTGCTTCGCTCACGCCATTGATTGCCTCGCGCTTCGGATGGGGGGCCTCTTTTCTGGCGGCGACCATCTTCGCGGCGTTGGGCGCCCTGGCATGGCTCACCGTAGATCCACACGCCCGGCTTGCCGAAATCGCCAACTCTTAGAACCTGTCCAAGAACTGGGATTTGCCCGCTCCCAACCAGCTACAAACGCTCCGTGCCCCCATCCATTCGCGTTTTTTGCGAATGGGTGGGAGACCGCAAAACCTCATCCGGCCCTCCTTGAACCCGATATTTGGACAGGTTCTTAGTACTACAGTTGTAGATCGCAGATCGCGGAGGGAGCAGGGGGTTTTAACTCCCTGAAAGATGGCGAATTTACTTGGCCTTTAGGCCCGGGCCTTTGGCCGTCCCCAAAAAATTGAGCGAAATACAACTGTAGTATTAGATCCTGTCTAGAAACTCAGCGGGATCGAGGGACGACGGTAGGTCAGGGCTTCAGCCCTGACATTCAAGCCGCAAAAGGTGCCGGCCTTCAGCCCCTGAGGCATGCTCTCGTTCCCAAGGCTTATCCCCAGGGGCTAAAGCCGGATCCCACTTTGCACCTTTTATGCCTGAGCGGAGGTTGCGACCTACCGCAGCGTTGGGGTCGGGGTTGTCATTGCCAATCCCTCGATCGTGCTTCTTCGCCAGATATCGGATCGCAACATTGCAGGCTCCATGATGTACATTGGTTTGCGGTCTTGAATTCTTCTTGAAACCAATCTCCTGCGTCCAGGCAAGCGCGGCCCAAGCCGGCGCGGGAGTAGGACATATTGCGAAAGTTCGGAAAGGAATCGATGAACATATCCGGCGTGGGCAGGCCCGGCTACAACCGTCGCAGCGTTCTAAAGTCCACTTTGGCGGTGCTGGCGGGCACCGCTCTCGGCCGGACTGCACAAGCCGCGGAACCCGCGATCGAGGATGTGAATCAAGCTTCAAGCCCGTCGGCGTTGAAGATTACCGACATGCGTTATGCGGTGGTCGTCAAGCCGGGCCCGAGCCCCTGCGTCCTCATTCGGATCGACACCAACCAGGGCGTCTACGGCCTCGGCGAGGTGCGCGATCTCGCTGGTCCGCAGTACGCAATGGTGTTGAAGAGCCGCATCGTCGGCGAGAATCCTCTGAACATCGACTATCTTTTTCAGAAGATTGCCCAGTTTGGCGGCAACGCCCGCCAGGCCGGTGGTGTATGCGCAATCGAGATGGCGCTTTGGGATATTGCCGGCAAGGTGTACAACATCCCTGTTTACCAGATGCTCGGCGGCAAGTGGCGAGACGCGATCCGCATCTACGCCGATACCACGGAGTCCCTGGACCCGAAAGAATACGGGCGGCGCGCCAAAGAGCGCAAGGCGATGGGACTGACCTGGATGAAGATGGATCTGGGCATCGACGTGTTGAAAGGAATCCCTGACACGGTAATGCAGCCTGCCGGTCTGGACCGGTGGGAGTTGCGCAATCAGCCTCATCCATTCATCGCCACCGAGGTGACGGACAAGGGCATCGACCGGCTGTGCGAGTATGTTGCCGCGGTGCGCGAAAACATCGGTTATGACATGCCCTTGTCGATGGATCACCTCGGCCACATTGGAGTCAAGTCCGTCATTCGCCTGGGCAAGGCATACGAGAAGTTCAATTTGGAGTGGATGGAGGATGTCATTCCCTGGTACTACACCGATCTGCTGAAGGAGATTCGGGAAGCCAGTCCGACCCCGATCCTGACCGGGGAGGACATCTACCAGTTCACGGACTTTGAGACCCTCTGCAAGGAGCACGCGGTCGACAAGATTCATCCCGACCTTGCAACCTCCGGAGGGATTCTTCAGACCCACCGCATCGGCGACATGGCTTTTCGCTACGGCCTGCCCATGGCTATGCATTTTGCCGGAACCCCGGTGGGGTGCATGGCTTGCGTTCACTGTGCGGCCGCCACACGTAATTTCCTGGCCCTTGAAAACCACTCTCTCGATGTGCCCTTCTGGCAGGACCTGGTGACTGGAATTCAAAAGCCCATGATCGACAAGGGTTTCATCGGGGTTCCGGATGCCCCCGGCCTGGGCATCGCCTTGAACGACGACGAGGTGAAGCGCCATCTGAAGCCGGGAACGGGGTACTTCGAACCCACGCCCCTGTGGGACGAACCGCAGTCGTGGGACGACGCGCTGTTCAGTTAATGCCCTCGAAGCACCTCTGGAATCGGCCGCGCATCGCAGCGGTCGATCCAAATTGAAGCGGGCTATCGCAGTCACTTCGCCGCATTGAGGCTGGGTTCGATCCATGAAGTCACAAAGTCTGTAATGGCGGGGAACTGTGCAACCAGCAGTCCAAGAATCGGCACTCCAATGAAGCTCCCATAGCGAACCCAGAAGCCCAGGCCGAGCTCGCCCGGCTCGGTATTGGTAATGCGGCTCAGGGTCGCGTCGCGTTCCAGCCCCGCGTATACCAGGGCCACCGCCGATCCCAGGACCAACACCAGCAATAACACGGAGATGGCGATCGTTGGCCTCGGAACATAAGGATAGAAGGCAAGCGAAAACGCAAACCCGGCAAGGACTCCAACGATGGAAAGCACCATGGTCCGCATGCGTGCCAGCAGATTCTGCAAATACCCCACATAAATCAGGCACACAAACTCCTCGGCAAGACGGGTTGGCTCGTCTTCTGACAAGGGCAACACAATCTTGGAATCCGATTTCTCGCCGCCTTCCAGCAAATCCATGCTCCTCGTCTCGTTCGTCCATTCCGGAAGGATCAGGTCATTCAGTATGTGTTCGGTGCATTGGCAGAACACCTCGCGCATGTGCCGGCCTTCCCGGTCGTTGATCATTGCCAGGTCGGCCACCCTGCTGCGCTTCTCAACAAACTTTCTTGCAGAGGTGCAAGCGGACTCAATGGCGGCGCGGATCAGCTCATCTCCATAGTCGCGGAAAGCGAAGGACCGGAGCACATTTCGAAGGTGAATGAGCGATTCCATCTGGTGCGAAAATACCGTATACCGGGCACGCGAAGATGCCCCGCTCAGGCTCCAAAGCGAGTTCATGGAAAGCCCCTGCAGCGCCGCGAAAGTGCGGCGCAAGGGCGTGCGGTTCAAGGCCAACAACAGGCGCTTCAGAGAAAGCCACGTTCCCAGCAGCTGCGTGCACTCGAATATCAGCACATAGAGCGCCAACGCAAGCAGGGCATGCAGCGTCTCGTTGAAGGCATGATTCTCCAGACTGTGAAAGATTGGATCGAAGCCGGCCGGTCCCTCATGCCAAAGGGCATAGATAGGGAGCGCCAGGATCGCGACAGGAAAAAAATAGATCCAACCCCGGCGCAGGTCTGGGAGCGGCATGGCGCGCGATTCAATATTGCCGGCCATTTCACTGCTGATGCGGGTCAGGATCGATGCAAGATTCTTCTCCCGCGGGAGAATCGGACGGCCTTCGCCAAGCAGCGCCAGGCCGGAGAGCGTCTGCCAGAACCACCAATAGAACCCGCTCAGCAGCAGCAGCAATGAAACCATCGGCGAAACGCCGTTGGTGAGATGAACGGCGCGATATGCGGTCGGTACTCCGTTTGGATAGTTGTAATCGAAGACTCTTGTGCTGACCCGGTAAGAGCCAACCAGTAGAACAAATGGAATGGCGACAAAGACAATGGCGCACAGCCAGCGCTTGTACACTGGCGTACCGTCGCCCCGGCCGGCGCGAATCAGGCGCCACCACGCACGCAGCGGACGAACTCGCACCGGGAGAGGTTCGCCGACCGATCGCGCGAGAATATCGAGCATGATCCCAACACATGCCACCCACGCGACGATGAACAGAACCGAAATCCAAAAAGAGTTGCTTTTCTCAAGATAGAGACCAATCCGGTTTGAGCATCGCAGCATGAGAATGGCGATGGAACCGAGGGTTGCCCATCCCAGCCCGATTAGAACGAACTGTCGCATCGTCGCCAGAGGTGCAAACTGAATGAACATGCTCTGGTCTTCGCGCCGCCATCCGAATAGGCAAGCGTAGAAATGAAGGCAGACCGCAAGCGCCGCAAGCCCGCAACAGAACTTCCATGCCGGCGATAGCGTGAACCTCCAGAGTGCCGGATTCGGCGTGGGACCGGTGTCAGACCCGCCTGGCAGATTCACGGCGGACTCAGTCGAATCGGGCGATGTGAGTTTCGACAAGGTCTCGGTCAACACCGCAACCGGCCAATAACCATCCCGTCCAACGACGGACAGCCAGGTGGACGGCGCCGCCGCGCCGGTCGACTTCGGTTCCCAGAAGGGCGCTCTGTAATCCGCAATGTCTGCCTTCATCGGGTCGATGTAGCCCGGCGGCTTGCTGGGATCCAAATCTGTGATCAGGAATCGCGTGGCCACGTATGTGCTCTCCATCGTGTCGCTGCCGAAGACACGGTGAGCATGTCGGGCCGCATCGTTGGGGCGTCGGGTCCAATCCTGACCGCGCGGCAGCAGCGGGAAGGTCGTCAGAGCCTCCACGCCGCGGAATTCGGTAGAATCTATCTCGCGCCCGAACAGCATGTCGGCGCCCATCGTCACAACAAAAGCATCCGGGTAAGCCCGATGAAGGAAGCGCGCAAGGAAAAGGTAATCAAGTGAACTGGTGCAGCGCAGAACCACAAACCGGATCCCATGCGTCTTGAGCGTGTCGATGATCCCGTACATCTGCGCTTCCTGCGCCAGCGCCAGGTTCGGACCGCTGAACGTCGCAACCGTGTCGGTATCGTGGTGTGTGGACCTCGTCGCCTGTGGCTGAAGCACAGCGTGAGCCGCGTTGGATTTGTCCGCTGTTGGAGAGGCTAAGATCGATTGTTCCTGGTAAGCCGATCGAAGCGAAGAGATATCCCGCGGGTAGTACAAATGCAACGGTGCTTTATCGGGTGGATAGGTCGGTTCACACGCCGTGATGGGCTTCGCATCCTCCGCGCCAGGCTTCGTGCCGGCCGGCACATCGGGCAGGCCGCCATACGCGGTCTCGTCTTCTGACAGAATTGCGACCTCTGAGACTGAATGTCCCCGGTCGTTGAGATACTTGAAATATCGATCGATCTGGATCGCGTCATTCTGGCTGAAATCGGCTACACGCACGGGCGCCGGGTCCCACTTTTGCAACTCCTCCTTGAGCCATCGGACGGAAGAACAGCCGTGAATCGTGCCTGAATAGAGCAGAACATTCGAGAAGCCGCTCGCCTGTCCTCCGGAATCGACGAGCGCGCGGGCCACCGAGGGGACCGATCCGGAAAAGGTAGGCCCGAGAACCCGTAATCCGCGATCCTTTTTGTCCGCGTGCTCCTGAACCCATTTCAGTGCGTTATCCCATTGCACCCGGTTGATCCCTGTGGTCGGCTCCTCTCCAACCAGGAATACGAAAAGCCCGTGGCTGTAAGTGTCGTCATAGCGCTGCGCCGTGGATCGATGCATGCTCTGTCGAAACAGAATCAGGCCGGGACACAACTCTCGCTGGGACGTGTCCTCGTTCTCCGCATTCTGATCGCTCCGGCCGGAGTATTCCGCGGCCTCCGCTTTCCACGGGAGCCAGGATGAATCGTAAGTGTAACCCTGATCCTGAGCTGCTTGTTGGATTGCGTCGATTGTTCGATCGAACTGCAGATTCAGGTGCGTGTGCAACGGGTCCGGCACTGTGGCGACAACAATGCGTATGTCTTTGGGGAGCAAACCCGATTCTGCCTTCGTTTGGTCCGTGGCCCCGCGTAGAAACTGGCGCACCAGAACCGCAAGTTCTCCCCGGGAAGCCGAGGCTTCGCCGGTCGGTTGCTCGGCGAATGCCGAACAGGCTGTGGCGCCCGACTGGTTCCCTTCGGGTGGAACGGCCTGCGTGCTGCTGGAACTTGCGGCCGCTGGCGGAACCGCGGGGGAAAACGCCAGTCGGGATCCGGCCGCCAGAGCCGCCATTAAAACGAATGTGCTCACGCCACGTTTCACCAAGCCCCCTTTTGCATCGTCCTATCGGATTTCTTCCCTTCGCGCCGTTGCACTGCCTGCACCGATCGGAAGCAACTGCCGAGGATGGCTCGCAGTTCGCAGAGAATATTCAGGCAAGGAGCGGTTATTGGTCCAGCATTCTTAATTGTTGAGCGACTGCTCTCCGCTTGGGCCCATTCAGGAGGGTGGAATATCCTCTCTTGGAAAGCGAAGGTCGAATCGTTGGTCGATTTCGCTCCCGTTTTTGTCCGGTTCCGAACCGTCAATCAGCCCATAGGCGGCGAAAGGGACTTGCCGGCTGCATGGCTGAATGGCTGAATGGAACGCTGGCTTGGGAGTTACTGCAAGTGTTGTGCAAAAAATGCTCAACAAGCGGACGATTCGAACCAGTCGAATCGTCCGTAATCGCCTCCACTGGAAATCGTCGGCGCTGGAATAGAAGACTGCGCCCGTTTATTCAGGTGTTAATCACTCTATGGCGCGAACAAGCCCTCCGCCAATAAAAATGTCGCCCACCAATCAATAGTGCAATCTCGGCCGGATCCGTATCAAAAATGTCCAAGTCGCTGGAAAGACGACGGCTCCTTAACCCGCCGGTCAGATCGATTGGAGCCGGGCCGCTCGCAAGATCGCTCCCACTCCGGCGCATGGCCCTCGTCCCGCTCCAATCAGCCTCCCTCCCTGCCTGCAAACTGGACCTGGCACGTCGCTGTGGCAAATCCGAGCTTGAAAATGTACCATTTCCCCATGAAAAAAATTTGGCCAACTGCTGCGCTCCGCGCTGCTGCCCGTATGTCGACCGTCCCTTTGATGGTGGCTGCTCTCTGTGCGCTCCTGCCCCTCCAGGCTGGAGCGCAATCGGCGACCGATCTTGCCGTGCTGAGAGGGCTTGCGCCCGTGACCGTGCTGTCGAAAACCCCCCAGGGCACAGCCGCCCTTGCTGCCAACTTCACGGTGACGGGAGGCATCCAGACCGGGGCCATCAGCCAGCCAACCCTTCTGCCCTTCCCGGAGCAGCAGCAGCAGGCCCTGCGTGATGCTTTTATCACCGGCGCCAACCTTGCCCAGCTAGCCGATGGACTGGGAACCACGCTCGGTGCCGCCTACCTGGCGCGCGCTCACTTCATTGACCGCAGCCGCTCGACAAACCTGTCACAGCGTGTAGCCGATCTCATTTCCTACGCCGATTCCACCACTTCGGCGAATTCCACTTCAGGCAAGTACTTCTTCGCCAACGGCACAACGAATGGAACTACGTCGGCCTCGCCCCAGGCCATGGTCATCCTCAAAGAAATTGGCGGCCAGGAAGATATCTTCGGCGTCAGCTATGGCCTTTCCGCGGGAACACCCGGAGCCGACACGTATGGCGACTCCCGCCCCTTCCAGACCGAGCCGGATGTTGTGCGCTTTATCGGCCTGGACTATTTCAATACTCCCGCCGACAACACCGTTTACAATCGCGGACCCATCATGAACCTGGTTGATAGCCCTTCGTACCCCAGCGGTCACACGACCTATGGGTACACCGGATCCCTGGTCCTGGCCATGCTCGTGCCTGAGCGTTACCCGCAGATGATCGCGCGTGCCGCCGAATATGGGAACGACCGCATCCTCATGGGAGCGCACTATGCCATGGATGTCATGGGCGGGCGCACTTTGACCCTCTATGACCTGGCGCATCTGCTCGCCAACGACCCGGCGTATGTTGGCCAGTCTTTCAAGGGCGTTCCCGTCATCAAGGACTTCCAGGCCGCCGTTCGGGAGGCGCGCGCCGATGTCACCGCCGCCCTGGAGTCAGCCTGCGGCAATACCATTGCGGTTTGCGCCCGCCAGGACATCGGCCGGCTCAGCGATCCGGCGGCGAACCAGGCCTTCTACGCTGCAACGCAGACATATAGCCTGCCGGTTGTCTATGCCGGCAATTCCGTTACTGTCGAAGACGTCGGCAAGCTTGCGCCCGAAGCAGGTTATCTGCTCACCGTCGCTTTTCCGTCAATGAGCCTGGAGCAGGCCGACCGCATCCTTACCGAGACCGAGGGGCCGGGAGGCGGCTTCCTCGACAACGGATCTTCCTTCGGCGTCTACTCCCGCCTCAACCTCTATGCAGCCGCGGCCAGAGCCGCTGCAATCGCTTCCCCCCCGTCGGCCGCCTCCGCCCAAGGCAGCGCTTCCTCATCGGCGAGGTAGCTGAAAGAACAATAGCGTGCAACTCCAGTTGGCCGGCAAAGCTTCGTTGGAGTGATTTAGGGAACCTCTGCAGAAGTGTCTCGGTGAAGCAAACATTCCCTCAGGGGCTAAAGCCCGCGTTCATTTTGCTGCCTTTACGGCACCACTGAAGTCGTGCAAGATGTGAATACCGCTTCCGAATCAACAGAGCTCACGACGCTCGAATATCGGCAGTACCGCCGGCTCGAAGGCCAGGTCCGCGCAGCGGAGCGGTCTGCCCTTATGCGCTTGAGAGAACAGAACCAGGTCAACGATGAGGTGTTGCGCAAGATGGAACGGGAGTTGGATCTTGTTGACATTCGCCATCTTTCCGATCGTTCTTAGAACCCGTCTGAAAACTCGGATTTGCCCACCTCGAACCCGGCACAAACGCATCGTGCCCCATCCATTCGCGTTTTTTGCGAATGGGTGGGAGGCCACAAGCCTCAACCGGCCACCCTTGAACTCGGTTTTTAGTCAGGTTCTAAGAGCTAGCTCAACAATTCCTCTGACTCCGCCTCTCGATGTTCCCCGCCAAACCATGCATAGAGCGCCACTCCCGCAAAGCAAACCACCGGCACCAGGTAAGCCGCCTGCAAGCTGCTTTCATCCGCCAGAATCCCCATCACCTTGGTCAGCGCGGCCCCTCCCAGAATCGCCATCACCAGCAGCGACCCAGCCGTCTTGGTTTTCTCGCCCATGCCCTTCAATCCCAGCGCAAAAATCGTTGGGAACATGATGGACATGAACAGGCTGGTGGTGAGCAGGCACATGGCGCCCACCCACCCAGGCCGCGTGACCGCGACCAGCCCCAGCACCACGTTGACCACTGAATAGACTCCCAGCAGGGTGCGCGCATGAAAATGCTTCATCAGCCATGCCGAACTGAACCGGCCCACAGCAAACGCGGCCAGCGTTCCGGTCAGCATGTAGCCCGCGGCCTTATCTCCCACTCCGGTCGCCGACCTCACATAAAGGATGAAGTAACTCCAGGTGCCCACCTGGGCTCCGACATAAAGAAACTGAGCCAGCACGGCAAGAACGAAATGCCTCTGAAACAGGGACACTTTCTTTGCCGGTCCCGCATCTTCGCGGGAAACATCTTCCTTCGTCACGTCGGGGAATCTAGTCACCAGCACCATCAGCGCCCACAGCAGCGCCACTGTTCCCAACACCAGGTAGGTGGGAACCACGCGCAGTGTCTCCGAATGCAGATATGCCTGCATCGTTCCTGCGGCACGCTTGGCCGCCGTCTCCGCGCCGCTGAACTCCACGCCGCTGAAGATGAATACAGTCCCCACCAGGCCCGCTGTAATCGAACCCAGGGGATTGAACGCCTGCGACAGGTTCAGGCGCCGTTCGCTCGACGCCGACGGCCCCAGTTGCGCAATAAAGGAATTCGCGCCCGTCTCCAGGAACGACAGCCCGCAGCCGATCACAAACTGCGCGGCCACGAAGAAGGAGTACATTTCAAGGTGCGCCGCCGGCCAGAAAAGCCAACAGCCCCCGCCCATCAGGATAAGCCCGGTTACCAGGCCCGCCTTGTATCCGAAATAGCGCATGAGCTGGCCGGCCGGGATGGCCATGAGGAAATAGCCGACGAAGATGCCGATCTGCAGTTGCGCAGCGCCCGAACGGTTGATCTCGAAAGACTTCATGAACTGCCGGATTAAAAAATCGGTCAGGTTGTTCGGAATCGCCCACAAAAAGAACAGCGGGGTCACGACAAGAAACGGAATCAGTCGACCTTGGGGAATGAGCGGAGCCTCAAGATCTTCGTCACTCCCGCCTCCGCGTCCGGACCCCACCGAACCAGTTGATATGCTCAAAGCTCGCTCCCCTTTCGCAATAACGGCTCTTGCTCATGCCCCATCGGCAGCGCCTCGAAAACGCTTTCAATTCTTAGCCCGCCTTGACCAGCCGATGTATGGCATCAGCAGTTCTACCCAATCGGCGTACCTGCTGGCAAATCGAAAGCATACCGCATCCGTACCGGTCGGTTGTATCCTTGCCTCATCCGGGATGCGTCCTGCGCGAAGGAGTCCTCGATGATCATGCCCATCGAAGCCTCGCGGCAATTCTATGCGGAAGAGTTGCAGTTCCTCACGCAGATGTCGTCCCCTGTTTTGTTCAAAGCCTTCGCAACCGTTCCGCGCGAGCGCTTCGTCGGGCCAGGACCGTGGCGAATCCTTGGCCCCAAGGGATTTTGGACAACCGAAGACGCCGATCCAGGCCGCGTCTATCACAACGTGCTCATCACGCTCGACGAGACCAAATGCATCAACAACGGCCAGCCCAGCCTCTGGGCTCTTCATCTGGACCGCCTTGGCGTCCAGATGGGCGCTCATGTGCTTCATCTGGGCTGCGGCACAGGTTATTACACGGCGATCCTTGCCGAGCTGGTGGGGTCGAACGGAAAAGTCATCGCCATCGAAATCGACGAAGCAGTCGCGCAACGGGCGCGCCGGGCGCTTGCCCCGTGGCCCAAGGTTACAGTCGTCCGTGGCGACGGCTCGCGCGGCCCGTTTGCGCACGCCGACGTGGTTGTCGCCAGCGCCGGCGCAACGCATCCGCCTGCGCCCTGGCTTGCAGCCCTGAAACCAGGCGGAAAAATCCTGTTTCCGTTGACTCCCAACCACGAAACGGGAGCGATGGCCTACCTGACCCGCCGGAGTACGGATAGTTTCGAGGCTCGCCTAATGTTTGGCGTGCAGTTCATTCCTTTCAGCGGCGCACGCGATCCCAAAGTGAGCAAGGAACTGGCCGAAGCACTGGATCGGGACGCCGGAGCAGCAGTGAAATCGCTGCGCTGCGCTCCTCACGAAAAAGACGGCACCTGCTGGCTGCATGGGGACGATTGGTGCTTCTCGACTCGGGAGCCGATCGTGATAGACTAGACCTAGTCAAGTCAAGGAGGGCAATCGTGCCAGCCCCAACAAGTTCCGCCGTCCAAACCGTCAACATCTACGAAGCCAAGACAAAGCTTTCCAAGCTCGTCGACCTGGCCTCCAGCGGCACCGACATCGTGATTGCCCGAGCGGGCAGGCCTATCGCTCGGTTGACCGCTCTAACTGGCAAAGAAAAACGAAGATACAGTCTTGGGCTTTTGGAAGGGAAGGGTTGGATTGCGGACGATTTCGATGCACCATTGCCGGACGAGATTCTCGCTCAATTTGAGGGGCGGTGATGCGTCTCCTTCTGGACACGCATATCCTTTACTGGTCCTTTTATGAGCGGCGGCGTCTCTCCCGGAAAACCCTGAAGCTCATTGACCAAGCTGAAGAGATTTTTGTTTCGGCAGCTTCGATCTGGGAAATCTCGATCAAAGTTCGTCTGGGCAAGATAAACGCGGATCTAACGGAGTTGCTTGACTCGATTGAGCCGAGCGGTTTTCAGGAACTACCCGTTTTCTCAAGACATGCGCTTGTTGTTGCGAGTCTTCCCCTTTACCTCACCGATCCATTTGATCGTCTCCTCGTCGCTCAAGCCGTCAGTGAACCGCTACATCTGGTCACAGTCGATGCGCAATTGAAGCAATATGGCGAGTTGGTAATCGAGGTTTAGGGATGTACGTTCCGATTCGGAATCTTGGTCGTTTCTAAAGCACCCGTCCCAGCCACTGCCCCGTGTGCGAATGCAGATTGCCCGCCACCTCCTCCGGCGTGCCCTCGGCCACAATACGCCCGCCGCCTTCGCCGCCTTCGGGACCCAGATCGATGACCCAGTCCGCGCACTTGATCACGTCCAGGTTGTGCTCGATCACAATCAGCGATCCGCCGCCGTCAATCAGCTTGCGAAACGCTGTCAACAGCTTGGACACGTCGTCAAAATGCAGTCCTGTCGTCGGCTCGTCCAGAATGTAGAGCACGCGGCTGGCCTGTGACGGCTTGGCGGTCGCATTGGCCGCTCGAACCTGCGCCAGGTGCGCCGCCAGTTTGACCCTCTGCGCTTCGCCGCCTGACAGCGTAGTCGCGCTTTGGCCGAGCCGCAGATAGCCGAGGCCGATCTCATCCAGCACGGCCAGCTTTTCCAGCAGCTTGGTCTGCCCCGCAAAGAAGCGCAGCGCTTCCTTTACCGTCATCTGCAGCACGTCGTGGATGCTCTTGCCCTTGTATTCCACGTTCAGCACTTTGGTCTGGTAGCGCGTGCCGTTGCAGTCTTCGCACGGCAGCTCCACATCGGCCAGGAACTGCATTTCAACGGTGACCGTGCCGTCGCCCTCGCAGGTGTTGCAGCGGCCGCCGGGAACATTGAAAGAGAAGTGGCCCGGCGTCAGCGAGAGCCGCTTGGCTTCGGGCTGCGAGGCAAACAGTTCCCGCACCAGGTCGAAGCCCTTGATATACGTAATCGGATTGGAGCGCGGCGTGCGCCCAATCGGCGTCTGGTCGACGAGCACAACATCGTTCAATCGCTCCACGCCGGTCAGGCTCTTGAAAACTCCCGAAGGGTCCGATCCATCGCTCTGTCCCAGCGCACGCGCCACCGCGCGATACAGCACCTGGTGCACCAGCGTCGACTTGCCTGAGCCGGAAACGCCGGTGATCGCCACCAGCATCCCCAGCGGAATGTCCACATTGAGCCCGTGCAGATTGTTCGCCTCCGCGCCGCGCAGCACCAGCTTCTCGCGGCCCGGCACGCGCCGCCGAGTAGGCACAGGAATCGAAAGCTGTCCGGAGAGATAGCGGCCGGTGAGTGAATTCGGATTGGCCTCAATCTCAGCCAGCACGCCCTCGGCCAGCAGTTTGCCGCCAAACTCGCCCGCTCCGGGACCCAGGTCGAGCAAGTGGTCCGCGGCGCGCAGAACGTCGGCATCGTGCTCCACCACCAGGATGGTGTTTCCCAGGTCGCGCAGTTCCTCGAGGATATGAATCAGCCGCGCCGTGTCGCGCGTGTGCAGGCCGATGGAGGGCTCATCCAGCACATAGAGTGCGCCCACCAGCCGCGACCCCAGCGAAGTAGCCAGTTGAATCCGCTGCGCCTCGCCGCCGGACAGCGTTGAAGCCAGCCGGTCCAGCGTCAGGTATTCCAGGCCCACTGCATCCAGAAAACTTAACCGCGCCCGGACCTCTTCGAGAATCGGCCCGGCAATCTCTTCCTGCATGGGCGTCAGCGTCAGCGCTCCGAAAAACTCCTTCGCATCAGCAATGGTCAGCGCCGTCGCCTGGCAGATGTTTTTGCCGTTGATTCGTACACTGCGCGCCTCGGCACGCAAGCGCTGGCCGCGGCAATCCGGGCACTCCGCGTAGCCGCGATATTTGCTCAGCATCACACGAACGTGCAGCTTGTACTTCTTGCGCTCCATCTGCGCAAAGAATCCAAACACGCCCTCAAACGTGCCTTTGCCCCGCAACACAATCTCGCGCGCCGTCTCCGGCATTTCGCGCCATGCAACATCGAGCGGCACACCCAGCGCGGGCGCTTGTTTGCGTAGCTCGGTATACCAGCTGCGGTACTTGGGCCGATTCCACGGGTCGATCGCGCCCCCCTCCAGACTGAGGTCCTTGTCGGGAATAACCAGGTTCATATCGAAGTCGACAGTGTTGCCGAAGCCCTGGCAGCGCGGACAAGCGCCGAATGGATTGTTGAAGCTGAACAGCGGCGGCTCCGGCTCCTTGCCCGGCCGATGGCAGCTCTTGCACTCATACGCGGCAGAAAATCTGTGCCGGCTCCGCTCTGCATTCTCATCGCGTGGCACTTCTTCGAAGATCACCTCGCCGCCTTCGCGATAGGCGATCTCGGCAGCATCCACAATGCGCGCGCGATTCTCAGCATCCACGACAATCCTGTCCAGGAGCACAAATACGGGCAGCGTAAAATCGAGTTCCAGCAGCGATTCCGGCGTGGAAAACTCGACAGTCTTTCCCTGCTGGTAAAGCCGGTTGAAGCCGCTCGCCCGCAGCTCGTTCAGCCGCGCTTTCAGCGTTTCCGTGTGCGGCGAGTCGCCGCCGTTCACTTGCGGCTTGGCTTTCCCGCCGGCCTTGGCTCCGCGAGTCGCAGCCTTGCCTGGCGGCTTCGTCGCGGCGTCCGCCACAGCCGTCGCCGTCCCTACCGGAAACAGCGCCAGAAGCCGAGTCCCTTCGCCCAGCGCCATCACCGCCTCGGCAATTTCGTCCATCGAGTCCCGCTTCACCAGGCCGTCGCAAAACACGCAATGGACCGTTCCGCAGCGCGCATACAAGAGGCGGAGATAATCGTAGATTTCCGTAGCCGTGGCGACCGTAGAGCGCGGATTCCGAGTCGTGTTTTTCTGTTTGATGGCGATCGCGGGGGCCAGGCCATCGATCATGTCGACGTCTGGCTTTTCGATTCGCTCCAGGAACTGCCGCGCATACGACGACAGCGATTCCACATACCGCCGCTGCCCTTCCGCGTAGATGGTGTCGAAAGCAAGCGAAGACTTGCCGGAGCCCGACACTCCGCTGACCACCGTCAGCTTTCCATGGGGAATGTCGCAGGAGATGTTCTTCAGATTATGCGTCCGCGCCCCGCGGATGACGATCGCGTCGTTCGTTGATTCGCGCGACGAGATCAAGCTGCCCGACCGGGTCGCGCCGGATTCGATCGGGCCGGATTCAATTAGGCCAGGTTCGATCGGTTTAGATGAGTTCAAAGGGAGGACACCAAAATGAAGTTGTCCAGCCGCATCCCCGAGGCCTCAGAGAGCTTCAGAGCGCAACCAGCCATTCTTCATTATAAGGCGTATCTGCCCTGCTGCCCAACGCGCGCAGATTTGATTCTCATGCCGATCGAATTGCACGATTTCATTTCCCGCGCAGATCCCGCGCAGAGATTTCTACGCCACCATCGCGCGAATTTCCACGACGGCGGGATACTTCCCGTAGTGGGTAACCCGTCTCTCTTCGTTTGCCGCTTCGCGATCGAGCACGCAGGCCAGGTTCATCAGCACCGCCGACGCACAAGCCGGACATTGCACCGCGCAGTTCCCAATGCTGTTGCAATCCTGGCAAAGATAAGCGCTTTTCAGGGGAATATGTTGCATCATCGGGTAAGTCATCGCTCAACCTCTCCCGTATCTGGTACCGCATTCTTTGTCCCGAATCCTTTTGAAACGGGGACAGTAAACCCACACCGCTTCGCAATGTGGGATGCGGCAGAGTGATTCGGAGTTGTTCATTCCGTTTGCGGGAAGACTTTCTCGGCTGCTCGTGGTCCTATCCGACTCCTTGCGCGACTGGAGGCCGGTTCATGCCGGCCTCCGTAGCGCCTGGCTGCTGCTATTTCGAAAACAATTTGCCGTTTTCCTTGTCGAAATCCTGCACCGTCTTTGCCCCTTTGTGGGCCAGATGATCTGCAACCTGGTCGACGCGGTCCACGTTCTCGTCGCCTTCCTTTTCCGGCAGTCCCGGCTTAGTCGGCAACTGGGTGGGGTTCGGGGGAAAGGTGTTCGGCTCGTTCGCTGGATTGGGGTTGTTATCCATCGTCATGTTGGAATTCTCCTTACCCTTCGATGCCAGGGATGGGTTGGGAAGATGTCTCAGACCTCACCGCTCAAACCCCAAGCCGATTGGCGCCAGCCACGCGTCCATACCACAGCCCCGAATCCTTCACTGTGCGCTTCTGGTCGCGAAAGTCCACATACGTCAGGCCATATCGCTGGCTGTATCCGTCCGTCCACTCGAAGTTGTCCATCAGGCTCCATGCGTGAAACGCCCTCACCCGCGCTCCATCGGCAATTGCACGCGCCAGTTCGGCAAGAATCCCCTTGAAGAACGCCGTCCTCCGCACATCCGGAACCCTCCCGCCCTCCTTCTCATACGGGGTGTCCATATAGCAGCATCCGCATTCGGAAATCTCGATGACCGGATGGTTGTACTCGCGGGAAATCTGTGTCACCAGGTCATAAATCCCGCGCGGCCAAATCTCCAGGCCTGCGTGGGTGAGCGCCCCCTCGGTCGGCATCACGGCGTGGAACCGCGTGTACGGGTCGCGCCCATTCGTGTCACCGGTGTCGGCCTCAATCTCGGTGCCGTAGTGCAAGCCGCCGCCCTTGGCCCCGCCGGCATCGGAAACGATGCGCCGCGTGTAATAGTGGAAACCCACCCAGTCGAGCGGCGCCCTCATGATCTTGTCGTCGCCGGCGCGAACGCCCATCTGTTCATAGGGTGGATCTGCGACAAATGCTTTCGGATACTCGCCCTTCAGCGCGGCATGAAGAAAGAAGGTGTTGTTCATTGCGTGGTAGCGCGCCGTGGCTGCCAGGTCCGCCTCGCTTTCCGTTTTTGGATAGCCCGGCGCCATGCTGTATGCCGAGCCTACTGTGGCCTTCGCCGAGGCCGCCTTGATGGCGCGGAAACTTTCTCCCTGCGCCAGGCTCACCGTGTGCAGCGCCTTCAGGAAATCGGTGAACTTCGCCCGGTTGGGCGGATGAATGCCGATGCCATATCCGTAGTAGGTAAACGCCCACGGCATATTGAACGGAGCCCATACCGTGATGCGGTCGCCCAACTCCTTCGCAAGGATGCCTGCATAGTCCGCAAAATAACCGGCAAGATCGCGATTCGGCCAGCCTCCCTTGTCCTCCAGCCCCTGCGGCAAGTCCCAATGGTAGAGAGTGCAAAACGGCCGAATGCCTGCCTCAAGCACCGCGTCCATCACGCGTTTGTAATGATCCAGCCCCTTCTGGTTGGGCGCGCCGGTTCCTTGGGGTTGAATCCGCGCCCAGGAAATCGAGAAGCGGTAGCTCTTCTGGTTGAGCCGCTTCAGCAGCGCAATGTCCTGCTTGTAGAGGTGGTAGTGGTCGCAGGCAACGTCGCCCGTGTCGCTGCCTTTTATATGACCCGCTCCGTGCGCAAACCGGTCCCAGATCGACTCGCCCTTGCCGTCCTCGTTCCACGCGCCTTCCACCTGGTAGCTGGCAGTCGCCATGCCCCAGAGAAAACCGTCGGGAAACCGCGCGTCCTCAATTCCCGCGGCTGCAACAGCGCCCGGGACCGGTAGGGATGGCCGGTATGGAACCGGGTTCGGGATCGCGCTTGGCTCGCCTGCCGCCAATGCGCTCTGGCCAAGCGCTGCACCACCCGCCGCCGCCATTGAATTCTGCAGAAAAGTCCGTCTGTCCAGTGGCACGCGTCTCTCCCAAACAGGAACGGCCAGCCTGCAGGCCGGCCGTTCAACGCTCAGCTACGCCGCGTTAGTGGCCCGCCATATTGATGACGTTACCAACTGCGCGTCGCGCCTCGACTATATGGACAACCGCCCTCTGTTGAAGCCCCTGGTTCTGCTGGTCTGGGATGTCATCAATCTGCTTGATAGCCTCAGCGAGCCAATTGTTCGCCATCCGCAGCGGCTGCCATGGATCCGTCAACGGCGCGGCAGGAGGCGCGTATTTCGTGTTCTTCCCGTCATCCCACGCCGCATGCTTGATTTCGTCGATAGCTCTGTTGATCTCATCCACAGCATGATGCCGATCTCTGTCGAATTGAGGCCGGTTGTCTGACTGGATATAATCCCGAGCCGTGCGCAGATCGGCCAGACCCTCAAGATAGTGCGGCGTGTTGTACTGGTTTTGGGCCCGCGCCGGGGTCGCCGTTGCAACCAGCGTCAACGCCGCGAGCGCGCATCCAACCGCTCCAAGATTCTTCAAAATTCGCATATCCTTCCGCCTCCATTGGCTGTGAATCCGTGTCGAACGTGTGGCACGCCACGCAGAGAATATACTACGGTCCAATTCCCCGCGCCATTCGGAATTGCTCAATTCTGCGGCCTCCCCTAAAGGCATTTTTCGAGTCAAACAGCCGGCGCCCAAGGCCGCCATACAGCCTCGCCTTTCCCTTTACACTGGAACCCTGAGGTATCTCTTGCTCCGCATCGCTCTTTTCCTCCTGCTCTCCGCCTCACTCCCCGCGTCCGCCCAGGAAGTGGCTCAGCCGCCAGCATCACCGGCGCCCGCCCCAGTTGAAACCGCGGCACCGCAAACCCCAGCTCAGCAAGTGGCCGAGGCCGAAGCCGCCATCGGCAAATCCGACTGGAAGACGGCCGAAGCCGGCCTCAACCTTTACCTGGCGCAGAATCCCGCCGATGCCCGCGCCCTCTTCGACGCAGGCTACGTCGCCGACGCCCAGGACCGGTTCGCCGACGCCGAGAGCCTCTACCGCCGCGCCATCGACGCCGATCCCAAGTCTTTTGAGGCCCATCTCTCCCTGGGGCTGCTGCTGGCCCGCCAGGGGAACACCGACGACGCCCGCCCCGAAATGGCAGTTGCCACCAAGCTCGATCCGGGAGACGCGGGACTTGCCGCAAAAGCGCGCGCCTGGCGTGCCCTGGCCCGCATCGATTGCGAAGACGACCCCGCCGAGGCATCGAACGAGCTGCTAGAAGCCCTCAAGCTCTCTCCTGAAACCACCGCCGACACCCTGCTTGCAGCCGGCATCGCAGACCGGGCCGGCGAATTCGACGCCGAAGCCGCGGCGTATGGCCGTGTGCTGGCCAAGGAACCGAACAACGCCGACGCCACCACCGGCATCGCCCACGCACTGATCGCGCTCAAACAATATCCTGAGGCGGAAACCCTGCTGCGCGCCGCCGTGGAGAAATTCCCTGACAATCCCGCACTCACCGCGCAATTGGCCACCGTGCTTGCGGCCCAGGACAAGGCCGAGGCGCTCCCACTGCTCCAGAAGCTCCACGACGCACACCCGCAAGACTCCGCAATTGCACGCATGCTGGCCTCGGTGCTTGCCGAATCTGGAGACTACGCCGGCTCCGACCGGCTCTACGTTGCCCTCATCGCAGCCTCGCCGAACGACGCTGCACTGCTCGTTTCTCACGGCCAGAACCTGGTCCGCCGGCTTCGCTTCTCCGAGGCCTTCGCCGCCTTCAACAAGGCTACCGAGCTCGACCCGGCGAGCGTCGACGGGTGGAGCGGGTTGGCCTTTGCCGCATCACGAACCAGTCAACCCGCCGTTACACTCCATGCTCTTACCATGCGATCAAAATATCTTCCCGAAGTTCCCACTACCTATTTTCTCTGGGCAACCGCCTACGACAACCTTCATCAAAGCGGGCAGGCGGTCTCCTATTACAAGCAGTTTTTGGAAGCCGCCGCCGGAAAATTTCCAGATCAGGAATGGCAGGCTCGCCAGCGTCTCAAATTGCTCAGTAACAAACATTGAGACGGGGGATGATACCAGCTGACGGTTACTCTCGATGCCCATGACAAAACGGGCGTGTGCGGGGGGAGAAGGATTCTCCTTGTAAATCCGCACAAAAGCTCCTATAGTCTCGGCCTAAGGGGTTAACCAGCACTGCGGAGGTCGCTCATGCAGTTCAAGGTTCCGTTGGCCGCGCTTCTCCTTGTCACATTCAGTGTGTTGCCCGCCCGCGCCACTGCGGGATTCGACGACAAGCCCATGGATCAGCAGAGCATCGACGCTCTCCAGGCGAAGATTCTTCTCGCCCAGCCCCGTGAGCAGTGCTTCCTTTATGCCGAACTGGTGCACGAAATGACCGAATTCAGCCTCCGCCAGTATGCGGCTGGCGACGGCGAGAAAGCGGCCGGCTTGCTCAAGCAAGTTCAGGGACTTGCCCACAAAATCCATCTATCCATGTCGGAAGACAACAAGCGCCTGAAGAACGCGCAGATCCTGCTCCGCCACACCGCGTTCCGCCTGACCGAGATGCTGCACAACAGCAGCCTTGAAGATCAGCCGCTGGTGGCCCAGACGCTTGCCCAGGTCAACCAGGCCCAGGACGAAGCCATGCTCCAGGTCTTCCGCAAATAGCTCTTCCGCAAATAGGTCTTCCTCAAGTAGGTCTTCCGCAAATAGGTCTTCCGCAAGTAGGCCTGCCTTTCCGGCATCTCATGACCTGTGCTTCAATAAGAGCGCCGAGGTTTCCGATGCGCCCCCTGCGTTCAATTCCCTGTGTTTTCTTCTTCCTGCTTTTTGCCGTTCCTTTATTCGCCCTGTTGCCTGCCGTGCCTTTCCAGGTTGCGGGGAAAATCATTCCAGCCGGGGTTCTCGAATGTTTCGTAACAGGGCATGACTTTAGTCGTGCCGCAAACGCAATAGAATCAATGTGGGCTTTAGCCCCTGCGGGATGCTCTTCGGGAAGTCGGCATGGAAAAGGAGCTTTTTCCGCAGCCTCTTTAGCCGCCCAGAAGGACAAGCCCGAACCTCTAACCGAAGCCCAGATCGAGGAGATTCGCGAAGCCGGCATTGAGCCCAATGAGCGGGTCAGCCTCTATACCAAGTTCACCGGCGAGCACGCCGACACCATCAAGAGCCTCACCAACCGGGCCACATCAATCGCGCGCGCCAAGCGCATCGATGAAGAGCTCCAGGACCTGACCGCCCTGATGGACGAGTTCGGCTCCAACCTGGACGTCTTCTCCGAGCGCCACGCCGATATCCGCAAGTCGCTCAAGCTCCTTACGGAAGCGACGGACCGCTGGCTTGGAATCCTGCGCGCCCTGCCCGGGGAACCCGGCTTTGACCTGGCCCGCAAGGAAGCCATCGAAAGCGGCGAGGACCTGGCGGATCAGGCCAAGCGCCTGCTCACCGAGCAGACCGAATACTTCAACCTGCACAAAGACGAACAGAACCAGGACCGCGCCGAGCCGAAGTGAAGACGAGATGACAGGCTACAGATGACAGATGACAGCTTGGAATCGTCAAGGCTTCCACCGCTCCCATCGGATCCCTTCCTTCCCCTCACCCCGCCGCCTCCCTGCTTTTAACTGTCATCTGTAACCTGTAATCTGTAATCTGACACCGTGCCCCCCGATTTCGTCCCAATTTTCCAGGAACAATATCGCGCTCTCCGCCCGCGCGCACCCATGCCGCCCATCGCGGTTCGTTTCCGGCGCTTTACCTCGCTCAACACCACCATCCGCCTGCGCGAAGGGCAAATTTTCGTCAGCCTGTCCGATTTGCTTGAAGGCGCGCCCGAGTCCGTAGTCCGCGCCATCGCCCACATCCTGCTGGCCAAGCTCTACAAAAAGCCCATCGAGCCCGCACAGAGCGTGCGCTACAAGCGCTTCGCCTCCTCGGCCTCCGTCACCCGCCAGACCGAAATCATTCGCCATGCCCGCGGCTCCAAGCGCTACTACGGCCCGGATGGCCGCTTCTACAACCTCGACGAAGTCTTCGACGCGCTCAACCTGCGCTTCTTCGGCGGCCTGCTCGGCCGTCCCCAGCTCACCTGGAGCGAGCACCACGCCAAGCGCTCGCTTGGCCATTACGACGCCGCCCACAACACCATCGTCGTCAGCCGCGTCTTCGACCGCCCGTCCAGCCCGCGTTACGCAATCGAATACCTGCTCTACCACGAGATGCTTCATCTCAAGCACCCGGTCCGCATGAGGGGCCTGCGCCGCTGCGTCCACTCCGCCGCTTTCAAGGCCGAAGAATCCCTCTTCCCGCAACTCACTGAAGCCCTGGCCTTCATAAAGCGCCTCTAGACGAGTGTGGCTTTGAAAGGGCACGGCTTTAGCCGTGCCGCAAATCGAGCAAAACGGATGTGGGCTTTAGCCCCTGAGGCAACGCTGCTTTGCGGAACCTGTGCAACCGTACTAAACCTCTTTTAAGGAAGAGCGGCCGAGTGGTTGATGGCTCCAGTCTTGAAAACTGGCGTACCTGCAAGGGTATCGGGGGTTCGAATCCCTCCTCTTCCGCCAGACTCCCACCAAGAGGCATCCACAATAGACTCGGCGATCTGAGAAGAGCCCGATCTTTAAGAATCAGTCCAGAAGCTTTAATGGTCGGGAATGCTTTGAAAGGGCACGACTTCAGTCGTGCCGCAAACGCCGCAAAATCAGCGCAGGGCTTTAGCCCCTGCGTCCTTGCCTTTCCGAATTGCGTCGGCTATAAACACCGCCCTCGTACCCAAGCTGGTTCTGCTTGCCCCAGCCCCTGCACCCGCCTGCCGCCAGCGGATTAAAGTGGATGTGACCCTATGAGCAACTTCAAGCTGAAGGCCAGCCACGCCCCGGTCAAGGACCCGGCTGGTCAACAACGGCTGCGAAGTGGTGAAAGACGAGCCGGAGTTTCCCAGGACTTACGTCAAAGACCCCTACGGGCTGATCTACAATCTCACCACGTAGCGAGCGCAAATCCGGGTTCCGGCCTGGGTAGCTTCCGCTTCGCCAACGGGAGAATCCCTCTTGCACATCGTCGCTCGCCGCCTCGCTCTTTCCTTGCTGCTTTTCGCAGCCTGCCTGAACGCGCAACAGCCCGACACAACCGGCAAATTCGTGCTGCACAAGTTCGCCAAGGCCATCGGCCAGGAAACCTACACCATCCAAACCAGCGGCGAAACCGCTACGTTGACTTCTCATTTCCTCTTCAAAGATCGAGGCGAAGCGGTTCCGCTCGAAACGGTCTATGTTGCGCGGTCTTCCGATGGCGCTCCCACCGCCTACACCGCCAAGGGCAAGTCGTCGCGCCTTGCCGAGATGGACGACTCCATCACCGTAACCGGCAATTCCCTATCCATCGTGCGCAACGGCAAACCGCAGACGCAAACCCCCTCGGGCCCATGGTTCGTCACCGACGGCTACTCTCCGGTGGCCATGCAGGAGCAGATGATGCGCTGGTGGATCGGCCACTCCCGCCCCGCGCAGTTCACCGTTTATCCATCCGGCGCAACGGTTCACATCGAACCGGCTGGAACCGTAACTGCCGGCAGCACAGCCGCGCACGGCTACACCGTCGCCGGCCTGATCTGGGGCCAGGAGTCGCTGTGGATCGACGACTCGGAAAACCTGGTCGCCCTCGTCAGCACCGACGCCGAGTTCGATCATTTTGAAGCTGTCCGCGAACCCTATGAGCCGTCGCTCGGCGCGTTCATCTCTGCTGCCGTCGAATCGAACCTGGCCGCGCTTGCTCGTCTCAGTTCCTCAGCGCGCATTGCACCTGCCCGCAAGCTCGCCATCACCGGTGCAACGCTGGAAGACTCGACCGGTGCACCAGCCATCCCGGACTCCGTGATCCTGATCGAAGATGGCATCATCAAGGCCGTCGGCCCGCGCTCCAAGGTGCGCATCCCCAAAGACGCTTCGATCCTCGATGCCGGCGGCAAGTTCGCAATTCCCGGCCTGTGGGACATGCACGCCCACTACGAACAGGTAGAGTGGGGCCCAATTTACCTCGCCGCCGGCGTCACCAGCGTGCGCGACGTGGGCAACGAATTCGATTTCATCCGCGCCCTGCATGAGCAGCTCGACCGCAAACAGAATCCCGCCATCGGCCCGCATCTTGAGTTCGCCGGCATCATCGACGGCGTCGGGCCCGTCTCTCTCGGCGCGGTCACCGCCGACACTCCAGCCGAGGCCACGGAACTGGTGCAGAAGTACAAAGACGCGGGTGCCCGCCAGATCAAGATCTACAGCTCGGTGAAGCCTGAGGTTGTCAAAGCCATCTGCATCGCCGCGCACGCCCGGGGAATGACCGTCACCGGCCACATCCCCAACGGCATGACCGCTATCGACGGTGTGAACGACGGCATGGACCAGATCAACCACATCCAGTACGAAGTGCCTTACTTCGCTCATCCCGTGCTCGGCGCGGACGGCAAACCCGACCGCACCAAGCCTCCGGTCCTTGATCTCGACGGACCAAAGGCCAGGGAGCTTATCGCGGTCCTCAAGGCCCATCACTCCATCCTCGACCCCACCATGGTCGTCTTTGAGACCTTCATGAACACCGTTCCGCTCAACCAGCTCGAACCTGGCCTGGACCACGTTCCGCCGCAGCTTCACCAGGCCCTCGACGACCCTCCACTGCCCGCCGACAAGGTTGCTCTGGTGGCCGCAAACTGGCAGGCGTTGATGGCCACCTTGCGGGCGCTTCATGAGGCCGGAATCCCCATGGTGGCCGGCACCGATCAGTCCATCCCCGGCTACTCGCTTCATCGCGAGATGGAGCTTTATGTCGAAGCCGGATTCACCCCGCAGGAGGCGCTGCAGGCTGCGACGATTGAACCGGCCCGCGCGCTGGGCGTCGAATCGGTGTCCGGGTCGCTCGCACCCGGCAAGCGCGGTGACGTCCTTCTTCTCGACGCCGACCCCTTGGCCGATATCCACAATTCGCGCAAGGTCTGGCGCACCGTGGCCGCGGGGGCTGTCTACTCGCCGGCCCCGCTATGGCAGAGTGTCGGGTTCGTGCCCTAACCGCGGGGTCCCGCCGTGCCGTCATGCCGCACGGTGGATCGTTCGCGCGCTCGTGGAAGCTGGTTTCGATCCAAGCGTATGGCTCAACCAGACCCGCGACCGGCGCCGGCGCCGCAATCCATGGCGGATCCCCAACACCGGTCACGCCCGGCTTCGAACCTGAACACCACCGCATCACCGCAGTTGTCCACGATGACGGCAAGCGTCTTGAAGTGCAGGTAGCATACTGAGAAGCCAACCCTGGGCACCAAAGTCCCGGCCCATGTTATCAAAAAGATAACCTCGTCTCCACCGGAAACTGATACCCTGAAGGTATGAAGTTCGGGGTTCTGGTCTTTCCCGGTTCCAACTGCGACCACGACACGTTCCACGTAATTGCCGAAGTGGCAAAGCAGCCAGTAACCTTCCTGTGGCACGATTCCGAGGATCTGGCTGGCGTGGATGCCGTTCTGGTTCCAGGCGGGTTTGCTTACGGCGACTACCTGCGCACCGGCGCCATCGCGCGCTTTTCCCCGGTCATGCAGGCCGTGCAACGCTTTGCCGCGGACGGCGGCCTGGTGCTCGGCATCTGCAACGGCTTTCAGATTCTCGCTGAAGCCGGCTTGCTGCCCGGCGCGCTCATGCGCAATGCCGGCCTCAAGTACATCTGCAAGCAGGTTCATCTTCGCGTTGAAACAGCCGATAGTCCATTTACAAACCAATTGGCCAGGGGAGACGTGCTGCAAATCCCCATAGGCCACATGGAAGGCAACTACTTCTGCACCCCGGATGAGTTGCACGCCTTGGAAGCGGAAGATAGAATCGCATTTCGTTATTCATCCCCAGGGGGGGAGATAACGGCTGAAGCCAATCCAAACGGATCACTGGGCAATATTGCCGGAATCCTGAACGCGGGAAGAAACGTACTGGGCATGATGCCCCACCCGGACCGCTCCAGCGAGAAGATCCTCGGATCGGCGGATGGCTGGAAGATCTTCGCATCCATGGTTGAAGCGCTGGCTGCTTATTGATGTTCCCTGGTCGCGGAATGGAGCCCTGGCCCGCATGATCGATATACATCACCATCTGATCTACGGTGTCGACGACGGATCGCCTGATCTGGCGACTTCGTTGGCCATGGCGCGCGAGGCCGCATCGGAAGGTGTGACCGATATCGTCTGTACCCCGCACGCCAGCGACAGTCATCCCTATAACGCTCCACTCATCGAAGAACGCTTCGCTGAATTGAAGCGCCTTCTCCAGGACGATGTCCAGCTCACCCTCGGCTGCGACTTCCATCTCAATGCCGAGAACATCCTCGAAGCCCTCGCCCATCCGCTGCGCTACTCCATTGGCGGCAACGGCTACCTGCTCATCGAATTCCCTGACATGGTCATCCCTCCGCAAATCTCAGAGGCCATGCGCCGCCTGCAGGACGTCGGTTACACCCTCATCATCACCCATCCCGAACGCAACAAGGTGCTGCAGCGCAAGCCCGAAATGCTGGCCGACTGGATGCGCGAAGGCTGCCTGGTCCAGGTCACCGCAAGCTCGCTCTACGGCCGCTTTGGAAATCTTGCTGAAGCGCTCTCCAACGAGCTGCTGGAGCGCAACTGGATCCATTTCCTCGCCACCGACGCGCACAATCCGGCGTGGCGGCCGCCTCACCTCAAGAAGGCCTTCGATTACGTGACCCAGAAAGCCGGCATGGAAACGGCGGAGCGTCTCTGTACTTCGAATCCAGGAGCTGCCCTGCACGGCGTAGCGCTGCCCGACCAGCCTGATCCGCTCGGCCTGTGGGAGCACATTCCTCTGAAATTCGACGCCAGCCGTGTACCTCCGAGCTCGAAAGGTCCAAAGACAGCCACCGGGAAAAGCCAGCCGACCAAGGACGAGACCGACACCCCAGCCCCCAACCTGAAAGGCTTCTGGAACCGCCTCTTCGCCCGCTAGTGCTCGGAACCTCGCTCCGAGCAACCCCTGCTCACGCTTAACGAAGAGGTGAGTCCCTGTAACTATCTGATAAATATAAAACTTGTCATCCTGAGCGAAGCGCTCTTCAGCGGAGTCGAAGGACCTGCTTTTAGGGCTCTCAGAACACCGACGTATTGGCAGATTCTCACGTCATCACACCGCGAACGAACTAGACCAGCCCCAGCCCCCCGTCCACACCCAGAATCTGCCCCGTCACGAACTTCGGCCCGGCGGCAAAGAAGAGCACAGCCTGAGCCACATCGTCCGCCACGCCATTGCGCCGCATCGGCGTCCGTGCGGCAAAGCGGTTGCTCGCTTCGGTGTGATCACCCAGATCAATCCACCCCGGCGCCACGCAATTCACGCTCACCTCCGGCGCAAACGCCTTGGCCATGGTCTGCGTCAGCATGTGCAGCGCTGCCTTCGATCCACAGTAGTGCGCATGGCCAGCCCAAGGGTGCATCCCGCCCAGCGACCCGATGTTCACGATCCGACCCTCCGCAGCCCGCAGATGCGCCAACGCCTCCCGCGCCACCAGGAACGGCCCGCGCGCATTGGTTTCGAACACCGCATCCCAGGCCTCCAGGCTGATGCTCTCCAAAGCGCCCGACTCAAAGACCGCGGCATTGTTCACCACCACATCCAGCCGCCCAAACCCATCCAGAACCGCCCCGACCGCCGCGTGAACGGAGTCCTCCGAGCGCACATCGCACTCCACCGCAAGCGCCCGCCGTCCAAGCGACTCAATCTCGTTCACCGCCTCGCGCGCTTCCCCCTGCGATTTCCGATAGGTAATCGCCACATCCGCGCCCGCCCGCGCCAGCACCAGCGCAATCTCCCGCCCGATGCGCCGCGCGCCTCCGGTGACCAACGCGGATTTTCCGTCAAGATTGTGATTGGACATGCGCAAACACTCAGACTCGCTTGCATGGCTAGGTGCCCCAGGGAACCTCTGATTAAGTCGTTGTTTTGTAAGGGCACGACTTTACAGGCTGCGGAAAAACTCTCGATCCCCAAGATTCCCAAAAGCTTTGTAACAAGGGCCCGACTTTAGTCGGGCCGCAAACGCAATAGAATCAGCGTGGGCTTCAGCCCCTGCAGGATGCACTTCAGGAAGTCGGCATGGAATCCGGAGTCTCTGAACTCCTGCCCTTTTTGCAAAACCTTCGGAATCCCACTTGGAGTGAATTTTTCTATGGCCTGTTTGATCCTGCCGTGGGTCGTGAACGGGAACCAAACCAGCACTACTTCTGCGAATTCATAGGGCATCGTAGGCGGCGTCTTCCGGGTTATTCCACACGGCTTCGAATGCGGGAGCGCTTGCTGTCGAGGCAGCGTGGGCCAGTCCGCGTTCCTGCCCGCGGAGGCGGACAAATTCCACAAAATCTTCCATTTCGACGATCTGTTCGGCGCTGAGCGATTGGATTTTCTCAGTCAAAGCGCTGGCGTTTGAATTCATGTCGGCTCCAACAGAAGCTCGTAGCAGATTTTTACAATACTCCCGAACGACCGTCAGTTCGGCTGCGGCTGGCTGGGCGCCGGCGCAGAGTCGGCTGGCTTGGAAGGAGTCGCATCCTTCGCGGGGGCCGGGTCGGCGCTCTTGCCGCCAACCTCCCCCGCGTCGTGGATCTTGTAAATCGAGTACTGCTCGCCCGGCCGCTTCATGCGAATCTCGATCGCCATATCCGCCTTGTCGACCTTGTAGTCCTCGCCATAGGTCTGAAAACCTCGCGCAATCACCTGCAGCCGCACCGTGTCCCCGAGCGGAAGCACATCGATGACCGTCTTGCCATCCTCGTTGGTCTTCAGCTCCATGTTGCCCGTGTCCTTCTCCCCCTGCATGGGGTGAAAGACCACCGCGGCGTTCTCCAGCGGCTTGCCGTTCACGTCCTTCAGAATGGTCACTTCGATCCGAGCAGTTGGCGGCGGCGCCTTGTATTTGCGGCCACGCTTGTTACTGCTGTCCTGGCCATGAACTGTCAGCGAACAGGCAACCAGGCCGAACCCGGCCATGAAGACGAAAACACGAAATAGAGAGCTGTGAAACATACCCTCCATTGTAGACGCTTTCGCTTCTGATGCGGAAGCCGCTCGATCTCGCTGTTGGCGCAATCTCCGATCAACCAGCCAAACGCCCCGGCCGGGAAAAACATCGCAGCAACCGGGCTCGAAGACCGAATCAGGCTGTCGGCTTCAGTCGTGCCAAGAAGGGGGCCAATCGCCGAACACAAGCCTGCTTGCGGGGAGTAATCCTGTAACGGGATGAGCCTCCGAGAATCCGAGGTGAGGCAACGTCGAACCCGATTAGTGGATCGCTTGCGGCGTCATGAATCCTCGAAGTCCTCCTGTCTACAGGCATTCAGCCAATTTTCATTCTGGCTGAAGCCCATGTACGCGGCGAACTGGTCGAGGAGATCGGGGACCAACTCAGGCCCCGTCGCGTCCCTGCGATCCAGTCTTCACCTGAGGCACGCAATCAACTGGAAGACGGAACACGGGCATTGCCCAACAATCTTCATGTCTTTGGACCGAACAACCTCGCGAAGGGATCCAAAATTGCCTTCACGAGCTCCTTCTTTGCGTCCGTTTTGGATACGGACCATTCAAAGCTGCCGTTGGCGCTCTTCCGCATATCCAGCTTTGTTGTCGCCACCAGGAGCGTAAGATTTACGATCAATCCCAGGGAAATAATTGCGTCCAGAATCAGATGGTCGGAATCGCGAACTGCCTCCCACGATTGCAGCACCGCGGGGGAAAACTCGGGATCCTTGGCAAACTGTTCCAGCAGCAGCCTTGAGATCTGGGCTGAATCAGCAGGCGCCAACTCGCGTTTCAGGTCGTCACTGTTGAGTTCTGCAAGACGAGCGACATCCGGTACAGATTCCCAATTCTGCTTCACCTGCTTAAATGGCAAGTGGCTGTAAACCGTTTTGAACAGCTCCTTGGTGAGTTCCACTATTTGCGAGTCTGAGAGAGAGTTCACCAGTGCGAGTGCGTCTTGCATCGTCTGTTCCCCTTAGCGAGTGTCGCCGGTGAGGCTGAATACCGCCCATTGTTGCAACGAACCGGTGGAATGATCGCCCGCCAGCAATTCCACCATGGTATTGCGGAATGCGGAAGCTTTCGACTGTCGTTCGCGAATCCATTTGTCATAAAACTGTGAAAAGAACCGTGCCGCGCAGGCAGCGCTTACTTCCCAGTGAGTGGAAATAAGGCTCAGCGCGCCAGCCTCAATGAACGCCCAATCCAGCCCCAGCGAATCGCCGGCAATACCTCTCTTTGCCAGTCCGCTCACACAAGCCATGGTAGAGACATGGCTGCCTTCGAAATTCAAATGCGCGTCGAATATCTCTTTAGGAGTCAATCGCCCGTCATGATCTCCTCGGTTGGCAAGGTCTCCATCCGGCAATCCGCCCGCGCCGGACAATAGCAAATGCGATTCGTGAAATGGATTACCCGATTCGGGGAACCAGCCGTGGGTTGAGAAGTGAACAATATTATGATCGAGAGCCTCGCCTTTCACGCCGTCCAGTGTGGCATCTCCGTGCCGCAGCGCATGACCCGTGCTCAGATGTTGCTTCAGCCAGAGGATTGGTTCGTCCAGATTAGCCAGGAACGCCGCTGCGTCGGTCCTCCGGAGGTCCTGCGCCAGCGGCACCACAAACCCAATAAAGCTGGACGGAGCCTTGCGCGTCCTTCTTCCCAGCACGCGCTCGAGATGGAAAGCCGAGTGAACGCGTGAGGTGGAAAACCAGCTCACCAGCAACCCTTCTTTGAATCGCAGGTATTGGAGCGGGATGTTATGCAGGCAATCGTCTGACGAGTAGCAGATGTGATCGCCTTCCTCCACAATGCCTTCCGCAAGAAAGCCCTCGAGCCAGGCCACCAGCGGAGCCAGTTGAGTCGATACGTCCGGCACGTTTTCGCCGGGCGACCAGGGAATTGGCTGACCCCATCGCCCAGGGTCCACATTCCTGGCTGCAAGCACCAGTTCAGGCTGCGCAATCCTGATCGGTTCCACTGCATGAAGCGTCCCGTGTTTACTCACGAATACGGCATAGACGCATTCCTCGTCGACAAAGTAGGTGAGATAGTGAATTCCTTTGCGCCGGGCAAGATCGGGAAGCCGGGCGACGGATTCGTAGATCGCGGAATCATGAACGATCTCACCGCTCTGCGCGGTCAGTTGATCGGCGATCCCGCGCGATTTTGAAGATTCGATGGCCTCGAATAACTCCGCGGTGCGGTTTGCCTGCTGCAGACGCTCGCATAGAGAGTTAAACAGGTAGGGGAAAGCGCTGAAGATCCCTCCGCGCTTGCGCGGATCCTTGATGCCCCGCCGCAGCGATTCGAGATTTCTGCGCAACCGGAGGAGGGCGTCCGCGGTTTCAGACGGCTGGTGGAGTCTGCCTCGGCATAGGGCGATGCCAAAAAGGGCGTCGTTCTCCAGTTCTTTGGCGCCGTTCCGTTCCGCCCATTCCAGAGAGTACTCCAGGTCCGTCAGCGACTCCAGAATCGCTTCCTTCTCCGGCGTTTGCCCTACGAAGATCGTTTTTGCGCTTGCTACCTTGTTGCGTATCGTGAGGATGGATTCTGTTCCGCCATCTCTGGTTCCGTTGTCGTCCGCATTGAACGAGTCCAGCAGCTTCCGGTATTCAGATTGACTTGTGAGCGAGGCAACCGTTTTAGCCGGCAGATAGTCGCCAAGACCTTTGTCCTTCTGGCTGCCAAGTGTTGTCACCGGGGTCTTCCATTTATTCACCAAGGCCCTCAAACGGGATCCCTCCATGTCGAGGGCCAGCTCATCGTCCTGCAACGCCTCGTCTGCGTCATCGATCCTTTGCAGATTCACCAGGCACTCCACCCGCAGGAGACGCAGTTCCTTTTCCGGGTGCAGAGTCAAATAGAACTCCGCTGCGGAAAGCGCTTCGTCCCACCGCGAGAGAAGGGTAAGCGCCTTCACATGGCACCGGGCCGCAATCGCCAGGGTAGACGGCATCAGCCCGTGATTGGTGGGGTTGGCCATAACGATTTCGCAGGCGCGTTGGTGCACCGCCGCCGAAAGAACCGCGCCGCATTCTGGATTGATGAAATACGAGTACTGCACCAGCAAGACTCCGAGCCCAACAATCACCAAACCCGGGTTGTCTGACCCTACCCAGGCCAGTGCCGTTCCCAGGGAATCGTTTTGCGGAAGCGCCTCGGTAAAGGCGATCCGCTCCTGCGGCGTGCCGGTGCGCAATAAGTTCGCAACCTGGTCCGTCGACAATATCCACATAGTTGCCTCTCGCATGCGGCGCGTTTGTCCAAGGTCGGCCTAGCGCTTCATCGAATTCATCAAACCGATCGTCATCCCCGTCATCCTGGTACTGAAGTTGCCCAGTTGCGCCCTATGTTGCGCAAGCCGGTTCAACTCGGTGATCGGGTCGGCATGTGACGCGGCGTTTGCCGGCCGCGCGCTAGACGCTTCCTGACGCATCGCCGCCATGCGCGCACGGGTTGATTCGTTCCTTTCCGCGGCATGTGCCTCGGCCAGCACGGGCTCCAGCATCCACAGCATGTTCGGAAGTTCCATGCTCCATTGCTGCAGCAAAGCACTGCGGGTCCACGGATCGAGGTACGGCCAGTTCGCCGCGATCTGCGCCAGCATGGCCGGAGCATTCACATACCAATACTGTGTTTCGATCGGAAGGTGTGGATAGCAGGAAGCAAGATGTGTTCTCCACAGTGGCCTCACCGCGTTGGTCACGTCGATGGCGTCGAATCCACGGACTGCGGCGGCAATAAAATGGATGATCTCCAATGCCGCGTCGGCCGACTCGGCTGTCAGAGGGGGCGGCCCATAACAAAGAATGTGTTGGTTCATATGACCTCCTTGCGATTTGGAGTTACACCGGGGGACAGGAGTCCGGGGCGAATCCGCGGACCGCTGTTTGAGAGATTGGATGCGCGGGCAGGCAGGAGTCAGTCAAGCCGGCCTGGAAGCTCGTCGTCATCATAATAGTGAAAATGCGCCCTGAAACGTTTCATATTACCGAGATTGAATACGGTGGGTAACGATAGGCATACCTTGCCCGAGGGGCCCCCTCCGCTGCAGACGGCGTGAAGGCGAGGACCAACTCAAGGCCATTGAGGTGAAAGAAGTTTTGTTTGAAATCGAAGGCGGACATTCACAGCAATCCCGTTGTTCGCAACCGTTTCGTTCTGGCAGCACTGCAGCAGAGCGGGATGTCGATGAGCAGATTGGGTTTATTCTGCCCGTACTGTTGGCAATTGGCCCACCCCGTGGCCGAGGCGCCGACACGAGAATCGGAGCTTCCCAGTCCAGCAGTTTACAGCTAAATGCAGGGATTGCTCTCCATAAACGCCTTGTGACCAGGAGCTATCCTCGCTTGACGGCAAATAGCGGATGCAATCGATGTACTTGCGCCGCAGACCGTTCGCGTCGGCGCTACTGCACGATGTACGTCACCGAAGTGCTCGACATATTCAGCGTGGTCGGTGGGATGAACGGCACCCGGTAGGGAAACGCATAGGTCACGTACACCTGCACCCGGCTGCCCGGCGACTGGTTGCCATCGGGAAACGTCGTGCTCACGACGATCGGCGCACCGCCGATGTTGGGCCAGGTAAGCCCGGAAACATAGTTGTTGACCGAGGCGGCCGACATCGTGCACGAACTCCCGGCGCCGTTGACGCAAGTTGCGCCGTGAACCATCGCGTAACGGGTTCCCTCTCGCGCGCACTCCGAGACCACCTGATGCATATAGAGCGCCATGCTCACTTCGATCAGCCCGAAAAAGAAGGTAAAAAGGATTGGTACGGTGAGAGCAAACTCAACCAGGGCCCCGCCTTCCTCGCTCAGCGCAGAATTTTGCCGCCGTCGTAGTGCGGAAGCATAAGCCCTCGGCCGCAACAGCCTGCGAACAAAACGCAATGAGTGCACAATCGCGGCTTCGACTTTCCCCGATGGCTCACCCTGGCGCGGCAACTTCACTCCTGAACTTCCATGGTCGAAGAACCGTTGAGGGTATAGGTAGCTGGAAGACCGGGACAGCGGATGGGCGGCGTAACCACCACACTGGTATTCACCTGAACAAATTCCAGGGTGTGATCCGTTCCGCTGTTACAGGCCGTGTTGGCCGCCGACTGGGTGGAATACTGTGTGCCGCCTATCGAACTCGAGCAGGCGTAGTAGACCGTGGGCGTCACCAAAAGACTTGTCCCCAGGTCGGTGGCTTCGTTCTGCGCAGCGGTCGTCATTCCCGAACTGCTGGCCGCGAAGGTTGAACTCATCATGCCGTACATGGCCGCTGCGTGGGCGGCATTCGATACTTCGATCGAGGTGTAGATCATGCCGCCGATTTCCACTGTCCCTACCAGCAGCGGCATGCCCATCAGCGAGACGCACAGGGCCATCTCCACCAGTGCGCTCCCTTGTTCTTCGCGCAGGAATCTGCAACGCATCCATCTGCCTGAAAACCAACGCCGCAGGAAACCGGTACTGAACTGCGTGATCCTTCTCATGATTACTCCGCCATCTTTGCTACTGAACTGTTCATCGTTCCCAGGTTTGTTGAGGCATAGCTGTTGAGCGCTGCTCCGCCGGCCATGGTCAACGACTGCGCAACAAAGTCCATGTTCGTTGTCGTCCCGGTGCCGTTGTTCAGGGTTACGGCTGCATTGGGCGCGTAGATCAATCCGGAAAAGTTGGAATTCGATCCGCCCTGGATGGTCACGGTGCTGCCCGCCGCATAGAACAGCGTGCCCGGAGACCCGTTCACGGTAGGCGCTGACATGTTCATTGTGACGCCGTTGGCAATGTCGATCGTGCCTCCAACGTAGAATTCGGCGCTGGTGGAAGTTACAGGCGCACCCCCTCCGGTTGTAAAGCCGCCCTGGATGTAATAGGTATAACCGGGTGTGAATGTCACCGATGCCGCATTGCTGGTATCCATGCTGGTGTAACAAATGGTGCCGCTCGTTGCGGTCTCCCCGGCGATCGGCAGCGTGTAAACGCCGGTGTAGTTGTTCGACGCGATATAGCCCTGCACGGGATTGGCATAGCAGGTAATGCCGGTGGGCAGCGTGGGAGCGGCGATGGTGGGGCTGCACGCCGCAACACCGGTCACGACCTTGGTGCTCGAAGAAATGCTGCCACTGTTGTTGACGTTGCTTGAGTTATCCCAGTTGGTTGAAACCGTGCCCAGCGAAAGAGCGTTGATACTCGCGCTGCCCACCACGCCGACCGCATTGCTGCTGGATGAGTCCACCGTGACTCCGCAGTTGGTTGCATTGAGCTGCGCGTCGTTGCTCATGTTCAGCCCCATGCCGCTGGGGCCTTCCAGGCAAACGCACGTGGGAGCAGATTGACCGCCTCCGGCAACCGCCCGGCCCGTAACCGTCATGCTGGTGATGTTGTGGTTGAACGCCCCCAGAAGCAGCGTGGGAACCGACTTGGACACAATCACTTCAACGTAACCCGCGGTGCCCGCGTATTGCCCGTAGACCGGCGGGTTGTTGATTTGTACCGTTGCCGGGTTGAGTGTCGCCGAGGAGTTGAAGCCGTTCATCTTGGCAATCGCGTTGGCCACGCTCTGCATGTTGGAAGTGTTGCCCGCGCTCGCCTCTTCAGCCGCGGCAATCGCAGCCGCGTCGGCCGCGGCCTGCGCCATCCGCTTCTGGCGGAAGAAGTACCCCCCGTCGAAAGCAAGAGCCATGAAGCCGAGCGCCAGGATCGCCATAAATGTCGCCACCAGAATCGCAGCCTGACCGCTTTCGTCCTTAAGGATCTTCATCTAGGTACCCCTCAACTGCCCGCTGCGAATCTTGCAGCTATTACTATCGGCTCTCCCGCCCATAGCTCGAATAGCACATTCGAGTCATTGCCGTACCGGCTTTAGTCTTCCGAAGGCCACGATGCGGGCCACATATCCGGCAAGAAATGGTGCTAGCGCTCGGCTTAGTGCCCAACGCGAGGCGACAAACGTTGGCCAGGAAGCCGAGAATTGCACCTTTCATTTTGGTAATCGGCGCCATCGCCTTCGACGATGAGGAAGTCGCATCGAGTCTCCGCCCTCACGTCATTTGAGGATTTCAACGGACGGAACTGTTTGATTCGGAACGTATTGCGATGTTCTTGTAATAAAGTATGAGTCGAATGCACTCATATTTTGCAATCAGCGCTTGACAAGTTGACGCCCACTTGCCTATCGTTAGCAATTGGAAGGCTCGACTGCTAGCCCGAGGCGGGCTGGTAAAACTGCTCGAAGAAACCCGCAACATCCTGCCGCAGTTCCAAGCCGGGCAGCTTCCGAAGCTTTTTTCTTGAAAACCACTCAAATCCCGCGGCCGGGGCTCAACCCTGCCGGGGCCTGAAGGAGAAGCGAAGCAATGGCATCAACATCCGTTACAACCACTTTCACTCCGCTCCATGACCGCATCCTCGTCCGCCGTCTGGAAGAGGGCGAAACCATCCGTGGGGGGATCATCATCCCCGACAGCGCCAAGGAAAAGCCCCAGGAGGGCGAAGTGATCTCCGTCGGCAAGGGCAAGTCGAACGACGAAGGCAAAGTCTTCCCGCTCGACGTCAAGGCCGGCGACAACATCCTCTTCGGCAAATACTCCGGCACCGAGATCAAGCTTGACGGCCAGGAGTTCCTCATCATGCGCGAAGAAGAAGTCCTCGGCATCGTCAAGAAGTAATCGCATTGCGTTAGCGCGAAGGGTCGGCGGTTTTAAAACTAACCCCTGACCCCTAATCCCTAACCCCTGAAATCGAAAAACTGTTCCAAGGAGAGTTAAGAGCATGGCAAAGCAAATTCTGCACGGTGAAGATTCCCGTCAGGCGATTCTGCGCGGTGTCAACATCCTCGCGGACGCCGTCAAGGCGACACTCGGCCCAAAGGGCCGCAACGTTGTTATCGAGAAGAAATTCGGTTCCCCCACCATCACCAAAGACGGCGTTACGGTCGCCAAGGAAATCGAGTTGAAGGACCCGATGGAGAATGTCGGCGCCCAGCTCGTCCGCGAAGTCGCCTCCAAGACCTCGGACGTAGCCGGCGACGGCACCACCACCGCAACCGTTCTCGCCCAGTCCATCTTCAAGGAAGGCGTCAAAACCGTTGCCGCCGGGGCTAACCCGACCGCCCTCAAGCGCGGCATCGACAAGGCCGTTACCGTCATCATCGGCACCCGCGACAAGGAAGGTAAGTACACCGATGGTGGCGCACTTGGCAAGCTCTCTCAGGAAGTGAACGAGGGTTCGGTCGCCCAGGTCGGAGCCATCTCCGCCAACGGCGACCAGGAGATCGGTGACATTATCGCCCATGCCGTCAAGGTTGTCGGCAAGGACGGCGTCATCACCATCGAAGAGTCGAAGACCATGCACACCGGCCTGGAAACAGTCGACGGCATGCAGTTCGATCGCGGCTACCTCAGCCCGTACTTTGTTACGGATGCCGAGCGCCTCGAAGTCGTTCTCGAAGATCCCTACATCCTCATCTACGAGAAGAAGATCAGCGCCATGAAGGATCTGCTTCCCCTTCTGGAACAGGTTGCCCGCGGCGGCAAGCCCCTCCTGATCATTGCTGAAGACGTGGAAGGCGAAGCACTCGCCACCCTCGTCGTCAACAAGCTGCGCGGAACCCTCAACGTCGCTGCCGTCAAGGCTCCCGGCTTTGGCGATCGCCGCAAGGCCATCCTGGGCGACATTGCCACCCTCACCGGCGGCAAGGCCATCACCGAGGATCTGGGCATCAAGCTGGAAGGCGTGAAGCTCGAGGACCTGGGCAAGGCCAAGCGCATCACCATCGACAAGGACAACACCACCATTGTGGACGGTGCGGGTAAGTCCTCGGACATCGAGGGCCGCGTGAGAGAAATCCGTGCACAGATCGAGAAGACCACCTCTGACTACGACAAGGAAAAGCTGCAGGAGCGCCTTGCCAAGCTGGTCGGCGGCGTGGCCATCATCAAGGTGGGCGCGGCAACCGAAACCGAGCTGAAAGAGAAGAAGGCTCGCGTTGAAGATGCTCTGCACGCCACCCGCGCAGCGGTCGAGGAAGGCATCGTTCCCGGAGGCGGCGTAGCTCTTGTTCGCGCCATCCCCGCGGTCGACAAGCTGATTGCCACCCTCGAAGGCGATGAGAAGATCGGCGCGCAGATCGTTCGCCGCTCCCTCGAAGAGCCTCTCCGCCAGATCGTCGCCAATGCCGGCGAAGAGGGCGCGGTCGTCGTAGCCAAGGTCCTTGAGTCGAAGGAACCGCACTACGGTTACAACGCCGCAACCGGCAACTTCGAAGACCTGGTCAAGGCCGGCGTCATCGATCCTACCAAGGTCACCCGCACGGCGCTGCAGAACGCGGCTTCGATCGCCGGTCTCCTGCTCACCACCGAAGCACTGGTTGTCGAGATTCCGGAGGCCAAGGGTGCCCCGGCCGGCGGCGGCCACGGCGGCGGCATGGACGGCATGTACTAACCACCTGCGGTGGGGCAGACGCGGCTTTTCGCCGTAAAAGCTAAACCGACAAAAGGCCTCCAGCTTTGGCTGGGGGCCTTTTCGTGTGAATTATACGTATGCACTTGACACTCCTAGGAGACTCTCGTACGAATCCTATTAAGGAGAACCCGCCATGGTCACCAAGGAAACTAGCGTCAAACTTGCGGATCGCATCTGGATTGCCGTTGCCCTGCTTCACCGTGAAATGTCCGAACGAGAAGATTTCACTCGATCGGAGATTCGCAGCAAGCTGCGAATGACCGGCTTGATGGAACAACCTGTGGCTTTAAAACCCAAATCGGTAAGTGCGCATTTAAAAGAGCATCTGGTCGCCAATCTTCCGCCTTCGTCGAGTAAGTATCGAATGCTGTACGAAACGCAACCGGGGGCCCTCCGGTTATTCCGGATGGGAGATTTCATCGATCCAGGTAGACAGCCGAGACGTCCGTCGAGCCATATCCCGAAGCACATTCCTGTGCGGGATGAGATTCCTGCGGAATACCGGCCCCTTCTCGATTGGTACGAGAGCTGGAGCAAGGAAACCCACGCTACCCCTGCACCGATCAACTGGGAAGATGATCCGCTCATCCGCCTGATTGGCTCCGGGAAACACATCTGGGCCGATGAACACGCAGACGAGTATGTCGAGAATCTGCGCCGTGAAGAACCCGCATGAGGCGGATTTTCTTCGATACCAACATCTTCATCTACATGTTCGAGGGACTTGAGCCGAATCGGAGCAGATTGCTCGATATCCGGCGTCGAATGATCGAGCGCGGAGACAGGATCGTGACCTCGGCCATGACCCTCGGCGAACTCCTGGTAAAGCCGACAAAGCTTGGGCAGACTTCGCTGATCGAACAGTACGACCGCGCCATCCGATCAACGGCAGAGGTCATTGCCTTCGACGCAAAAGTCGCATGGCGATATGCGACACTCCGTGCCACCCATGCCATTCGAAATGCAGATGCAATCCAGTTGGCCTGCGCCGCTCATTCCGGCGTAGACCTGTTTGTCACCAACGACAAAGAGTTGCACAAGCTGGATGTGCCCGGGATAGGCTTCATCTCTCCTCTCGACAAAGTCCCTCTTTAGCACCCTGACCCATGAGGTAAGTGGGAAATCCACGGATCTCCCTGCACATCGACAAAAGGCCCCCAGCTTCGGCTGGAGGCCTTTTTGTCGCAGCATTCAGGAATCGCGAAATCACGCCGGCGCGTCACTCGGCTCTGAGCCCAGCCCGGCGCAGACAGCGGCGATTCGATCCGTTGTGGGTTCACCGATGAGACCGCTACGCGGCAGCCGCAGGCTGCGGCCGCAGCGATCGCAACCACCCCGCCGATAGCCAAGCCCCAGGAATGGAGAACTCCCCCCACCCGCAATCCAGGCACACCCGCACGTCGGGCGAAGGCGTCAAGGGTGGATGGCTCAAAGTGCGCATGCAGTTGCGGTAAAGGCGGACTTCCGCCGGAATCACGGAGACTGACTCGGACTGGCACTTCGGGCAGACCATAAATACACCTCGGGATAACTGACCCTCACGACTTCACTGATACTTCAATCGGCTTGTTCTGCCAACTCTGATCAATTTGTCCACAGGATTTCAACAGAACGCTGTCCCAAAATCGGACCCACTTCCCGAAATACACGTAAGTTCCAACTCCCGTTCTTGATCTCGTGCTGTTTGCCCCTCACCAGTACAGCCCGCCCTGGAGCATCTGCCGCGCATCACGCGTGCCCGTTCCAGGAACAAACGAAGTAACGCCCCGCCTCTCGCCCGCAAAGCATTTGGGGTCCCCAAAGGGACCCCAAAGGTACCTTCCAAGGTTGGCCCAGCGCTCAGAAAGCGATGCGCAGGCCCATGGTGATGGCTCGGTTGCCGCCGATTGTGCCAAGGACCGACCCGAAGTTGGCAGAGTTGTTTGGGCACCCCCCGGCCACGGCGTACACCGAAACGCACGTGCCGGTGTTGAGAGGGGTGAGAGTCGGAACTTGCAGCGACTTCCCGGAGCCGGTTGTATAGGGGATCTGATCCAGATTTGCCTTCGCCGTTTGCTGGTCGGTTGCTTGGTTGCTGGTTACGATCTGCCCATAGTTCACATAGTAGAAGTTGCCGGGTGCGCAATTGTAGTCGTTCGCAATTGCATATTGAGTTGCGGTGTTCGAACAGGCGGAGTTTTGCCGAATCTGCCCTTGATCCATCGGCACGTCAAGACTGGCGGTATTCGTCAGGTTGAAAATGTTCAGTTCGTACTGCACCCCGATCTTTTCCGTCACAGCGAAGTTCTTGCGGATCGAGATATCCGCGCGCTTCTGCGCTGCCTGGCGGAAGATATTGCGCTGTCCCGGCGCGAAATCCGTTTCGTAAATATCCAGGGGATCGTTCGGATTGGCTCCGGCTGTAGCCGCGCCCGGGACGCCATTCTGGCCAGGCGCAACGTAGTTGATCGAAATCTGAGTCGGATCGATGGCCGGAATGTAGCTGCCGCCGCTGCCGCGGAACGGACCGCGATTCCCCGTCAGGGCCGACTTCGGATGAGCAGGATCTTTGATTCCCAGAACCGGATTCATCAGGTTTGGATAGTTGCCGACATAGATGCTGCCGACCGCCCCATAGAACTCATAGAGCGAATACGGCTCGCCGCTCTGCAGCACGGCGATTCCGGTCAGATGCCAATCGTTGAGAATATAGGAAGCTGCCGTGTGGTCCTTCACGACCTTGGGAGAGTTGACCTGGAAATTGGCGCTGAATACATTCGTACGGTCAAAATCCGAAGAAGCCCAGGAGTCCTTCAGGTCGTTGGGATTGGTGCCGGTGAAGAAAAGCCCGATGTCGCTCTGCTCGTCAAGAGAGTGGCTCCAGGTATAACTGGCACCCACCTGGAAGTTATGCGAAAGCCGCTTTTCAAGATGGGTTTCCAGGGCGTCGTAGGCGGAGTCTCCCACTGTCTTCCACAGGGCGGCGTTGGGGTTGTAGCCCACGTACGGGGCGCGGAAGTCCGTATTGCCGCCGGTAGCTGTGTTCCAGGGCTCGGTTGCGATCGGATCGTAGTCGTATCCGTCGCTCGTCGAGTTCTGGTTGAGCACCTCGAAGCCGTAGGTCGAAGTTTCACCCCATATCGGGTTGCTGGGAGTGGCGATGCCCGACTCGTTGAAGGGGACGGGAATCACCGAATGGCGGCCGCGGTTGCCGGTGTAGCCAATGGTCACCGCGACATCGTTGCTCGGCTGCCACTGAACATTCAACGTGTAGTTGATGGTGTAGGGCAGAACATTGTTCTTGTCGTAGGCGCCGAAGTTCAGCGTCGGCGTGCAGTCAAGGTACCCCTCCTGGCTGTCGACGCCGCCGCAATTTGGGCCATAATATTGGCTCTGGCCCGTCATGATGTTGAGCTGGTTTTGCAGCGCCACGTTGATGGTGGCGGGGTTCGAACTGGGCGGAATGTAAGTGGACGAACTGAAAGCCGAGCCCAACGGATTGGCGAGAGTTGATTTGTTCACGCTTTCGTTTGCTTGAACAAAGCTGGCCAGTGGAGCCGACTCGGTAACGCCGAACGGGCCTCCGTTGCCACTGCCGGCCGGCTGCGAAAGATAGGTAAACAATTCGCCCCGGTCGAAGTACATTCCGGCGCCGCCGCGCAGGACAACCGTTCCGCGATTCCTCTTGGGAGACCAGGCAAAGCCGACACGCGGCGAGATACCCCATTGCCGCCCGTTCAGCGTGGAGTCGCTGGTTCCGGCGGTTGGGTCGTACTTGTTGTTGCCGGCAACCACAAAGCCGGCGTTGTTCACCGTAAAGCCGGTCATGCTGGTGCCGGTCACGTCGTAAAGCGACGGGGTGAAGTTGAACATGTTGCCATATTTTTCGGTCATGCCACCGTGGTAGTCGTAGCGGACACCCGCTGTAATGCTCAAGTTCGGCTGCACCTGCCACTTGTCCTGGAGGTAACCCGAAATCTCGTTCGAGCGGTAATAGCGGTCCGCGTTGTTCCGGCCGCTGACCGGATCGATACTTTCCAAGACGTTGGCGCTGGAGACGTTATGGGTCTTCTTGTAGTCCATGAGAAAGTCTCCGAAATTCGAGCTCTCTACCTGGGCAAAGCCGTTGCGGTTGTTGTCGATATTCAATTGCGTGTAGCTGTAGCCGCCGCCGGCAACAATGGTGTGCTTGCCGAGGGCGAAAATCACGTTGGTGGAGGGGTTCAGACGGTTCTGCTGGAATCCCATGTTCACAAACGAGCTGTACGGCCCGATCTTGAGCCCCGGCTGACCGCTCGATAAGCTGTCAACCGCGAAGTCCTTGACCAGCAACCCGGGAAGAACACCCTGGTTGTATCCGGAAAGGCCCGTGCCGATGCCGAATGCGTTATCGCCGCCAGAGTTGGTGAGCGTCTGGTTATAGTAGGCGTACGAGCCCATGCGATCGTAGCCCAGGCGCTGCTCCCAGTTCACCCGCGATCCGATCGAGATGGTGTTGTCGATCGCCCCCACCTGCGAACCGTTGTCCTGACTCACCGGAAAGCCGCCCGTTTGCGAGTAGCCGTAAGGCTTTGAGACCGGGTCGTTCTGGTAGTAATACTTGAACGAAAACCGGTCGGCCTTGCTCAGGTCGAAGTCAACCGAAGCTGCCGCTTGGTCTGCGGTCAGCCGCGAAGTGCCGAGCAAAGTCACGTTGGGGACGCCGAATTGAACTGGCGCGGTGCTCTGCGCCGAGGGAACAAGAAGGCTTCCATCCGGCAGCGTTGCTTGCAGCAATGACTCGGCAATCGGGTCAAGCGTTCCGCTGAGCGCGGTCCCTTTGTTCCAGCTCATGCCCGCGGCCAACAGTCCGGCTGCCGAGCGGTCGCTGGTCAGCCCCGCAGGCACGGTCATCTGCGACATGCCGGTTGCGGCGTCAGAATTGTAACGATGCTGATATGCAAGAAAGATGAAGACCTTGTCCTTCAACACCGGCCCGCCAAGGGTGCCGCCGGTGCTCCAGCGGTGAAGTGCGGGGTTGGCCATCGACTCTGGAAGAGCGCCCACACCCTGGGTCGAGAGCTGATACTGCTGGTTAAAATAGAAGGGCGCCGCGTTGAGCGAGTTATTGGCAAAGCTGCCGTAAACCTGGCCGTGCCATTTGTTGGTCCCGGTTCCGGTATTGGCGTCGATCTGCGCGCCGCTGGTGGCGCCTTGTTGTGCGTCGTACATCGAGGCGTTCACTCGCAATTCCTGCAGAAACTGCGGCGGCGGCGAAGGAAGGCTGTTGCCTATGGAGTCGTACACCGACGTTCCCACCGGCGATGCGCCCCCGATATAGCTGCTGCCCGCTGCCGAAGTGCTCGATGTGGAGCCGCCGCCCGTGTTGAAGTTGTATCGCTGCGAGTTTGAGCCGCTGGAGCTCTTGCCGTTGAACAGGTTGGTCGCGTCAACGCCATTTACCTGGAAGGTATTCGAGGTATCCCGTTGTCCATTGGCCCAAATGGGCTGATTGCCCAGGCCCGCATTCGAGTCGAGGTTGGCCAGCAATTCAGCGTTCACTCCCGGCGTCAGCACAGCCAGTTGCGTAAAGCTCCCGGTGGCCAATGGAGTAATTTCAATCTGCGCGCTGTCCAGCGTGTATCCGTTGGTCGTGTCGGTCGAATTCAGCAGCGGGTTGGCGGTCACTTCCACCGACTCGCTCGCCTTGCCCAGCTTCAGCGTCGCGTTGACTGTAGTCGCGCGCGCCTCCTGCACCGTGATTCCCTTCGTTTCCGTGGCTTCAAATCCCTCGTGCGTCACGGTAACCACGTAGCTGCCGATGGGGAGGTTGAATATCTGGTAGAAGCCATTCCCTCCCGTCGTTGTGCTGCGCGTCACATTGATTGAATCGTTGCTTGCCGTTACTGTTGCGGCCACCACCGCCGCACCCGATGGATCAACCACAGTTCCATTCAACGAACCCAGCGTTTGCTGTGCCAGGGTTGGGATTGAACAAAAAAGTACGGCCCAACAGAACAGGCCGCACCGCGCGACACTCCTCCTAAAATTTTGATTCATATTCTCCTCACAGACTGTTTGGCGTTCCGTGAATGAAGTTTTCGGGCAGAAAATCCTGGGGGCAACGCTGCCTCGAGGTTTGAGATAAGTGCTATTAGTCTAGAGTCTATTCAAGAATCGCCAATTGGCTATAAAAAAAATATGAAGAAAGTTGCCTTTTTGCACCGCATCGATCTTTGTATTCACAAACTTGCGGCCAATCCCTTGTGGAAAATGAGGCACAATCCGGCCCCGATGGGCTATATTCCTGCAAAAAGTTGCATACCGTTGAATGCCCAGGGATGGACGTTCCCGCACCGGATCACCCACTCTCCTGATCAGAAGCCCTCGATCCACCCACCCAGAAACGCCGGGAAACAGCCCAGCAGCACCACCGATGCGGCAATCCCCACCAGAACCGCGAGCGCCACCGGGTGCACCTCGATCGGGCTATCGTCCACCGGCGGCATTACGTAGGCCCGCTTCAGCACCTGCAGGTAGTAATAGAGCGAGACCGCGCTCATGGCGATCGCCAGGCACACCAGCCCAAACGGCCCCGCTCCCGCATGTTCGCCCAGAACCGCCGCAAACAGGTTGAACTTGGCCCAGAAGCCGACCAGCGGAGGAATCCCGGCGAGCGAGAGGAACAGCACCAGCAGCACGCCCGCCAGTACCGGGTTGCGCTTGTGCAGGCCCAGGAAGGAATCCATCCGGTCGCTGCCCGTGGCGCGCTCGACCACGGCAACCACCCCGAATGCGCCCACAGTTGTGAGTCCGTATGTCAGCACATAAAAGAGCACCGACTGCATGGCCCGCAGCGTGGTGAAGAAGCTGGAGAAATTGAAGTCAACCGCCGACCCCTGGCCTGAAAATGCGGGATGCGCGGCCAGCCCCAGCAGAATGTATCCCGCGTGAGCAACAGCCGAGTAAGCCAGCAGCCGCCGCACACTCACCTGGGCAAGCGCAGCCAAATTTCCCAAAACAATCGAAGCAGCCGAAGCAATGAGAAGAACCGTCGCCAGTTGCGGCCACGTCCGGTAATAGGCACGCAGAATCTGTTCCAGCGAGTGACCGTCGGCGGCCAGATTCCCGCCCGGCCGCAGCCACCAGTTCATGGCCAGCGTAACCAGCAGCGCGAAGCTCGCCACTTTAGACACGGAAGCAATAAAGGCCGCTGCCGGCGCAGGCGCGCCCTCATACGTGTCCGGCGCCCAAAGATGAAATGGCACAGCCGCCACTTTGAAGCCCAGCCCGGCAACCACCAGCACCCAGGCCACGTAGAAAAGCGGGCTCGGCCCGCTCATGGTGATCCGGTACTGAATCGACGCCAGGTTCGTCGTCCCGGTCAACCCGTAAAAATAGCTGAAGCCGAACAGCAGGAACGCCGCCGACATGCCCCCGAACAGGTAGTACTTCATCGCCGCTTCCGCGCTCTTGCCCGAACTTTTCGCGAACGCCGTCAGGATGTAAAGCCCCAAGCTGAGCAGTTCCAGGCCGATAAAGATCACCAGCAGATCCTGCGCGGCGGCAATCAGCAAGCCGCCCGCCGCCGCCATCAGGACCACCGCAACAAACTCGCCAATATGTTTCGTGAAAACCGAATCGAACAGCAACAGAAGGGTCAGCGCCGTGAGCACCAGGATTCCGACTTGCGCAACAGTGATGAATCCCCCCGTGCCAAGCAGAGTAAATCCGCCGCTCTTGCCGAACGTGAGCCAAGTCGCGCCCTGCGTCTCCACCGCGACAAGGGCCGCGCCGCATCCAGCCACGCCCAGCGCCGCCGCCACCGCCAGCCGCACATTGAGCGCCGCCTTGCGCAACAAACCCAGGTCGACGATCAACACCAGCAGCGCCGCAATTTCAAGCGCCGTCTCCGGCAGCGTCACGCGGAAGAGGTCTGCGTAATTCATCGTCCCCCTCCCGCCAGCAGCGCCTGCACCGCCGGTTCAATCGCGTCGAGCAGAATCTTCGGATACAAGCCCACCACCAGGCTCACGCCAGCCAGCAGCACCACCCCTGTAACCTCAGGCCAAGTGATCGCAGCAAAAGGATGCGCGTGCTCATATTCCAATCCGTGTGCGGTCTGCGCAGCGTCGCTGAAAAACGCCTTTTGCAGCGCGCGCCACGTATACGCCACGCCCACCACAATGCCCACGCCCGCCGCCAGCGCCCACCACGGCCTGGCCATCCACGCGCCCACCAGCACCTGGAACTCAGCCACAAACCCCGAGAATCCCGGCAGCCCCATCGACGCCATTCCCGCGATCACAAACGCCCATGCCGCAAATGGAATCCGCCTCGACAGGTGCATCGTTTCCAGTTCCGCGAGCTGCCGCGTGTGCGTGCGGTCATAAACGATGCGCCCCACAATGGCGAAGAGCAGTCCCGCAATAATGCCGTGCGAGAACATCTGCAACACCGCGCCCGTCATGCCAATCTGGTTCAGCGTCACCAGCCCGAGCAGTACAAACCCCATGTGGCTCACGCTCGAGTAGCCGATCACAAATTTGAAGTCCGTCTGCGCCAGCGCCACCAGCGCGCCGTAGACAATGCCGATCACCGCCAGGATCGCAAACACATCGCGCCACGAACCAACTCCGACGATCGAGAATCCCCACGGGTCAAGCCCATGCGGGAACAGCCCAATGGCGACGCGCAAGCAGCCGTATGCGCCCAGTTTCATTACCACGCCAGCCAGCAGCATCGACGCGGCAGTCGGCGCGGCCACGTGGCCGGTCGGCGCCCAGGTATGGAACGGCCACAAACCGGCCAGAATTCCGAAGCCCACAAAGACCAGCGGGAACAACCACATCTGCATGTGCACCGGCAGTCCCGCATGGGCCAGGTCTACCAGCCCCGTCGAGTGACTTCCAGACGCCGCATATGCCGCCAGCAGCCCGATCAGCACCATCGCCGAGCCCACAAACGAATAGAGCGCCAGCTTCATCGCCGCATACTCGCGTCGCGTCGAGCCCCAGATGGCGATCAGGAAGTATTTCGGCACGATCGCGATCTCGTAAAACACAAACAGCAGAAACAGATCGAAGCTCAAGAAAACGCCGTACACGCCGCCGATCAGCGCCAGAAAGAAGGCGAAGAATTCATTCGTCCGCAGTTCGATATTCCAACTGAACAGCACGCCCGCAACCGCGGCCAGCCCAGTGAGAAGCACCAGCACGCGGCTGATTCCATCCGCCGCCAGCAGGTAGTGAACGCCCATGGTCGGAACCCACGCCGCATCCACAATCACCGTGCGGACGCCCTGATCGGTCCCCATCCCGGCGACGAAACCCTGCACCCCCAGCGCCAGCCCGGCCGCGGCAGCAGCAAGCGCAAACCACCGCGC
>Ga0302319_10000341_pt1 | contig 103453 bp, 84 predicted proteins | sample Bog_T0_2_FD_203319 | JGI IMG/M metagenome (GOLD analysis project Ga0302319, IMG submission 203319) | Peat permafrost microbial communities from Stordalen Mire near Abisko, Sweden - Bog_T0_2 | ecosystem: Environmental > Terrestrial > Soil > Wetlands > Peat | place: Sweden: Abisko, Stordalen... | reverse complement strand
GGCTCGGCAGTTCAACTCAATCGCAGCCCAGCTGCGGGGGAAGGTGGAAGCCGTCATTGAGCTTAAAAAGCTGAACCTCACCAACCAGCGCCTCCGAGTCGAAAAGCTCACCACGAAGCTGAAGAAGTTCAAGAGTCCCTTCGCGATCCACCAGGCCAAGCGGAAGCTGGCTAGGCAACGGGCTCGGCTGGCCGCGATGGAAGCGGATATCGATAATGCGATCCCGAGTCTCTGCTTTGGTTCGAAGGCCCTTTTCAGGAAGCAGTTCAACCTGGCCGAGAACGGATATGAGAGCCGTGGGGCTTGGTTGGAAGCCTGGCGGGACAATCGGGCTTCATCCTTCTTCGTTCTTGGCTCGGCCGATGAAACCAGCGGCAACCAGTCATGCCAGTACCGTGATGGTGCATTGCACCTGCGGTTGCCCAACCCTCTGGGGGCCAGGGCGGTGGCTATTCCAGTCAAGTTCAACTACCGGGAGGCCGACTTCCTGGCAGCGCTGGCGGACAAAGAGCAAACCCTCACTCGGGGCCCGAGAAAGAACGCGAAGGACGGGACCAACAAAATCTTCCGTCCCGATGCCATCAGTTACCGTTTTGTGAGGGAGGACGATGCATGGCATGTCCACGCGTCCTTCGAGACTGTAGCGACTCCTATCACCACCCGCCGAGACGTCGGCTGCGTTGGCGTGGACCTGAACCCCTGGGGCCTTGCGGTGACGCGCATTGACCGGCATGGCAACGGGGTCGGACACTTTGATATCCGTTGGCAGTTACAGGATCGCAGCCGTGCTCAGGTTGCCGCCTCGATAGGCGACGCGGTCCGCCAGGTTGTGCTCGATGCCAAGAAGCACGGCGTTCCGGTTGCCGTTGAGAAGCTCGACTTCACGGAGTGGAAGAAGGCACACGGTACAGCCGGGTTCAATCGGATGCTCTCGGCCTTCGCGTATGCGGCCTTCTCCCAGATGGTTCGGGGGCGCTGTGGCCGGGAAGGCGTGGAACTGATCCCCGTGAACCCGGCCTTCACGTCGGTGATCGGAAGGGGAAAGTTCGCCACGGGGTATGGCCTTGGCGTGCATCGCTCAGCCGCCATGGTGATCGCCCGCAGGGCACTTAATTTCGGAGAGAAGCTGCGGACTCGTTATGCCGGGTCCGCCCTTGTGCTACCTGCAAGGAATCGCACGAGGCACGTCTGGCACAACTGGAGGCGGTGGGCGAAAGCCTCTCCGCCCACCCGCGGCATCTCCACCGGACCGAAAGGAAGCCGAGGCCTACAGCCTCACCGAGACCGGGACGAAAGTCCTGATCCGCATCCACCCAACAACGGTGCTCGTGGCCGCTGCGCTGGAAGCGTGACGCCCCCTAAAGGGGCGCTCTTGGAGTGCGGTGCGAATCCGCTGGTTAGCCGCAAACATCGTTCGTGCGGCGTACATGACTCACTTACTCATCCTCCTTCAAAGGTGGCTTGAGATAAATGACTATGGTTTAAGGAACGGTTCACGATGGACACGGTGGTGCCGGTGAAGAACGTCCCGCTATCCATGAAGGCGCTCAATATGGCCAGCGCCGAGACGGTTCGAAACAACACCGGGACATGGTGGATGCCCTTCTTCAGGAAACTGCGGATGCGCTACCCGACCGGACTGGTCCACACCATCATCACGGCCGCAACCCCCATCGACGACCACTCCTCCCAGATCATACAGATCGCGTACCGCAACGACACCGAGGCCGACGCGAAGGCGGCCGACATCATCGCATTTGACCGGGCGGTCGTCACCGAGGATCGGGACGTGCTTGAATCGACGACCTTTGACACGCCTGTCGACCTTCGGCGCAGGGAGGAGATGCACATGGCCTCGGACCAGCCGGGCCTCTTGATGCGCAAGCAGCTGCTCGCCCAGTTCCAGGCCCGGGGTGAGGGGGAGGCCCATGGGTGGGGAGAAGGCCGGGGACATCCAACCGGCATCCAGTTGGGGGCGAACCACCCGTTCGCCACGGAGGCCATGTGCCTGGAGATGACCTACGGAGAAACCCTGTCGGGAGCCAAGACGCCCGGGGACAGGCGCAGGGCCTCGGACGAGGCCAGGCACTGATCCCGGGAGCCGCCCGACCGCGGGGGGTTCCCCCTTCAACCTGTGGCACTGAACGTGCTCCGGTGATCACCCGACATGCCCGGAGACCCGCAGACACCCGCCAGGCCCCAGGAGGTCCTGCTCCGCCGCAACTACCTTTCCGCTGTGGAGAACGTCGCGCAGTCGATCGGCACCATGGGTCCTGTGGCCACGATAGGGACGATTCTCCCGCTTCTCATCTACAAGTCAGGCAATGCCACGTGGGCCCTCTTCCTGTGCGTCATGGCGGCCTTCTGCATGATCTCGACCAGCATCAACGTGTTCGCCTCGAAGATCGTGTCGGCCGGCTCCCTCTCGGCCTACGCCGAGCGCGGTCTCGGGAGATGGGCGGGGAGCCTGACGGGGTGGTCGTACCTTGTGGCCATGGTGTTTGTCGTCACGAGCTCCGCGATCTCGTGCGCCTATTACCTGGCGATCGTCGTGACCCACGTGTCCGGCAGGCCCGTCGGCGCCCTCGGCCAGGTCGCCCTCACCGTCCTTGTCGCGCTCCTTGCATGGATGCCGGCGCACCGCGACATCAAGCTCTCCACAAAAATGATGCTCGGGGCCGAGGGCCTGTCCGTCCTCGTGATCCTGGCCATCCTGGCCGCGGCGATGACGGGAACCCACCACTGGGTGGACCGGCCTCAGCTCCGGCTCGAGGGCGCGGGCTTCTCCCACTTCAGGCTCGGATTCGTCCTCGCCTTCATGACCCTGGCCGGGTTCGAGAGCGCAACGGCACTCGGCGAGGAGGCGAAGGCCGCGACGCACACGCTGCCGCGGGTGATGATGCTTTGCATCCTCCCGACGGGACTTCTGTTCGTGGTGAGCATCTACTGCCTCACGGTTTTCTCGCACAGCCTCAACCTGGCGCTCGACCAGACGGACGCGCCCCTTGACATGATCGCTCGCTCTGTCGGCCTCCCCTCGCTGGGCGCGCTCAGCTCGCTCGGGATCGCGGTCAGCTGCTACGGCTGCGCGCTCGGGGGGTTGAACGCCGGATCCCGGGTCGCCTACTCCATGGCCCGCGGCAGGCAGCTCTGGGGATACTTCGATGCCATCCATCCGAAGAACGGCACGCCGCACCGGGCCCTGGCCCTCTTCTCCGCCGTCGCCATCGTGGTTCCGTGCGCGATGATCGGCTCGGGCGTAACCATGGCCGACGCCATGGACTACCTGATGCAGGTGGCCTCCTTCGGGTTCCTCGGCGGGTACCTTGCCGTGTGCCTTGCCGCGCCCTTCTTCCTCGCAGCGAGATCCGAGCTCCGGTTCGGCCGCCTGGCGATTGCCGCGGCATCGGTCTGCGTCATCGCTACGGCTTTTGCCATGAGCCTTGTGCCCGTGCCCGAGGGCCCGTGGCGTTACCTGCCCTATGTCTTTGGCCTCCTTCTGGTCCTCGGCATGACGGTCTCCGGGCGCGCCCGGATTGCCGGCCCCCCGACCCTGCCGGGAGGCGTCCCGCAGCCCGAGGCTGCCGACTAGGGCCAGGGGAGGGTGCCGTACACAAGGCCCAGCTTCCGGAGCCACCGGCGGTACGCGACGGACATCCGGTCCGAGGGAACATGGGCCTCTGCATCCGGCCCGAGCGGGAGCGGCCCGGGGCTCTGCGACTCGACAATCGGAACGTCCTGGCTTGTGACCTCGTCCTGGTACCCGATCAAGTCCCGGTCGGTGCTCCCCGTTTCGTAGTTCACGGCCATCAGGGTCCAGACAAGGCTCTCAGCCAGGTCGACGGGCGTCACCGTGTCGAACATCGCGAAGCACTCGCCGGAGTATTCTTTGGTGAAACTGCCCGTGAGCGGACGGAGCGCGCGGTAGGTGTACCTTACGTCGACCTCGCCCGTGCCGCCGGGCCCGGGACGCCAGACCCGCCGCACCCCGATATCCCGGGCCACGGGGCCCGGATCGCCCTCCTCCACCTGGTAGTCGCCCACACGGAGGTGCTCCGGATCGCCCGTGAAGCCCCCGTGCACAAAGGGATAGTGCCCGACATCCAGAAAATTTTCGAGGACCCGTGTCCCGAGGGCCCGGAAGCGGTAGGGACCGGCCGAGACCGTGCGGAAACCCGGAGCGTCCCACTCCGGAAACAACGGCACCTCGTGGGCGGGCGTCCCGAGGCAGACCCAGACAAGCCCGTAGCGGAGACGTACAGGGTGAGCGTGCACCCGCGCGCCCTCGGGAATCGCATCGTGTGCGGGGACAAGGACGCAGGCACCCGTGCCGTCATAGCACCACCCATGGTACGCGCAAGTCAGGCGGCCGGCCTGGCACCGCCCTATCGAGAGCTTGGCCCCGCGGTGGCGGCAACGGTCGAGCCAAGCCCGGATGCTTTGGCCGTCGTGCCAGAGGACAAGGTCCTCGCCGAGGAGCCGCGCAGACCGCACGGTTCCCGGCCCAATGTCCGAGGAACGCGCCACGACGTGCCAGTCGTTCAGAAGGATCGGGTCTTTCAGCATGCCCTCCCCTGTAGCCGATTGCTTGCCAAGCGCTCCGTTGCACGGCGAATCCGCCGCGCAGCGTCCCGGCGCTACTTCGCAGGCCCGGCGCGGGATCCGAATAGCTGGCCCAGCGCGCGGGCAAGATCCTCCCCGACAAAGGGCTTGTTGACCACGATGCACCGCGGGATCGCCTCCCCGCCGCTGCTCACAAAATTCCTTCCGTAGCCCGTCATGATAACAATGGGTATCATCGAGCCCGTTGCCCTGATCTTTCGGGCGAGGTCGACGCCCGTGATCTGTGGCATCGTCAGATCGGTGACCAGCGCCTGGAAACGGTCCGGCGTGGACATGAATGCCGCGAGCGCCTCCCTTGAATCGTGAAATGCGGTCACGCTGTAGCCGAAGAGCCTCAGCCGCTTCGAGGCAAAATCCATCACCGTGGGCTCGTCATCCACCAGAAGGATCTCCTCGCCGGAGCCCCGGCGCGCGGTCGCCGTCGAGGCCGTATTTGCGACGGCCTCCCCGCTCACGGGGAAGTAGAGGTCAAAGGTCGTCCCCTCGCCTGGCGTGCTGCGCACGCGGATGACCCCTTCATGCCCCGCCATGATCCCCTGCACGATCGCGAGCCCGAGGCCGGTTCCCTCGCCCGGCTTCTTTGTCGTGAAGAAGGGGTCGAATATCCTCCGGAGCATGCCCGGCTCCATCCCATGGCCGTTGTCCGAAACCGTGAGCCTCATCCATGTTCCGACATGCAACTCCGGGACCTCCTCCAAGAGGGCAGAGTCGACCGCGATGCGGGACGTTGAAACCTCGAGCCTCCCGGGCTTGCCCTGCATCGCGTGCACCGCATTGGTGCAGAGGTTGAGCACGACCTGCTGGATCTGGGTGGAGTCGGCGCGGACGACGCCGCTCTCAAGACGGCGAACAATCTCGACCGTGGAGGGTGTCGAGGCCTGCACGAGCCGCATGGCCTCGGCAACCGGCGCCGCGATGTCCAAGGGCAGCAGGCTGACCGTGCTCCGCCGGGAGAAGGTGAGAATCTGCGCGACCAGGTCGCGCGCGCGCAGCCCGGCGGAATGGATCCGCTCCAAGTCCGATACAAGCTCCGGGTTGGCGCCCGCCCCAAGGCGCGCCAGCTCGCAGTAGCCCATGATCCCGGTCAGGATGTTGTTGAAGTCGTGCGCGATGCCGCCGGCCAGCGTGCCCAGGCTCTCGAGCTTTTGGGACTGGAAGAGCTGGTCCTCGAGTCGTTTGCGCCTTTCCTGGTCGCCCAGCCACTCGGTGATGTCCTCCTCCAGCATGATGTGCAGGGGGATGCCGCCTCCGGGGGCCCGGATCGGCGCGACTGTGGTTCGCACGTGGTAGGCGCTGCCATCCGCCCTTCGGTTGGTGAGCTGCCCGTGCCACGACTGCCCGCCCTGCACGGTGGCCGCGATCTCGGCGATCAATTCCGGCGAAACCAGCTCCGAGCGAAGGAGGCTGCAATTGGCCCCCTCCAGGTCCTGGAGCTTGTACCCCGTGGTCGTGCAGAGATGCGGATTTGCAAAGACGATGCTCCCGTCGGGCCGCGTTATCAGGATCGAGATCGGACTCTGCTCGACGACCTGGGAAAGCATCCTGATGTCCTCAACCTGGGAGGCCAGGCGGGCGTTGCTCTCGTTCAGCTCCTTGGTTCTCAGCGTGACAAGCCTCTCCAGGCCGGCGTTTTTGCGCCGCTGGAGCTCGGTCATTAGCCAGATCGACAGGATGACGGCCAGGGTGCCCGAGAGGACATATCCCGCGTAGGCATAACCGGTCCGATACCACGGCGGAAGCACCGAGAACGCGAGCGTCGCCTCCGTTCCCTTCCTGCCCGCCGCCTCGGGGCGCACGTGCAGCACGTAGTGCCCCTCCTTCAGGCGGTTGAAAAGGGCCGAACCCGAGCTGCCGACCGACACCCAATCCGAATCGGCGCCCTCGAGTTTCACGTCGAAGGACACCGGGGCCGTGTAGAGGTTGCCCGGCGCCACAAAGTAGGCCGCGAGCGAGTTGTCCGAGGAGTCAAGGGGCGCAAGCTCGTCCTTCAGGCCGAAGAGCGTCCGGTTGCTCGCCGCCAGCGTGACGTGGGTGATGAGGGCCCTCAGGGGAACCGCCTCGACCTCGGGGATGTGGGGGTCGTAGCGCAGGAGCAGCCGATTGCCGTGCATCCAGACGACCCCCCCGGATTCGAAGGTGAAGTACTGCGCGTTAAACCCCGCGGGAGTCCGCTCCTCGACCTCGTGCCACTCCGTCCCACGCTTTTCGAGCACGTTCACTCTTCCGTTGGCGGAAATCCAGAGGCGCCCCTGCGAGTCGATGCCGGGCCGTCCCACAACCTCGTGCAGCTGGGGAAATTCCCTTGCGAATCCCTCATCCTCGACAAAACGCCCCCGCGCCTCGTCGAACTTCAGTATCTTGTCCGCGATGTTGAAACCCGCTTTGCCGTTGAGCACAAATACCTGCGCCCATCCCTCGGGGACGCCATCCTTGTGGGTGAAAATCTCGACTGAGGGAACACCGTCCTTCAGGCGAAGGCGCCCGAGGCGCCCCGTCCCCAGTTCCATCCAGATGTGGCCCTCGCCGTCAACCGAGCAGTTGTAGAGGTTGCCAAGTCCTGGGACCGGAATCCGCTCAACCTCTACCCCCTTGGGACCGAGGCGCAGCCAGCCGATCTCGCCGCGGGCCCCGTAGAGCCACCGTCCGTCAACGGGCTTGGAATCGAGGATGCGAAGGTCTGCAATCCCGGGGGCAAATGGCAGCCAGCCCCGTCCGGTCCGGTAGTAAACGTTGCTCGCAGTGCCAACCATGGGCACCCCCGTGTCGAAGAAGAGGCTAAATACGAATTCGTCGTTCGGCTGGTCCCTGACGAGCTGAGTCAGCCGCCCGTCCGCGTCGTACACCCCGCGAAAGGCCTTCCCGTCGGTCTGGACCCAAAGGCCCCCCTCGTAGCGGTAGGGATGCCCTGAGACCATGGGCGTCCCGATGAGCGCCTCGAAGGAGGAGACGCGCGAAGGAAACTCGACGCGCGCCACCGCATTCTCGAGAAGCGCCCAAACCACGCCCCCAGGCGCAGCTATCAGCTTGTTGACGCGCGAGAGTCGGCTGTCCAGGGCACCGCCAACCACCTGGAGGAGCCGGCCCGCACTATTGAAAAAGATGATTCCGCGGTTCTCCACGGCGGCGGCATAGTTACCGCTGCCCGCATCGCAGATGTCGTTAACCCGAGTCCCGCCGACGTCCGCGGCCTTGCGCAGGAACGGTCTCATCGAGTTCCCGTCGAACAAAAGGACCCCGCGTCCGGCTGTTCCCAGGAGGATCTCGTTCTCGCTGTACGCGACCGAGCACGAGACCGAATCCGCGGGCGAGGCGTTCGAGAGGGGAAATACGGCTTCCGCGATGCCGTTCACAATCCGGTAGAGGCCCCCGGAATTCCTGTCGCTGAAGTAGACCGAGCCTCGGAACTCGAAGACGTGCTGTACGTCCTCAGCATGGCCCATGATCCTAGCGTCCTGGCCCGGGCGCCAGGAAATGAGGACGCCGCTGCCGCTATGCCAGATCCACTGGTCCCCGACCTCCAAAACCACCCTCGGCACGGGGTAGTCGGAGGTCAGGCTGCCGGACTTCGAAGCAGGCACCGGCTCCCAGAGCCCGCTCTCGGTCAGCTTGACCACATCGAAGGTATTCCTGGTGGCCACGTAGATCGAGCCGTCCTTGTCGACCGCGACGCCGGTCCCCGCACCCGCCGACGTGTGGGGCTTCTGCCGGAACATCTGCCACCGCACGCCGTCGCCAAAGACCAGCTGGTGCGGCGCGTAGACCAGGACGCGACCGTCCGGAAGCAGGTGCATGTCTGCGGGAGGCGACTCAAGGCCAAGCGATTCGGCACCGATCACGCTGAAAGGCGGCGAACCCACCTCAAGCGTCCCGACGGGAGCCGAGTCGATATGCTCAGCCTGGGGCCGCGCCTGCCGGGGCGCCACCAGCAGCAGCAAGGCAAGCGCCCGTATCAGCGCACAGCAAAAAAGCGCTCGCGCCGGCTGGGGTACGAGCGGCGAGCAATCGACAGGGATTGTGGGGTTGCTCTTCAAATGCGGTGCAGGCAGATCCACGCTATTGAAAAAGCGCGCGCCAGGAACAGGCCGCAAGCATAGAAGCCGGCGCCGTCACCTAGATATCGGCACAAAACGCGCGCAACCTCCCCAAAATCCGCGGGAGCAGGGCGCGAGGACGGCCCCAGATAAACCCAAGGAGCACAATCATTTTGAATAATCTTCGCGAAGCATGCCAAAGACTTTCGTGCTGCAACCGGGCTTCCGGCGCACGTAAGGTGGATCGGAGGAACGGATGCCACACGGCCGTCCGAACGCAAAAACCCAGGATACCCGGAAATACCATGAGCCTTAGAGCCACCCGTTTTCTTGCGTTCGCGCTCCTATCCGCCGCCTCCGGTCGCCTTGCATGGGGGGAGCAGGTGGTACCCCGCCCGAGAATCATCGGCCTCTCGCACGTGGCCCTTTGGGTCAAGGACCTCGCGAAGTCGCGCGAATTCTACAAGGGCTATCTGGGATTTGACGAACCGTACTCCCTTGGGAACGCCGACGGGAAAACCTCCCTTGCCTGGATCAAGATCAACGACCGGCAAAGCGTGGAGCTTTTCCCCCTATCGGGTAAACCACCCGAGGGCGGCGACAGTCTCTACCACCTCGCCCTGGAGACCGACGACGCCAGGGCGATGCTAGCCTACCTCATCTCCAAGGGGGTTCACGGGCCCGGAGGCAAGCCCCTCGCCCCCACCGTCGCCCGCGGCAGGATCGGCAACCTGAATTTTTTTGCCGAGGATCCCGATCGTCACACGGTGGAATTCGTCCAGTACGAGCCCAGCGGATGGACCCTGCAGAACGCCGGCCGATTTCTCCCCAAGAGCCGCATCTCGGCGCGCATGAGCCATGTCGGGATCACGGTGAAGGACCTGGGGAAATCACTCGCCTTTTACCGGGACATCCTGGGCCTCGCTGAAACATGGAGGGGCAGCAGCGACGGGATCACCCTGAGCTGGGTGACCGAGCGCCTTCCGGAGAGCAACGACTACATCGAGCTCATGCTCCTGAGGGCAACACCCTCCACGGACCAGCTGCACGTCCTCCACCACTTCTGCCTTGAGGTGGGAGACGCCGGGGCGGCCGCTGAAGCGCTCGGGAAGCGTACGCTCCCCGCGGGCTGCAGGCCCTCCGACCCGATCCGCACCGGAAGGAACCGCAAGCGCCAGGTCAACTGCTACGACCCCGACGGCACCCGCGTAGAGATCATGGATGCGACGACCGTGGACGGGCAGCCCGCGCCCCCGTCGGGGGCTCCCGCGCCCGCCGCCTGGAACTGAGGCTCCGTTACCTCGATAGGTGCTCGTCCATCCACGCCAAGGTTCGCGCCCACATCTGGGGAGTGTAGACGTGCCCTAGCCCCGGGTACACGACGCTCTGGAAGTCGCCCCCCTTGCCGTAGAGCGCGTACACCGGCCGCACCGCCGCCTCGATCGCATGGATCCCGTCGACCGGCGAACCCGCGTCGCGGTCACCCGTCTGGAACAGGACCGGGCGGGGCGCGAGGAGCGAGATCACGGCCTCGCTGTCGAAATGGTTCAGCATGCCGGGGACAAAGTATCCGATGGAGTGCTCGTGGATCGACTCGTGCCCGATCAGGTTCTCGTAGCGGGTCATGCAGGCGATCGCCACGCCCGTCCTGAGGCGCTCGTCGAGCGCCATCAGCCACCAGGTTCGCGTGGCCCCCATGCTCATGCCCGTCACGCCGATCCTTCCCGGGTCAACCTCAGGTCGCGACGCGAGGTAATCGAGCGCCATCAGATCGTCCCGCAGCAGCATCCCCCAGAAGGTCCGCCCGACCCAGAGGTTGAACTTTGCAGCGGTTTCCTCCGCGGGGTTGCCCCTTTGGCCGAGGCCGTCCGGTCCCGTGCCGTTGCGCTCCCCGAAGCCGCTCGCGTCGATTCCGAGAACGACATAGCCCCGCCGCGCGAACGCCGGCCCGGGCGCGACAGGCGTGTGCCTGGACTCAAAGAGCTCCGCCTTCCCGAGGTCGTACTCCCCCGCGTGCCAATGGCAGTAGAGGATCGCGGGCGAGCGGGCCGCAGCCTTTTTTGGCAGCAGGAGATAGCCGGGCACAGTCGAGCCCGCCAGGTTGTCGAACTGGAATTTCTCCAGCACATAGTCGCCCCGGTCCTCGCGCGAGAGGGTGGTCACCTTCGGGACGGCGGGGCGCGGGGGAAGCCTCCCCAGGAGCTTAAGGAGCTCCGCCCTGACCTCGAGCCTTTGTGCTTCCCATTCAGCCCTCGACGCGGGCGCTGCAAAGGCAGGCGCGATCTCGGCCTTTGCCATCCAGCGCCCGGAAGCGGCCCGGTCAGTCTGGGCCATGAGCGGGGCCAACCACGTCAGGCAAAGGAGGAGGGGGAGGAATGCGGGGATTTTCAAGGGGCGCCTGCGTTTACGGGTCACGTGGGGGGAACCAGGGCGGCTGCAATACTTCCGCGCAGCCTATACCCCGCGGCGTCCCGGAGGAAGGATTCTTTAATTCCCAAAAGCGTGAGGTACCCAGGTCAACCGTCCATTTCCGAGTTCGACCTGCGCGGACGGAGCCCACACGCTCCGGCTCATGAAAACCCCCGGCGAGCTGCTCGTGGATGAGATTGAAAGGCTCCTTCCCGCATTCCTTGCGGACCCGATCGATGGGCCGCAGTCAAAGGGCAACGCGGCCTTCCTCGTGATAGATCCCTCGGGCCGAACGTTCGGCCGGATCTTCGGCCCGGACCCGGACCGAGGGCGCTGGTGCTTTGGCATTGCGGGGCGCAAGGTGATCCAGGTCTGGCGCACCGGATATGCGACCGGCGAATTCGAGCGGCTTGTCTATGCCGGAAAGCTCGACGAGGGACCGACCGGAGTGAACCGGCCGGACTTCATCGGATGGCAGGGCGGCGTCCCGCTTGAGAACACCTCGGGCGCACTCTACGCGGCCGCGTTCTCAGGGTTCCGCGGCATCAAGGATATCGAGATTATCGAGAAGGCATCCGCCGCGGTTCCCGGGCTAAGGGTAAGGACCCACACCCTCTAGGGAAACGGCCCGCCCCGCCTCACGCCATCGCGCGGCAGAGGCGATCGAACGCGATGAAGGCCCGGTCCACGTGGCGCTGCGTGTCCCTCGGGTCAACGCCGGCCTTGCGCCAGCTCTCCTCGGAATCGACCCAGTAGGCGGATTCGCAGGGAAGGCCGTAGCCCAACTTGTCGGCCATCCGGGCGGCAATGTGGAGCAGGTGGATGAAGGGCAGGTGCCGCCCTACCGGGCATCGGTGGTCCCGGATCGCCCTCGGGATCTCACCCGGAAAGTGCCACGCCTCGAGGATCATCGCGGTGGCTTGCGGGCTGGTAATGCCAAACGCGTTGGTTTCCCACAAGCCCAAGTCGGGATGCACCGCGGGATCGAGCTTCTCCGATCCGCCGGCGTCGGCGATCAGCTGGTCGAGCGCGAGCAGCCCGAGCGGGCGCAGGAGCCCGATGGCATAGGCCGTCGGGGGGTCCTCATCGGCCGACGTGGCAAATTCCTCCATCAGAAGCGCCACGAGGATTGAGTTCATGCGCAGCTGTTTTCGTGTGAGGCCGTAGGCAGGGAGGGACTCCGGCCCGGCCTGGTCGATCGCCATCACGCCCACGATGCGATGGATCTCCTGGAGACCGATCAGGTGGCACGCGGCCTCGACGGAGGAGACCGGCTCGCTCTGGGCCATGGCGGCGCTGTTCGCGATTCGGATGATCCGGGCCGCAATCGGGGCGTCCCGTTTCAAGAGGACCGCCGCATCGGCCATGCCCATCCGGTGGTCGCGCAGGAGCTGGGTGAGCTGAGAGAGAATCCGCGGAGTGCCCGAGAACCCCTGGGCTAGCCTCAAGAGGTCATCCTTCGTATACAGGACGGTACTCATCCTACTTATTTCGGATGAATCCGGCCTACCTTAAGCGCTATCGGAACCAATCGTGCTCGCTCTCCACCGCGAAGGCTCGGGTGTTTGGTCCCATAAGGATCGACCGCACAGCAGTTTCAGGGGATAAGGACAGACGCCCTCGGGGAAACAAACATTCCGAAGGCGAGGCAACTCAACGAAAGAGATTCCATCATGGGCGACAGATCCCCGAAATCCGTGCAGAAAAACGCATCGCAGAAGCAGGCTAGGAACAACGAGGCGGCAAAGAACAAGCAGTCCCTGGTCACCTCGCAGCAGGCCACCAAGGCCAAGGCTGCGGCAAAGAAATAGGAACCTAAGGAGTCCACCTCAGGGTGGACGCGTGCGCCGGCTCCTGGGCCGTCCAAATCGGGAAACCCATTTGAACGACAGGGGCCGGGCCCGAAACACAGTCTTCCGGAAGAAAACGAATCCTCGGTTCCAGCGCTCGCTCCCCTGAAGCTTTCCTGAGGGGGCATCTGTCCCGATATGGGTGCGCGAACCGGAAGCCAGGTCCGCGGTCTATCGCGGGCATGACCAAAAACTACCTCGAGTCCGCGACTTCCATCCTGCCGCGATCCGACGCGCTTTGTCCAGCGGGCCACCCTTCGCGCCGCGGGGCGGCACGCGGCCTCCGCGCGGCCTGCTTGCTCGCCTGCTCCGTTGCCCTTCTGGCGACCATGCCGGGCTGCATCGCCATCGTTGCAGGCGCGGGCGCAGGGACTGCGGTGGCGTATTCGGCAGGAAAGCTCAGCACGGAAGTGCCGGCCAACCTGGAAAAAACGGAGAAGGCCACCCGGACGTCGATCCGGCAGCTCGGATTTGCCCCGATCAACGAGAACCTGGACGCCCTGGGGGCCGTGTTTGTCTGCCGGACCTCGACGGACAAGAGGGTCAGGATAGAACTGGGGAGGGAGGGCGATGGAATCACGAAGGTTGAAATCCGCGTGGGCTTCCTGGGCGACGCCGCGGTCTCGCTGGGCGCCCTCGAAAAGATACGGGCGAACCTTGACCTCTAGCCGGGGCGGCGCCCGCGTAACCTTCTTGCGCCTTTGCGCCGCGCGCCCAACCGTGGGGCCCAGGACTTTCGGGCAGGTGGGCTCCGCCCGCCGCGGAGGCCCTCGGCGGGGCCCTCGAACCGCCGGGACCCGATTCCCCACCCCAAAACCCCACCCGTGAAAACGCGCGCATGCCTTGGACTCTTTGCCGGAACATTCCTTGCCGCCTTCCAGGCCGCCGCTGGAGACCCCGTGAACACCCCCAGACGATTCTTCTCTGACGAAAGCTTCTGGAACCAGCCCATCGCGGCAGACGCGAAGACCGACCCGCGCACGGAGCGCTGGGTCAAGCTGCTCGAGACCGAGCCCGGCAAGGAGAACTTCCTGATCAACTGCGAGCAGTGGACCATACCACTCTACGAGATAGATGCGTCCACACCACCCGTGAAAGTGGGGCTCCACACCCTGACGCCGGACGAGCACAAGATCTGGCACTCCGGGCGCGCGACCTTCGGGCACGGCCAGGGATTTGACCTCATCCCCATACCCAAGGAGGCCGCTCCCGATCCCAAGGGGGACGCCCACCTCGCGGTCGTGGACTGGAGCCGCAAGCTCGTCTGGGACATGTGGGCCCTGCGCAAGAACCCCGATGGCAGCTGGCAGTCCAACACGGGCATGGTCTATGCGTCGGACGGGCCTGGCGTCTTCCGCACCGAGGACTTGGGGATCGTCGACGGTGAAAGCGTCCACTTCCACGGCCCGAGCAGGGCGGCCGGCGTGCCCGCCGTGGCCGGCCTCATCCTCTACGATGAGGTCATGGCCGGTGAAATCCGGCACAAGATCGCGGCTGCGTCACGCTTCTGCGCGTACAAGGAGTTCGTGTTTCCCGCCGCCTGGACCGACGGCTTTGTCGAGGGGGGCCTCCCCGAGGGAACCGTCATCCAGCTCGACCCCAAGCTGGATCTCTCGCAATTCCCGCTCACTCCGGAGGAGCGCATCGTGTGCGTTGCCCTCCAGCGCTACGGCATGGTCCTGGTCGACATCGCCCAGGGCCAGCCCGTCTATGCCGAGGGGCTCTGGGGCCACCCCGGCAAGTCCTGGAAGGGCAAGCTGCGCTCGACCGGGGGCCTCTCCACAATCCCCTACAAGTATTACCGCATGCTGCAGGCGGGGCCCGCGACCCACATGGGTGACGGGCGCTCCAAGTTCTGGTCGGTCTGGGACGACCCGCAAACAAAGTAATCGGGACGCCGCGAGAGGCCCTTGGGGGCCACGCGGTCTTCCCAAGCCGCAGGATAGCGGCAGGGGGGCCGCCCCCGACTGCCGCCCGAGTCGCCGAGCCCGGCGCGCTGCTCGCGCCCGCAGCTCGGTCGCATTCCCATGCCGCCTCGACATTCCCCACGTCATCGAACTTAGCTAGGGCACGGGGAACTCCAATCCCCCGCCCTGCCCGGAACGAAAACACACACCCATGACTGAAGCGCCTCCCGCCACCAAATCCACAACGGACATTCCGTCGCCCATTCCGGGCACGAGATACTTCGACCTCGTGGCAATGGCCTTCGTCGCGGTGTACCTCATCTCGCAGGTGTCGAGTTCCAAGCTGTTCGTGATCGGCCGGCTCCAATTGCCCGGGGCCGCCGTCGTCTTCCCCTTGTCCTATATCTTCGGGGATATCCTGACAGAGGTCTACGGTTACGCCCGGACGCGCAGGGTGATATGGACGGGGTTCGCCCTGGCCATCGTCATGGCGCTTGTCCTTTGGATCGTGCAGATTCTGCCGCCGGCACCCGGTTGGACCGACCAGGCGGCCTACGAGGCGATCCTCGGCGTCGTGCCCAGGATGGTCCTTGGAAGCATAGCTGCCTTCTGGGCCGGCGAGTTCACGAACTCGTACATCATGGCGAAAATGAAGCTGCTCACCGATGGCCGGTATCTCTGGACGAGGACGGTGGGCTCCACGGTCGTTGGCCAGGCTGTGGACTCGTCGGTATTCATGATGGTCGCGTTCGCAGGACGCATCCCCTGGAGCGTCCTGATCCAAATTGCCTCCACGCTGTACCTGGCCAAGGTCATCTACGAGGTCGCGGCAACGCCGCTGACCTATCTCATCGTCAAATGGCTGAAGAGGGTTGAGCAGATCGATGTCTACGACCGGAAGACCGACTTCACCCCGTTCAAGCTTTGAAGTCGTATAGACTGCGCCTCACCCTCCCGCAATCGCCCCGATGACCATGAAGGGCTCCCTCCCCTCGGCGATGGCCTCCGGCAGGGGTTTCACGTCGGGTTCAAGGGACACGTCTAGCCCGCACGCAAAGAATCTCACAAAGGGACGGCGCCGCTTCGTCGCCCGGTCGCGCATCGTCCCGCAGAGCATCGGATAGGCGCTCTCGACTGCATCCAGGACCGACCGCTGGGTGGCGGCCCCCAAGACCTCGACCGCTACCTCGCCGCTGACCGCCGCAAGGTTCTTGAGATGCGCGGGAAGGATCACCCGGATCATAAAAACGTCTGCACCTCGACGGACATGACGGAGGGCAGGTCCCGCACAATGGGCTTCCAGGTATCCCCGCTGTCGGCCGACGCGTAGATCTGCCCGCCCGTGGTGCCGAAATACACGCCGCACGCGTCGAGAGAATCGACGGCCATCGCATCGCGCAGGACATTGACGTAGCAGTTGCGCTGGGGCAGGCCCCTAGTGAGCGCCTCCCATTCGTTGCCGCCCGTCCGGCTGCGGTAAACCCGCAGTTTCCCGTCGGGGGGAAAATGCTCGGAGTCGCTCTTGATCGGAACGACATAGACGGTGTCCGGCTCATGGGCGTGAATCTCGATCGGAAACCCGAAGTCGCTCGGCAGGTTGCCGCTCACCTCGGTCCAAGAGTCACCCGCATCATCGCTTCGCATGACATCCCAGTGTTTCTGCATGAAGAGCACGTTGGGACGCGACGGGTGCAGGGCGATATGGTGAACACAATGCCCCACATCAGCCGTGGGATCAGGGATGTGCTCCGACCTCAGCCCGCGGTTGATCGGCTTCCAGGTACCGCCATTGTCGTCGCTCCGGAAAGCGCCCGCCGCCGAGATGGCGATGAACATTCGGCCCACGTTCACCGGATCGAGCAGTATGGTATGGAGGCACATACCGCCAGCCCCGGGCTGCCATCGCGGGCCGGTGCCGTGCTGGCGAAGGCCCGAGAGTTCACCCCAGGTGCGGCCTCCGTCCTTTGAGCGGAACAGGGCTGCATCCTCGACTCCCGCGTACACCTCATCCGGGTCGCTGAGCGAGGGTTCGAGATGCCATACCCGCTTGAACTCCCAGGGATGGGCCGTTCCATCATACCATTGGTGGGTGCCGGCCACTCCATCGTACGAAAACGCGTTCCCGGCAGGCTCCCATGTCTTGCCCCCGTCGTTGGACCTTTGGACCAGCTGCCCAAACCAACCGGTGGATTGGGAGGCGTAGAGGCGCATGGGATCAGCCGGCGATCCCTTCAAGTGATATATCTCCCAGCCTCCGAATAGGGGCCCTTCCACCTTCCACCGGATTCGCCTGCCATCGGAGCTCAGAATGAAAGCCCCTTTTTTTGTTCCCACCAGGACTCGGACTCGGCTCATTTGTAAATCCTCCTTTTTTGGACCAAAGTTGGAGATTGGATGGGCCCGTTGTCTAGGGTCATCCCCAAGCGAAGTCTATCTGGAACTACCCATGCCCCAAAAGGGGCGTCCCGGGCCCGCAGCAGCATCCTATCCGGAATAGGGCAGGATATACACCTCCGTGAGGGCGGAGCCTCCGGCCGCCGTCACCTTTGAGTCAGATGCCTGCGCCGTGTACACCCCTGGACTCATCACGCCAAAGAAGGCCACGTCATTTGAACCGGAGACCAGGGGAAACGCTCCTACCATTGAAAAGATCCAACTCATCGCCTCGGCGTCGTATCCCTGCGTATTCATCGAGCCGGAATCCCATTTCTGTCCCGTGGCGATCTGAAGGGTGCCCGTGCCCTGAAAAACGCCCAGCTGCGGACTCCCAGAAAGGGGGCTGACACCGAACTGCGCGAGCGATGGCCCCACCACGCGAACCAGCACGAGCCGCGTCCCTCCACCCTGGACCACGAAACCCGAAATTGCCGCGTCCCCGGTCCGAAGCGTCACCCGGTTGCTGACATTCACGAGGAAGTTGTTCTGCAGATGGATGAGCTGTGAAAACGTTCCTTGGGCATAATACATGGGGCCGTATTGGCCCTGAGGGGCGTAGGAGATCGTCCCTGTCGTCGGACCCGAGTACTCCACCGTCATGTAATAGCCCTGGTACAGGGTCGGCTGCGCGACCGATAAGGTTAGGGTCGCCTGATTCGGGTCGGACGCGCTGGGGGTGTAGGTGTAGGTCCCGGTATGGGACGTGTCATACAGGGAGTCACCGATGCCGGGATTGTCTATATACAACGCCAACTGCCTGAATGTGCCGTCCGTCCCGAAATAGAAAACGCCCGTTCCCGTTAATCCGAGGTTGGACGTGTCATAGCGGAAGCTCAAAAAAGAGTCGCCTATCGTGGTCGGCGCCTGGGCATGCGACAACGATGAGGCGGCGTGTGCCAGGGCGACGGCTGCCAGAAGCTTGAACCATTTCATGGGCAAAGGGGAATCGGGGGCGTGGAGTTTCAGGCCAGCATCACCGGCCGGTCAACCCATACGACCGCCGAGCCCTTGGAATCCTCCATTCCCGCGCGGGCCTTTGTGATGCTTCGTAGATTTGCGCGGCCCGGGATTCACCCGAGCGAACTCAATGAATCGGCCGCGGGAGCGTGCGCTTGCATGTTGCCCACAGTGCCGATGAGAATCCGCTAACTGTAAAGGGATACTGAGCCGCAAATCCCGGTCCGCCGGGGATAGCCGATGGCGGAAATACCCGTTCCAGTTGTCATAGATACGCCCAATGCCCCCTTTTCCCCGACACCTCCGCGCGCCGCACGTGGCGTTGCGGCTAGCCATGGTGTTCGCGGCCGCGTGCTGCGTCCTGCGGGCGCAGACCCCTTACACCTCCTACAAATTCACGACTTTGGCGGGAAAGGCCGGAGTCGCGGGCAAAGCCGACGGGACGGGGGGGGCGGCCCTCTTCACTAATCCGAGCGGTGTAGCCGTGGACCCCTCCGGAAACCTCTATGTCACCGACTCGAGCAATAACACGATCCGCAAGGTGACCTCCTCCGGCATCGTGACGACCCTGGCCGGCACGGCCTTGACCGCCGGCGCGGCCGACGGCCAAGGCGGCGCAGCGCTGTTCTATGGCCCAAGAGGGATTGCCATTGATGCCGCCGGAAATCTCTACGTCGCCGACAGCCAAAACAACACGATCCGCAAGATCACGCCGGCAGGCGCGGTCTCGACCCTCGCTGGAACCGCGGGGACCTTCGGGAGCACCGATGGGACAGGTCCGGACGCGAGTTTTTATGAGCCCTCGGGAGTCGCCGTTGATGCCGCCGGCAATGTCTATGTGTCGGAGTTCATGAACGGCACGATCCGCAAGATCACCCCCGCGGGCGTCGTGACAACCCTGGCCGGATCAGCCATCGTCCAGGGAGCTTATAGTGACGGGACCGGCGCGAGGGCCTTCTTCAATGGCCCGCAGGGCATCTCCCTCGACACCGCGGGAAATCTCTATGTCGCCGACACGAGGAACCAGTGCATCCGCAAGGTGACACCCGCGGGCGTTGTGACGACGCTTGGCGGTTTCTCCCCCGCCCTTTCTTACTCGGGCCCGTGGGAATACGAGGCAGAGCTTTTTTTCCCCAGTGCGGTCGCCGTGGACGCAGCCGGGAACCTCTATGTGACCGACAGCGGCAATTGTGAGATCCGCAAGCTTACGCCGGAGGGAGCCCTGTCCACCGTTGCGGGAATTCCCGGATTGGCGGGAGGCACCGACGGGGTCGGGCCCTCGGCCGAGTTCTCGGACCCCTGGGGCATTATAGTGGACCCGGCCGGAACCCTCTACGTCGCTGACTGGGGCAATGACACGATCCAGCGCGGCACCGCCGTTTCACAGGCTCAGGCGACGATCATCCTGTCCCAGCTGAGCCAGGCCTACGACGGAACCCCGAAGATCCCCTCGGTCACCACGAGCCCAGCGGGTCTGGCGACCCTCATTGCCTATGGTCCCTCGTCGCCCGGGGTTTCCGGCCCCAACATCAACGCCCCGTGGGCACAGGGCACCTATCCCGTCTTTGCAACGATAGCCGACCCCAACTATACGGGGTCGGTTTTCGGATCCCTGACCATCAGCCCGGGCCTACCGGCCCACACGGCGATTCTGACGCGCAACAGCAGTCCCGGAAAGGCCGCACTCTGGGGCATTGCAGCGGGTCCATCGGGCCTAGTCGCGGTCGGCGAAAATGGTCTCATCATGGGCTCCACGGACGGGGCGGCCTGGACAACCCGAAGTTCGGGTACCACCAACTGGCTCACTGCCGTCGCCTACGGCGGGGGCCAGTACATCGCCGTGGGCGACAAGGGCACGGTCCTGCTTTCACCTGATTCGCAGGCATGGGTGAGCATCGCCCAGTCCGCCACGGCGTCGCGCCTGAACAATGTGATCTTCGCCGCCGGCCAATACGTCGCCGTCGGTGAGGCGGGTGCGATCATCACGTCTTCCGACGGCCTCCACTGGACCGCCCGAAGCTCGGGCGTCACCGGCTGGCTGCGCGGACTCACCTACGCTGCCCCCTATGCCTACTTCTATGGCCCCACCTCGGCGGAGCAGGTCGGCTTCGAGCCCGCTCACTTCGTCGCAGCCGGGCAGGCCGGAGCGTTCGTCGGGTCCACGGACGGCGTCGCCTGGACAGACGAAGGCGCAACCTACGGGGCGGGCCCATGGGATTTGAGTCCCGGGGCAGACGTCGAGGCCCTCTTGGCGGGCCAGGATCAAGGGGATGCATTTGCCGCAAGCGGAGCGGGCGGCTATTCCGGCACAGGCATCTGGGAACAGATGAACGGGACTGCGGCGCTCGGCGGCCTGGGCCCGCCGAAGGAATACCTTACCGGGTTTCCCATTCCCAGCTCGGTGGATTTCCGTGCCCTAACCGCCTGCGGGGGCAGCGTCTATGCGGCCGGCCAGAACGGAGCCCTCTACGCCAACCGGTTGGCCATCGCCAATTTCACCGGCCCGTGGCAGGAACTCGTGTCCGGCACGGCCTCCAACCTCAACGGAGCGGCGGCCATCGGGGACTCGGTCTTCTTTGTGGGCGCGGACCAGACCATCCTCGAGCTCACGGCGCCTTTCGACAGTCGGCTGATCAACATCTCCTGCAGGGCGAACGTCGGCGGCGAATCGAACGCGCTCATCACCGGCTTCGTGGTCGGAGGGGGTGGCACGTCGGGCGCCGTTCCGCTGCTGATCCGCGGATCGGGGCCCGCGCTGGCCGCCTTCGGCATCACAGGCCCGCTCGCCGACCCCGAGATCAAGCTCTTTGCCACGAGCCAGAACTCCCTCATGCTTTCAAAAAACGACGGCTGGGGCGGGCTCCCGTCGATCGTCTCCGAGGCGGCATCCGTCGGAGCCTTCGCGTGGGCGAGCTCGACGAGCCACGACGCAGCGCTCGCGCCGAGCCTCGGCTCGGGCTCCTATACGGCCAATGTCTTCGGGGAATCCGGGGATTCGGGCGTGGCGCTCACGGAAGTCTATGACGCCACGCCGGCCGCCGAGGTCGGGCCGACAACCCCGCGCCTGATCAATATCTCAGCCCGCAACCAAGTGGGAACAGGAGGCTCGGTCCTGATCGCGGGATTTGTGGTCGGTGGGACAACACCCAAGACCGTGCTGATCCGCGCATCGGGTCCCGCCCTCGCCCCGTTCAGGGTAACCGGCACGCTTCCGGATCCGAAGCTTCAGCTTTTTGGCAGCGACTCGCCAGGCCTGACACTCGCCTCCAACACCGGCTGGGGCGGCAACGTTCAGATCGCGACAGCCGCCGCATGGGTGGGCGCGTTCTCCTGGGGAGGTCTGGCCACGGCCGACTCGGCGATCCTCACCACGCTTCCCCCGGGGGCGTACACAGCGCAGGTGTCCGGCGCCAGCGGCGACTCAGGCGTCGCATTGGTCGAGGTCTACGAGGTGCAGTGAGGCGGACGGCGCCGCACGGCCCGGGCGCCCGACTTTTACGCGGCCAAAAGACCCGAGATCTGGGCGTTGACGGGTTTCAAGTTTGGAAACCCGCATCACGGGACTTCATATAGCTCCATTATCGCAACGCCCGTCTCGCCGGTGGCCCCCGCAAGAATAAGCAGGTACTCCGAAGGCGGAAGCGTCATAAGGAGCGTGGCATCGGCTTCCGGGCTGCCCTTCCACGGGAAGGCGCCGACCTTGTCGGCTATCTCGGAAAGATAACGCTTACCCCCCCACCGTGTGTTTGACTGTAGCCATGTTTGGGATCCGTCGCCATTGATGCGGTAGAGCAGAAGCGAGGGGGTCCTTAACACGTCGCCGATCCCAAGCGCAGCAAGCGCAGGACCCATTCCGCGGATAAGGAGCGTCACTGAAGTGGTTCCCCCCACGGCGAATCTCATCACCGGAACGTTTGGGCCGAGTCCAACCGGGGACCGGACGGAAACATTCACCAGCCGGGCGGAGTCTCGGGTACATTGCGACGGGGGCCTGGCGTCAAAAACCTCGGCCACCGCAAAACCCGTGTCTCCCCTGTCACTGAAGACCTCGGCGGTGTAGGCGCCGCAAGCCAGCGTCCTGGCCAGGGCGGAATCGCGGCTCGAGACATCGTCCCAGGCTGCTGCGCCCGCCGCCGCGGCGGCAGACGCCACGACTTCATTTCCAGCCCATCCCCTGTTCACCGCTACGATTCCCCCCGGCTCCCGGAGCACCAATGCCGGATCCTGGAGCGCACGCTCGACGCCTCGGGCGACCAGGCTGGGCCCCGAGGCGCGCAGGGCTAACGGCATGGAGCCGCGCATGGTGGAGCATCCCACCACGAATCCGGCGATCAGCCGTTTTTCCCCGAGTCCCGAAAACGTGCGGCATGACATCATGGTCAAATGGCCGGGACACGATGCCCCAACCACGTGGAGGACAGCCGCGTCGGTCACCACTGAACCAGCAGAATTGCTCAAGATGCATCGGTAGGCGCCCGCCGAAGCCGGTGAAGCGTTCCTGATCAAGAGGACCGCCTCTGACGCTCCGACCAAAGGCACCCCGTCTCTGAGCCACCGATAGCTCACCTCTGCACCCGCCCGATCCGCGGCAGATTGACCTGATGTCCCGGAGAGGCTGCTCCCGCGGTCTTCCGCCGTTGCCGACTCCTCGCTAGCGTCGACGGAAAGCACCGCGGTGGCACCGTCTAGGACCGTCTGTGAGCTCGGCCCCTGGCCCACGACCGGCGGCCCTACTCCGCTCGCGGAATTGACGGCGGGCGCCACCATCGCGAGCAACGCGGGGAAAAAGGCTCGAGACAGACCCGGGAGGCTTCGGAAATGCATCAATGTGCTAGCACCATTTTTCCGGTGCAAGGGGAACCGTTCATATCGGCAATAGGGTTTGGACGGAGAGGGGTGCACCAAACGCATCCTAAAATTTAACCGCTGCGAATCAAACTACCCGAATCGCGGCGGTCGGGCAGACACAACCATAAGCTCCTTGTCCCGCGTGCCGGAACTCCATAGGCACGGTGCGTGAACTCAATCGCATTCCGGGTGTTGCCTGGTGCATTCACCCTGTCCGCTGGAGTCGCCCTCGCTGCACTTGGCTTGTACGCCGAGCCCGTTGATGTTCCCGCTATCGATACCGGCGTCGCGACGGTGACGATTCATGGCGGCCGCTCCGTCCTGTGGGACTATTCATCCAGAGGCAGCAACCAGCACCATGACATCGCCGCTCCGGTGTTCAATATCGACGGCCGCGATGTCGCGATGGAACTCAAGAGCGTGAGTCCGCTGGGCTTACCCAAGGAACTGCTCAACGGATGCAGGGAATACACGTTCGTCGGTCAGGTGGCCAAAGAAGCAAGCCTACACCTGAAGGTGGTATTCAGGGCGGCAAAGGATGACCCGATCGTGCGATTTCATTACGAGGTCCTGTGCGACACGCAAAGGCGTCTAACGAAACCTGCTGGAAAGGACAGGATCAGCTACCTCGGATTATCTCTTTCCAACCTGCCGGAAGCTACCGAGCTGCGTCTTTCCGAATTCGACGAGCAGTTTCACAGTTACATGCCCGTCGAGCGCAGTCTTGAACCTCGATTCTTCGCCGATGGCGAAGAGGCTATGGGCCCCGTATTGCTGGCCGGCGACGCCATCGAGCAGCTCCTCGTCGCCTACGAGCACGGATCCACCGCCCCAGACGAGTTCCTGCATTACCGCCTTTTCCCGGATCGCTCGGTCGTTCTTGAGGCGGTTAAGGGCAACTATTGGTCGGACGAGGAGATTGGACCCGACAAACCATTTTCCACCCTCTGGTTCGAGCTGGGAGCCGTCAGGGGAGACCGCATGACCCTGCAAAAGGCCTACCGGAATTTTGTCCTGAAGCACCTTGCATTAAGACCGGCTTCGCGCAGGCCGCAGATATTCTACAATACATGGAATTTCCAAGAGCGCCTCAAGAACGGGAAGGGCAAACCCTACCTTGCCGAGATGAATGCCGACCGGATGCTGAGAGAGGTCGAGGTCGCCCACCGGATGGGCGTCGATGTTTTTGTCATCGATGCCGGCTGGTTCGAAAAGCCTGGAGATTGGCAGCCGAGCGCCCTGCGGTTTCCCGACGGCCTGAAGGGGATAAAGGCCAAGCTCGACGCCTATGGAATGAAGCTTGGGCTGTGGTTCGGCCCGACGACGGTCGCTTTGACCTCCCAGATGCTGAAGACGCATGCCGACTGCCTACAAACCGTCGACGGAAAACCTCGCGACCCCTGGGTTGTTTGGGAAACCGAAGCCTCCTTGTGGTGCTGTGTGGTGAGCCGCTACGGCCAGGATTTTGCCAACGAGCTGATCCAGCTGAACCACCAGCTCGGCGTCACCTACTTCAAGTTCGATTCGGTCGATCAATACGGTTGCAACGACCCCGGCCACGGCCACGGAACCGCCTCGAATTCAGGCACCGAGCGAAGTGATTGCTACGCTTTTCAGATGCCGCTGGCCATGGCTCGCATCGCCGAGAAAGTCAGCAGCTCCATTCCCGATGCGATCTGTGATTTCGACATGACCGAGTCGGGTCGCAGCTTCGGCTTGGCCTATCTGAGCGCGGGCAAGTACTTCCTGATCAATAACGGGCCATATAATCAGAACTATGACCTCCCGCTTCCCCCCGACGGCAATTGGAACCTGTTCTTCTACCCCGGCCCGGCGCGCGACTGGATTTGTCGCACGCCGCTGGTCTACGACCAATGGATCCCGTCGACCCTGTTCCTCACCCACTACCTTCCCGATGACCCCGAAAGCAACCAGATGCTGAGCTTGGCGTCGTTGATCCTGGGCCAGGACGGAATTTGGGGCGACCTGCCTGCGATCTCGGAAGCGGGCGTCGAGCGCTTTGCGAGGGTCCTCGCCAAGTACAAGCAGGTCAGAGATGACATGGCCTCGGCTTTTCCCAAGGGAAGCGGACCGGTGGGAGGCACGCCGGAAATCCACGAGAAGATCGCCCAGAACGGAAGGGGTGCCGTCGTCATCTTTGCTAATCGAGGGACTTACCGGTATGTCACCGCAAACCGAGCCGACCTCCGAGTCTGGCATGATGAGGGAACTAACGTTGCTTTCGATGCCTCAGGGCGCGCCGTCATAACGGCCACGTTTGCCCCGGCTCCAGGTCCGTTTCCCAAAGCCGGTGCCCATATCGTTTTTTTCGGCGTGGACTGACAAGGGCCCAGGCGCACACCCAAGTTATTGGTGCCCGGGGCCGGGCTCGAACCGACACTTCCTTGCGGAAATCGGATTTTAAGTCCGAAGCGTCTACCATTCCGCCACCCGGGCCACTACACCCGGAATCTCTGGGAATCCGGGCCTAGAAAGCGAGCCTTTGTCGAGAGGCCTGGGACCTAAGACCCGTGGGCGCGCTCGACCTTCGCTATCCTTATAGAATAACCGGCGTACCAGGCGCGCTTGCCCGCGTCCTGGGCCACCCGGTGCTCCAGATTGGCCCTCCATTCGGAGATCGCCGCCTCGCTCGACCAGTAGGACACGGTGATCCCGAAACCGTCGGCCCCGCGGGCGCTCTCGATCCCCAGGTAGCCGGGCTGCCCGCCGGCAAGCTCCTCCATCCGCTCGGCCATGCGGCCGTAGCCCTTGTCCCCCTCCGTTCTCAGGGAAGTGAAGATGACTGCGTAGTAGGGGGGCTCGGGGGTCCTGGCGAAGGGCATCGGCAAAAGGGGGGCTCCTCGGAAAATTAGGCTTTCCAAGGACTGCGGCAAGGGACGAACTCTCCCCTATGACAATCGCCACCCTAAAGAGGACCTGTGCCACCCTGACCCTCGCCCTTGCATTTGCGGTTACGGCCTACCCTTGGGGCGCGGAGGGCCACCGTGCGGTGGCCCTCGTGGCCACCCAGAACCTCTCCGACAACGCCCGCAGCCATGTGGTCAAGATTCTTGGGAGCGACAACCTCTCCTCAATTGCCATCTGGATGGATGAACTCCGCAGCGCCCAATACCACACGGGCCCCCTGGCCACCGACCCGGAGGCGCTCAAGTTCAACGCCGAGTTTCCCAGGAACGGCGAGTGGCACTACGTGGACCTCCCGCTGGGCACGACGACCTACGACCTGAACGGAGCCTTCTCGAGCCCCCACGACGTCGTGCACATGCTGGAGGAGGCGGTGACCGTCCTCGAGGGCGGCGGCGACAAGAGGATCACCCCGCTCGAGGCGCTTCGCATGGTGGTGCACTTCGTGGGGGACCTGCACCAACCCCTGCATGTCGGCAATGGATTCTTCGTCCTGGCCGCCGATGGCTCCGTCAAGCTGGTCGAGGATCCGACGGCCGCCAAGGACCTGCCCAACGACAAGGGGGGCAATGCCGACTTCTTCGGCCCCGGCCGGTTTGACGAGCTCCACGCCTACTGGGACACCGAGCTTGTGATCAAGATCACCGGCACGAAGGAACCCGCCGACATCGCCGCCCTGCTGAGCAAGAAGCTCGCAACCGATTCGGCGGGATGGAAAAGCGTCGGTGACTACCACCATTGGCCGGAGGGATGGGCCTCGGAGAGCCTGGCGGCTGCGCGCACCGCCTTTTCCGGCATCACTTTTGGCGCCTATACCCCCGATCCCAAGGGGGGAATCAAGCGGATAGCAATCACGCTTCCCGCTCATTATGATGATACTTGCGTACCCCTGGCAGAGGAACGCCTTGCCAAGGCGGGCTATCATTTGGCCGAGCTACTAAACGCGATTCGCTGGGCTGATTGAAGCGGAGGGGAGGGACAAAAGACTCGCTCAGGGAGGCGGTCTCTTGGCAGGCTTGGGCTGTTAGTCCAACCCCCATCCCCTTCATATGAAGTTACCCAAAGCCTGGCAAATGGGCGCAGCCGGAGCGCTGGCAGCCTTAATTATCCCGTCGGTTCGCGCGAGCGAGTCCGACATCAAGATCCCGGACCTCAACGCGGTGTCTTTCCTGGGCGGCGCCCTGAGCGGGTCCGCTGTCCTGCTGATAGGACTCTTCGTTTGCGTGTGCGGCATGGTCTTCGGCTGGATCCAGTATATCCAGACCCGCAACCTGCCCGTCCACAAGTCCATGTCGGTCGTCTCCAATATCATCTGGGAGACCTGCAAGACCTACCTCGCCCAGCAGGGCAAGTTCCTGGTCGTCCTCTGGGTCCTGATCGCGGTCTGCATGACGTACTACTTCGGGACGCTTTCGGGGCAATCGACCCCCCACGTGATCGTCATCCTCCTTTCCTCGATCCTCGGCATCCTGGGAAGCTACGGCGTGGCTTGGTTCGGCATCCGCATCAACACGGTCGCCAATTCCCGCACCGCATTCTCGGCGCTTAAGGGCAACACCCTGGCCACCCTGCTGATCCCGCTAAAGTCCGGGATGAGCGTCGGCCTCCTCCTGGTCGCCATCGAGCTCTTCTTCATGATCTGCATCCTGAAGTTCATCCCGTCCGAGCTGGCGGGACCGTGCTTCATCGGCTTTGCGATCGGCGAGTCCCTGGGCGCTTCCGCGCTCCGCATCTGCGGCGGCATCTTCACCAAGATCGCCGACATCGGGGCCGACCTGATGAAGATCGTCTTCAACATGCCCGAGGATGACCCCCGCAACCCGGGTGTCATCGCCGATTGCACCGGTGACAACGCCGGTGACTCCGTCGGGCCGACGGCCGACGGGTTCGAAACCTACGGCGTCACGGGAGTCGCCCTGATCGCCTTCCTCGCGCTGGCGCTGGTCTCCAACCCCTCGCTCTGCGGGACCCTGATCGTCTGGCTGTTCGCGATGCGCATCCTCATGCTCGTCACGTCGCTCGTCAGCTACTTCGTGAACGGCGCCGTCGCCCAGTCGCTCTACGGCAACAAGAAGGTCTTCAACCTGGAGCAACCGCTCACGAACCTGGTCTGGATCACCTCGATCATCTCGATCGTGATCACCTACGGCTCCACCTACTTCCTCCTCGCCAAGCAGGAGGGCTGTCCCGAGGGCCTCTGGTGGGTGCTCGCCAGCATCATCTCCTGCGGCACGATCGCCGGGGCGCTGATCCCCGAGTTCACGAAGATCTTCACGTCGACGGAGAGCCGGCACGTGAAGGAGGTCGTGACCTCCTCCAAGCAGGGAGGCGCCTCGCTCAACATCCTCTCCGGGTTTGTGTGCGGCAACTTCTCGGCCTTCTGGACCGGCCTGGTGATTCTCTCGCTCATGTTCGGGGCTTACCTGATCTCCGCCAATCCCGCGCTCCAGGCCATCATGCCCGTGGAGTTCCAATTCGCGGCGCCGATCTTCGCGTTCGGCCTGGTCGCCTTCGGCTTCCTAGGCATGGGCCCGGTCACGATCGCCGTCGACAGCTTCGGCCCGGTCACCGACAACGCGCAGTCCGTCTACGAGCTCTCGCAGATTGAGTCCAAGAAGGAGACGGCCGCCGAGATCGAGAAGGAGTTCGGCTTCAAGCCCGACTTCGAGAACGCCAAGCTCCAGCTGGAGAAGGGCGACGGCGCAGGCAATACGTTCAAGGCCACGGCAAAGCCGGTGCTTATCGGCACGGCCGTCGTCGGCGCCACGACCATGGTATTCGGCATCATCATGCTGCTCAAGCGCCTGCACCCCGACACGATCGAGCGCCTCTCCCTGGTGCATCCCGAGGCCATGATGGGACTGCTGATGGGCGGCGCGGTGATCTACTGGTTCACGGGAGCCAGCACCCAGGCTGTCGTCACCGGCTCCTACCGGGCGGTGGTCTACATCAAGGAGAACATGAAGCTCGACTCGACGACGGCGTCGGTCGCGGCCTCGAAGGAAGTCGTCCGCATCTGCACGCAGTACGCCCAGAAGGGGATGATCAACATCTTCGTCGTCGTGTTCTGCTTCGCCCTCTCGCTCGCGTTCTTCGACCCGTACTTCTTCATCGGCTACCTGATCGGCATCGCGTTCTGGGGCCTCTACCAGGCCATCTTCATGGCCAACGCCGGCGGCGCCTGGGACAACGCCAAGAAGATCGTCGAGGTCGACCTGAAGCAGAAGGGCACCCCCCTGCACGCAGCAACGGTGGTCGGCGACACGGTGGGCGACCCCTTCAAGGACACCTCCTCGGTCTCACTTAACCCCGTCATCAAGTTCACCACCCTCTTCGGCCTCCTGGCCGTCGAGATCGCGGTGAAGATGGAGCCCGGACTCAAGCACGCCCTGGGAGCCGCGATCTTTGTCGTGGCCCTGGTCTTCGTGTACCGCAGCTTCTACTCGATGCGCATTCCGACGGACTGAGGTTGCGGAGCGGCAGCCGGGGCCACCGTGCATTCAACCTGCACGGAGCCCGGCTGCACTTTCCCGAAGATCGTCGTGAGGCCAGCCGTGGACGCATCGCGCCCGCGGGTGGCCTCGACGATCAGCCCCGGGGCAATGCCGTCCGTGGGGTCGAAGAGGCGCCAGGCGCCGCCGAGGTAGGCCTCGATGCAGGCATGGAAGTTCATGGGCTCTAGCCCCACGGCGTAGCCCCCCACGTAGCGGGCAGGGATGGAAAGCGCCCGGCAGAGGGCGATGGCGAGGTGCGTGTAGTCGCGGCACACGCCCTTGCGCGTCTGCCACACGTCCCAGGCCGAGGTTCTTCCGTCGGTGGATCCCGCGGCGTACTCGACGTTTTCGCTCACCCATTTGCAGATGGAGCGCACCTGCTCCGCCCTGTCCTCGACCTTGCCAAAGAGATCCCAAGCCAGGGGAGCGAAGCGGTCGCTTTCGCAGTAGCGGCTGGGCAGGGTGTACGTGAGGATGCTCAGCGGCAGGCGGCCGGGCCGGTCGGCCAGGACCATGGCGGGCATCTCGGGGCGCTCCACCTCCACCAGGGCCGCATACGCCAGCTCGAAGGCTCCCGTGGGGACCTCCACCCGCAGTACCCGCTCCCCCTTCGCGGTCGTCGCGATCTCCGTCACCGTGTCGGGTGTGCACTTGATGGTCTCGGTCAGGACCCGCTGCTCGGGACCCGTGTTTACAAGGACGTTGAAAGTGAATGAGGCGCTGGGGGCGACCACTTGGTATCGCAGCACGCAGCCGGCGGAAATCTTCATCGGGTCGCAATGTGGGTAATGGGGGGGGCCACCGCAACCCGGGACTGACGGGGGTTTGGAGCACCGGGCATGAGCCCAGCGGCGGGGCCGCCCGGGTTGGAAACAAACTTTCTTGTTAAGGCGCAGGGGCAGATGCCATTATGCGCCCGGTGATGCCCCCCTCCGCGAACACAGGCCGCATGAGACTGGAGATGTTCGCCCTGTCCTTCACGGCCCTCTTCCTGGAAATGATGGTGATCCGCTGGGTGCCGTCGGTCGTGCACCTGGTGGCCTACTATGCTAACCTGATGCTCCTGAGCTCTTTCCTGGGCCTGGGGGCGGGCGCCATGGCCAGCGGCAAGCGGTGGAACCTGTTCGGCTCCTTCCCCTTGTTCCTCGCCTGCCAGATCGGGACGCTTCTGCTTTTCCGAAACGCGGTTCTGGGTAGCACCTCGAGCGAGGCGCGTTTCTATCAGCTGGCCCCCTCCACCTTCAACGGCATCGTCCTGGTCTCGGTGTTTGCGGTGAACGCGCTCATGTTCGTGCCGCTCGGCCAGAGGATGGGCGTATTGTTCAACGCCCTGCCGCGCCTCTCGGCCTATGCGTGGGACCTGGCGGGAAGCCTCTCGGGCACGCTCTGCTTCGGCCTGTTCTCGCTGAAACTGTTTTCGCCGGTGGCGGGCATGGCGATCGTCATGCTCGTCTACCTGGCGATCTGCGGCAGGCGCCGGTGGGTTTTCGCGGTGCCAATCTTTGCCGCAGTCCTCTCCGCGATCCTCTGGGAGCGCAACCCGCGCGCGATCTGGTCCCCATATTACTACGTCACGATCACCCCCTACGACCGGCCGGAGGTCACGGTCGCCGAGCCCCCGCCGGATCTGCTGACGATGCGCGACCCCCCGATCTACAGCGTCAACGTTAACCAGTTCGGGTACCACCTGGACGCCGCCCTGGACCCGGCGGTCTACACGCCGGGTTCGAGGGCGGCCGACACGATGCATTCATTCTGGCTCCAGTACCACCTGCCCTACACCCTCTGCGCGGGGCGCGACCGGGTGCTCGTGGTCGGCGCGGGCGGGGGCGCCGACGTGGAGGCGGCCCTCCAGGCAGGGGTCCGGCACGTCGATGCCGTTGAGATAGACCCCACGATCATCGCCCTCTCGCGGAAGTTCAACGCCGGCGCGCCCTACCGCGACCCTCGGGTGGCGGTCCACATCGACGACGCGCGCTCCTACTTGGCCAAGGCGGGAGCTGGCTATGACCTGGTCGTCTTCGGCTTCCTGGACTCGCAGGCCCTGTTCAGCAGCATGAACAACGTCCGCCTGGACGGCTACGTCTACACGGTCGAGAGCGTCCGCTCGGCGTACCGCCTGCTGAACGACCACGGGATGCTCAGCCTTTCCTTCTACCTGGGGCGGCAGTGGCTCGCTCCAAAACTCTACCAGCTGGTGGCCGAGGCCACGGGCCGAGAGCCCGCCATGTTCAGGGACGCGACGGGACAGAGGCTGATCCTGTGCGTCACGAGGGACGGGCGGGCGCTCCCCATGGAGTCGGGAAACATGCGCCAGTCGGCCTACGGGAACCCGCGGAAGGTCGACCTGCCGACCGACGACTGGCCGTTCCTCTACCTTTCAAGCCGCACCATACCGAAGGACTACCTGGTCGCGATCGCCAGCCTGGTCGCGCTCTCGATTTCCATTGTCGCCTTCCTGCGGCGCGGATCCTTCGGGCGCGAAGACCTGCATTTCGGGCTCCTCGGGATGGGGTTTCTCATGCTGGAGACAAAGAGCATCAGCGACACCACCCTCTTCTTTGGCGCCACCTGGTTTGTCACCCTGATCGTTGTGGTGGGCGTTCTCCTGATGGTGATCGCCGCCAACTTCCTTGCGCAGCGCGTACGCAGCTTCTCCTTCTGGATGTATGCCCCCCTGTTCCTTATCCTGCTCCTCCTCCTGGTCGTGCCGCGGGAATACGTGCTCGGCTTTAGCTTCGCGGGCAGGATGCTTTGGACGCTCCTTGTCGTGCCGATGCCGATCTTCTTCGCGGGCGTCATATTCTCCACGACGTTCCGCGAGTCCCTGGCCCCCGCGGCCGTGTTCGGGGCGAACCTGATCGGGGCCATGCTGGGGGGATTCTGCGAGTACCTGAGCATGGCCATCGGCAACCACCTCCTCTCCTTGCTTGTCGTGGCGGCCTACCTGGGGAGCCTTCTCGCCATGGTGGCGGCCAGGCGCAGGGGGCTCCCCGCCTAATTGCGTATGTCCCGCTCGTTGGTCTCAGGAAGCGTTAGGCACCCGATGACAAACGAGACCGCCGCGACCCCTATCGGGAACCAGAGTCCTGCGTAGATGTCGCCGGTGAAGACCACGATCGAGGCTGCAATCAGGGGAAGGAAGCCGCCAAACCAGCCGTTGCCGATGTGGTACGGGAGCGACATCGACGTATACCGGATCCGCGTCGGGAAGAGCTCCACCAGGAATGCGGCGATCGGCCCGTAGACCATGGCGACGTAGGAGAGGAGGATCACAAGGAGGGTCACGACCTTGGGTTTGTTGACCGCAGCCGGGTCGGCCTTCTTGGGGTAGCCCGCGGGGGCCAGTGCCGCTTCATAGGCTTTCTCGTTGAATCCGTTCACCTGGGAGCCACCCACCGAGAGCGCCACCTCCACGCTCGCGGAACGGAGCGGGGCCAGCGTGAAGGGGATCCCGCGGCTGTTCAGGAAGTTCCGGGCCTTGTCGGTCTCGGTCCTTGGCTTTGCAGGGAGAACGATCTTCTTCGCGGCGTCGGTGAGCGCCTCCCAGGCCAGGGCCGCGCTGCCGCGGTACTCGGCGGTCGAGACGACCACCGGGCTCCGCTCCATCGCGTTCGCAAGGGCGGGGTTCGCTGCCCGGGTCAGACTCCTGAAAATGGGCTGGTAGGTGAAGACCGCCAGGAGCATGCCGGTCATGATGATCTTCTTCCTGCCCACCACATCGGAAAGCTTCCCGAAGCTGACCAGGAGGCCCGCACCGATAACGAGCGAGACGGCGATCATGAAATACGTGGTGACGTAGTCGACCTTGAGCGTCGTGCTGAGGAAATAGAGAGCGTAGAACTGGCCCGCGTACCACACTACGCCCTGTCCGGCCGTGGCGCCGAAGAGGGCCTTCAGCACGACCTTCCCGTTGTCCCACCGCGCGAAGCTCTCCGTGAGCGGCGCCTTCGATCCCTTGCCCTGGGCCTTCATCTCGGCAAAGACGGGCGACTCCTCGAGCTTGAGCCTGATGTAGACCGAGACGGCGAGAAGCACGAACGAGAGGAGGAAGGGCACCCTCCAGCCCCAGAGCGCGAACTGCTCCGGGGTCATGGCCTTGCGCAGGCCCCCGATCACGACCAGGGCCAGGAAGAGCCCCAGGGTGGCGGTGGTCTGGATCCAGCCCGTGTAGAGCCCGCGCTTGCCCTCGGGCGCGTGCTCGGCGACGTAGATCGCGGCGCCCCCGTACTCGCCGCCCAGGGCGAGGCCCTGGGCAAGCCTGAGGAACACGAGGATGATCGGCGCCGCAAACCCGATGCTCGTGAAGGTCGGGAGCAGGCCCACGAGCGCCGTGGAGAGGCCCATCACCACGATCGTGATCAGGAAGGTGTACTTGCGGCCCGCCATGTCCCCCAGCCTGCCGAACACGAGGGCGCCGAAGGGACGCACGGAGAACCCGACGCCGAAGAGGGCCAGGCTGGAGAGGTATCCCGCGGTCTCGTTGTCCGCCGGGAAGAAGAGCCTGCCGAAAAAGGCGGCCAGGGTCCCGTAGATGTAAAAGTCGTACCACTCGAATACGGTCCCGAGCGACGAGGCAACGATGACGAGCTTGTGCTTTCGATCCAACGAGACTTCTTCGGCCATGGGGTATGGGAGGGGGTTCGGTTCGACTGGGCGCCAGAGGCAACAAAACGAATCCTCCGGACGCAAGCCTCCGCAATCGGGGCCCTCCAGAATCAGGCCGGCGCGAAAACCGAGACCGTCTCGCGCTTGAGCTCCCGCATCATGAGGGCCGAGATGGCGTCAGCCGGCCTGCTGCCCTTGAAGAGGATGGCATTGGCCTCGCCGAGGATCGGGGCATCGATGCCCCTCTCGGAGCACAGGCCCGCGAACGAGCGGGTGGTCTCGTAACCCTCGACGACCGTCCTGCGGCCCGCAAGGAGCTCGGTGATGCTCCGACCCTCGCCAATACGCTGCCCGAATTCGCGGTTGCGGCTCCACTGGCCGTGGCAGGTGGCGACCAGGTCCCCGAAGCCGCTCAGGCCATAGAAGGTCTCTGGACGGGCCCCAAGCGCCCTGCCAACCTTCACCATTTCCGCGACAGCACGGGTCAGGAGCGCCGCCTTGGCGTTGTCCCCCAGGCCCAGTCCCTCGCAGCAGCCGGCCGCGATGGCATAGACATTCTTGAGGCTGCCCCCGAATTCCACGCCGGCCAGGTCGTCGGTCGTGTAGACCCTGAGCGTGGGCCCGCTGATCGAGGCCTGGACATCGGTGGCCGCCGCATCGTCGCCCTTTGCCGCAAGCACCATCGCGGCGGGCAGGCCGCGGGCGACCTCGGCGGCGTTGGTCGGGCCGGAGAGGGCCCCCACCACCAGGTCCGGAAGCTCCTCCGAGACCACCTGCGAGGGGCGCATGTGGCTGACGAGTTCAAGGCCCTTCGCCAGGCTGACGACAAGCCGCGGAGGGTGGCCCGACCCCAGGGCGTCCCTGATGTGGGTCGAGGTCAGCCGGAGGGTCTGCGCGGGGCAGGCCAGGAGCACGACGTCCGCCCCCGAGAGGCCCTCTTCCAGGCTCGCGGTGACACGGACCGCGTCCGGGAGCAGCGCGCCCGGCAGGTATTCGCGGTTCTCGCGCGTCGAGGAGATCAGGAGCGCCTGTTCGGGCCGGCGCGGGACCAGCATGACGCTCCGCGCACCCCTTCCAAGGTGCAACGCAAACGCCGTGCCCCAGGCCCCGGCTCCAACGACGCAGAACTTCATGAGGCCCTTGTAACCCTCGGCAACCCCGCCTGCTACTTCAAAAACGCGGGGATCTTCTCGTTTGCGATCATCTGCTCGAAGGTCTCCCGGGCTGTCACCTGCTCAAAGGCGCTGCCCTTGACGAGGACCTCGGCGGGGATCGGGCGGGCGTTGTAGCGGCTCGACATCACGTGCCCGTAGGCACCCGCGCTCATCAGGGCCAGGTATTCCCCCTCCCCGACCTCCTGGATCTGCCTGTCCTTGGCAAAGCAGTCCGTACTCTCGCAGATCGGCCCGACGATGTCGGCCACGAGCGCCCGCCGGGTCGTGTCGCGGCGCAGGGGAACGATCTCGTGGAACGAGTCGTACATGGCGGGCCGCACCAGGTCGTTCATGGCCGCATCCAGGATCAGGAAGTTCTTACCCTGCCCGCGCTTAAGGTATTCGACGCGGGAAAGCAGGACGCCCGCGTTGGCGACCATGGAGCGGCCCGGCTCAAGAAGCACCCTAAGGCCCAGCCTGGCCAGCGCCGGCGCCAGCGTTGCGCCGTACACCTCGGGTGTGAGCGGGCGCTTCGCCTCCGGCATCGTTTCCCACCACGAGAACGGCCCGCTTGCCAGGGCATCCTTGTAGACCACCCCGATTCCTCCGCCTAGCGAGATGTAGGTGATCCCGTACTTCTCCTTAAGCTCCAGAGCGAGCGGCCCCAGGCGCTCGAGGGTCTCCACGAAGGGACCCACCTCGGTGATCTGAGAGCCGATGTGCGACTGGATGCCCTTGATCGTAATGTTGGGGTACTTCGACGCCGCCTCGTAGGCGGCGGCGGCCTGCTTGAGCGGGATGCCGAACTTGTTGGCGCTTGTCCCGGTCGTGATCTTTGCGTGGGTGTGCGCGTCGACGTCCGGATTGACCCGGATCGAGATGGCGGCCTTAACGCCCAGCTTGCCCGCGACGTGGTTGATCCTCGCGAGCTCGGGCTCGCTCTCCACGTGGAAGGCGAAGATCCCGGCCTCAAGTGCGAGCCGGATCTCGGTCTCGGTCTTGCCGACCCCGGCGAAGACGCTCTCCTTCACGCTTGCCCCGGCTGCCAGCACCCGGCGCATCTCCCCGGCGCTCGCAAACTCAAAGGAGGAGCCCAGGTTGCCCAGGTGCCTCAGCACGGCGAGGTTGGCGTTCGCCTTGACGGCGTAGCACACCCGCACGTCGAGCCCCTTCATGCTCCCGGCAATCCGGGTGTAATTGTCCTCGATCGTCGACGCGCTGTAGACGTAGGTCGGCGTGCCATAGAGCCTGGCAACCTCCGCAAGATCCACGGATTCACAGTGAAGATTCTGCCCGGCGTACCGAAAGTGATGCATGTGGGGGGATGAAGTTAAACTGATAAAAATCCGTGAAAGGCCGACATTAGCGAGTTTCCCCTTGAAAAAACGACCTCAAAATACCGATAGTGCACATCTACGGCCAATGCAGGCATTCCTGAAAAACCTCTTCCACCGCCCCGCCATCCGCTTCGGACTGGCCAGGGATACCCGTGGAAAGTTCAGGGACCCGAGGTTTGTGAGCTTCATCTCCCAGAGCAACCGCAAGACGCTCAACACCGATTTCCAGGATGCGGTGCTGCGCGGCCGCAGGGTCCTCAGGTTCGCCCTTGTCGTGGCGATCGTGGGCGCCGGGGCCTGGGTGCTGCTCGAAAGCGCCCAAGCGCTTTCGATGTTCTAGATTAGGCTGCCTCGAAGAGGCGCTCGGCCGGCAGGCTGGGCCCGTTGAAGGGGACGATCACCGCGGGGACCCGCAGGGGCTCGACCGTGCGCCCGTAGTCCGCAAGCAAGACGGCGAGCGTGCCCGTCACCGTCAAGGCGACACAGGACGCTGCGACGCTGACGGGAAAGGCGACGGCCGCTGCAAGAGCTGCGAGGAACGCCGTGATGGAAAGGGTGTGTGTGTTCATGTATGTTTTGTTTTTCTGTTTCCCTGATAACCCAGGGCGCGGCGAAAAGTTGCGGAGGATTCTCGTTTCAGTGGGCGCCCGTGGCGCCGTGTAAAATCCCGCTGCGGGCATGATCGGATGAGCTGGGTCCCACGGGGTTGCGTACCCGCAAAAAAACCCGGGCGGCGCGAATCGCGCCCGCCCGGGGTTGTCCTTCTGGCGGAGAAGCCCGCTTCCGCCAGCTAAAGGGATCAGGCCGCTGTGCGGAGGTCGTCCGAGGTGCAGCCGCGTGCCTCGAAGGGGAGAACGGCCGCGCGAACCCTAAGGGGCTCGATCGTGCGGCCATAATCGGCGAGGAACACGGCGAGGATGCCGGTCAGGGTGAAGGATGCCGCGGCGAAGACGGCGCTGACGGGGATGACGATGATGGCGCCGAGGGCGCCGAGGAAGGCTTTGATGGGAAGAGCGTTGGTTTTCATAGTAATTGGATGGGTTACCAAGAGAACACGGCCCCTCCCGCAAAGTTACGGAAAAAATCGGGGATGCCCCCATTCCATGTTTCCCGACGCTCTGCCGGCCACTGATCAAGGAGCCCCTATTACTCTGCGTGCCGAGATGCCGTGCGCCCCGCCGGGGAGGGGCGCACCGCCTCTGCGCGGCCTCGGCCTCCACTGGTTCGATCGAACCAAAGCGGCCCCCGGACTCCCTTGGCATGCGCGTGCGTGCAACCAATCCAAGCGGACATCCAAAATGAGCTCTGCGGCGCCTATATTGCTACTTGTTTCTGGCCAGCTTGTTATACAGGTCGCGTTCTTTTGGCATGGGACATGCCCTTTCTTTGGAGCTACCCCTGCCTAAAGACCCTTACGCTCCCCCCCTCAATCGCCTTGAGGATCCAACCAGGACGCAAGATCCGCTTCCTTAGATCATGAAAACAATTGCCGGTTTCCCCCGCTGGTCGCCCGCCATGCCCCTAAAGTTCCCGCACCCCGGCACGCGCAAATTCAAGCCAAACGCCGGGCGTGCCGCCGGCCCCAGATTCATCGTCACCGCCCTAGCCAGGCTCGCAGCCTCGCTGCTCGGCGCCGGCTGCGCCTTCACGGCAGGGGCGCAATCGCTGATCACGACAGTCACCACCGGACCGGTCCCAATCGCCGCGGTCATCAACACGGTGACCAACAAGATCTATGTCTCCAGCTTCGCCGCCAACGGCCAGGTGACGGTGATCGACGGCGCCACCAATGCCACCACGGCCATATCCGTCGGGTCCTACCCGTATGGGATCGATGTGAACATGGTGACCAACAAGGTCTACGTTGCCTGCAGCGCGAGCAACTCGGTGACGGTCATCGACGGGGCCACCCAAGTCACCGCGACGATTCCGGTTGGCATCAATCCCACGGCTTTGGCTGTCGATCCGATCTCCAATAAAATCTACGTCGTTAACAACAACCTGGACGGCCCCATTTCGGTGATCGACGGCGCCACCAACACCGTCTCGGGCAGCCTCTATCCGGGATTCAAGCCCACCCAGGTGGCCGTCGACCCAGGGACCAACGACATCTTCGCCATCGCCTATTCCAACGGCAAATTCACCGTGGGCAGCCCGACGGTCTACCTGATGGATGTTAAGACAGGAAACATCCTCGAGGCCGAGATCGGGAAGAATCCCCAAGCGCTTGCCGTCAACCCTGTTTCCAACCAGCTGTACGTCGCCACCAACACAACCGGCGACATTGTTTCCATTGACGCGGTGCTCAAGAGCGAGGGCGGAGATCAATCACTCGATGTCGGCGGAGTCACCGTCGCCGTGAACACGGTCACCAACAAGGCCTATTTCTCCGGATCAGGCGCGATCTACGTGGCCGATGGGAACTCCCTCACGACATCGACCGTGCCGTTGGCGTCTGGCGGCCAGATCGGCGGAATCGCCGTCGATCCCGTCACAAACGTGGTCTACGCAGCCCTCGTCACCAAACCGGGAATCTTGGAGGTGATAGACGGCGTCACCCTCCAAGCCACCGCCTTTGCCGTGGGATCCGAACCTTCCACCGTCGCCGTGAATCCGGTCACCCACAAGGTGTACGTGCTCAACAACGACGCCGCGGGAACCGTCTCAATCATCGCAGGCATTTCTCCTGTCGAGGCTCCCGCCATAACCGCCGCGCCGCAGTCTCAGACGGTAAGCGCCGGGTCGACGGCCGTCTTCCAGGTCGTGGCTACGGGCAGGCCGAGCCCCGCCTTCCAGTGGTCGCAGAACGGCGTGCCCCTCTCGGACGGCGGCGGGGTATCGGGCTCCAGGGACGCCATCCTCGTCCTTGGGGGCGCGAGCGCCGCGAGCGCCGGAAGCTACAGCTGCACCGTGACGAACGCCTCGGGCAACGCGACCAGCACCGGGGCCACCCTGAGTGTCGTCTCCGGTTCAGGCGCCGGCCGGCTTATCAACCTTTCGACCCGTGCCTACATCCTGGGCGCCGGAGGCACCGCGGATACGGGCGTCCTGATCGCCGGGTTTGTGGTTCGTGGCGCAGGGTCAGAGCCCCTCATCGTAAGGGCCATTGGCCCGGACCTCGCTGCATTCGGCGTGCTCGGGTTCGTCGAGACGCCGACCCTATCGCTCTACGACTCGGCGAACCCGGCCAACCTCATCACAACGGACACGGCGTGGCAGAGCCCCCCTTCGACCCCGACCAAGGGGCCCTGGCTTGGAGTCGTTTCGCCGGCCGACGCAGCCGCGACCGACTTTGCCCAGGTGGGAGCATTCGCGTTGCCGACGGGATCGAGCGACAGCGCAGTGAAGGTGTCGCTGCCCCCGGGGGCCTACACCACGCAGGTTTCCGCGGTGGGCCATGGCACGGGCGAGGTGCTGGCGGAGATCTACGACGATAGCGCCGGCAGCGGCGGATCCCAGTTGGTCAATATCTCGTCCCGCGCGTATGTCGGGTCCGGCAATCCGATGATCGCCGGCTTCGTCATATCGGGGACGAACTCCGAGACGGTCCTGATTCGTGCTTCGGGGCCCGCCCTCGTCCCGCTCGGCGTTTCCGGCGTCGCTCCCTTTCCGCAGCTGCAGCTCTTCGACGGCAACGGCAACCTGCTCGCCACAAACAACGGATGGGCAGGCGATCCGGAGATCGCCGCCGTCGCCTCAGGCGTCGGCGCCTTCGCCTGGACAGATCCCAAGAGCACGGATAGCGCCTTCCTTGTCACCCTCCCCCCGGGGGCCTACACCGCCCAGGTCAATGCAATCGGCGCAAGCGGGATAACCCTGGTGGAGGTCTACGCAGTGCCCTGACTTGGGGCACCCGAATGCGCAGGGGGCCCAGCCCGATCGGGGATGGGCCGAAAAGCGCCCTGCTATGCCTCGCCGCCGCCCGCAACCGGCTTGAACGCCGAGCGGAAGATGGCCTTCGTGTAGTCGCGGTTCATCCGCGCGATGAAGTCGTGCGAGATCAGCTTCGGGCACGCGGCGCTGCACTCGTACTGGTTGGTGCAGCTGCCAAACCCGAGGTCGTCCATCGTGCGCACCATCGCGAGCACACGGCGGTCGCGCTCGGGCTGCCCCTGGGGCAGGAGCCCCAGGTGAGAGACCTTGGCCGCCACAAAGAGCATCGCGCTCGAATTCTTGCACGCCGCGACGCACGCACCGCAGCCGATGCACTGGGCCGCGTCCATCGCCAGGTCGGCGACGTCCTTCGGGATGGGCACGGAATTCGCCTCGGGCGCCGAACCCGTGCGCACGGAGATGAAGCCTCCCGCCTGCTGGATCTTGTCGAAGGCCGAGCGGTCCGTCATCAGGTCCTTGAAGACGGGGAAGGGCCGCGCCCGGAAGGGCTCGACCACGATCAGGTCGCCTTCCTTGTAGCTACGCATGTACGTCTGGCACGACGCCACGCCGTGGTGCGGGCCGTGGGGCTTGCCGTCGATCACGAGCGAGCAGGTGCCGCAGATTCCCTCGCGGCAGTCGTGCGCGAACGCAACGGGCTCCACGCCCTTCGCGGTCAGATCGTCGTTCAAGACGTCGAGCATCTCGAGAAACGACATGTCCGGGTTGATGCCGGTTACAGGGTAGTCCGCGAAGGCTCCCGGCTGGCCTGGGCCCGGCTGGCGCCATACGCGGACGGTAACGCTGAAGGTCTTCGTGCTCATCACTTGTAATTGCGAACGCTCATCTTGACCGTCTCGTAGTTGAGGGCTTCGGTGTTGCGTATCGGCACCTTGCCGTCGCCGGCGAACTCCCAGGCCGCCACGTGGCCGAAATTCACGTCGTCGCGCTTGCATTCGCCGTCGGGGTACTGGTGCTCCTCGCGGAAGTGCCCGCCGCAGCTCTCCTCGCGGGCCAGCGCGTCGCGGCACATGAGCTCACCTAGCTCCAGGAAGTCCGCCACCCGGCCTGCCCTCTCCAGGGACTGGTTGACCGTGTCGCCCGAGCCCGGGACGTTCACGTTCTCCCAGAACTCCGCGCGCAGGGCGGGGATCTCCTTGAGCGCCTGCTCCAGGCCCGCCTTGTTGCGGGCCATGCCGCAGTATTGCCACATGATGCTGCCGAGCCTCTTGTGGAAATGGCTCACGGGCTCCTTGCCCTTCACCGTCAGAAGCTTGCTCGTGAACCACGCCACGCCCTCCTCGGCCGCCTTGAAGTCGGCCCCGTCGGTGCTGGGCCTTGAACCCGGCTTCTGCGAGGCGAGGTAGTCCCCCACCGTGTAGGGTATCACGAAGTAGCCGTCGGCCAGGCCCTGCATGAGCGCGGAGGCTCCCAGGCGGTTGGCGCCATGGTCCGAGAAGTTCGCCTCCCCGAGGACAAAGAGGCCCGGCAGGTTCGACATGAGGTTATAGTCCACCCAGAGCCCGCCCATCGTGTAGTGGACGGCGGGGAAGATCCTCATCGGCACCTTGTAGGCGTTCTCGTCGGTGATCTCCTTGTAGATGTCGAAGAGGTTTCCGTAGCGCTCGCGAACCCCGGCCTCGCCCAGGCGCCCGATGGACTCGGCAAAGTCGAGGTAGACACCCAGCCCGCTCAGACCCACGCCGCGGCCCTCGTCACAGACGCGCTTCGCCGCACGCGACGCGACGTCGCGGGGGCAGAGGTTTCCGAAGCTCGGGTAAATTCGCTCGAGGTAGTAGTCGCGGTCGGCCTCGGCTATGGACCCCGGCGGCTTCAGCCGGTCCTCCTTCTTCTTCGGCACCCAGATCCTGCCGTCGTTGCGCAGGGACTCCGACATGAGGGTGAGCTTTGACTGGTAGTCGCCGGTCACCGGGATGCACGTCGGGTGGATCTGCGTGAAGCAGGGGTTCGCGAAGCAGGCGCCCCGCTTGTAGGCCCGCCAGATCGCGGTCGCGTTGGAGCCCCGGGCATAGGTGGAGAGGTTGAATACGTTGCCGTAGCCACCCGTGGCCAGGATGACCGCGTCGGCCGCGTGCCGCGAGATGCCACCCGTCACCAGGTCCCTCACGATGATACCCTTCGCATGGCCGTCCACGACCACCAGGTCGAGCATCTCGGACTGCGTGTGAAGCTTGATCCCGCCCGATGCCACGCCCTTGGAGAGGGCAGCGTAGGCCCCGAGGAGAAGCTGCTGGCCGGTCTGGCCGCGCGCGTAGAACGTGCGCGAGACCTGCGCCCCGCCAAAGGAGCGGTTGTCGAGGAGGCCGCCGTACTCGCGCGCGAAGGGAACGCCCTGCGCCACGCACTGGTCGATGATGTCGACACTGACCTCGGCCAGCCGGTGCACGTTGGCCTCGCGCGAGCGGTAGTCGCCGCCCTTGATCGTGTCGTAGAAGAGCCGGTGGACGCTGTCGCCGTCGTTCTGGTAGTTCTTGGCCGCGTTGATGCCGCCCTGGGCGGCGATCGAGTGGGCCCGCCGCGGGCTGTCGTGGAAGACGAAGCAGCTCACCTTGTACCCCATCTCGGCGAGCGAGGCCGCCGCCGATGCGCCGGCAAGCCCGGCCCCGACGACGATGACCTCGTACTTGCGCTTGTTCGCCGGGTTTACGAGGCGGATGTCCGCCTTGTGGCGGCGCCATTTGCCGGAGAGCTCCCCCGCGGGAATCTTGGAATCTAGTTTTGCCATGACGTGCCGGTTCTATCGGAGCATGCCGAGGAGGACGCTCCCCGGAATCGCAAGGTTGCCTAGGAAATATGCCGCGCAGAGCAGCGTGACGACCGCCTTCAGGGCCGCGTCCCACTTGTGGCTCTTCCAGCCGAAGGTCTGGAAGAGGCTCTCGGCGCCGTGGAGCAGGTGCAGCGAAAGGAGTCCGACCGCCACCATGTAAAACAGGGCCACGATCGGGTTGGCGAACCCGCGTATCACCATGGAGCGGCAATCAAGCACCTCGGTGCCCGCGGTGACGACCGTCACGCCGAGGATGTGGTAGTCCCCCTTCATCACGTAATGGGGGAGGTTGCCCTTGAAGGTCGAGGGCTGGGCCACACCGACGGTGAAGTGGGCGAGATGGAAGAGGATGAACGCCAGGACCACGTAGCCGGTTCCGCGCATATAGCGGGAGGCGAACGTCGCGCTGATCCAGCGCTTCACTTGGTAGGGTTCGCTGCCCCGGGCCTTCATGCTCTCCAGGGAGAGCACCGTCGCCGACCAGACGTGGAGCCCCACGCAGGAGAGCAGGAAAAGCCGGACCAGCCAAAGGACGGGCCCCAGGGACTGTAGGAAATGCGCATAGCCGTTGATCCTGTCGGGGGCCTCGAAGACCTGGAGGTTGCCGACCAGGTGCCCGGCCACGAAGCCGATCAGGACCACGCCGGTTACGGCCATGATCAGTTTCCTGCCTATGGTGCTGCGGAAGAGGTGTCGGGCTAGGTCCATAGTGCGAAATCGCGGGCTTCAGTCCACAGGGTCTTACGCCGCGAGTAAAGATCGACCGTCAGAGCAATAGCTATAACACAAGCCACCCTAATTTTTCCCATAAGTTACGGGGCCTTGGCGAGCGGCTTTAGGAGCGCGAACTTGCCGCTTGCCGCTGGAGCAATCGATTTGCGGCGGAACGCATTGACCCGCACGCCGGCGCCCAGGAGCTTGGCTATGCCAGCCTCAACCGCCCCATGGTCGGCCGTCTTGTCCGCAACGTAGAGGAAATCCCACCTGTTGTCGCCCGTCTGGCTGAGCGAGTAGTGCCAGCAGGCGAAGCCCTCGGGAAGGGCGTTGTCGACGTCGGATGCCGACACGAGCGAACTGTCCGGCCGGAAGTGGAGGTCGCGCTCGCGCCCCAGGATCCTGAAGCCGCCTGGCAGCGCCATGACGATGTCGCCCGTATGGTAGCGCAGGAGCGGCATGGCCTCCCTGCCGCGAGTCGTGACATGGATCTGGTGGACGCCCGGGACATCCGCGTGCCACGGCACGAGCTCAATAAACGCATTGTCGTCAATGACCCTGGAGTTGTCCTTGAACGCCTCGCCGACGAAAAGGTAGCCTGCCTCCGTCGAGCCGTAGAGGTCGACCTGCGGGGCCGGGAACACCTCCGCAATGCGGCGCCCGTGCTGCGCGCTGGCCTTCCCGTAGGTGAGGATCACCGCCCTGACGGTCGGCACCGTGACCCTGCGCCGCGCCACGGCACGCGCCAGGAGGGAGAGGTAAACCGGTTCGCCCTCGAGGATCTCGGGCTGCGTCGCCTGGAGCTCCACGACAATCCTGTCCCATTCTGCCTCCGAGAAGGCGAACGGGTCGCTTGAGAGGTTAAGGTAGACGGTTCCGTCAAAGTAGCGGTGGGGAAAGGGGTGGTCCTCATATGGGCAAAGGTTGCTCGAGCACCCGACCGGGGCCAGGACGCACTTGCGGTGGGGCCTGTCCGCGAACCCGAGCAGGATCGGCGAGGCGCGGTAGGCCCGGAGCGTCTGGGCGGCCCACCACCCGTCCTCCATGATGACCGTCATCGGAGTCGAGGTCGTCCCCGAGGTGTTCTCGTACTCGAAGCTGCGGTCGGCGAGCCCCCGCTCAATCACCGAGTAGTCCTGGAAGAAGGACTGGTGGCCCGACTCGACGATCTCGCGCTTCGAAAGCGCGGGAATCTCACGGTAGCAGGACCAGCGCAGCGGCTGCTCGTGGAGCGGGAATCGGCGGCCGTAGATGGGGCTGCGCGAGTAGATCCTGCGGATCTCCCTCTCGAGGGACTCGGGCAGCGCCCCCGCCGCGCCCGGCGCACCGAGCACGTCGGGGCTGTTGGCAAATTGCGGGGCGGTCATGGCGTCGGGTATCTTGGCCTCCGGTGTCAGGGAAGGAGGTGACGCCTAGCTAATCCCAGCCGTGTTTTAAGTCAAACGCCCCAGGTTCCCTCAAAGAGCATGAGGGCCGCCACCGAGAGGCTGTGGGTGATCCTGCCTGACCGGGCCCAGGAGAGGACCTCGGCCACGGGGGCCGTCGACACCTGGATCTCCTCGTCGGCGTCCCAGTGGATCGGGCCCGTGGGCACCGCGCCGTCAACCAGCACGAAGTGGCACTTGTTGTCCTGGATCGCCGGGTTGGCATGCACGCTCCCCAACAGGCTCACCTTGCCCCCGCCATAGCCCGTCTCCTCCATCAATTCGCGGACGCCCGCTGCAACCGGGTCCTCGTCTTTCTCGATCACCCCGCCGGGAATTTCGAGCGAGAGTTCGTTCGATCCGAAGCGGAACTGCCTGACCAGGACCAGCCTGTCGTCGGGAGTCCGGGCGACCACGTTCACCCAATCAGGTGCGTGCGCCACGATAAACTCGCGTTCCGTACCCCTCTTGGGATGACGGAACAGGACGCTCTTCAGGTCAAAAACACGCGTCGAGACGAGCACCCGCTCTGCCTCGCGCACCCACCGGGAAGGCTCCCCGATGATCACTTCTTCTCGGGCAGCTTGATCTTCTCGCCGACCTTCAGGTGGGTCCAGCTGACGCCGGGGTTGACCGACGTGAGGTCAGCCAGGCTGCAGCCGTTGGCACGGGCGATCTTCGCGCCGGTGTCGCCACCCTTGACAATGTATTCGCCGGGGCCTGCGACGGCGGCCTCTCCCTTGGGCCCCTTGGCCGCCTTGGCGACGTGGGCCTCCTCGATGTGCTTGAGCTTCTCGTCGAGCGTCGCCAACTCGGTTCCGAGCTGGTTCACCGCGGCCTGAGTCGAATTCTGGAGGGTGGTGATGTCCCGGGCCGCCTTGTCGCTGGCCGCCGAAGCGGACGCAACCTGGGAGGCGATGTCGTCGATTTTCGCGACTTTATCAGCCTGCGCGGCTAGGGTGCGGTTCACCTTCGAGAGGCTGATTGCCGCGTAGCCGCCGATGATGAGCGCAACGGCACCAATGATGACGCCGCCCATTGGGAGCAGGCTGTTGTTTTCGCGAGAAATGGTATCCATGGATAGTAAGTTAAGGGGATTTAGGAGAGACGGAATTACCCGGGTAAGCAAGCAGATTGCGCACCAGGGGACATCGCGTCTTGACACTCCCCGCAAAGGGGCGTGCGGTGACCCTTCGTCTCGGGGTGTAGCTTAGCCTGGTAGAGCGCCTGGTTTGGGACCAGGAGGTCGCAGGTTCGAATCCTGTCGCCCCGACCATTTTAGAAAGGGGCGCCGCTATGCCGCCCCCATGCAGGATCCCTGCATTCGCCACCTATTGGCGCCGTCCCGGCAGGCCCCTACGAAGAGTGGCCCGACCGCGCGCTCCATCGTACCCCCCCCAGGCCCCCGGGCCCATCCCGTTAGACGGGACAACACCCCGCATTAGTCCGGACACTTCCTTTGCGGGGAGCACCCCGCCCCACCCTGTGCCGGCGAATGCGCCCCAAGGGAGTCCATGCTTGACCCTCCGTGGGGCGTGGGGCGTGCTCTTTGACCAGAGTGCCCAGCGCCCCAGAAAACGCCGCCCTTCCACCCGAGGCACCCCGGTCGTCCGTGTTCATAAGCTACGCCTCGGAGAACCGCGAGGCAGCGCGCTTGTTGCGCGACGCACTGGCGGCGTCCGGGCTCGATGTCTGGTATGACGAGAACGAGCTCCTCGGCGGCGACGCCTGGGACCAGAAAATCCGACGCCAGATCCGCGAATGCACCTATTTCATGCCGGTCATCTCGGCTCAGACGGAATCCCGGCGGGAGGGTTATTTTCGGCGCGAGTGGCGCCTGGCCGTGGACCGCAGCCACGACATGGCCGACGATGCCATGTTCCTGATCCCGGTCGTCATCGATGCGACGTCCGAGGCCGGTGCCCGCGTTCCCGAGAAGTTCGCGACGGTGCAATGGCTCCGGTGCCCCGGCGGGACCCGGACGCCCGCGCTGGCGGCGCTCGCCCTGCGTCTCACCTCGGGCGTCAGCTCGGCCCTTCCGGCGGCCGCCCCTCCCTCAATCGCACAGGCCCGCAGGTCGCCTGTGCCCCCGGCCGATCCTCCTCCCAGGCACCCCGGGCCCCCGCCGATGCCCCCCTTCCCGCAGCGCTCCCGCGAGCGGCACGACGGGTTAAGATACGTGGCAGAGGTCGCGTGGTGGCTCCTCTCGACGGCATGGATTGTCTTCATTCGGATGCCGAAGTGGGTCCGCGTGCTGGTCACCCTCTGGCTCCTTTTCGGGGTCCTCTTCAAGTCGTGCAGCAGCGACTCCGACTCGCCGGGCCGGGCCTCCAGGCCCTCGGCCCTTAAGGCCTCCGGCAAAGCCGAGGCCGACAAGGCCGCCGAGGACGAGTCGCTCAAGGCCGCTGCAAGCAAGCTGGAAAAACTCGCCGCTGACCCTTCCTCCGGAAACCTGAAGTCGGGGTTTGCGAAGGCAGGCGCCGAGATCGCACGCGCGGTCTCGGAGGAGGTCGATGGCGACGCGGCCTGGAGCGGCCAATTGGAGCTGGTCCCCTTCGAGGCCGAGCCGTCCGACCCCGCCTCAAGGAAGCTCGTCGACGAGGTCTTCAGCCGCGTCTTCAGCCGGCTCTCGCAGGCGCACCCGGCGCAGGTGAAGGTCCAGGCCGCGGGGCCAGCCGGGACGGATGGCGCCTTACTGGCCGCGGCCGCTGCCAAGGCAGGGGACACCTTCCTCGTCCTTGGCCGCGGCACGGGCACCGAGATCGAGGTGCGCCTCATAAAGGCCCAGGGCGGGCAGGTGCTTTGGACGGGGCACTACCCCACGGGAGCGGCACCCGACCTCGCCGAGCAAGTCTACCAGGGCCTTGCGGCCGCCTTGGGCGGCAAGCCGGCCTCGCCCTAGGGGCGTTCACGACGCCCGGGCCGCCCCATAAAAAAAGGGGGGCTCACCCCCTCGCACTTTTCTTGCGTATGCCGGCAAAGGCACCCTTCATAGCCGCTCACTCTCTCTAACCCGAGTACCCACAAATCCTCCACAACCTCACCTCCAGCGTATCATGATCGATTTCAGCAAAAAGATACTTTTCGTCGGCTACGGCGCAGTCGCCGAATGCACCCTCCCCATCCTCTTTAAGCACATCAAGGTGGCGCCGAAGAACGTCACCGTGATCGATTTCGAGAGCAAGGAGGAGAAACTGCGGCAGTGGACGTCCAAGGGCGTGCGCTACATCCGCGACAAGGTGACGGAGGAGAACATGCACACGCTCCTCGCCAAGCACCTCTCCGCCGGCGACGTCCTGATCGACCTGGCCTGGAACATCGACGCCTGCGAGATCCTCCAATGGTGCCATGACAACGGGGTCCTCTACGTCAACACCTCCGTGGAGGTCTGGGACCCGTACGCCGGCGGCAAGAAGCACCCGACCGAGCGCACCCTTTACTGGCGCCACATGAAGGTGCGCAAAATGTACGGGAAGTGGAAGGAGAAGGGGGCGACGGCCGTCGTTGAGCACGGCGCGAACCCTGGGCTCATCTCCCACTTCACGAAGCAGGGCCTGCTCGACATCGCGGCGGCCTCGCTCGACGAGAAGAAGGTCAAGGGTCGCAAGGCCGAAGTTCTAAGGGGACTGGTCACCGCCCAGAAATTCAACCACCTCGCAAAGGAGCTCGGCGTGAAGGTGATCCACTGCAGCGAACGCGACACGCAGATCACGGACGTTCCGAAGCAGATCGATGAATTCGTAAACACCTGGAGCATCGAGGGATTCCGCGAGGAGGGCACGACCACCTCCGAGCTCGGCTGGGGCACCCACGAGAAGACCCTTCCCGCGTATGGCTACCAGCACAAGGACGGGCCAAAGAACCAGATCTGCATCGCGCGCATGGGAATGAACACCTGGGTGCGTTCCTGGGTCCCAAACTACACGATCCAGGGCATGGTGGTCCGCCACGGCGAGGCCTTCACAATCTCAGACAAACTGACGGTCTGGGAGGGAAAGAAGGCCGTCTACCGGCCCACGGTTCACTACGCCTACTGCCCGTGCGACGAGGCCATCGTCTCCCTGAACGAGCTGCGCGGCTACAATTACGCGCTGCAGCCGAAGCTGCGGATCATGAACGACGAGATCACCAAGGGTGCCGACATCCTCGGGGCGCTCATCATGGGCCACTCCTACAACTCCTGGTGGGTCGGCTCCGACCTGAGCATCGAGGAGTCGCGCCGCCTTGTCCCGCACCAGAACGCGACGACCATGCAGGTGGCGATCTCCGTCGTGGCCGCCACGATGTGGATGATCGAGAACCCTGCCGAGGGCATCAAGGTCCCCGACGAGCTGCCGCACGAATACGTCCTGGGCGTATCCAAGCCCTACCTGGGCAAGTTCATCTCGACCCGGTCCGACTGGACCCCGCTGCGCGACTACAAAAATGCATTCAGCGGCTTCAACAAGCCCGACTTCGATGTTAAAGATCCGTGGCAGTTCAAGAACTTCCTCGTCAAGGACGGCGATTGAGCGTGGGCTAGAGCTGCCTTGAGAAAGGTGCCAGGACGCATTAGGCTGCCTGGCACCCTTTTTTTGACCCCAGAAGACCGACACAGGACACCCACAGAAACAGACACGAACCCATGATCACTAAGGCGCAGCTCCAGAAACTCGGCCGCGAGCACGGAACTCCCCTGTTCGTCGTTGACCACGAGGCCCTCCGCGGGAACTACCGGGAATTCAAGAGGTACCTGCCGCGTGTCCAGGCCTACTTCGCGGTCAAGGCGAACCCTCTCCCCGAGATCGTGCGCACCTTCTACAGGGAAGGGGCGAGCTTCGACGTGGCGTCGATGCCCGAGTTCAAGATCGTCTACGCCAACATCAAGTCGATGCCGTCGAAGAAGCGCCAGGACTGGATCTGGGAGAACATCATCTACGCGAACCCCAACAAGCCCGTCGAGACGCTCGAGGAGTTGAACCAGTACAAGCCCCTGGTGACCTTCGACAACGCCGAGGAGCTCTACAAGATCAAGGAGCATGCCCCGCAGGCGGGCGTCGCGCTGCGTATCAAGGTTGCAAATACAGGAGCCATGGTGGAGCTCTCCTCAAAGTTCGGGGCCGCCCCGGGAGAGGCCGTGGACCTGATCCTCTTGGCCGAGAAGCTGGGGCTCACCTGCGAGGGGCTGAGCTTCCACGTCGGCAGCCAGACGACCAACTTCGAGAACTACGTCCAGGCGCTCGCGCTCTGCTCGGGCATCTACAACGAGGCCCGCGAGCGCGGCTACACGAAGATGAACCTGATCGACATCGGCGGCGGCTTCCCCGCCCGCTATGACGAGACGGTCAAGCCCTTCCGCGAGCTGGCCGCCGTCATCAACAACGAGCTTGAGCGGCTCTTCCCGAAGAATATCCAGATCCTCGCCGAGCCCGGGCGCTTCCTGGTGGCCAACGCCGCCTACACGGTCTCCAAGGTGATCGGCAAGGCGGTCCGCGAGGGCAAGCCAAGCTACTACATCAACGACGGCGTGTACCATTCGTACTCCGGCGTCATCTTTGACCACTGCAAGTACCCGGTGCGCGCCTTCAAGAAGGGCCCGACCAAGATCAGCGCCGTCTACGGACCGACCTGCGACGCGCTCGACGTGGTCTCCATGGCCGAGAACCTCCCGGAGCTCGATAGGGACGACCTGGTCTACAGCGAGAACATCGGCGCCTACAGCCACGCGTCGTCGACCTACTTCAACGGGTTTCCCCCGGCGACGGTCGTGCACGTGAACATCAACCCGTGATGAACGCGGCGGCCCTGAAACCCCTGGCCGCCCTCGCCGTCCTTCTGGCGCTGTGCTCCGGGGCCGTGGCCCAGGACGGCCGCCGCACGCAGGAGATCGCCTTCCCCGAGCTGCCCGACCGGACCGTGGGCGACGCCGCCTTTGAGCTGGCCGCAAAAGCGTCCTCGGGCCTGCCCGTCTCGTTTGTAATCGTGGAGGGGTCGGCCGTCCTCGACGGCAAGAAGCTCAAGCTCGTCGACGTCCCGGGCCTTGTCTTGGTGCGCGCGACCCAGGCCGGCAACGCCGTGTTCCAGCCGGCGAAGCCCGTGTCGCGTGGCTTCAGCGTGAACCCGAAGCCCTCCCCTCCCTCCTTCGTGACCCAGCCCCAGTCCGCCCAGGTGGAGGTGGGGTCGATTGTCGCGCTTTCGGCCGGCGCATCGGGCGTTCCCCTTCCCTCCCTTCAGTGGCGCAAGGACGGGACGCCCTTGGCGGGCGCCACGGACCGGACTTTCACGATCCCCTCGGCGGCCATGACGGATACCGGCAGCTATGATGTGGTGGCGTCCAACCCCTCGGGCGCCCTGGCGAGCTCCCGGGTCAACCTCTCCGTGGTCAAGAGGCACCAGTTCATCACCTTCCAGGGGCCAACGAGCGTGGTCGCAGGCCAGTCCGTCTCCATCAACGCCATCGCCTCGTCGGGGCTGCCCGTGCGCCTCGATGTGATATCGGGGATGGCCGTGCTGAGGGGTACAACCCTGGTGGCCGGGGCCGGAACCGTGGTCGTCCAGGCAAACCAGCCGGGCGACGCTAACACCGAGGCGGCCCAGCCGGTCAGCCAGACCTTCACGGTCAGCGCCGACCCGTCGGGCCTGCGCCTCCAGTAAATCAGGGCTTCGCGGGAACCGCGACCGCCCCGGGGACGCCAACCAACTCGTTCACCGAACTGCGAAGCGCGAAGGCGCGCTCGGCAAAGGGGCTCGTGGCGTCGATCTGCATGACCTGCTCCGCGAACTTCTGCACGTCAGCATTGCGTCCGGCGGCGGCGGCAACACTGGCCAGATGGTAGCCGGCCTCGCACCGGATCTGCTTCAGGAGGGTCGTGTCATTGAGCAACTGGCGGAGACTGGCCTCGGCCTCAGAGCTTCTCCCGGAAAGGACAAGGGACATGGCAAGGCCCAGTTTGGCGCGCTGCTGCACGGGGCCCGGGGGAAGATCCGCAGCCGCAGCCGTGTAGACCGAAACGGCGTCCCCGAACTTCCCCGTGGCATAGGCGTTGTCGGCGACCACGACCTCGGCCGCGCCGGCCAGCGGGTGCCCAGGGTGGTTGGAGGCGAAGGAGCGGAACGAGTCCATCGTCACACACTGGGCGTACTCCGCCTGTATCCCAACTTCTTTCTGCGCATTGAGATAGTCCCATCCACCCTTGGCAAGGATGCCGAGCGCAACCACGCCGCAGGTGATGTAGATGAAGCTGCCGTAGCGCTCCCAGGCCTGCCTGAGCGTCTCCTCGTGGTTAGGCGCGGAGGGGGCTGGCTTTGTGTCTGTGGGCGTGGCGGGCGTCGTCATTGGCAATGGGTTTTTCCTGTGGGAAGGGACAACACAAACAAAACGCCGCGCCCCTGTAAACCCTGGAAACGCCCCTTTAGACGGGGGCTACGTTCCCCTTGTACTTCTGGATCGGGCGCACGCCAACGGGCTTCGTCTTGAGCGCGCGTATGCCCTCCACGGCCGCGCGGGCGGCCATGATCGTGGTCATGATGCACACACTGTGGGCGTACACGGCGGCGCGGATCGCGTTCTCGTCCCGCCTCGGGATCAGGCCCCCGGGGGTGTTGATCACCAGCTGGATCTGCCCGTTCTTGATCATGTCGACGGCCGTCGGGCGGCCCTCGCTGATCTTCGCGATGCGCTTCACGGCAACCCCGCTCTCGGCGAGGGCCTTGGCCGTGCCGCTGGTCGAGTAGATCGTGAACCCCATGGACTCAAGGGCCAGCGCCAGGACCACGGCGTCGATCTTGTCGGCGTCCTTAACACTCAGGAAGACGTTGCCCTCGGTGGGCAGGCCAGGCTTGGCCGCGGCTTGGGCCTTGGCAAAGGCGATGCCCAGGTCGTCATCGAGGCCCATCACCTCCCCGGTCGAGCGCATCTCGGGCCCAAGCGCAATCGTGGCCCCGGGGAAACGCACGAACGGAAAAACGGCCTCCTTGACACACCAGTGAAGCGGCGCGACCTCCACCGTGAACCCGAGCTCGGAAAGCTTCATGCCGGTCATGACCTTGGCGGCAATCTTGGCGATCGGCACCCCTATCGCCTTCGCCACGAATGGCACGGTGCGCGACGCCCTGGGGTTCACCTCTAGCACGTAAAGCTGGCCGTCCTTGATCGCGAACTGGATGTTCATCAGTCCAATAACCTTGAGCTCCCGGGCGAGCGCATGGGTGGCCGTGCGCACCCTCGCAAGGATGTCCTTCGAAAGCGTGTGGGGCGGCATGACCATGGCTGCGTCGCCCGAGTGCACCCCGGCAAACTCGATGTGCTCAAGCATCCCCCCAATGACGCTCGACTCGCCGTCGGAAAGGCAGTCGACGTCGAGCTCGATGGCATCCTCCAGAAACTTGTCGATCAGGACCGGCTTGCCCGGCATCACGTCGAAGACCTGCCTGACGACCGTCCGAAGGTCCTCGGAGCTGTAGACGATGAACATGCCGCGCCCCCCGAGGACGAAGGACGGCCGCAATAGGACCGGGTACCCCACCTCGAGCGCAAAGGCCTCGGCCTCGCCCTCGCTGAGCGCGGTCCGGTTCGCGGGCTGGAGAAGTCCCAGCTTGTTGAGCACAGCGGCAAAGAGCTTCCGATCCTCGGCGACCTCGATCGACTCCGGGGACGTCCCGATGATGTTCACCCCGTTTGCCTTCAGCGCGGTGGCCAGGTTGAGCGGGGTCTGGCCGCCAAACTGCACAATGGCGCCTTCACAGCCCTCCTGCTGGTAGACCTCAAGCACATCCTCGAGCGTCAGGGGCTCGAAATAGAGCCGGTCGCTCGTGTCATAGTCGGTCGACACCGTCTCAGGGTTCGAGTTGACCATGACCGTCTCGAAGCCGATCTCGCGAAGCGCGAAGCTCGCGTGCACGCAGCAGTAATCGAACTCGATGCCCTGCCCTATCCTGTTCGGCCCACCGCCGAGGATCATGATCTTGCGCTTCTTGGAGGGGATCACCTCGTTCTCCTCGCCGTAGCTCGAATAGTAGTAGGGCGTGAACGCCTCGAACTCGGCCGCACAGGTGTCCACCAGCCGGAATGTGGTCGTGATGCCGCGCCTCTTGCGGTCAGCCCGCACGCTGCCCAGGTCACTGCCGAGGAGGTGGGCGAGCTGCGCGTCCGAGAACCCGTACTGCTTGGCCCGCCGCATCAGGCCCGTGTCGAGGGCCGCCAGGGGCTGGCCCGAGAGGGCATCCTCCATCTCGTGGATCTCCCGCAGCTGATGCAGGAACCAGCGGTCTATCTTCGTCAGGTCGAAAATCTGGTCCACGGTGTAGCCCGCCTTGAACGCGTACCTTATGTAGAAGATCCGCTCCGCATTGGGCGTACCGAGCTTGGTCTTTATGGCTGCATCGGCGGGTTTCTCATCGCCACCGAGCTTGCCGCCGCCGCCGAAGCCCCTGGCCCCGATCTCAAGGGAGCGAAGCGCCTTCTGGAGCGACTCCTTGAAGGTGCGCCCGATCGCCATCGCCTCCCCGACCGACTTCATCGACGACGTGAGCGTCGGGTCCGCGTCGGGGAACTTCTCAAAGGTGAAACGAGGGATCTTTGTCACCACGTAGTCGATCGTCGGCTCAAAGCTGGCGGGCGTGAGGCGCGTGATGTCGTTCCTGAGCTCATCGAGCGAGTACCCCACGGCCAGCTTCGCGGCGATCTTCGCGATCGGGAAACCGGTCGCCTTCGAGGCGAGGGCCGAGCTGCGGGACACCCGCGGGTTCATCTCGATCACGATCATGCGGCCCGTGTCGGGACACACCGAGAACTGGATGTTCGACCCGCCGGTCTCGACGCCGATCTCCCTGATGACGGCGAAGGATGCGTCGCGCATCGCCTGGTACTCCTTGTCCGTGAGCGTCATCGCCGGGGCCACCGTGATGGAGTCGCCCGTGTGGACCCCCATCGGGTCAAAGTTCTCGATCGAGCAGATCACGACGCACTGGTCCTTGTGGTCGCGCATGACCTCCATCTCGAATTCCTTCCAGCCAAGGAGGCTCTCCTCAACGAGGACCTCATGGACGGGCGAGATATCGAGCCCGTTGGAGACGATCCGCTCGAACTCCTCGCGGTTGTAGGCGATGCCGCCGCCCTGCCCGCCGAGCGTGAAGCTCGGCCGGATGATCAGGGGGAAGGAGCCGATCTCGTCGGAGGCGGCGCGTGCCTCCTCCGAGGTCCTGACGGTGCGCGACTGCGCCACATCGAGGCCGATCTTGACCATCGCCTGCTTGAAGAGCTCGCGATCCTCGCCCTTGGAGATCGCCGCGGGCTTGGCCCCGATCATCTCGACCCCGTACCTTGCCAGGATCCCCTTCTGGTGGAGCTCCATCGAGAGGTTGAGGGCCGTCTGGCCCCCCAAGGTGGGCAGGAGCGCCGAGGGCCTCTCCGCCGCGATGACCTTCTCCAGAATGTCGACCGTCAGGGGCTCGATGTACGTGACGTCCGCGAATTCCGGGTCCGTCATGATCGTCGCCGGGTTCGAGTTGACGAGGATGACACGGAACCCCTCTTCCTTCAAGGCCTTGCACGCCTGGGTCCCGGAATAGTCAAACTCGCAGGCCTGGCCGATTACAATGGGGCCGGCGCCGATGATCAGGATGGACTCGAGGTCAGTGCGTTTGGGCATTTTCGGAGCGCGTGAATTCCTCCGACAGTTGCGGCCGCCCAAATCCGCCGCAAGGGAAATTGGGCCTTATCCGATCCTCGAAATGTCGATTCCGAGGACCTTGGCCGCGACGGCCTTGTCGTCCCGGCATGCGTGGAGGACCCGGTCGATGTACTGCTTCTCCTGGCCGGCGGTGAACTGGGCGAGGGTGGGCCAGTCGTTGAGCTGCCGGATCCGCAGGGGCAGCTGCTCCGAGGTGACCACGCGCGTCTCGGTCGTGCAGGCGACCTTCGACACCACCTGGTACATCTCGGTCAGGTTGGCCGGCCAGTCATAGGCAGTCAGGATCGCCATGGCATCGGCGGTGAACTCGATAAGATTGGGGTCCACCAATGGGTTGGACGCACGCGCCGTGAAGTGTCTGATCAAGAGCGGTATGTCCTCCTTGCGGTCCCGCAGGGCCGGCATTTGCAGGGGCAGCGAGGCGACCCGGTAGAACAGCTCGTCGTTGAACTTGCCCTCGTCGACCATCTTCTCGAGGTCGTCCGTCGTGGTGCACACGAGCCTAAAGGCGTGCGCCGTGTTGCGGAGCACGCTCACCAGTTCCGTCTGTATGGGCGGGGCCAGGCATTGCAGGTGCTCGAGAAAAAGGGTCCCGCCCTTGGCTTCGCGGGTCCAGGGGCCCCCCTCGCCGTTCTGGCCGAGGAGGCCGTCGCGAAAGCTCTTCTCGGAGCTGAGCGAGCAGTCGATCCTGACAAAGTTTTTCTGGTCGGCGCCCGTGGCGCTGTGGAGGATCTCCGCCACCGAGCTCTTGCCGGTGCCGTTCTCGCCGATCAGCAGGACCGGCGTCCGCACCACGGCCAGCTTCTTCACCTGCTGGATGAGCCTCTTGATCTGGGCACTGCCGCCGATAAGGCGCCCCTCGACGTCGTCCAGCTTTATCCCCGTGCCCGAGGAGGCCAGGTTGCGCTGGGCCTGTATCTCCCGAAATTCGACGCCGCGCCGCAGGGTCGCGATAAGCTCATCCACGCGGAAGGGCTTTTGGAGGTAGTCGAAGGCTCCAAACTTGAGGGCCTGCACCGCGCTCTCGGTGCTGGCATAGGCCGTCATGATGATGGTGACGTTGTTGGGGTCGTAGGCCTTCAGCTGCTTCAGGAGCGTGATCCCATCCATCGGCTTCATGTCGATGTCCGCCAGGACCATGTCGAATTTCTCGGCCTTGTAACGGACCAGGGCCTTTTCACCGTCCGTGGCAAAAGCCGTCGAGAAGCCGGTCGGTTGGATTACCGCGTCCAGCATTTCGTGGATCGATATCAGGTCGTCGACAATGAGGACGGATGGCATGACTAAATCGTAGGGGGTCAAGCCTCCCCGCTGCTCCCGGGCAAGTCAACAACGCCCGCTATCGGGCGCCCCGTTGGGGTTCTAGGGGAATCACCCCATTCCACCGGCGACGGCACCCAGCTGGAAGATTGGCAGGAACATCGCCATGACGATGCCACCGACGATGATGCCGAGGAAGACGATGAGCAGAGGCTCGATCAGGGAGGTGAGGGCGGCCACCGTGGCGTCGCACTCGACGTCATAGAAGTCCGCGATCTTGTTCATCATGCCGTCGACATTGCCCGTGGCTTCGCCGGCCTTCACCATGTGCTTCATCATCGGCGGGAAGAATTCGTTGGCCGCGAGGACCTCGGAGACCTGGCCGCCCTGGCTCACGTGCTTGGCGATCTCCTGGCAGGCCTCCTCGACCTGGACCTTGTTGCTGGCTGCCGCTGTGATCTCGAGCGTCCTCAGGATGGGCACACCCGAGCGGATCAGCGTGGCATAGGTGCGGCAAAAGCGTGAAAGGGCGATCTTGTGGATCAGGTTGCCGAAGATGGGCGCCTTGACCAGGGCCCGGTCCTTGATGGACCGGCCCTTGGGAGTGGCCACGAACTTGCCGAGCAGCCAGTAGGCGAGATAGGCCCCGATGCCGACAGCCCAGAACCAGTGCTTCATGAAATCGCTCAGGTCGATGAGCATCTGGGTCGGCACAGGCAGCTTGGCCCCGAAGTCCTTGAACATGGCCGCGAACACCGGGATCACGAAGATCAGGAGCACGTTCACGAGCACGACAGCCAGCGAGATGACGCCGATCGGATACGCCATGGCCGACTTGACCTTCTTGGTCAGCTTAACGGTGGCCTCAAAGTAGCCCGCGACCTTGCCCAGGATCTCGGCCAAGCCGCCGCTGGCCTCACCGGCCTCGACCATCGAGATGAAGAGCGTCGGGAAGGCCCTTGGGAATTTTCTAACCGAGGAGGAGAAGGAGTTGCCCTGGGAGATGTCCAGGCGCACGTCGCGGATGATGATCCTGAAGCGCGGGTCCTCGGTCTGGTCCTGGAGGGCCTCAAGGCACTGGACCAGGGGAAGGCCAGCAACGAGCAGGGATGCGAGCTGCTGGGTAAACATCGTGAGCTCGCCCAAGGGCAGCTTGTACTTCTTTGCGCTCTTCTCGAGCGACTTTTGCTTGGCGAGTGCCTGGGCCGCGCGGACGTCGGCGCCGGGCCCCTTCCTTGTCCCACCCTGGCTGGTGACGGTGCCGGGGCTTTGGGACGCGGGGGAGAAAATAGCCATGGCGCGGTTAAAACAGTGCGCAAGACGCGCCGCAACCCTTTTGCGCCGGGAACCGGGGTCAAAAAAAAGTAAGACCACCGGGGCGCAACAGCGCCACCCCACGTAGCCGCGATCCTGCGCGCCCCGGGTCCGCAATCGCTTGTCGCCGCGCCAGGCAAATGAGCCTTTCCCGGGACCGGGCCCGACCACTTCAACTTCGTTGCAACCCGATGTTCCCGCTTGGGGACCTGCGGGCCTCCAAAAAAAGGCACCCCGTCTCATTCGCGATAACGGCCATCGTGATGTTATTATCCATTAATGGTTTACGTGGTTTAACTTCAGGCGAGAGCCCCATGGTCTCAATAAAAAACCCCGCCGGCTTGATGCAATCTTAGCGGGAACCCGTCGATAGTTTACTACCTCCAAAGTCGCTGCGGTGCGATAATGAAGCCGTGAAACAGGAACATCCATCAGCGCTCGAGGGCGTGGCGTGTTGCGCCAACGTCGTCGATTTCCATCCAGCGGCCAATGCCGGGGGTGCGGGTGCGCTTCAGCCCGGCGAAATCCTCGACGAGCGGTTCCTGATCACGGAGGTGATTAGCCGGAGCGGCATGGCCATGATCTTCAGGGCCCAGGACCTTCACGACGGCAATGCCGACGTGGCCCTAAAGGTTCCGCACATGGAATATGAGAGCGACCCGGGCTTCTCTACGCGTTTCCAGCGCGAGGAGGAAATCGGGCTCCGACTCAACCACCCGTACGTGCTGAGGTTCATCCCTATCTCCACGCCCAAGAGCCGCCCGTACATCGTGACGGAGTACCTGCGCGGCTGCACCCTCGCCCATCTGCTTTCCGCCATGGCGCCGATTAGCGAGGCGGATGCCCTCAGGATAGGCGAACTCCTCTGCGAGGCCCTCGCCTACCTTCACAGCCAAGGCGTGGTTCACAGGGACCTGAAGCCCCACAACGTGATGGTGGGCTGCGACGGCACCATTCGCCTCCTGGATTTCGGTCTCGCCAGTTCGACCGACATGAGGCGCGTCACCTTTTGCGGGCTCACCCCGGCGATGGGAACCCCCGACTACATGGCGCCCGAGCAGGTGAAGGGAAAGCGAGGCGACGCCCGCACGGACATCTATAGCCTCGGGGCTATGCTCTACGAGATGCTGACGGGAAAGCCCCCATTTGAGGGCGACAGCCCGCTGGCCGTCATGAACGCGCGCGTGGTGGGCGATCCCGAGCCCCTACGGGCGTTGAATCCCAGCGTCTCGCGGCAAGCGGAGGAAATCGTCCATCATGCATTGGAGCGGGAGCCAAGGTCGCGGCATCCGAGCGCGAGGGCTCTGGGGGCTGAGCTGGGCCGCTCTTCCGAAGTGTCGGTCACGGGCCGCTGCGAAAGGCTCGACGAGGTCTCGACCACGAGGGTTTTGCTCCGCCGCTATTTTTGGCCAATCCTTGCTTTCACGGTCCCTGTCGCGGTGCCGGTCTCGGTTGCGCTTTGGCTGTTTCTCTTTAGCGGCGCCCATTGAACGGGCCCGTGCAGGGCGGGCACGAAACCGGCCCGAGCTGCACGGGAGCCGTCAGGAGCCCATTGTGGGCGAGGCGTTGTCGCGGCTTGCCCCGATCGAGAGGCTGTACCCGACGTTGCGCTCGGACTCGATCAGGTTCGATGCCCCGCAAGCCTCAAGTTTCCGGCGCAGCCTCGTGATATAGACCCGCAGTTCGTGGAGCTGGGCTAGTCCCTCGTTCCCCCAAATTTCCTGCAGGAGCTGGTGGCTCGTCACAAGAGCTCCCGGCTGGCTCGCGAGAATCCTCAGCACCGCCTCCTCCTTTGCGGTAAGTTCCAACTTGAAGCCATTGACAAATATCTCACGGGTCGACCGGTCCTGACCGGCAATACCGCGGATGAAAATGTTCACCCCGGCGGGTTTTCTCGCTCGCAGCTGGACGCGCACTCTCGCGGCCAGTTCCGCGCCGTTGAAGGGCTTGACCACATAATCGCAGGCCCCGGCGTCTAGCGCCCTGACCTTGCCTCCCACGGCCACGCTGGAAGAGAGGATCATCACCGGGGTCTGGCTGCACTCGCGAAGCGTCCTCAGCACCGAGAAACCCGCTCCGTCCGGCATCTCGAGCTCAAGCAGGATTAGCTCCGGCGAGGCCGACATCGCCTTCGAAAGCCCGTCCTCGGCCGTCTTCGCCGAGAAGACCCTGCAGTGATCCCCTTCCAGCAGGATGCCCAGGAGGCGGTGAATCGCCGGGTCGCTGTCGATTACCAATACTTTTGGATGGGGGTTTGAGGGGCTCATCCGGCTTCCGGGAATCATCCCGATCTGGGTGGCGATTTCATTTCTTTGGGGGGAATTGCGCGTCCATCGCGAGGTTCAGATTAAGGACGTTGACGCGCGCCTGGCCAAAGATTCCCCACTGTGGCGCTTCCACGTAGCTCTTGACCAGCTCCCTCACCTTTTCTTCCGCAACCCCCCGCGCCGCCGCGACCCTTCCAACCTGAAACCAGGCCCCCTCCGGGCTAATGTGGGGATCAAGGCCGCTTGCGGAGGTGAACACCAAATCCGCGGGAACAGGCGCGTCGGCCGCCAACTTATGCGCATCGCGAAGGGCCTTTAGGTTGTTGGCCACATTGGTCTGCAATGCTGCGCTGGTCGGACCCAGGTTGCTCGCACCCGACGGCACGGTGGCATAGGTTCCCGCCGAGGGGCGGGGCCAGAAATAGGTCGGGCCGGTGAACTGTTGCGCAAGCAACGCAGAGCCCACGAGTTTCCCATCGCGAAAGACGAGACTTCCGTTCGCCTGGTCCTTGAAGGCCGCCTGCGCGATGACGGTTACGAGCATCGGATAAGCGACGCCGGCTATTGCGGTCCAGACAAGGGTCTGCCTGATGGACTGGAGGATGAGTTTGAGCATGGTCGTGAAATTCCCGAAGGGGCGTTGTCTCGGCGTTACGGGGCGAGGTGGGTCGCCACGAGCGCCATGTCTATTGCCTTGATGAATACGAAGGGCAGAAGGATCCCTCCGATGCCATAGATCAGCATGTTGTTCCTCAGGATTATCTTCGCTCCGATCGGCCTGTATTTCACGCCGCGCAACGCGAGCGGGATGAGGGCGACGATGATCAGCGCGTTGAAGATGACGGCGCTCAGTATCGCGCTCTGGGGCGAGTGCAGGAACATGATGTTGAGCGACTGAAGCGGACCGTATCCACCCGGCTTGACCGCATAGAGGAGTCCGAACATCGCAGGAATGATCGCGAAATACTTCGAGACATCATTCGCTATCGAGAAGGTCGTGAGCGCGCCCCGTGTCATGAGCAGCTGTTTGCCGATCTCGACCACCTCGATGAGCTTGGTCGGATTTGAGTCCAAATCCACCATGTTGCCCGCCTCGCGCGCGGCCTGGGTTCCAGAATTCATAGCGACCCCAACGTCGGCCTGGGCTAGGGAGGGCGCGTCATTGGTGCCGTCGCCAATCATGGCAATCAGCTTGCCTCCCTCCTGCTCCTTGCGAATCCGTGCCAGCTTGTCCTCAGGCTTGGCCTGGGCGATGAAGTCGTCCACCCCGGCCTCGGCGGCAATCGCCGCGGCGGTGAGCGGGTTGTCGCCCGTGATCATGATCGTCCTAATGCCCATGGCCCGCAGCTGGCTGAACCGCTCCTTGATGCCGCCCTTCACGATGTCCTTGAGGAGGATCACCCCGAGGACGCGCGAATCCTCCGTGACAACGAGCGGGGTGCCCCCCGAGCGTGAAATCCTCTCAACCTCGGCCGACACCTCTTGGGGATAGGTTCCCCCGAGCGAGGTGACCCACGTCTTTACGCTCTCCGCCGCGCCCTTCCGGATCTTGACGGAGCCGAAGTCGACGCCGCTCATGCGCGTCTGGGCCGTGAACGGCACGAATGTCGTGTCTTTTTGGGCGATTTCACGGCCGCGGAGATTGAACTTCTCCTTGGCAAGCGTGACGATGCTCCGGCCTTCGGGCGTCTCGTCAGCCAGCGATGCCAGCTGCGCGGCGTCGGCAAGTTTCTCAACGCTCACCCCGGGCGCCGGGTTGAACTCCGTCGCCATCCTGTTGCCCAAAGTTATCGTTCCCGTCTTGTCGAGGAGAAGCACGTCGACGTCCCCCGCCGCCTCCACGGCGCGCCCGGAGGTCGCAAGCACGTTGCGGCGCATCAGCCGGTCAATCCCCGCGATGCCAATCGCGCTGAGCAGGCCGCCGATGGTGGTCGGGATGAGGCAGACGATGAGCGAAAGCAGCACCGGCAGCGAGGTGAGCACGACGCCCTCCTGCCCGGCCGCCTTCTCATTGTAGTGCGCGTACGGCGGCAGGGTGAAGACGACCAGCACGAACAGGGCGGTCATCGCCACCAGGACAATGTTGAGCGCGATCTCGTTGGGCGTCTTTTGCCGCCGTGCGTTCTCGATCATCGAGATCATGCGATCCAGGAATGAGTTCCCCTCGGCTGCGGTGCAGCGGACAACGATTCGGTCGCTGATGACGGCGGTGCCGCCGGTCACGGCACTTCGGTCCCCGCCGCTTTCCCGGACAACGGGCGCAGATTCGCCGGTGATCGCGGACTCGTCGATCGTCGCGATGCCCTCGATGATTTCGCCGTCAGCCGGGACGAGGTCGCCAGCCTCGCAGACGAATATGTCGCCGATCTTCAGGGCCGAGCTGCCGATGGAGGTGATTTGCCCATCCACGAGCACCTTGGCCACCGTCTTCGTGCGCATCTTGCGCAACTCGTCGGCATGGGCCTTTCCGCGGCCCTCCGCCATGGCCTCTGCAAAGTTCGCAAAGAGGCAGGTGAACCAGAGCCAGATGCAGATCTGAATGTTGAACGCGTTGAACTGCCCCGGAAGGAACAGGAATATCGTGGTCGCGATCGACCCGAGCCACACCACAAACATGACGAGGTTCTTGATCTCGTCGCGGGGGTGCAGTTTCCTGAACGAGTCGATCACCGCCTGGCCGGCGAGTGTCTTGTAGCTGAAGGCAACCTTAGTGCTCATGATGTGTGTGGAGAGTATTTGGGTCCGCTTTTGGGTTGGCCGCCTAGAATGCGCGGCCCGCGGTCATGAGCCCCTGCTCGATGATGGGCCCTAGGCACAGGACGGGAAAGAATGTGAGCGCCGCGACGATAACGATCACGCCGGTGAGGCTTAGTCCGAACGTCCATCCATGGGTCGGCAGCGTGCCCGCCGACGGTTCGACGGTCTTCTTGGACGCCAGGCGCCCCACGATCGCAAGAGCGGCGACAATGGGGACAAACCGGCCGATAACGATGCAGATGGCGGTGCCCAGGTTATAGAAGACGGTATTTGCGTTGAGGCCCGCAAATGCGCTTCCGTTGTTGTTGGCCGCCTCTCCGAAGGCATAAAGGACCTCGCTGAGGCCATGGGGGCCCGCATTGGCTATGCTCGAGAGGCCCTGGGGGACCATGACGGCGATGGCCGTTGGGATGAGGCAGGCGGCGTTCGGCACCAGTACGCCAACAACCGCCCACGAGGCTTCCCATGCGCCGAGTTTCTTTCCGAGGTACTCAGGCGTTCGTCCTATCATCAGTCCGGCTATGAATACCGTGATGAGCACGTGAAACAGCATGCAGTACATGCCGCACCCGATGCCGCCGAAGATGATTTCGCCGATGAGTATGTTCCAAAGCGGCATCAGGCCCGCAATGGGCATCCAGCTATCGTGCATGGAGTTCACGGAGCCGTTATCAATCGCGGTGCAGCTGACGCCCCACAGCACGCTGTTCATAACGCCAAAGCGCTGTTCCTTGCCCTCCATCAGCGGTTGCAGGTTCTGGACCACCGGGTTTGGCTGCGCCTCAGCCCACCACGCCACCGCGAAGGACCCCACGAACAGGGCAAGCATCACGCTGTACAGGCACCAAGCGTGTTTCCTGTTCCCGATCAGGAGCCCGAACATGTACACCTGCGCCATCGGAACCACGATGATCGCCAGCAGTTCCAGGAAGTTCGATAAGGGGGTCGGATTCTCGTAGGGATGGGCGCTGTTGACCCCGAACCAGCCGCCCCCGTTGGTAAAGAGCTGTTTAATCGAGACGAACGATGCAACCGGACCAATCGGGATGGACTGCGTCTCGACCCTCTGGTCCACCATGACGGGCTGGTCAACCATCACGGGCTTCCCGTCCGCCCCCTTCACCGGGTTTCCCTTGTCGTCGGCCTTTGGCACCTGGGTGGTGACTGGGTTTCCCTTGTCGTCGGTCTTCTGGACCTGGGTCGTATAGGGCTCTACCAGCGAGGCCGTCTCATAGGGTTTCCAGGTCTGCGGCACGCCCTGCCACGCGAGCGGGATGGCCCATAGGATCGAAAGCGGGATCACGAAATAAGTGAGACCGCGCGTCATATCGACCCAGAAATTCCCGACCGTCTGGATGGTGGCGCGCTTGAGCGCACGCCCCACGGCAACGAGGACCGCCAACCCGGCCGCTCCGCTCAGGAACTGGTGCACCATCAGGCCGATGACCTGCGAGAAATTGCTCATCGTCGATTCGCCCGAGTACGACTGCCAGTCCGCGTTGCACGTGAAGCTCCAAGCCTGCATGAAGGCCAGGTCCCACGAGCAGTTGGGCAGCTTCTGCGGGTTGAGCGGGAGCCACGCCTGCGTCATGAGGATCCCCATCAAGGACGCGAAGCCGACCGTCGTGAAAATCAGCACGGCCCAGAAATACGTCAGCCAGGTCATCTCCTCGGCTGGATCGACCCCGCTCAGTCGGTATATCAATTTCTCGACCGGATAAAGAAACCGGTGGAGAAAAGTTTTCTCGCCGTTGAAGACCCGGGCCATGAAGCGGCCCACAACCGGGGTAAGGGCTATGCCGAGCCCGAAGAAGAGTACGATTTGGATGATTTCAGTCGATTTCATAGCACGAGCTGTGTGCCGGGACTGGGTGCAAGTATTGCGCCATCGGGCCTCGCGCGTGAGTTAAGTTCGGCCCGAATTCCATTAATTATTCGTCAATGAAAACTGCGTGCCTTCCACAGGGAACCCTGTGTATTCACGATTGGATACATAGCGTTAAGCGCGCGCTAAATAACGCCGGCCGCCGGCCGTGCGCCAACCTTTCAGCGCGCAGGATTCAAAGCCGAGATCGTCAAATGGGGCCGGGAGGCGCCGCACGATCTCGGGATCCCGAGGACGACGCCCGGATTGTAGTCGTTCGCGCGGCGGCCCAGGGACGCCCCGTGGAAACTGGGGAATTCGACCGCAGGCTACGGGCTGATCGAGCGCGGGTGCGGGACGGATGGCTTGGGCCAGTCGATTCGGGAACCCCCGCTCGTGCCCTTTCCGAGACTTCCAATCATCATGCCCACCACCAAGGCGACAATCGCGATGATGTAATAGGCGGCGACCTGCGGACGGTCGCTGTCACCGCGATCCCGATACGTCGGACCTGATTCATCTGTTGCATTAATTGGGTTCATCGCGCGAGGCCTCTTTGCCGCTCCAACTATAATGCCGCACTCCTGTGGCGCCTAATTAAAGGTCCACGCAAAAGCGTTAAGAAATTGATTACGGTAACCGGGCTACAAGCGCCCCTCCTAACGGGTAGCCCTTGGCAGCAACCATGCAGGATGTTGCTAGGCAAACACTACGGTCCAATCCAGACGTCCCCGATCAAAGCGAAGCCGCTAGAGCGCCTAGGCCCGCCCTTGAGATGGCCACGTCGTCCTCCGAACGGCCGCCGCTGAACGCCGCGATCAGGATCCCGGTCCTCCCTTTTGAGACCACCCCACCCTGCCACCCATACTCTCCCGTAAGCGCGGCGCGAACCCCGCTCCCGCTGTCCTTGAGCGTGGAAGCCATTTCCGATGCCTTGGCATAGGCGATGCCAAGCAGGTTGCTCCCCTTGTCATTTGCGGACCCTGGCTGGGTCATGCTCCCGAACACCTGCATCTTCGAGGACCACGAGGTGACGCTGTCCCCCGGCGCGTACGCAACGACGGCGACCCCGCTGACATGAAGCTCGTCCGCGCGAGCCTTCATGGCCCCTAGCGCCAGGGTGGCCGTCGCATCAAATGCGGGAGCGGGGGCCAGCGGCTTGTCCTGGGCGGAAAGGCTTGAGACGGCGACCGCCGTGGCGACCGCCAGCAGGCACAGCAATCGAGAAGGGGTTATCAAATCTCGTTTCATAGGGGCATCGGTGGGGATGAAAGCGCTCCGATCCTTGGCGGCCCAGCCCGATAGGCGCAAGGCCCGAGGGTGTTCCGGCAGATCTCGGCCGCCGACAACCTGCCTATTCGTTGCTCGCTGATCGCCGCGGCTCACGGCAAGGGCGTCTGAGGCTAAGGACCCTTCCTGGTGCAAAGGATGCCGGCGGCGTCAAGGACCGGGCAGGAACCTCACTTGCCGGCGGCAGCACGGCACGGACGCCGTTGGCTTCCTCCAAGCGTCGTCACTCCGGGTCGTCCGCCGGCGGCGGCGTCAGGATATAGACGCCCCGCCCGCTCCCGACGCTCACCAGGTCCAAGAGGAGACGCGCATGCGTCTGCTCAAGCTCCTGATCGATCGCATCCTCTGTGGTGATCATGAGCCCCCAGCTAAGCAAAGGCTGTGCCACGAAAGGGGAAAGCATCTGCCTCGAACCCACGATTCCGGCAAGGGCACCCCGTCGGCTGCCCTATGGTTTTGGGCCGATGCTCATACAAGCCGCTCTTTGCCCGCTGAATGCAATCGACGCAAAGACGGGTATGGGAGGCTGGCAACCGTACCGCGATTTCCTCGGACCGTTCCTCGAAGCGCTCCAGGCCAAGCCCTCGGACGCGGAGGGGGGCACCGGTCCGCTTGGCCGATATCAAGCCGCTTGGGGCTTAGATTGGTGCGGGCGGGGAGAATCGAACTCCCGAGGCCAGTTTGGAAAACTGAAGTTTTACCACTAAACTACGCCCGCGTTCCTGCGAGGGATAATGTTCCCCACGGAGGAGCGGACCGTCAAGCCTCCGGTGCAGCCCATGCCTGCAGCGCCCAGATTGGGTTTGCCGCCCCCCCGCCCCGCTTGCATGCATTAAGTTCCTCCTTCCCCATGAGCTACGTACCCGCCCCGGACCGCTACTCCAATCCCTCCCTGTACCGCCGCTGCGGCCGCAGCGGCCTGAAGCTGCCGCTCCTTTCCCTGGGGCTATGGCACAATTTTGGGGGCGTGGACAATTACGCCAACAGCCGGGCGCTCGTCCTGAGGGCCTTTGACCAGGGGATCACCCATTTTGACCTGGCCAACAACTACGGGCCGCCCCCGGGATCCGCGGAGACCACCTTCGGGAATATCCTCAAGGACGACCTGCGTGCGTACCGCGACGAGATCATTGTCTCGACGAAGGCCGGCTACGACATGTGGGAGGGCCCCTACGGCAACTGGGGCTCGCGCAAGTACCTCCTCTCAAGCCTGGACCAGAGCCTGGACCGGATGGGCCTCGATTACGTCGACATCTTCTACAGCCACCGGCCCGACCCGGAGACCCCCCTTGAGGAGACGATGGGGGCGCTGGCGCACGCCGTCAGGTCCGGCAAAGCGCTCTACGCGGGCGTTTCCAATTACGACGCCGCGCTCACCGAGCGCGCCTCAAAGATCCTCAGGGACCTCGGCACCCCGTGCCTCATCCACCAGCCGAAGTACAGCATGTTTGAGCGCGGCCCCGAGAAGGCCCTCTTCGCGGCCCTCGTGCGCGAGGGCATCGGCGGCATCGTCTTCACGCCCCTTGCGCAGGGCCTGCTCACCGGGAGGTACCTAAACGGGATTCCCGCGGATTCCCGGGCGGGGCACGACCCGCGCTTCCTGAAGCCCGAGAGCATCACCGAGGACAAGCTTTCGAGGATCCGCAAGCTGGATACACTCGCCAAGGCCCGCGGCCAGTCCCTGGCTCAGATGGCGCTCGCGTGGGTGCTAAGGCAGCCTGCGGTCACAACCGCCCTCATCGGGGCCAGCAAGGTCTCCCAGATCGACGAGAACCTGGGTGCGCTAAAGAACCTCTCCTTCAGCGCGGACGAGCTGAAGGCCATCGAGGCCGTCCTTTCCTGACCGGGCTGCCGGCCGGGACGCCGCGTTGAACCTCATTCTTTTTGAGCCCGGTGAGATCGGCGCCCCGCTTCCCCGGGCCGATCCCCGAGCCGTCCACCTGGAGAAAATCCTCCGGAGGGCTGAGGGGGACTTTTTTGACGCGGGGATCGTGAACGGTCCCCGGGGAAAGGGACGGGTCCTTTCGATCGGCACCTCAGGAATCGCGTTCACCTTCGAGGCCCTCACCGACCCCGCGCCTGCCGAGCCCATCGACCTCCTCGTGGCCTTGCCGAGGCCGCAGACCGCTCGGAAGATCCTCTGCGAGGCAACCACCCTTGGTGTCGCGTCGATCCGGTTCTTCCAGTCCGAGAAGGGCGAGCCCGGGTACGTCTCAAGCACGCTCTGGACAAGCGGCGAGTGGCGCCGCCACCTGCTCGGCGGAGCTGCCCAGGCCTTCGACACCCGGGTGCCCCGGGTGGAGCATGCGGCCCGGCTCGAGGACTGCATCGCGGGGCTTGATCCCAACTCGGGGCGGATCGCCCTCGACAACTACGAGGCTACGCGTCGGATGTCGCCTTCGGGGTTGAGGTTCCCCTTGGCGCTTGCCTTCGGCCCCGAGCGCGGCTGGTCGGCCTCGGAGCGCTCGCTCCTAAGGGAGCGGGGATTTGAGCTCGCGCATCTGGGCACCCGTGTCCTCAGGACGGAGACGGCCGTCGTGGCGGCGCTCGCGCTTGCCAAGGCGTGCCTCTAGCCTGGGGCGGCCTTCCCGAAGAAGGCGACGCTTGGGCTTCGCGCCCCGCGACCGAGCCTCTTCACGCAGGCCCAGCCCAGGGGCTCCAACACGGTCTCGCCCGGCATCTCAAAGACGACCAATCCCGGCCAGCCCGGCGGCAGGGCCGCAGCGAGCTTGGTGAACAGGACCGGAGCGAGGTCCCCGATCATGGCGTAGGGCGGGTCGACGAAGATGAGATCCGGGGGAAGGCCGACACCGGCCGGCATCGAAAGCGCATCCGCCTCGACGGCGAGGAGCTCCGAGCCCTCCTTGCCCAGGCTCCTGCAGACGGCCGCGATGTTCTTCCTCAGGCACGCCAGCGCCTTCGTGTTTCGCTCGACGAACGTTCCTCCCGATGCCCCCCGGCTGAACGCCTCCAGGCCATAGGCGCCGCTCCCCGCGAACAAATCCACGAATCGGGCCCCAGCCACGCGGGTGCCGAGGCTTGAGAACACCGACTGCCTCATCCCATCGGTGGCGGGCCGCACTGCATCGCCCCGCGGCACAAGCAGCTCGATCCCGCGCGCAAGGCCTCCGCTTATGCGCATAGGGGATTCGCACCCGTGCGCGCTTGCGCCGGACGCATTGTCGACAAGGTTGTGGGTCGCATCACAAAGACGGAAACGATGACATTGCCGCCCTCGGACCACTTCAACGGGAAAAATTTCTTCAATCCGGGCCATCCGGCCGTGCGCGGCCTGCTTGACGTCCTCAAGTGGAGGAGGACGAGCCGGCCCGCGCCCTGGCCTGCCTCGGTCCCGGTGGTCCCCTCCCTCGTTCCGGCCGCACCCTCCTCAGGCCTCTGCGCGACCTGGGTGGGCCAGTCCACCTTCGTCCTGAGAAGCTCGGAAGTGACGATCCTCACGGATCCCATCTTCTCCGACCGGGCGAGTCCCTTTCCCTGGGCGGGTCCAAAGCGGGCGGCAGCGCCCGGTGTCATTTTTGAGACTCTGCCCAAGGTGGACGTGGTCCTCCTGTCCCACGACCATTACGACCACTGCGACCTGCCCACCCTCCGCCGGCTTGCCGAGCGCGACAATCCGCTCGTCATTTCCCCGCTGGGCCACCGCACGCTCCTCTCCGGAGCCGGGCTCGACCGCGTGGTCGAGCTCGACTGGTGGGGGACCCGCGCGGCCATGCCCGGACTTGAGGTCACGCTCGTCCCCGCGCGCCACTGGAGCCGGAGGAAGCCCTTTGGCACCAACACGAGGCTCTGGGGCGGATTCATGCTGCGGACCAAGGGCCGCCTGGCGTATTTCGCCGGGGACTCCGGCTATGACGATCGGCTGTTTTCCGAGATCGGCAGGCGTTGTGGCGCGCCGGACCTGGCGATGATTCCCATCGGGGCCTACGAACCCCGCTGGTTCATGAGCGACGCGCACATGAACCCTGCCGAGGCCGTGCGGGTGCACCGCGACGTCGGCTCGCGCCTGAGCGTCGCGATGCATTGGGGCACCTTCCAGCTGACGGACGAAGCCCGGGAGGAGCCCGTCCGGGCTCTTCAGGAGGCCCTGGGGGGCGACATGGCGGATTTCAGGGTACTTGAGCCTGGGGGCAGCATTTTCGCCTAAAATTTTGGGCATTGAGGGCGGCCCCATGGAACCACCCGCGACCCCAAGGTGTCGCAGCTGAATCTCTTACCCTGTAAATGTTTGCAGATTTCCGATTATTGGCCAATGTAGGCTGGGTCTCTGTTGACCGCAGGACCCAGCAACCATGACGCTAGCAAGGCTCACCGCATTCGTCGGCCTCACGGCCGCTGCCGCTGTTTTGCGGGGAAATGCGTATGAACTAAATGCTTGGCCTGCATTTGTTTTACAGAAGGACGCTTCGGGGAATACGGCTTCGTGGGAGGGCGCCGGACCGCTGCTCTTCTCCGAACCGGCCCCCGCGCCTGAAAAGGGAACGATAGAGGGCCTGAGGCCCTTCTACGTGAAAGGAAAGGGGGGGGATTACGAGAAGACGGACATCCTCTATCCCCTGTTTTATTTCCGGAGGTATCCCGAGGCCACCAAGTGGTCCATACTCCAGCTGATCAATGGCGATGGGAGCGACCCCGATGCAACGCCGACGAGCCAGCCCGTGGTGCGTCGCTTTGACGTCTGGCCCTTCTATTTCTCGCGCGAGACCGGCAGCCCGGTTGACAGCTACCATGCGCTCCTGCCGGTCTACGGCACGATCAAGTACCGCCTCGGCTTCCAGCGCCTCTCCTGGGTCCTCTTCCCGCTTTACGTCGACGCCTTCAAGCGGAACACCGATGTCACGTACACGCCCTTCCCCTTCGTGAAGACGTTCCGGGGCGACGAGAACGGCTTCGCGATCTGGCCCCTCTTCGGCTCGACCCGCGGGCCTGGCCAGGCAAGCCATTCCTACTACCTCTGGCCGCTCATTTGGGACAACAAGATCGACCCGGGCCCCGATGCGCCGGATGGGACGGCCCCCGGAACGCAGGTGGGGGTCCTTCCCCTGTACACCCGCGAGACCGCCCCGGGGATGATCAGCGAGAACTACCTCTGGCCCTTCTTCGGCTACACCGAGCGCACATCTCCCTACCGTTACAGCGAGAAGCGCTACTTCTGGCCCTTCCTTGTCCAGGGCCGGGGCGACGACCGCGTGCTCGAGCGCTGGGCCCCCTTCTACACGTATTCGAACACCAAGGGTTCCGATTCCAGGTGGGTCGTCTGGCCGTTCTGGCACCGGTTGACCTGGGCCGACAGCGACATCGCCCAGTCGAAGACCCAGTTCTTCTACTTTGTCTACTGGTCCCTAGATCAGCGCAGCCTCTCCCGTCCCGCGCTGGCCCACGCCTACAAGCGCCACTACTGGCCGCTGCTCTCCGTGTGGGACAACGGAGCAGGAACCCGCCAGCTCCAGTTCCTGAGCCCGCTCGAGGTCTTCTTCCCGGACAACCCTGACATGCGCGAGACCTGGTCGCCCCTCTTTTCCGTCTACCGCTACGACCACCGCCCGTCGGGGGAGGCGCACAGCTCGGTCCTGTGGAACGCCGTCACGTGGCGGCGCAGCGCATCGGGCGGCCTTTCCGAATTCCACCTGGGCCCGATCATCGGGATGCGCCGGGGCCCCGCGGGAGAGTCCTGGTCCATCTTAGGATTCGATTTTGGGGCAAAACCGACCGAGAATAAGCCAGCGAACCGTTAAGATGAAGCAAATCAACGCAATCCTTGAGGGCGTAGGCAGCGTGGTCCAGCTGCTGATCAAGTCCCTGTCCTATACAGGCAGCCTGCCGCGACAGTGGGGGCGCTTCATCGAGCAGTGCTACTTGATCGGCTACACGACGCTGCCGATCGTCGCCATCCTCAGCTTCTTCATCGGAACGGTGCTGGCGCTCGAGGCGGGTTACGCGATGGAGGACTTCGGGGCCAAGGAGTTCATCGGTAGCCTGGTGGGCCTGTCGATGGCCCGGGAACTGGGGCCCATGATGACCGCGGTCCTCCTGGCGGGCCGCGTCGGGTCGGCGATCGCCGCCGAGCTCGCCTCAATGAAGGTCTACCAGGAGATCGACGCGCTCACGACCATGAACATCCCCGCGGCGAAGATCCTGGTGCTGCCGCGCCTGGCCGCCGTGCTCGTGATGATGCCGGTCCTGATCATGATTGCCAACATCGTGGGATGGTTCGGCGGTTCGGTCGTGGCCCGCTACGTGAGCTACGTCGGCATCAGCCCCGAGGCGTACTTCGTCGCGCTGCGCCATTACACCAAGTTCAAGGATGTCATCAACGGCGTCGAGAAGGCCGAGGTCTTCGGTTTCGTGGTCGTGCTCGTGTGCTGCGACATAGGCCTCAACACCCGCGGCGGCCCGCGCGAGATCGGCGCGGCCGTCACGCGCGCGGTCGTGGTGTCGCTGATCCTCATCCTGGTCCTCGATTATTTTGTGACCAAGATCCTCCTCTAAGGCCCGGCCGCCCATGGACTCAACCTGCTGCAGCAAGACACGCAATCCCTTCACGGGCGTCGAGGCCAATGCCGTCGGCGTCCAGGTGGCCGGAATCTCAAAGAGCTACTCCGGCGTGGAGGTCCTAACGAACCTCAACTTCGAGGTTCAGCCCGGGGAGATCTTCGTCCTGATGGGGCCGAGCGGCTCGGGCAAGAGCGTCCTTCTCCGCCTGATCGCGGGCCTGGAGTCCCCGACGTCGGGGACCGTGACTGTGGACGGCCAGGACCCCTGCCTTGAGGAGACCCGCGACCGGGTCCGCCTGGCGCTCGTCTTCCAGGCCGGCGCCCTCTTCAACTCGCTCAATGTCTACGACAACCTGGCGCTCTATCCCAGGGAGCACCGCTCCGGCGACGAGAAGTCGATTCGCGAGAAGGTCATGCACGCGCTGAAGATCCTGTCCGTGGAGGACGCCGTGAACAAGTTCCCCTCCGAGCTCTCGGGAGGCATGAAGAAGCGCGTCTCGATAGCGAGGGCCCTGGTCATGGAGCCCCAGCTGCTCCTCTACGATGAGCCCACGAGCGAGCTGGACCCGGTCATGAGCGCGACGATCAGCGAGATCATAGCGACGCTCAAGAACGAGTACAGCGTCACGAGCATCGTCGTGACGCACGACCGTTCGCTCGCGCTCACGATCGCCAACCGCGTCGGCATCCTCATGGACGGAAAGCTGATCACCCTGGGGACCCCCGAAGAGCTCAAGGCGACCAAGGACCCCAAGCTCATCGATTTCCTTCACCCGAAGATCGATCTCCAGAATCCCCGCTTTAAGAAATTGGAAACACAGGAGCCAAAATGAACACCACGCAACAGACCGCCCGAGTAGGGCTATTTTTCCTCCTCGGCGTCGCCCTCGTATGGGTGACGTTCGAGACCCTGAGCGACGGGAAGATCTTCGAGGAGCACACGCACAAGCTGATCGCGGGCTTCGACGACCTGAGGCAGCTGAAGTCCGGCGACGAGGTTCGCCTGGCGGGCGTCAAGGTCGGCTCGGTGTCAACGACACGGCTGGCGGGGCGCAGGGCCGAGGCCGTCCTGCAGATCGACCCGAAGGTCCCCATCGCCAACGATGCCACGGCGACCATCGTCATGTCGGGGCTGATCGGCGGAAACTACATCTCGATCGACATGGGCTCAAACGGCGCCCCGGCCCTTGCCGACGGGGCCGAGATCAGGACGCTCGCGACCCCGGACCTGAACACGCTCATGTCCGAGATCGGCGGCCTCGGCAAGCAGCTCCAGGACTCGCTGGGCTCCTTCAGCAAGGCGCTCGGCGGCGACGGCAAGTCGGGGGGGATCATACAGAAGCTGGACAAGCTGGTGTCCGACAACAGCACGCGCGTGGACGCCACGATGACGAACCTCCAGGAGATCACCGGGAAGATAAACCGCGGCGAGGGCACGCTGGGAAAACTCGTGAACGACCCCAAGCTGCACGACGAGCTCCTGGCCACGGTGGACGAGATCCGTGCCACGGCCACGCAGGCAAAGGCGTTCGTCGCGAACGCCGAGACCCTGATGGACCAGGTCAAGTCGGGCCAGGGACCCCTTGGCACCCTGGTCTACGACCAGAAGGCCGCCGATGACATCAAGGCCTCGATCGCCAACATACGCAGCGTCTCCGACAAGCTGGCCAAGGGCGAGGGCACCCTCGGAAAGCTGATCAACGACCCGGGCCTTTACGACAGCGCCCAGGTCACGATAAAGAAGGTTGACCGCACCCTGGACGGCCTGAGTGACTCGGGCCCCATCACGGCGGTAGGCATCGTCGTGAACGCGCTGTTCTAGGCCGAAATTCCGGAATATTGCACCGCGCCCGACACTCTGACACTCCTCTGTTCCCAATCCCATGAAAAACCTCCATCGTCTCCTAGCGGCCTGCGCGGCCGCGCTGCTCATTGTCGCCTCGGCCAGCGCCGCCGACTGGACCGAGGACTACACGTCCGCCCTCGCGAAGGCGAAGAAGGAACACAAGATGCTCCTCCTCGATTTCACGGGTTCGGACTGGTGCACCTGGTGCAAACGCATCGATGCCGAGGTCCTGGACACGCCCAAGTTCAAGGACTTTGCCGACAAGGGGCTCATCCTGGTCACCGTCGACTTCCCGAGGTCGAAGCCCCAGGACGACGCCGTGAAAGCCCAGAACAAGGGCCTCTCCGCCAAGTACAGGGTTGAGGGCTACCCCACCCTGGTCGTGCTCGATTCCAACGAGAAGGTGGTCTTCAAGCAGGAGGGCTACGAGGAGGGGGGCGCGGACGCCTTCATCGCCAAGTTTCCCAAAGCCGCCCAGTAAGGCGGTCGCAAAGGGGGCGGCGGATCATCCGCCGCGCCCAGTGAAGGGATCTCAGAGCTTGGGGCCGCGCTGGGCCAGGTTGCGCGCCCTTAGCCTCAGCCCGTTCAGCCGGATGAATCCCGTCGCGTCGCTCTGGTTGTACCAGCTCTTTACGCCCTCCATCGAGGCGATTTTCAGGTCATAGAGCGAGTATCTCGACTTCCGGCCGCAGGTGATGATGTTGCCCTTGTAGAGCTTCAGGCGCACGGTGCCCGACACGAACTTCTGGCTCTCGTCGACCAGGGCCTGGAGCGCCTCGCGCTCGGGGGCGAACCAGAAACCGTAGTACACGAGTTCCGCGTACTTCGGGATCAGGGAGTCCCGCAGGTGCATGACCTCGCGGTCCATGGTGAGCGATTCAACCTGCCGGTGGCCGTGCATCAGGATCGTGCCGCCCGGGGTCTCATACACGCCGCGCGACTTCATGCCCACGAAGCGGTTCTCCACAAGGTCCACGCGGCCAATGCCGTGCTTGCCGCCAAGCTTGTTGAGCGTCCCGAGGACCTTGGCCGGCGTCATCGCCTTGCCGTTGACGGCCACGCAGTCGCCCTTCTCGAACTCAAGCTCGACGTACTCCGCCCTGTCCGGCGCATCCTCGGGCGACACCGAGAGCTTGAACATCGCCTTGTTGGCCTTGGTCGTCGGGTCGAACCAGGGATCCTCCAGGATGCCGGCCTCGTAGGAGATGTGCAGGAGGTTCCTGTCCATCGAGTACGGCTTCTTCACCGACGCCTCGACGGGGATCGCGTGCTCCTTGCAGTACGCGATCATCTCCGTGCGGCCCGGGAAACTCTTGCGGAACTCGTCGATCTTCCACGGCGCGATGATCTGCAGGTTGGGCGCCAGCGCCATGTACGTGAGCTCGAAGCGGCACTGGTCGTTGCCCTTGCCGGTCGCGCCGTGCGCGACGGCCGTCGCCTTCTCCCTTTTCGCGATCTCGATCTGCGCCTTCGCGATCAGCGGGCGTGCGATCGACGTGCCCAGGTAATACTGTCCCTCGTAGACCGCATTGGCGCGCACCATCGGGTAGATGAAGTCGCGGGCGAACTCCTCGACCAGGTCCAGGGTGTAGTGCTTCGATGCCCCGGTCTTGCGGGCCTTCTGGGAGAGCCCCTTGAGCTCCTCCTCTTGGCCGATGTCGGCCGCGAAGGTGATGATCTCAGCGTCGTAGGTCTCGTGGAGCCACTTGACGATGACGGACGTGTCGAGGCCGCCGGAGTAGGCGAGGACAATTTTCATGGTTTTCTTAGGGACTTAGAAAAGGGAAAGGGTGCGAGCGCCCCCATGCCCACGGGCATTGGGCCGCGCGCTCAAAAGGGATCGATGGGATGCGGGCACTGGGAGGGAAGTTACACCCCGTCGGCCCAAGATTTGCGAGTCTGAAGTCGAGGCTCGGCGGGCCCCGAGCGGGCGCGCCGGAATTCGGCCCGACCCCTCGCCTGCGGGGATGGGACCGAATTCTTCGGTTTTCTGCGCGAGGCGGCTTACGCCGCCTTGAACGGCGGATAGTCCGTGTAGCCCTCGGCGTCCTGCGTATAGAGCGTGCCCGGGTTGGGCTCGGCCAAGGGGGCGCCGGCCTTCAGGCGCCCCACCAGGTCGGGATTGCTCACATAGTGGTGGCCAAAGGCCACCGCGGCCAGCAGCCCCTTGCCGACGGCGTCCGCCGCTTCCAGAGGGGTGTATCCCATGTTGCCGATCAGCGCGCCCTTGAAGGCTGCGCGCGCAGGGGTGACGACATCGCCCTTCTGGATGCCAAGGAAATCGGCCCGCATGAGGTGCAGATAGGCAATGCCCCGCTTGTCGAGTTGCGACGCCACGGCGTGGGTCAGCGCGACGGGGTCGCTATCGGCCATCGCGTTGAAACTGTTGAGCGGGGAGATCCTGACACCCACCCGCGCCGCACCCCAGACCTGGAGGGCCGCATCCACGACCTCAAGGAGGAGGCGCGCGCGGTTTTCGAGGCTGCCCCCGTAGGGGCCGGTGCGCTTGTTGCATCCATCCCTGAGGAACTGGTCCAGGAGGTAACCATTGGCGCCGTGGACCTCCACCCCGTCAAAGCCCGCGGCCTTTGCATTCGCAAACGCCTTCCGGAATCCGTCGACGATCCCCGGAATCTCTTCATCGCGCAGGGCCCTGGGCGTCTCGTAGGGCTTCTTTCCCTCGGGCGTGTGGATCTCATCACCGGTGATGGCGATCGCGCTGGAACTGACGGGCTGGGCTCCCTTGTTCAGGAGCGAGTGACAGGCGCGCCCCCCGTGCCAGACTTGGAGGAACAGCCGCCCGCCCCTCCCGTGGACCGCATCGGTCACCCGTTTCCACGCCGCCACCTGCGCGGCAGAATAGATGCCAGGCTCACGTCCCCCAAATGCCGAATTGCCCTCGATGGCCATGGTCGCCTCGCAGATGATCAGTCCTGCGTCCGCCCGCTGCGCGTAATACTCGGCCATGATCCCGGTCGGCACATGCTGCGCATCGGCGCGGCACCGCGTCAGGGGTGCCATCACGATGCGGTTTGCGAGGGCCACTGAGCCCACTTTTACGGGAGTGAAGAGCGATGCATTATGCATGAGACCGGAAAGGGATATCGGCATAGGGAGTTTTGCAAATCCCCACCGCAACCTCCCAACCCAAGGCCCCCCTCCCGGCGGCCCTTTTCCCGGATCACCCGCGACCCGTCCTATCTTGTGCGCGAAGCGGACAGGACCGACATGATCGCCTTCTGAATGTGCAGCCGGTTCTCGGCCTCGTCGAAGATGATCGAGCGCGGATTGTCGAGGACCGCCTGCTCCACCTCCTCGCCCGGGTGGGCGGGCAGGCAGTGCATGAAAAGGGCATCCGGCTTTGCCGCGGCGAAGAGGCGTTCCGTGACGGCGTAGGGCCGCATCCGGTCGATCCGCGCCTTTGCCTCAGCTTCCTGGCCCATGCTGGCCCAAACATCGGTGTAGACGACATCGGCGCCCTTCACGGCCTCGACGGGGTCGGTCGTGAACGTGAAATCGACGGAGCGCCCTTCGCTCTTGAGCAGATTCCGGATCTTTTCCCCGGGCTCAAAACCCGCAGGCCCGGCCAGGGACAACCTCATCCCAAACAGGCTAGCCCCGAGGATCCATGAGTTCGCCATGTTGAAGCTCGTGTCCCCTAGGAACGCGATCTTGCGGCCTTTCAGCGACGCGATGAGGTCGCCGTCCCTGCCCGCCCAGCGTTCGGCCGCGGTGAAGGCATCCGCGTAGATCTGGCAGGGGTGCAGGAAATCGGTGAGGCCGTTGATCACGGGAACCGTGGAGGCTGCGGCCAGCCTCTCGACCTGGGCGTGGTCGAAGGTCCGGATGATGATCCCGTGGACGAAGCGCGAGAGGACACGCGCCGTATCCTCCACCGACTCGCCCCGCCCCAGCTGGATGTCGTGGGTGTTCAGGAAAATCGGGTGGCCACCTAACTCGTTGATTCCAACCTCGAAGGAAACGCGGGTCCTCGTGCTCGACTTGGCGAAGATCATGGCCCACGTCTGGCCGGCCAGGGCGGGCTGGGCGTGGCGTCCCCTCTCCCGCTTGAACGTGCGCGCACGTGAGAACACCTCGCCCAGTTCTTTGGGCCCCAGGTCGGTCTCTTTCAGGAAGTGCTTCATCGGAAGAAGCGTATAGATCTAGGGGATTGAGGGGCTTGCGACGAGAGGAAAGTGGCCGTTCTCAGCCGACTTCCCCCGGGTCCCGGAGGCCCCCTTCCCCTGCGGTCAGCGGGCCGCCAGGACTTCCCTGAATATGGCCACCGAGCGCGCCAATTCGTCACGCGAGGCGACCAAGGGCGGCAATAGCCGGATCACGTTCACGCCGGCCGGCGCTGTCAGGAGCCCGTGCTCGCGCAGAGCGGCCAAGGTCGGGGCCGAATCCGACGCCATCTGGACGCCCACCAAGAATCCCCGGCCCCGGATCGCGAGGACCTTCCCCGGGAAATCCGTTACCAGCCTATTGAGCTCTTTGATCCAGGGACCGCTTTCGCGCGTCACATGGGCCAGGAGGCCCTCGCCCTCGATCACGTCAAGGACGGCAAGGGCGGCCGCACAGGCGAGCGGGGTGCCTCCAAAGGTGGAACCGTGCATGCCGGGCTGGAAGAGATCCGCCGCGCGCTCGCCGATCCAGACCGCGCCGATCGGGAAGCCTCCGGCCAGGCCCTTGGCCATCGCAATCGCGTCGGCCCGGATGCCCGCATGCTCGAAAGCGAAGAAGCGACCGGTCCTGCCGGCGCCGCACTGCACCTCGTCAAGGAGGAGCAGGAGGCCGCGCTCATCGCAGAGCTTCCGCAGCCCGACCAAAAACTCGGGCGTGCACGGATTGACGCCGCCGTCCCCCTGGATCGACTCAACGAGGATCGCGGTCGTGTCCCCGTCCACCAGGTTTGCGAAGCTCTCCAGGTTGTTCAGCTCGCCAAAGACAAAGCCCGGCAGGAGCGGCCGGAAGCCCTTCTGGACGCTCTCCTTGGGCGTGGCGCTCATCCCCCCGAACATCCGGCCGTGGAAGCCGTTCTTTGCGCACACGACCTTGATGCACTTGCCCTCGACCCCCGACTTGCGGACGCCGTGCAGCCGGGAAAGCTTGATCAGCGCCTCGTCGGCCTCGCCGCCGCTGTTGCAGAAGAACACCCGCCCCGGGCCGGCGTAGCCGACCAACCTCCGGGCGAGCTCGCCCTGGTTCGGTGTCCGGAAGAGGTTGCTCACGTGGATCAACTCGGCCGCCTGGCTCTGGACCGCGGCCACCCACCTGGGGTGGCAGTGCCCGAGCGAGCTCACGGCGATGCCGGAGGAAAAGTCGAGGTAGGCGTTGCCCTGGTCATCCCAGACCGTCGTGCCGCGGCCGCGCACGAGCGTGATCGGCGCGCGCGCATAGTTCTTCAGCACGTACGCATCATACAATTCCGCGGCGCTAGTGCGGACGAGCGCAGGAATCTCAGCCATGGACAATTTCGGTTCCGATCCCCTTGTCCGTGAAGATCTCAAGCAGGAGGCTGTGGGCGAGGCGCCCGTCGATGAAATGGACCCGCTGTACGCCCTCCTGCAGGGCGCGGACGGCGCTCGCGACCTTGGGGCGCATCCCCTTGTCGATCACGCCGGTCTTCTTCAGGTCCTCCACCTGGCTTATCTTCAGGGTCGAGATGAGCGAGGCCGGGTCGGGAGGGGCCGAGAGCAGGCCGGGGACGTCACTCATGTAGAAGAGCCTGCGGGCCCTGAGCGCGCTGGCAACCCTGCCGGCGACCAGGTCCGCGTTCACATTGTAGGGCTTTCCGTCGTAGCCCTCGGCAACGGGCGAGATGACCGGGACGAAGCCGTCGGCGATCTCCTTCTTGATCAGCTTCACCTTCACCTCGGTGACCTCGCCCACGAACCCGAGGTCGATCGGCGCGCCCTCCTCGTCCACCTCGAGCTTCTGGCACACGAGCACGGTGTCGCCGGGCAGGCCCTTGGGCCTCGCATTCGCGGCGGCCAGTGCGTCGCAGACGTCCCGGTTCACAATCTCGTCGAGCGTCTTCTTCACGATCGCGATCGTGGCCTCGTCGGTCACGCGCAGGCCCTTGACGAAGGTGGCCTTGAGCCCCGAGCTCTCCATGGCCTTGGTGATGGCCTTGCCGCCGCCGTGCACAACGACGACGTTGATTCCCACGGCGGACAGGAACGCGATGTCGTGGGTGACCCGCTCCCTCATGGTCGGGTCGGGATCATCCATGAAGCTCCCGCCGTACTTGACCACGAAGGTCGAGCCCCGGAAGTCCTGGATGTAGGGAAGCGCCTCCAGGAGGACCTTCGCCTTTGCCGTCACCTCGGCAACATTCGTATCGATGCTCACAGGACCCGCGCCTTCGGCGGGTAGGGGTGGAATGTTGATTTGGCGTGCACGTGTGTCGATAGCGACGACATGATGCTTAAAACAGCGTTGCCCAGCATTTCCACAACAATTTGACGCGAGCCGGAAAAAATTTCGGCTTCACACCGGGGCCCCGGGCCCACAGTCATCGAATCATGTCCAGCACACAGATGGTTTTCGCCGATCGCACCGCGCACCGCGCGTGGCTCCGGACGCAGTCCAAACTCCCCGAGGGATTCAAGGTTGGCGGAGCCCGGTTTGACTTCACGCCCGTCGAGGCGCCGAAGCCCGCGAAGATGACGCTCACCCTGATCGCTCTCGACCGCCCGACGCCGGACTTTGCCGCAGTCTTCACGAGGAACGCCTTCCCGGGTGCGCCCGTCGTCGTCGGCAGGAGCCGCATGAAGGAGCCCATGCTCGCGGCGATCATCATCAACAACAAGATTTCAAACGTGTGCGCGCCCGGCGGGGTCCAGGCCGCGGAGAGGATCTGCGCGGAGACCGCCCAGCTGCTGAAAGTCGGGGCGCCCGCCGTGCTTCCGAGCTCGACCGGCGTGATCGGCTGGAGCCTTCCCGCCGACGCGATCATCAAGGCCCTGCCGGCTGCCGTCGCCTCCCTCGCCGGGGGCTCCGTGATGCCCGCTGCGGAAGGGATCGTGACGACGGACCTTTACCCGAAGGTGCGCAGGGCCGAGGTCGGGGCGGGATCGATCGTGGGGATCGCAAAGGGGGCCGGGATGATCGAGCCCAACATGGCGACCATGCTCGTCTACCTCCTGACCGACGTGGCCGTGCCCCGGCAGGAGCTGCGCCGCATGCTCCAGTCCGCGGTGGAGCCCTCGTTCAACTCGATCAGCGTCGACAGCGACACGAGCACGTCCGACACCGTGGTCCTCGTGTCGACGGGCCGGGTGCCCTGCCCCGACCCGCGAGCCTTCGAGGAGGCGCTCAACCTCGTGTGCCGCGACTTGGCCGAGGACGTGGTCCGCAACGGTGAGGGGGTCCGGCATGTGATCCGCGTCACGGTGAAGAACGCCGCTGATTTTGGCGCTGCGCGCGCCCTCGGGAAGGCCGTCGTGAACGCACCCCTCTTCAAGTGCGCCGTCGCGGGTAACGACCCGAACGTGGGGCGGCTGGTGCAGGCGATCGGCAAGCACGTGGGCGCCCACTCCCCCTCGACCGACCTTTCCCGGATGCGCATGACCCTGGGAGGGGTCGAGATCTTCTCGGGCGGCGCGTTCAGGCTCGATCCCTCAAAGGAGATGGCGCTGGTGGCCCACATGCGGCGGGCTGAGCTCTACGCGAGCGCCCCCCCGAAGGACGGCGTCTTCTCGCCGCCGGTCGACTTCCCCGCGCATGAACGGTGCGTGGAGATCGAAGTTGATTTCGGGGTTGCGGGGGGCGCCTCGGCCGTCGTGCTGGGCGCAGACCTGACCCACGAGTATGTGAGCGAGAACGCCGATTACAGGAGCTAGCGCCGGGCTAGAGCAGCCCGGCCGTCTCCTCGAACCCGTACCACAGGTTCATGGTCTGGATCGCCTGGCCGGCGGTCCCCTTCACCAGGTTGTCCTCGGCGGAGGTGATCACGAAGTTGCCCGTGCGCGGGTCGTGCACGGCGGACATGTCGACCCGGTTCGTCCCGGTCACGTGCGCCGTGTCGGGGGTCTCGCCGCTCGGCAGCACCTGCACGAAGGGCGCCTTGGCGTAGGCCCTCCCCCAGGAGGCATAGAGCGATTCCACGGTTGCGCCCGGCGCCGCCGGCACCGTGATCGTCGTGGCGATCCCGTAGCGCATGGGCGCCAGGTGCGGGTTGAACTGGATCACGGTCTTTGCGCCGGTGTGGAGCTCGAGCTGCTCCTCGATCTCCGAGAGGTGCCGGTGCTTCACCAGGCCGTAGGCCTTGGCGCTCTCGGTCCGCTCGACATAGAGGTAGGCCTCGTCGACCTTGCGTCCCGCGCCGCTCACCCCGCTAAGGCTGTTGACGACGATGTGCTCCCGCGAGACGACCCCGTCCTTTAGGAGCGGGACCAGCGGGACCAGGATGCTGGTCGGGTAGCACCCGGGCGAGGCGACGATCTTGGCGCCCTCCTTCCAGGAGAGGGGCGTGATCTCGGGCAGGACGTAGCGGGCGAACGGGAGCAACTCCGGGGCGTGGTGCTTGCCGTAGTACTTCTCGTAGGTCGCCAGGTCGGAGACGCGGAAGTCCGCGCTCAGGTCGATCACCCGCTTGCCCGACCCGACGAGCGCCTTCGCATACTCGGAGGCCGCCCCGTGAGGAAGCGCGAGGAAGAAGAGCGGGATGTCGCCGGCGGCAAGCGCCGCCGGGTCCGAGGCCACGAACTTTATGCCGCGGTCGGCGCCCCTCACCGCAGGGATCACCTGAGAAAGCGCCTTGCCTGCGTGCGTCCGGGACGTCACGCACGCCAGCTCAACCTTGGGGTGCCCAAGGAGCAGTTTCACGAGCGTCTCGCCCGCGTAACCCGATGCACCGACGATGCCGACCTTCATGGGAAGCGAAGAATCAAATTGGTTGCGTGCAAAATCCAGCAATAAAAGAAAAAGCCGCCGACCGGGGACCGGCGGCGGCTTCGAAAGGGAGTCGAAGTGCGATCAGCGCTTCGAGAACTGGAACCGCTTGCGCGCGCCCGGCTGACCGGCCTTCTTGCGTTCCTTCTCGCGGGGGTCGCGGCGGATGTGGCCCGCCTTCTTGAGCGCCGGCCTGAGCTCGGTGTTCATCTTCTGGAGGGCGCGGGCGATGCCGTGCGCAACCGCGCCGGCCTGGCCTGCGACACCGCCGCCGGCCACGTTGGCCGTCACGTCGATCTTCTCGCGAAGGTCCACGGTGAGGAGGGGCGCGTAGGCCTGTTTCGCAAAGTTGTCGTGCGAGAAGTAATTCTCAAAGTTGCGGCCGTTGACGGTCAGCTTGCCGCTGCCCTCGGTGATCCGCACGCGTGCCGTGGACGTCTTGCGGCGTCCGGTGCCCGTGAAAATGTTGGCGGGAGTGCTCATGTTCAGAGTGAAATCTTGACCGGGTTGTTGGCCTCGTGCGGGTGCTTCGTGCCGGCGAAAACGCGCAGCTTTGTGAGCATCTTCGCCGCAAGCCGGTTCTTGGGAAGCATTCCCTTGACCGCGTGCATGATGACGAACTCGGGGCGCTTCTCGCGCATCTGCCTCTGGCTGCGGTAGCGCTCGCCGCCGACGAAGCCTGAAAACGCCATGTACTCGTTCTGCTCCTCCTTCTTGCCGGTCAGCACGACCTTCTCGGCATTGAGCACGACGACGTAGTCGCCGGTGTCGACGTGGGCCGTGTAGGTGGCCTTGTTGCGGCCCCGGATGATGTTGGCGAGCTTGACTGCGAGACGGCCGAGCACCTGCCCTTCGGCATCAACAAGATACCACTTGGGTTGTACTGTCTCCTTCTTCGCGAGATACGTTTTCATGGGAAAAGAGGGTAAGACCATTGATTAGAAACAGGGGTGTCAACCCCTGTTTTGATTCTTGGTTCTCCGCAGGATTTTGCAACGATCGGTCCATGCACCACCGCAACGCACTCGCCTGGGCCGGGGCCCTGGGCGCAACCGGCGTAATCCTGGGGGCTTTTGGCGCCCACGCGCTCCGGGAAACCCTCGAGAAGGCGGGGTCCCGGGAGGTATGGGAAACCGCCTCAAAATACCAACTTTTGCATGCCTCGGCGCTGCTGGGGTTTGCGGGATGGCTGCGGGCCTCCCCGGATTCGTCCGGAAAATGCTCCCTCTGGGCCGTGCGCCTGTGGGCATGGGGCACCCTCCTCTTCTCCGGTTCCCTCTACGCGCTGGCCCTGGGCGGCCCCCGCTGGCTGGGGCCTGTGACACCCCTTGGGGGCGCGGCACTCATTGCCGGCTGGGTCCTCGCGGCCTGCGCGGCCTTTTCCGCCTAGGAGCCTCACCTCCATGAGGGATGCCAAAGGAACCCCTCCGCTCCCCGAGGAACTGCGCGCCATGCTCGCGGCTGTCCGCAAGGTCGGCAGGCCGAGGCTTGTCGGCGGGGGGGTTCGGGACTGGCTCCTGGGGCTTCCCTCGAAGGACTTCGACATCGAGGTGGCGGGCATCGAATTCGAGGGCCTGCGGCGCGCGCTGGCCCCGTTCGGCGCGACGGACGTCATCGGGCGCAGCTTCGGCGTCATCAAGGTCCGCGGGGAGCGCGGCTCCGAGTACGACTTCAGCCTGCCCCGGCGGGAATCGAAAACCGGCTCGGGCCACCGCGGCTTCGCCGTCCTGCCCGACCCCACGCTGAGCGACGCGGACGCCGCGGCACGGCGGGATTTCACCGTGAATTCGATCGCCGTCGACCCGTTCACGGGGGCCGTGATCGACCCCTTCTCGGGAGCCGAGGACCTGAAGGCTCGGATCCTGCGCCACACGGGCCCCGCGTTCACGGACGACCCGCTCAGGGTCCTGCGCGCGTTCCAACTGGCCGCGCGGTTTGACTTCACGCTCGCCCCCGAGACCGCGGAACTCTGCCGCTCCATGGCCGATACCTACACCGAGCTCCCGGTCGAGCGGGTCTGGGCCGAATGGGAGAAGTGGGCCACGAAATCCATCAGGCCCTCCCGCGGCCTCGAGGTCCTTGAGCAGACGGGCTGGCTCCGGCATTTCCCGGAGGTGGCGGCCCTGCGCGGCACCGCGCAGGAGCCCGAATGGCACCCCGAGGGCGACGCCTTCACGCACACCGGCCACTGCCTGGACGCCCTGGTGCGGCTCGAGAAATGGCTCTGCTCGCCCCCTGCACGCAGAAGGATGCTCTCCCTGGCTGTCCTTGCCCACGACTTTGGCAAGCCCTCCACGACCGAGCACGCGGAGCGCCGCGGCAGGCCACGCTGGGTGAGCCCGGGCCACGAGGCCGCCGGTGGCCCCCTCTCCGATTCGTTCCTCAGGCGGATTGGAGCCCCCTTGGACCTGGACCCTCCCGTCAGGGCCCTCGTGGTGAACCACCTGGCCCACCACCACGGCGGCGAGGCCTTCTCGGACAGCCAGGTCCGCAGGCTCGCCCGGAAACTTTTCCCCGCTACAATCGACGACCTGGCCATCGTCATGATCTCCGATGCCATGGGCCGGCCCCCGCTCCCGTTCGACGATATCCTGGCGCGGATCGGCCGCCTCACGTCGCATGCCGAGAGCCTGGAGCTCAAGGCGTCGGCCCCCCGGCCGATCCTTCAGGGCCGGCACCTGGTGGCCCTGGGCCAGCGCCCCGGCCCCGGTTTCAAGACCGTCCTGGACGCCGCGTTCGAGGCCCAGCTTGACGGGGCCTTTTCCGACGAGGCCGGCGCCCTCGCTTGGCTAAGGAAGCACCCCCCATGATCAAGGCCTTCCAATGGGACTTGGCGCGGCAGGTCGAGCGCCTGGACTGGCTCCTCGAGCAGCTTCCCCGGTACGCCGACTGGGGCTACAGCGAGCTCTACGTCCACCTGGAGGACGCCGTCCAGTTCCCGAGCCTCCCCTCGGTAGCCCGGAGGGACGCCTACACGCGCGGCCAGTTCGAGAAGCTCGTGGGCGAGGCAGCCCGAGTCGGCATCGGTGTCGTTCCCATCGTGAATTTGCTCGGGCATACCCAGTACCTGATTAAGGTGCCGGAGCTCCGGGAGCTGAACGAGCTTCGCGGGCCCGACGGCCTTCCCCTGGAGCGGGGCCAGGTTTGCCCGGTCCACCCCAGGATGCTCGACATCGCCGATGCCCTGATCGGCGATGTCTCGGCCTATTGTACCGCAGGCAAGGTGCATGTGGGCCTCGATGAATCCTTCAGCCTGGGGCGCCATCCCCTCTCGGTGGCCGAGATTAGCGAGATCGGCCTAGCGGCCCATTTCGGACGCTATGTCCAGCGCCTGAACGGCGTCGCGAACAGCAGGGGCCTGCGGCTCGGAATCTGGGCGGACATGATCGCGCTCATCCCCGGCATGATACCCCACCTGCCGCCCGGGATCATCGCTTACGACTGGTACTACTATCCGTTTGGCCGGCGCCCGAGGCTAGAGCCCCGCGCATTCGCCGAGTACGACCTGGCCCCGGCCTTGAGGGCCCGGGGGATCGAGTACTGGGGGTGCCCCATGAATGGCGCTTTCCGCCACGAGCCTCTCCCCCTCTTCGGCGAGCGCCTGGCGAACATCCGGGACTGGTGGCGCCGGTGCCGGGCCGCGGACGCGGCAGGCTTCCTGGTGACCAGCTGGGAGGCCAACCGGCTCGCCATCGAGCTGACGACCGCCGTGGACGCCGCCGCCGCCTGCCTGTGGACCCACCCCGAGGTGGAGGACACGCCCGGGATGCTCGCGATCGGCATGGGCCGGGTGTTCGGTGCCGCAGGCACCAGGGGGCTCGCCCGCATGGCCCTCGCCTGCGACGAGCGGGCCTTCGCGGGAAACTCCCGCTGGGAGATCAACGAGCGCTGGGACGTGTGCGCCACGCGCATGGGCGTCGCCCGCTACGAGTCGGAGCGTTCCTTTTTTGCCCGCCTTGCCCGCCAGGGCGCCGCCCTTCCCAAGCCGTTTCGCCTGAGCGTCGATTTCCGGCTCTACCTGGCCGAGCGCGACGTCTACGTCCGCGCCACGGCGGCCATGATCCTCTCGCTCAGGCGGAAGCTGGCCCGGGGGGGCGAGCGCGACTCCGGGGTGTCCCGCGGCTTGGCCTCGCTCCTCGCCCATTCGATCCAGTTTGCGGCGACGGTTAGGGCCGGGCGCCGGGCCGCCCGCAGCCTCTGGCAGCTCACCCGCGACCGGCGCGTGGCGGGTCCCAACGAGCGCATCGTCATCATGGACGCGGTCAGGCTCCGTGCCCTCCAGCGCTGGATCAGGGCCTCCGTGGCCACGCCGCGGCACCTGGCGACTCCCTCGCCCGTGTGCGGCGCCTGGCAGCTGCGCTGCGACCTGATCCTGAACGAACCCGCCCTCCAGCGCATCGTCGTCGAATGCCGCGGCCCGGACGGGGCCTGGCGCACGCTCCATGCCCGCACCCTGATCGAATTCCGTGCGGAGGCTGCTCGGCCGCACCTATCGCTGCGCCGGGAGCTGAGCGTCCCGGTGCCGGGCCCCGCTACCGCGCTCCGGATTGCCGTGCGGGGCCTCGGGCGGGTCGGGATTTCCCAGGTGGAGCTTACGGACGGGGTCCAGGTGAAACAGGCCCTGGGCTGGTCGGCAAAACAGCCGAGGTTCATCGGGCGGCCGGCGCCCCGGACCGGCTTCCCGAAGCTCGACTGGGAACGCAACACGGGCTCGGTGTCCCTCAGGTTCCCCGGGTAACCCCCGGAGGGCTTCCCAGCGGTCGGGCGCGGCCCTGTCCGGGTCCACGCACAAAAATGGCCCGGCTTTTCAGCCGGGCCATTGATTGAGAACGGGACGCTAAGGCCAGCCTTAGAAGCTGTACTTGCAGTCGAGGTAGAACATGCGGCCGATGGCGCCGTCGTAGGTACCAATGTCAGCATTGGTCGACGAGTTGAACGCATTGACCGCAGTCGGGGGCTGCATGTCGGCAATGTTGTTGCAGCCGACCGAGACCTTCAGTCCATCGAGCCACTTGCTGGCGTGGAGGTGGCTGAACGAGTAGGATACGCCCACGTCGAACGACGTGAAGGAAGCGACGCTCTCGAAGCCGTACTGGTTGTCGCCACCCACGCCGATGTCCTGGACGCTCGAAACATAGGTGACGGCCACGAAGGCATCGACCCCGTAGTTGCTCCAGGTGAGCGTCGTGTGCGTGCGCCACTTCGGAACGGTGCCCGCGTTGGTGGAGGCGAAGCCCGCGTACTGGTAGTAGGGCTCCGTCGGGATCAGCTCCTCTTCGTAGCTGTTGTACCAGGTCCAGACCGACGAGACGTCGAACTTGCCGATGCCGGCGACCTTCTTGGTGTATTCGATGTCGATGTCGGTGCTGTTGATCTTGTCACCCGAGAGGTTGACGTTGTTCGCAATGACGTTGATCGACTGCGGCGAGTGGCTGCTGATGCCGCCCGGGCCGGACACTTCCGGTCCCGACGGGGTGTTGTAGTGCACCTGGCTGGCATAGGGCGACGACAGGCCGAGGAGCTCGACGCTCTGGATGATCGTGTTCGCCGGAACGGTCCCGACGATCTGCTTCATCTGGATTTCAGAGTAGTCCACCGTGACCGAGAGGCCGTCGATGTACTTGGGCGTGTAGACGAACCCAGCCGCCCAGGACTTGGCCGTCGTGGGCTTCAGGTTCGGGTTCGATCCGCCCGTCTGGTTGAACTGGGCCGACTTCGTGCCGCCGCTCGCGGTCGTGTACGTGATGTTCGTGGTCGATCCGGAGCTCTGCGGCCCGTAGAGGGCGTAGAGCTGCGGGGCGATGAACGACTTGCCCGCGGAGGCGCGGATCTTGAACGAATCGTCCACCGGCGCCCAGCTCGCGTTGACCTGGGGATCGGTGCTGGCACCGACATTGCCGCTGTAGTCGTCATAGCGCACGGCGCCGTCGACGTTGATCGAGTGCGCGAACGGAATGTTCTGTTTGGCACCCGTGATCGGAATGCTCACCTCGCCAAAGTACGAGACGAAGTCGCGAGCGGCATTGAAGTTCTGGAATGTGGTCGCGTTGTCCCAGCCGATCGTCGTGCCCGTGGAGTTGGGCAAGCTGTTGATGTCAGGATCAGCCGAAAGGCCCTCCCGAACGTAGCTTACGCCCGCCGCCACGCCGAGCTTGCCGCCCGGCAGGTCGAACGGATTGCCGTCAACCTTGGCGTCAAATGAGTTGAGCGTGCTGACCATGTTCACGAAGGCCGTGCCCACGACACCGTTGAAGGCGCTCGCGGGGTTGTTGGTCGCAAACGGGTTGATCTGGCCGTCGGCCCATGCCGCGATCAGGTTGGACGTATCCCACAGGCCCGGGTTCGTGTAGTGGTCATCGTAACGGTCGATGTTCGCCGCCACTTCCCAGTGCATGTCGTTCGGGAGGTCGCCGCGGAGTCCACCCACCACGCGGAAGAGCGTGGAGTCGTTGATGTACTGGCGGGGATACTGGAGGTAACGCTGGCGGGGCAGGATTTCCTCGCCGCTGCCGTCACCGTAGCCGGGGTGCGACTCAGCCTGCGACTGGTTCTGGTCCAGAAACGCCTGGGAGAACGGATTTCCCGGGTTCGTATAGGGAACGTAGGAGACGCCGGCCGGCGGGGGCGAGCTTCCGAAGCCCTCGACGTTGATGTCGGTCCATGCGTCCTGCAGGAACGGAACCAGAGGCTGGGCGTTCAACTGGGACAGGGTCTTGGTATTGGCGGTCAGGACGTTGCCAAACCCGACGAGCGAGTTGCCGGCAATCTTGTGCTCGAAGTTCACCATCGCGCTGTAGCGCTTCAGGGAACCGATCAAGGTCTCGTAATTGGCGAGATTGAAGTGGTCGAGGGCCTGGGTGGAGGTGAGCGGAATGTAGGTCCCGTTGGCCACGAGCTGTTGGATCGTGAAATTGCCTCCCGCCGGGGGTGCGCCAAGGCTCGAGTTCAGCACGTAGAAATTGTCCGTACCGGACAGATTGTCGTAGACTTCGAGGGAACCCGGGTACGTGTACGTGTTGTAGTAGGGGTTCGTGTAGCCGCGCTGCGAGAACATGATCTGGTCATGCTGGGCGTAGTCCGCCGAAACCGTGATGGTCGTCTTGTCATTCGAGACGCCTCCGACCATGTAGGCCGAGCGCTCGGCGTAGTGGCCCTGATCACGGGAGAAGCCGTAGTGGGCGCCCACTTCCCAGCCGTTATAGTCCTTCTTGAGGATGATGTTGATCACACCACCGACGGCATCGGAGCCGTAAATGGCCGAGGCGCCGTCTTCCAGCACTTCGATGTGGTCGATCGCCGCGGGCGGGATCATATTCAGGTCGACGAACTCGTAGCCGCCCTGGCTCTCCGCCGGGTCATTGGCCACGCGCCGGCCGTCGATGAGGACCAAGGTCGGCAGGCCCTTGATGTTCACGGACGCACCACCTTGGGTGGTGTTGGAAGCCGTCGTCGCGTTTTCCTGGCCGATGCCGCTGATGTTCGGCGCCACTTTGCGCAGAAGGTCCAGCGTGTCGGCACTGACGCCGCTCTCTTGCATGACCTGGAAATCCAGGTTTGCCACCGGGATCGCCAGCGCATCGGCGGCCTGGGGAATGTTCGAACCGGTCACCACGACTTTTTCAAGAGTCTGGATGTCCGAAGAACCCGCCGGGGACGCGGCGCTCGTTTGCGCGTAAACCGCGTGAGTGCTGACTCCGTAGATCGCCAAAAGCGACACCACGGCAACTAATTTCCGAATTCGGAAATGATTCATAGCTTGTTGTAGTTTGTGTTGTTGTGCTAGGTATGACGCGGCTTTAACCGCATTATGCTAGGGCGTGAAGAAGCTTGAAATCCGCCAGATTGCAACCCCATTTTAACGTAGTAGTAACGCATCTAGCCCCTACGAAACAGCCTACTTCAGGCCTATTCCAGACTTAATAAATAGGGTTTAAGACCCGGAACGGCGGCCTCCGTTATACATATAGTGTAGGGAAACGGCCAGGATTGGCCTTATGCTGTCTTGATTAGTGCCCTAATTGTCCTACCTTGGACCCCCTGTTCCTTGACCGCGCACGTTTTTCAATTTCGGGGGTGTTCTGGATTCTACCCTTGGTTCGCGTGCGTCGCTGCCTGTCGAGAGCCGAAGGCCTCTCGTAAATCTCCCTTCGAAAAAACAAACGGCACACACGAAGAAATGCCCCTGGCAGCCTAACTAAGGCAGCCACGTAGCTCCGGCGACACCTGCTAGCCGACAGCTACGACGACAGCAGGAATAGCGCGCGGAGCGACCCGCGGTTTGCGCGCCGTATCTTCATCCGGGGGTTGGCTTGGGCTTAAGCGCGCGTTTACGCATAACCCCGGCGAGATTAATGTAACGCTACACAGGTAGACGCGGCGTGCAAAGGCCTGGGGCACCCGGGTTCAAATCCCGGCACCTCCACCATTTTATTGTTATTAAGATACTTAGGTATCTTTTTTGGACTAACGAGACCTGAAGTCGCCGAGAGGTCAAAGCTCGAGGCCCTGATCACGCTCCTTTTGTTTGCGCAGGCCTAGGGATGGGGTGGGATTCGGTTCAGGCTCATTACTGTGTGCGGGTCGGGTCAAAGTCGGTGCGAGTTGCAATGCACATTCGGCGCAAGTCTTCCGAATGACCGACCGATCCTGACAGCGCGGAGACAGCTTTTTGAATTCGCTCAGATCGGTCTGCGAAAGATCGAAGGGCATCGGGCTCAAAAGCTGAGCCATGAGGTTCGGAGAAAAAGTCCCCACGCTCAGAGCGAAGGGGAAGAGGCCTCCCACCTTTACAAAAATCTCTGCAAACTTTCTGGGATGGTGATTGGCGTTTTTTGCGATTCATACTCCCCTCCACCATGACCAATCGACGCTCCTCTCTTGCTCGCGGCGGGTTGGGTCTTGCTGCGGCGGCCGTTCTCATCGCGTCCTTCACCGCCTGCACCAAAATGAAGGAGGTCATGGACGCGTCCGCGCCAAAACCCGCCTCGGTCTCCCTCGTTAAGGGCGATGAGATGAGCCGCCATTTCGAAGCGGTGAACGCGCATCTCGAGCTGGGGGGCACGATGTACGGGTACGTCGATGTCGACGGCGACATGCTTGACCTTGCAGGTTCCGTTCAGAAGACGGTTTCCCAACTTGCCACCGTTCAGCCGCAGCTTTCCATGTTCGCCAAGCAGGACTTCAAGGTCCTGATGACAGACCTCGGCCTCGACGACGTGAAGGCGATAGGCCTGAGCTCGGTGCATCAGGCGGCTGGGACCTACAGGAATCGGGCGTTCCTTTACACCCCGAACGGTCGCCACGGCCTGTTCGCGGTTTTTGGCGGCAAGCCCGGCGAGTTCGTGGGCACCCGGCTCGCCCCGAAGGACGTGGATCTGTACGCGGAACACGAGTTCGACATCGATGCGATTTACAAGACGGTGAAGGCCCTGATCACCAAGGTGAACGGCCCCGAGGCCGGGGATGCCTTCGAGAAGATGGTGAAGAAGGCCGGTTCGGACGCCCACTTCTCGCTCCTCGACCTGCTTGAGGGGTTGAACGGTCGCGCGACATTCATCGTCCGGCTGGACCCGGAGAAGAACATTGCCCTTCCGGGACCCAAGCCCGTCAAAATCCCAGCCTTCTCGGTCCTAATCCGAATCGACGGGATTGGGTCCGCAATCGAACCCGCCCTGGCGGCGGAGGCCGCTGACTTCGTGCCTTCACAGGAAGGCTCTCTCCACCTCTTTGCATCCAAGCAAACGCCGCCCTTGGAGGGAATCAAGCCCGTGCTGGCCGTCGACGGGAAGGCCCTCTATGCGTCCACTTCGCTGGAGTTCCTCCACGAATGCCTGGGCCGCACCGAGGGACTGGACAAGAACCCAGAATTTGTCGCGGCGCTCGCGGAACTCGGACCGGAGGGAAATGGCCTGACCTGGGTTTCCCCCCGCTTCTTCTCCCGGATAAAGGGGCTAGCCGACATCAACCAGGAGGCTTCGCCCCAGGCGAAGCGGTTCATCGACACCCTTGCCTCAAGCTTCCCGTCGGCGAGTTCGCCCCTGCTTTCGGTCCGCACGAACCTGCCCGAGGGCATCTTGATCCGGTCCACCTGGAACCGTTCCCTCAAGGCGGACGTCGCCATGCTCACGATCTACAACCCGCTGACGGTCGGACTTGTTGCAGCCATGGCGATCCCCGCATTCCAGAAGGTGCGGGCGGATTCCCAGGCAAAGGTGATCACCAACAACCTCCGGATGCTTTCGGCGGCGGCCGACCAATATTACCTTCAGAAGGGGTTGAACACCGCGACCTATGATGACCTGGTGGGCCCGGGCACGTACGTCAAGACGCTGGTCCCTGTGGCCGGCGAGGATTACCGCCAGCTTGTGTTCGTGCAAGGTCGTCGCCTGACGGTTCGCCTGCCCGACGGCCGGGTGTTCAGCTACCCGGCGGACCCGTCCCAGGCCGCGTTTCCCCGAAACGCCCCGGGGGTGCCTGTTTCCAACGAGGATACGCTCAAGCGGATCGGTGTGGTCAACAACCTGAAGGCCCTGGAAAAGGCCGCGAACCATTATTACGATGCGCACGGCGTTGCGACGACAACCTTCAGCGAGGTCATGAGCGAACCCGCGCATCCCGACATCACTCCCGTCATGGGCGAGGATTACCGGTCCGTGATCCTGCAAAAGGGCACACCTGTCCAAGTCCAGCTTCCCAACGGTCGCATCGTGCGGGCCCCCTTTAGCCGCGGCACCCAGCCGCTCGCGGGAAGGCCGGTCAAAGCGGGGGAAAGCGGCCCGGCAAACCCGGTACCGTCGCCCGATGTGCAGAGGGGGATCAGCCCGAGTGATGCCGCGATCTTGGAGAACCTGCGCAAGCTCAACGACGCAGCAAATGCCTACTACGACGCCCATGACACCACATCCGTGACCCTTGAGGACTTGGTTGGGCCAGGGATGGCGATTTCCGCGCTGGTCCCGGTTGCCGGAGAAGATTACCGCTCGGTCCTTTTCAAGAAAGGCCATCCGCTTCGCCTCTTCCTGAAGGACGGCAGGTCACTCATCTATCCGGCTCCCTAGACCAGCACGAATATCAGGTAGGGCAATAACAGTTGTACCAGACAAGAAGAGCCAAACTGTCCTATAGAAACGCTGTTTTCCGTTATTTTCCAATAGGAGAGCACCCGGGTTCAAATCCCGGCACCTCCACCATTTATGTTCTGATAGACAATGATTTATATCTTCAAGCGTGCCGAAGCTCACTGTGCGAAACAACAACGGCTTCATCCGCGGATCTTGTTGCTATCCCAAGTGTGCCTTGACCTGCACGGCATTTGCACGACACTTGATCCATGAAGACAAAGTGGATTGCTTCGCGTGAATTCTCCGCCAGTCCTGGCCGCGCGCTCTCAGCTGTAAGCAAGGCAGGCCGCGTCTTGGTAACCGCCAATGGAAAGCCGAAGGCGATCATGATCCCAACTTCCGAAAGCACCTTCGCTTCCGATTTGGAGCTTCTAGACCGCGTGGACTTGGCGCGTGCGATTGCTGCCATTAGATCGGACGCGGTTACGAATGGAACGGACTCGCTTTCAATGAAGGAAATCGACGCTGAGGTGGCCGCAGTGCGTGCCGCCCGGAGACGTCAATGAAGTGCTGGGTGGTTGACACGAATGTGGTCGTTTCGGGTCTCATGACCGCCAAGGGCCCGTGCGCCCTGATCCTTGAGTCCGTCATGGACGGACGAATCAAGTTAGTCTACGACGCGCGAATCCTCGCCGAATATCGCGATGTACTGTGCCGGCCTCGCCTCAAGCTAAACCCGGAGCATGTGATGCATTTTCTGCAGGCCCTGGGAGGTCAGATGTCCGTGGTCCCAGAATGGCTCGTCGCCGTTGGACCGGATCCCGACGACTTGGCTTTTATCGAGGTAGCGCTCGCGGTGCCCGACAGAACGATCGTAACAGGCAACCTCGCGGACTTCCCAAGAGATATCCTAAACGGCGCGCGACTGCTTACGCCTGCACAGGCGGTCGCGGAGCTAAGCCATTAGGGCCCACCTCGACGCCCTCAAGCAAACCTGGGACAGTTTAGGACAATCCCGAGGGTAAAATAGTCATTTCGGACGGATCCTAGCCCGGAGCGCTCCCGGGTTCAAATCCCGGCACCTCCACCATTTTCGCCTGGTAGGCCTTGCATGGGGCCTTCCAAGGGCTAGGCTTTCGCTTGATGACGCCTGTGGCCACCAAGCGACGCCTTCATGACGCGGATTCGCGGTCAAAGGATTGGCTGTCGCGGTCGCACCAGGAGAGGCTCGCCGCGGTCGAGGCTATTCGCCTCACCACTCCGGACTCACCCCATGCTCAACAAGCATTTCCAAGATTTTCTCGAATTACTCGAAAAGCACCACGTTGAGTATGTGATTGTTGGCGGGTATGCCGTTGGGGTCCATGGCTTTCCTCGCTATACGGGAGACATAGATATTTTTGTGGGCATCAGCAGTGAAAACGCTGCACGCCTGGTCGATGTCTTTAACGAATTCGGTTTCGCATCTCTAAGTCTCAAGGCTATCGATTTTCTCGAGCCCGACACGGTGGTCGAGGTCGGAAGGGAGCCCATGAAAATCCAGGTCCTCACGGGGATCGACGGAGTCACGTTTGACCGGTGTCGTTCCGACCGGATGATGGTGAATATATCTGGGTTGCAGGTCCCTTTCATCGGATTTGAGTCTCTCTTGGCCAACAAAGCCGCTTCTCCCCGGAGCAAAGACCGGATCGATCTGGAGGAGCTCACCCGTCTGCGGGATTTGCAGAAGAAACGGGAAATTGAACGCGAGATCGAATAGATGCCTTCATTCGAAGGCGTCAGACGCGGGCCCGACAGGCTGCCCACCCGATCTCAATCCCCAAAGCAAAGAAACCCGGCCCGTAGTAACGACTATTTGGATGACTGCGGACAAAGTGCGGACAATCCCGAGGGAGAACAGCCTTTCCGTCTCAATAAGAGCCCTCGGCCACCGGGCTAATCTCAGCTGATAGCGGATTCAAATCCCGGCACCTGCACAATTCTAAGGTTGCGAGGCATTTTTGGTCTGCCGCTTATGCGGAGCTAAAAGTTGCCACATTGTATTGGCATCTGTTCTATTTTTCAGCCGTGGCGCCCGCTCTCCTACTGCGAATTCCTCTGGTCGGCCTGTTTTTAGCCGCGGGAGTTTTCGCCGATTCCACCCAGGAGAAGGTCAGAGCCTATCGCCAGGCAAATGAAAGGGCCCTGATCGACGAACACATTCAATTCGTCTCAATTCCGGATGTCGGCGCCGACGCCAAGAATGCCCGCCGCAACGCCGAATTTATAGCAGCAATGATGGAGCACCGAGGGATTCCTGCGCGACTCCTCGAAGCAAAGACCCATGGAGTGAATCCAGTCGTCTACGGTGAAATAAAGGTCCCGGGGGCAAAGCGGACCTTGTTGCTCTATGCGCACTACGACGGGCAACCGGTCAATCCGTCCGAATGGGCTCCAGGACTGGAACCCTTTTCTCCCAAGTTTATTACCGCTCCAATCGAGCACGGAGGAACAATCATATGTTCATGGAAATCAGGTGATCCAGTGAATCCAGATTGGAGGTTAACTGGCCGAGCCAGTGCCGATGACAAGGCCGGCATAATGTGCATCCTTGGAGCGTACGAGGCCCTTGCAAAAACAGGGGTGAGCCCGTCTGCCAACATCAAGTTTTTTTTTGAAGGTGAGGAGGAGGTGTCTTCGCCTCATTTGAAGGAATTTCTTGATGCCAATAAGGACCTCTTGCAGGCGGACCTTTGGATCATCTGCGACGGCCCACGGGATGTCTTTGGAAGAAAAATGGCCGTTTTTGGGGTACGCGGGGACATCGGAATGGGCCTCACGGTATATGGGCCCAAGCGTCCGCTTCATAGCGGTCACTACGGCAATTGGGCGCCGAATCCGGCATGGTTATTGGTGGATCTACTTGCAAGCATGAAGGACCTCGACGGCCATGTGCTCATCAAGGGCTTCTACGATGATGTTCAACCGCTTAACCACGCGGAGCAGGATGCACTTGCCGCCATTCCCAATCCCGACCCGATCCTGCAGAAGGAGCTGGGAATTGCCCAACCAGAAGTGCCGGGCCGATCGCTAATTGAGAGCCTCCAGATACCGTCGCTCAACATCAAGGGCATCCAAAGCGCGAACATCGGACCGATCGCGGCAAACGTCATTCCCGTGAGTGCGAAGGCGGCTCTGGATCTGCGCCTTGTCCTGGGAAACGACTCACATCGTCAGGTTGAAAAGGTCCTTGAACACATAAAGAGCCAGGGATTTACGGTTATCGACCACGAGCCGACTGATGAGGAAAGGTCTCAAATTGCGCGCCTCATTCGTGTCGATATCGGCAGCGGCTACAATGCACAGCGGACGTCGCTGGACCTGCCTGAGGCGAAAGCGGTCGCCAAGGCCATCCAAGCAACGGCGTCCGAGCCGGTCATTCTGCTGCCATCCATGGGAGCGAGCCTGCCACTTATTGTCATCGAAAGGACTTTGGGTACCAGGGTCATCACGGTTCCGGTCGCAAACTACGACGACAACCAACACGCGGAGAATGAGAACCTGAAAGTCCAATATTTGTGGGACGGAATGGAAACCTATGCAGCACTTATGACAATGGCATGGTAGAAAGAGCTGACGGCGATCAGTAAAAATTCTCGTCGTGCTAAATCCCTCGATCAGCGTTCCAGACAAATTCCGGACATTCTCCTCTCACAAATACCGTTCTACGCGAAAATAGTCATAAGGGGGCATCGGGTTCAAATCCCTGCACCCCCACCATTTTTCAATCGCAACCGTCAGGGCACAACCAATCGAAGTGCCTGGCGGGTAAACCGACGATAGATTCTGAAGTCTTCGGCATCGGTCGTCACAACGGTGTGCTCGCGATACATCTCCGACATCCTCACAAGGCAGGCATCGGCGTAGTCCATGCGTTTTCCATAGCGCGTGAGCAACATGCGGACCGCCGGCGATTCATCCGGCAGCACCGGAACAACCCGCAGAACTCCACGCTCGACCAATACAAATATCTTTTGCCGCGAATCAGGCACTTCGCGCAAAAGAAAGCATGCCTCCGAAATCACGGCTTCGCACGTCAAGGCGGGCTGCCGGATCGCAGCAAACTGCGTGGCTGACCATTCGTGCCACTGGTCATCACTATCCAACGAACCGACTAGCGGACCAGTATCGAGAATGGCGTCAATCACGACCGTAGCCTGCGAGGGTCTTCTTGGATTTGCCGCTCTGAACGGAACCCAGAATGGCGCCCATAGCTTCAGCGAGGCTCACGGACTTAGTTTCCGTCGCACGAAAGACAAAATCGTTGCCCGCGCGGTCGCGGACCTGCACTTCCTTTCCGGCAAGCGCCGCGCGGCGAAAGTTGGGAAATTTGCGGGTGAATTCACGCACGGTTACCTTCATGACAGACATATTTGTCAGTCATCATTCGATGTCAAGGGATAGCGTTAAGAACAGGCCGCTATACCGATTGTTTCTGGCTAAACGAGAGGACCGCAAACGAGACCCGAATTGGGCGCTCCCCAAACCCGGACCGTAACCAATCGCCGGGTCGGCGGCTCGAAAAGCCAGAAAAGCCAAAATCCTCGAAAACGAATCTCTAAGGCAATTTTAAGGCATTTCAGAGGGAGTATCTACCGTAATCTCAACAATGAGAAGTAATCCTTGGGCGAGTCTCAACAGGCATCCGGGTTCAAATCCCGGCACCTCCACCATTTTTGTCGCATGAGGCGCTGTGGCGTGCCTTGCTTGCCTACAAGGTTGATACCACTCCATGAAGCGCGATATCGAAAACCAATTGCTCGATTTCTGCTTTCAACAGAAGGTGCGGTTTGGGTTGTCTGCATGGTTGGATTCCCCGTTGTCTAGCGACGTCAAGGCCACGGCGGCCCTCTATTTGGCCAACACGTCTTGGTTTGGCAGCCGTCGGGTGCTTTTGGACGTCGCGGAGCGATTGCATCCGGGCTGCGTGGGACATTTCAGCGAGATGGCAAGATTAACGGGCTTTGATCCTAGCCGCTTCCGAGGCCGTCTTCAGGCCATGCTCGCCCATGAACAGATCGTTTCCTGAGCTTTCGGGGGCGCTCAGCCAGCTTCTTGACCAGATGGACGCTTCCATCAGCAGGGGCGGCTACGATGGCCCGCCAATAACCATGTACCTTGCAGGTGGCATGGCGGTAAATTTCTATTGTGGCACACGATATACGGAAGATGTCGATGCCTTCTACACGCGCCGGGTGCATGTCGGGCCCTGCGAAGTGAGTTACCGCCACAAGGATGGCAACCCCTCGTTCCTATACCTGGACAACAACTATAACCCCACGTTCGGGCTCCTCCATGTGAATCATGACCGCGATGCGGTCGAGTGGACTGGAATTGGCAACGAAAAGAGAAAGATACATCTCTACGTACTGTCGCCGGTGGACCTGGCTGTGACGAAAATCTCGCGGTATTCGCACCAAGATCGGGAGGACATTCTCGCCCTCGCTAGCGCGGGATTGATTTCGGCGGACCAGCTGCGCAATCGAGCGATCGAAGCATTGGCGGACTATATAGGAGACCGCGCCCCGGTCATGACAAGTATCGAGCTCATTTGCAGGCAGATCTCTGCCGAGAAGTCGCCGCATTTGGGTCGTGAGGCCGAATTCCCGTTCGAACCTCCGAACAAGGCCAAAGCCAAAGATCGGGAGCTCGAGCTCTGAGTTCGCCGAGGCGCGCAATGCTCGCAACTTTCGCTCTCCTCTCCCGTTGACGCGTTTCCGCCGAGCGCGGCTGATGTGTTGCCAAGAGGTTGCCCGGATTTCCGTCATTGCTTTCGCTTTGTTGCGGCACCTTCTCCTGTTTGCGCATCTCAACCAATTGACATTCAAGTAAGCCCCCGTCCTTAAGCTACTCGGCTTCGCGCTGGAAGACGGGTTCAAATCCCTGCACCTCCGCCCTTCCAAGGGGAGGCGCTTGAACTTCGCCCGAAATGAGGCGTTTGAAGTGATTCTTGCGAAGCGAGGAGCCGTCGTTCAGACCATCTGGAACCCCAATGGAAATGAACCGGCGACAGTTTATCGCGATGTCGGGCGCGGTCGCGCAAGGTGCGGTCCTCGCGAGTATTGGCGCCAAGGCGGTCCTTGGCGCTGTGGGCGATGCCGCGGGCGCCCCCCCGGTGCCGTGGCACCAGCGCATCCGCCGGATCGGCCAACTTAACTTCAACGAGCGCGACCCCGCCGAGCTCGATGTCGAGGCGTGGGCCGACTATTGGGCGAGCCTCAAGGTCGACGCGGTCCTGGTCAGCGTGACGGGCATCCTGGCGTTCTACCCTACACAGGTTCCGTTTCACCGGCGCAGCCAGTACCTCGGGGACAAGGACCTGTTCGGTGCGTGCACGACGGCCGCCAAGAAGCGGGGCCTTCGCGTGATCGCCCGCACGAGCCCCGACTTGAATTGGGAGGACGCTACCCAGGCGCACCCGGAATGGTTCATGAGGGACGCAAGCGGGGGCTTTCTCCCCCACGGGGAGGATCCGAGGCTCTTTCGCACCTGCACGTTCTCCACCTATTTCACGGAGCACATGCCCGCGATCATGCGCGAGGTCCAGGCGAACTACGACGTCGACGGCATCTTCACGAACGCCTGGCCCCCCCTGGACGGGCTTCCCGTGTGCTACTGCGAGCAATGCCGCAAGCTGGCCAAGCCGAAAACCCCGGAGTACTGGGGGCAGTTCACCGAGCGGACCGCCGCCTTGTGGAAGCTTTATGACGGCATCGCCAAGGAGAGGAAGCCGGACAGCCTGTTCTTCGCCAACATGGGCGGAGGGATCCATGCCACGCCGAACCTGAGGCGCCTCGCCCAGGTCTGCGAATGGTTCAATTGCGACAACCAGGGCCGGGGGGGCGAGGGTTCCCCGATCTGGGGCGCGTCCCAGCAGGGTCGCGTTGCGACAGCGATCATGAAGGGGCGCACGATCACGAACGTGACGGGCGCCTGGTCGACGTGCGGCGCCGTGCGCTGGCGCAACGTGGCAAAGTCCCGGCCGGAGGCCGAGATCTGGATGGACCAGACCGTGGCGAGCGGCATGACGATCTGGTACCACTGGGTGGGCGGGCAGAAGGGCCTAGGCGAGGACCGCAGGTGGCAGAAGATCGGCCGGCAGTACATGCAATGGCATGCCCGCCATGACCTGCACTTTGAGCGCATCCGGAGCGTGGCCAACGTGGGCGTCGTCATGGGCCAGAGCTCGCACCTGTTCTACACGCCGCCCGGTGAGGGCGGGATGGCACAGTTCATCGATGGCCTCTACTACGCGCTCATCGAGGGCCGCTTCATGTTCGACTTCGTGCACGAGGACGATCTCGGCGCCGAGACGCTCGGCAGGTACTCGGCACTCCTTCTGCCGAACATCGCCTGGCTGAGCGACGCGCAGTGCGCGCAGCTGCGCGCCTATGTCGCGGCGGGGGGCTCGCTGATGGCCTCCTTCGAGACCGGGATGTTCGACGAGCGCGGGATCCGACGCCGGAAGCCGGGCCTGGCCGACCTCTTCGGCATCGACTCCGTGGGCGAGGTCGCCGGGCCCAAGGGGAACGGATTCTACGCGAAGATCGAGAGCCCGCACGAGATCCTGAAGGGCCTCGACGACACGGACTGGATCCCCGGCGGCGCCTATCGCCTTCCCGTGAAGGCTGCGGGGCCGATGGTGCTCTCGGTGATCCCGGCCCACACGGCCTATCCGCCCGAGCTGTCGTACGTGCCGTTCGACAGCACCGACGAGCCCGCGGTCGTCGCCCGCGACAACGGCCGCGGCAGGCTGCTGTACTTCCCGGGGGACATCGAGCGGGCGTCCTGGCGCTCCGGGCACACCGACCTGAGCCGCCTGCTCCAGAATTCGATCGGCTGGCTTGAGGGGGGAAGCCGGCCCGTAACGGTGGAGGGAGAGGGCGTCGTCGAGTGCTTTGCCTGGGAGACGCCGGTGGGATATGCCCTGCACCTGGTCAATTACACCAATCCGAACATGCACCGGGGATGGCTCAGGCGCCATTATCCGATTGGCGAACAGAAGGTGCGGATGACGCTTTCCCCGGGCCGGAGCGTCGTCCGCGTGGAGCTTCTCCGTTCGGAGAGGCTCATCCCCTTCCGCCAGGACGGGACCTCGGTTGAGTTCACGATCCCGTCCGTGACCGACTACGAGGTGGCCGCGCTCTACGCCTAGGGCCGGCGAGCCGGCTGAAGGCTGCATCCCCTCAATGAATCATGGGCAGACAGGGCACCCGGATTCAAATCCCAGCACCTTCATCCTTTAGTCCTCAAAACTGCTCACGCTCTCGCCCCAATTCTGGCCCGCTTGGGCGCTTG
>Ga0302319_10000337_pt1 | contig 103862 bp, 147 predicted proteins | sample Bog_T0_2_FD_203319 | JGI IMG/M metagenome (GOLD analysis project Ga0302319, IMG submission 203319) | Peat permafrost microbial communities from Stordalen Mire near Abisko, Sweden - Bog_T0_2 | ecosystem: Environmental > Terrestrial > Soil > Wetlands > Peat | place: Sweden: Abisko, Stordalen... | reverse complement strand
GAAAGCCGTAAATGGATGCTCGGTGCGCAGGAGGATTCGGTCAGATCAGCAACAACCGACTAGCGCTGCTGCCTGTCGTCAGGCTTTGGCGTAGGTTTGCCGTCCGACCTGGGGTCCTGTTTGGTCAAAGTGAAGGGACGGCCTTGCAATATCCGGCTCCGCTGCTCGGGACTGAGCCGGGGGTCGGTCCTCCGGGCATCAAAATGGATGGCCTCCTCACGCGCACGGATGTCCCTGGCCTGCTCAAGCCGAACATCGTGGCGAGTGTAGACGCCGAGACGATCCCGGCCCATGCCCTCGACAATGAACCGACCACCCTCGAAACGGTAGCCGTTCCTGACGACGCTGTGCCGGTAAAAGTATTCTGCCCGCTCACGCCCCAGGAAGAATCCGCGGTAGTCATGTTCCCAGAAGCGGTCGGCACCAACAAAGACGAAGGCGTCGGCTCCGAGACCGAAATCGACATCAAGGGCGACGGACCCGTTAAACATGAGGCCGACGCCGGCAACGAACTGCGCGGAAGGTGGCAGGGGTGCCCATCCAATGTACCCTTCAGCCTCACCGTGACGCCATGCGACCCACGCGGGAGCCCAATCGTACCCGGGAGTCCAAATCCATCCGAAACGACCGGCGTGCGCCCAGCGGCCGTAATGAAAGGCAATGTCACCCCAAGGGTATCCCGACTGCCAAAAAAGGCCGCCATCCGTGTAAACCCACTGCCCTTGGTCGGCATAGGGACGCCACGATGGGTCCTGCGCTGCAACTGACGGGCTCCAGCAGAGGCCGTAACCGGGGATCTCGATCCAGCTGCCATAGGGGGCGAGTTGGTTGCGCACATATTCGGGAGAGACCTCGGGGCTGGCCGGCGAACCCGCCAGGGGCAGCGGAGGTGTCTGGGAGTAGAATGCGGTCACGGCTGCTGCCGCTACTACAGGGCCTACGCCTGACGAAACGGGTGCCGCCGTCGGGCTGCCCTGGAGGAGGGCCTTGATGACGTTTTGGGAGACTCCCTCGTGGCCGAGGAGAATGAGCTGGTCCGTCGTTAGCATCACGGCCGGAACGCCCTTGAGCTGGCCGAGGATGATGTCCTCCCCCATGCCGGCCTTCGTCAGCTTGAGCGCGTCGTCCGCAGCCTTCGGCAGGCCGGTGCCGGAAACCTCTCCGGCTGTTGCTTGCGAAGCAGCCCCAGGGGGCGTTTGCCCGAAACAAACCGGGTACGAGGGAGCGAGGAGGCCGAGGGCCACACCGCCTACGAGTGCCATCGAACGCGCCGCCAGGGGGCTGATGAACTTCATGGGATTTGGGTTTGGGTCGGAAACGACGGGTGTCGTCATGCTATACAAGTATGGGGGGCTTTGGGCTGGGATTACGCTCCGGATGGTCGAGTCAGCTTGCGGCCCGGTAAACCAATGGCATTAGCGCATCCAATGCTGACGACACCCGGCTTCCAGATGCCTGCTACTTGGAGGCGAAAGATAACTGGATTAGTGGTTCATGGGTTGTGCGTTCTGCGTTGGAGAAGAAATAATCGGCTGAAAGATTCGGATTTCAATTTTGGGCCGAAATCGGGGTGTCAGACCTGGATGCTCCCACCCCCCGGGGGGCCTATCCATCGTTCCGAGACCACTCGCAACAGGGGAGCTTTCGCCCCTGGGCGTCCACCGGCTGAACCCAGTTGTCGGAGTCGAGGTTGGCCAGATTACCGTCGTTCGGCTCAGCATTGCAGCTGCACCCGCGCGGGACGCACTGGTCGCAACACTGCGCCGTTCCGGGCAGGTAGACCCAAACAGCCTGGCGGCGGTGACAAATGTGGCAAAGCCCTTCAAGGAGATCCTGCTCCTCGGCCAAAGCTTCCTCAACTTCGCGGTCCGCGACTTTCGGCATGTCGCTAGATGGGGCGGCTACTGGAGTGCTTGTGCCGGCGATGGCGCGCGCGGTACTGGAAGAAGGCGCAGGTGTTGAGGGGCAGGCTCCATGATGACGCCCCCGAGGGCTTTCCCTGTGGGAACGAGCCCGAGGCTGCGCGCCAGGGCTTCTCCCTCTGGACTGATCGCAAAGAGTTCCAGCTTGTGGCCGATCTCTCGATAGTCCGCGTACTCTGCGAGTGCTATGCCGGAAAGGTAGGTGCCCAGGCCCCGCCTCTGGAATGCGGGCAGTACAGCAACGTCGAAGGAAAATGTGTCAGCGTCTGCCTCCGTCCAAACCCCGCCCACAATTGAACCCTGGTGCCTGACTGCGCCGCGCAGCTCCCGGCCATTGGCTATGCGAACCTTCGTCCTGTTCGCCACGCTCACTGTCTGGTCCCAGATGTCCGCCAGTTCATCGGGGTCCATGACGGCCTCGAAGCCTTCGGGGAGCGACTTCATCGCAATTAGCGACCCTGTTCCAGTGTGGAGGCAGGAGCGCGCGGTGTAGGAAGCACACGAATCGGCGTGCCCTCCTTCGCAATCTCCTGCGAAGGGATCAGGAATCCCATCTCCCGAACAGCTTCATCTCCCATGATGACCCGGTAAGCCTCCGGGTCTTGAGAGTCAGGTGTCCTGGCTCCCGCCTCCTTGAGCCAATTGCGCAGGCCCTCGGAATCGAATGTCTCCGCAGCAACGCCGGCGGTGAAGGTGGCTTCCGCCTTGCGGGCCTCCGCGATTCGCGCGGCAGGCGACGGCGGTTCCGGGTAGACTGAATGCTCTTTGAGGACCCGACGGGCGTCGCCCGATGCGTCCATCGGAGACCCGAACCACTGTGTCTCGCTCCTGTCGGCCATGAACTTAGCCATTTCGTAGTCCAGCAAAAGCCGCACAAGGGCGACCTCCAGATTGCCGATCCTTACGCCGTCCTTTCCCATGGTGGTGTTGGCCTGGTCCAGTGAATCTTCAAGTGCCTCCCGGGTTAGGCCCTTGTACTTGGACTTGGGGCCAGGGGCGTTTGCCTTCAGGTCCTCCACCTGCCGTAGAGCCGTGCGCAACTCGCGGCGCAGCTCCCGCTCATCCATCAAATCTATCTGGTCTTCGGCCATGGCGTGGGTGCAGTAGCGCGGTTGAGGTTACGTAATTGCGGGACCCGCTGTCGCCATCTCGGGCGCCCGGGGCACCGGCAGCTTCCGTGGTGCGACACCAGCCTCGCCGAAGGGGACATCGTCTTCGATCAGAGGCGATACCGTCTTCGACTGAATCACCTCTACTGGCACGAGCGGGTACTCCCGCTCCGGAACGACTCCGAGGCCGGCCGCGACCTCCTCGGTCATGATGAGGTCGTTGTCGAGATACATGATGGCCTTCTCGCGATCCTCCTTAAACGTCTCGTGAAAATGGGCGCCGTCTCCGTTCTTCCGGTGCTTCGTCTTCAGGTACTCCGCGAGTTTGTCGAGCGAGATGTACTTCGTCTTGTCCCCGCCTCGCCAATCGTTCAACAGGTCGTGGAACACGGCCGACGGATAGCGGCCGTTGCGAAGCAGTTTCCAGTCGAGTCGGTACTTCATGCAACGGGCAATGATGAAGGGGGTGTCGAAACCGTCTCCGTTGAACTCATTGATCGACCCGCCCTGGGCCTGGATCTCGGTGACGTGATTGAGGTAGGTTTGGAGCATCGCCTTCTCCTCCTCGTCATTTTCCGCAACGAGAATGGTGCTCTTGCCGTTCTGGCGCATGCCGATGGCAAGGATGCGTCCGATTACCGGGCTGAGCGCGGCCTTCTCGATGGTCTTCTCCCAATACTCGATTTCCTTCTCGGCATGATCCGCCTTTGCCTCGGCGATCTTGTCGGCGATGAATTTCGGCCCCTTTGCAGGGTCGTTCGCGGTCACGTACTTGCGCTTGATGGCCTTGACGACCTTCGCCTCGTCAAACACGGGATACGGGTCGGTGAACTGGCGGATAATCTCCTCGGACTCTGGACCTGTCTCGATGTCGTCAAAGGAAGTGGGGCGGTCTAGTGCGGTGCTCATAGGAGGTAGAGTCAAGATGGCGGTAGTTATGCGGAAATCTGGTGGCCCTGGGTCTGCGCGGGCGTCTGTAGGCGACGCATCGGGGTGGGCTCGTGACCAAGCTCGATGTCGAGACACTGATCGCAGAAATCCCTATGGACGTTCATCTCGATGCCGTGAGCGTCCGCGAAGGCCCACACTTCGGCCCAGCGCTCGCCCATGAGCGCCTCCTCGGCGGGGCTGCACGCGGGTGTCAGGGCCGGGAAGTGATGGCTCGCCAGGACCTGCTCCCCGTTACGAAGCTCGAAGGTACCCTCCGCTTCATCGGGACTCACCTTCCAGTCCTCCTCGATCCGCTCGTGCGCAGTGCAAGGCTCGCTTTCGCGAGTGTCGCTGTTGAACTCAAAATCGAGCTTCGGTCTCCAAGTAATCGAGCCCTCGGCCGCGACCAAGGCCGTTACGTGCATGGCCAATGGGTTGCCAAAGGTCAGCTTAAGCGGCCTGTCGGTGCTGACGTTGTGGCAAAGTTCTTCTGCGTCCATACAAACAAGTATGGGGGGCTTGGCGGCGACCCACTTCAGGGAGCACCCAAAAGAGCCTGCCCCAGGAGCTACTGGGCACTCTTGGCCCCGCAGGGCACGTCTTCGACCTCGGACGCCTCCGTAACAGCGGCAGCCGCATCGGCTAGTGCTCCAGTGTCCGCATAGGAAATTACGTACCTGGGAAGTTCACCGGGTCTCCGGCTTAAGGGAATGAGCGACAGGAGGATCGGACGGCAAACCTCGTCGAATCCCTTCGTCGCCACAGGGTACTGGAATCGAAGGTACCGGTGGAGGCGGACCGTCCCGTCAGGCGCCGTCGCACGGGCCGACCACCGAACCGACGCAGTGTACCCCCTGCTGGCAGCGATGCATTGGCCAATCAGGCGTCGGCCCTCCCACCGACAACCCTCGTCACCCAGGCCCATGTCGGCAGCAAGAGCCGATTCGCACAGCACAAAAGTTCCCCGAGTGTCCCACCCCTCTTGTTGAGCCAAGTCCGTTACCTCGCGCACACTGACCTGGGGACGACATGCAGATTCCATGACCCAAGATGGGTTCTCAGGCTGGATGGCCGAACGTGCTGCTCAGTAGTCGAGAGCGCGACTGATCCCCTCAAAGTGGAGGTGGATATGCTGCCACCGGGACGGGCGCAGCGCTCCGATAAGGATGCAACCCAGGTGGCGGGCAATCTGCTCGGTTCGGCTCATGCTTAGATTATGGGGTGCGTTGGGACGACGACCTTTCAACTCACTTCGAATCGTTGACGGTCCACCCCGTTAACTCCGACGGAATGACGATGTCGCCCACCTTGAAGATTGCCTCGCACCCGGCCATGAGTTCCTCGAAGCCCACGTCATCATCGGCGCGAATTATCAGCTCGCCCTTGAGGTCTGCGATGTTCGACCCCTTGCGGAACTCCACGGAGACCTGCGCGTCCTCGAAATCCGCCCCGTGCTTGCGACTCGCGGTAAACGAGGCGTCGAGACCCTCCTCGTCCACAGCCAGCCGCGTGACTCCCGCAGGAAACCGAAGCACCGCGGTCACAGTTGCGAAGATTTTGCGATCCATGAGGTAAGATGGCATCGACGTATCAGGCCGCCCTGAGGTCTCCGGCGTGCTCCGCACAGGGGGCGGCTAGCTGGCCGAGGATTTCACCAACAACCTGCTCTGCGTCATTCGCCCAGTCAGCGAGGACCCAGCACGTTATCTCGTTGTCGGAGGAATCCCGAAGCAAGACAGCGTCCGACCACGCATACAGTCGGTGCCCGTTGGCCAGATGAAACAGAACCCCGTGGTCTGACAAGGGCTCCCACTTGCCAGCGGCAAACACGTGCCGAAGGGCCTCGACGAACAGAGACATGGCCCTCTGGGGTTCGCTCTCGAACTCCTCCGAGGTGAATCGGGCCGCAGCCTTTCCTTCGGACTCTTGCCCTGGGCGAATGGTGACCCATGCACACGCGCGGCGGGTTGACGGGCCGCTCCTAATAACGCCGAGCCCGGGATTGAGAATCAAAGGGGTCGCGGGGGACATACCCTAAGATGGCAACGAAGCGCTTAGCTGCCCGACCTGCGAGTTCCCACCAGCAGACCTTTCTTCTTCCTGGCTGCGGCGATCTTCTCTCGATCAATCTCCTTCCATGCCCGCACGATAGTGGCCTTGCTGACGTTCCGTATCTGGATGTCGATGACCCTCTCGATCAGTTCGTCAGTGGGCTTAAGGTGCTGTTCGAGAAGTTTTGCTTTGAGTGCGGACGTGTCCATGGAGGGGGTCCTTGATTAGGAGAAGATTCGTTTTGACGGAGAAAGCGTGGCAGAAAAAAGGGGCGAGCCCGTGAAGACCCGCCCCTTTGCTAAAGCTACCCGGGCGAGTTACGCCTTGCTGCCGGCGGGAGTGGCCGCCGGAGTCGGCGTTCCGGTCGAGCCCCCGTTCTTCTTGGCCTCGGCCTCCTTCTTGGCGGCCTCCTTCTTGGCGGCGAGGACCTCCTTGTCGAGTGCCCGCCATGCCTTCCGGATCGTTGAGTCACTCACGCTCAGCGAGTGAAGTTCGAGGACCTTGGCCACGAGCGCGTCGGTCGGTTTCATGTTCAGCGCGTCGATGCGCGCCTTGAGTGCGGTGGTATCCATAGTTTTAATGGTGAGAAATTCAATTATGGGGGCCGAGATGGAGGGAAACTCCAGGGATCACCCATTTTGAACCCTCTCCACCGACGCCCTTCAAAGGGCCAACTCGGCAAGCTCCAGATCGGGTTTCTCCCCTGCAAGAACAGGTCCGCTCGAATAGGCCGTCTCGGGCAGGCCCTCAAGCGGCTTGCTGATGTGCCCCAGCGCCATGCCCCAGCGATGAGCGCCCGCAAGGTTGGTGCCGTAAACCCGCTTTGCGACAGCGTCGGCCATGATGTCCATCTCTGCTCTGAACGGGTCCCCGCAGGAAAGCATCGTGGCGACAACCGGCATGGTCACGTCTATGCCCCCGTGAAACCTGGCCATCCGCCAGACGTAGTACGCCCGTGCTCCCTCCGGCCGACGGGAGCACAAGCCCTTCCGGCCTCGTATGGCCTCCAGGATCGCGGGTACAGCGATAGCCGCAAACACCCCGGTTCCTCCACAAGCATTGCAGCGATAGTCCTTTGCCGGGAAAGACTCGGTTCCCGAGGTAAAAGCCTCGTGGTGGTGCAGCCCAGATCCCTTGCAGCTAAGGCAGGCGCGCGAAGCGGTGTTGCTCATGCCCCAAGATGGCCCCCCGGGGGGTACCCCTAAACCCTATCGGGCAAGCTCTACGGGCGCGATTGCGGGGACCGGCGTCGGGGACAACGGGCGAAGGGTCCTCTGGGGCTCGAACTCGGCGAACTGCCGGCGGACGGTGTCCGTATCGACCCGGTACGCCACAAATCCGCCGTGGCGCTGGCCGCCCCGACTCACCCCGATACCGGACTCAAGATTCTCAAGGACAGCCTTGTGTGCGGCCTCCATGGTCGGTGCCGCCTCCGAGGAGAGGAACTCCGGAGCACCGTGGTCGTCGCCTTCTCCCTTCTCCACCGGGAGCGCCATGACCCGGAACTCCGGCTGCGAACGCTCACGCAGTAGCCGTTCCATCCTGGCGAGCCTCTGCATCGAGCACAGCACGATCTTTGGGGTGTAGTTCCCGTGACTGACAAAATTGCCGCGCCGGCCCCATTTCTCTTCCTGCTCCGGGTTCACGTACACAACGCACATCGTCTTCGCCTGGTTCTCACGTTTCATGCCACGGGTCACGGCAATACGTCCGGCATCAGCGGTGAGGGTAGCCATGAACTTCCCACGCACGTCATCCGGATTGCTCCGAACCCTCAACTGCCTCCACTTCGGGGGCAGATCCACCATCTTCACGCCGAGCGACGGGTGAGTCAGGTCCTCGGCTTCGACGGCCTTGGCTTCCGGGTATCGCTGTTGAAGCATGCTGGCATTGACCAGGGCGTTGTACTCGAAGGGCGTCAATTCGTGGAGCGCGCGTGTGTAGCGCCCCTGGCATTCCGCCACATCGTCGGGATGGAAGCGCTCAAAAAGCGGGTTCCATGGAGCCTCCACGTTCCGGGCCACGACCACGGCTTCCTCTCGGGTGGCATGGCCACTGATCGCTTGGGGAGGACGGGACTTCGTCGAGTGCCCGAAATTCTTCGAGACGGTGAAACATCCCTTCGACTTGAATCCAAAGCTAGATGCATTCTCGGAGGTGGGGTAACTCCAGTCGATGGACTTGGTGACGACGAAGTCCTCATCGTCGAGAGGAGGCTGTTCTGTCCTGGGTGCGTTTGCAGAGATCATGGTGATTGGGTTGGTCCGGCGCTCTTCTGTGCCAAGGTCGTTTGCGGAGTCGGCAAGGGGCGAAGGCGCGATGCCTCCAGGTCGCGACAAGCGAGCCCTGCGTTGAAGATCCTTACTCGATAGGCTGCGAGCGTTGGGTACGCTATGTCGCGACGCGATGGCATGCGGATCTCGGCAACGATTCCCTCATCCTCCGCCGTAGGCTCTTCGGGGCTGTACCGGGCCGCTGGTGAGACCCCATCCCCTGCGAGTTCTGGACCCGGACCTTGCCCGAGGACCATGTCCACGATCCGCTGGGAAGGCACTCCTGGGAACAACCTGCAAACCTTGTTTAGCGCATCGGCGACGTTGTGCCCTTCCTCCCAGCTCGGATAGTGTCCTGCAAAAGTGTAAGGCTCCTCCTCCTCTGTGTCGTTGCGCCCCCGTACCTCGAACATGCCCTCATCGGTCAAGGGAAAGGGCCTGTGCGGGGATGATGTGATCTGTTCGCAGGTGAAGTTGGTTCGCTGGACTCCCTCCAGCCGCGCAAGAAGCGCTCGTCCAGTGACCACCTGTACTGATGGCTTCTCCGCATCATCGGCGGCTTGAAGTTCGGTGTTCATAGGTGGGCTATGGATTCCTGCAATTTCTAGTCCCGTCCAAATTCACGAGCCGCGCTCGGCGTAGGCGTTGGTAGTGGGCGTCTCTGCGCGTAGGGTGATTTGTGCAGGTCCGGGCGGCCCTCAACAATGCCGTCCTGGTGCCACTCTGCGTCGAATTTCTTGGCGTCCTCACCCATGAGCAGGGCGCCCTCGTAGGCTTTGTGCTCCACATCCGCGATCTGGTAGGCGTCGGCCGCGAGCTGCTCGATAAGGACCTTCGCGCGGGCCGGGTCCTTCTCGACAATGGTGGCAAGCATCCGCAGGTCCTGGCCCATGGCCCGGAACCGAGCGCAAGCCGTGCCGAGCGCCCAATGGGTCTTCCCTGCGAAAGAGAGAATTCGTCCGTCGGCTTCCATCTGCTCGTCGGAACGGCCCGCGGGAGGAATGACAGCAATCGTCTTACCCTTACTGTCTGCGATGCGAAGCTCGATGAACCCGAAGTCGCACAGGTTGAAGTCCGCCCGCCGATTGCCGTAGGGGTTGATAAACTCCCCGCCCGGAAGCCGTTGGCCGGAGCGTCCGAGATGCGTGCGAAGCGCCGACTGAAAGTACGCCTCTCCCACCCCAAAGAACTTGATGCCGTTGTCCTGCATGAACGCCTTCACCTCGGCCCAATCCTCGGCAGTCTTTGGGTTGTGGGGCGTGTCCGAGGAGTCGTTCTGCGAAGGGAATTCGAGCGTCTTCAAGACCGCATCGCCGTCGCGCAGTTCATAGGTTGCCGCCGCCGCATTCGGCTCGTCCACCCAGGATGCTCCGACAAGCTCGTGCCCATCGACGACAAGTTGGCTGGAAGGGGATGCGTCGGGGTGGAAAACCATAACCCCCTTTGGGCGCACAATTGCAACGGCATGCTTGCCCTGAGGAGGCCCGAACGTGAGGGACACAGGTTCCCCGCTCGCTTCAACGACGAACTCTCTGCCTTTGGTGTTCACTCCTAAATTATGGGGTGAACCGCCACGGTCGCCTCCAGAGAGGATCTGCTTGCCTTCTATGCGGAGACCCTGAGGTCGTAGGGTTGGAAGCGGGACAAGCCTCCCTGGATGTGGCCCAGACACCGCTCCGTAATGATGCAACGCCTATCGAGCTTAAATGCCGCCGCCCCAACCTTTAGTGAACCCCCAAATGGCTCAAGGATGAGGTCGTTTACCTCGCTCGTGAATTCCACGAAGAACTCGCACAGCTTCATCGGCATCATCGCGGCGTGCTGTTGCAGCCCGCGAGCTGCGCAGTATTTCCGGTACTCGATGTCGGCGTCCGGCGCGTAGGTATGGACATTAAAAGGAATGGCCCCCCCGTTCTCCGCAAAAAACCGCCGGCCTGGTGTCTGGACCTTGCTGGGCTGCGCCTCGGTGACCACCTCTCCACCCCTTGCGATCAGCCTCTTCTGGCGCTCGGAATAGGGGTTAAGGACGCGCCAATTCGAGCACTTGGTGGCGCCAGTTGGGGACAGGATGTAGAACTGTTCCACACCGTTCACGCAATGGGTGCGTGCCTTCGTTACGTGGGGCGAAGTCCTGGGCTTCGACGGATTGATCCACGTGTGCTCGTCCACGAGCGACCACCCGAGATTGTCCACAAGCCGGGCGATCAGCTGGTGCTGATAGGGGTTCCTGCACCCCTTGCCGGGAAGAAACGTCGGGCCGAGATTGAGCACGAGGCTGCCGTCACGGGCTAGGAGCGGCCGGATACGACCGATCTCGTCCAGCAGCGTGTTCACGTAATTCTCCGGCGCCCACTCGGGCATGTCCTTAGCATAGGAGCGCTGGTTGCAGAGGGGGAATGGGGGCGAAGTGAGGCAGGTGGTTACACTGCCCCTTTCTATGAATTGCTGCGCAGACCTAAACTCGGCCCACAAGACCGCTCCGAGATCATTCTGCCAGACGGTAACGACAACGCCTGGCTTGGCGAACCGGTGCGTTTTTCTCCCATCACTCGTCAGAGCCCACTTGGCGCGCTGCGATGGGTCCATGAGGCCGGCCAAAACCGCCGTCTGCCTCGTCCACCGGATTCGACGATCCAGCAACAGCGGCTCCTGCCCGTCAGCACAGAGACCCGCCCGCATCTTTCGAACATCGGCGGGAATCTCCATCCGCTCGGCGACGGCGTCGCACGCGTCCTTGGTCCGCATCGGGCCATTCTCGTCAAGCACCTCCAAAAGAGGCAGGAGGATCTGTGTTTGCGAGGGGAGCATTGCGTCACAAGATGGCGCGGCCCCCACCCCCCGGGGGGCCTTCCATCGAGAGGCGCCGCGTCATCCACTCCCACATCCCGTCGAGGTCCTCGGTGTCGTGCCCCGCGCTAAAAAGCTCCCTGGCTAGCCCAATCAAGCCATGCGTAGACCGGAACCTTAGGTACTTGGGGTCGAATTCGTCGGCCCGCAACCGACACCGGTCGAGAGCATCGGCATCCTTCAAGAGGGCGATCAGATGGCGATGAGGGTGACCTGCCGGCGGTTCGGTCGCCCTGCTGTGCCATATCACGGCGGACTTCACGGCCTTGTACTGGTCATCGGCCAGTCCCCGCGGCTTAAACAAGCTGTTCCAGAGCCCGGGCAAGTTCTCCCCTACCGCCCAGGTCCCATGCATGTAACAAACCTCGTCGTGCCTTCGCGCTAAATCGTGCGTGTAGGAAGCGCCCCAAAGCGCCAAGCGTACCGAGGGAGTCTCGCCCATGACGTGGGCGAGGATCTGCCCCATGACGATGACGCGGTTTACGTGACCGGCGCCGTGCAGCCTGCTGTAGTGAGCGAAGTCGCGTTCACGGACACCTGGCAATGAGATGCTCTCCGGGCTGATCGTCATGGGAGGTCAGGCAAGATGGCCCCGTCTCCTCGTTAGCGACCGGCCGCTCCAAGGAGGGGTCACTCGACGCGCACGAAGATGTTCTTGTCCATGAGGTCCGTGATGTGGAAGCCAAGCGGCCGCTTGCCTTTGAACTTGATCGTGACACGGAGCCCATCCACCGCCTCGACGACAACGCGGCGCCTGGAACTGACGCACGTGAATTTGACCCCCGGACGAACCTGGGTCGCCCTGGGATCGGCCCGCTTGATGACAGCGGCGATGTCGCGTTCCGCGAACCCCTTGATCCGGGCCTCCGTGACCCCAGAGCGCAATTGCCGGTAAAGAGCCACGTCGGTCGCCGCCAAGGATTCAGGGGCATCCCTCCTGACGTAGTCCAGGAACGCCGCGAAACGCCCAAACTCCCGATGCTTCAGGCAGTCCTCCACTGCCTCTGGGTGCGTGAGCAGGTGAATCGCCGTGACGTGGGAGTCGCGGGCGTTCAACAGGCCAGAAACGGCCGTACTGCGCTTCGTTGGAGAGGGCACATATAAATAATCGGAGACCTACCCCAGAAAACAAGGGGTTTTTACAAATCAAGCTACCTCCCCCTAGGGAAGGATCGGCGGTTCCGGGCAGGGCGATCCTGTCGCGTTCGCCAAATCCCTCGTCAAATCAGCCTCGATACGCCTCATCCTTCGACTTCCTATGATGCAGATCACAATCACGGTCGGGATCGCGAGTAGCGCCCCTCCAATCAGTCCGCTCAGCCCGCAGTAGACGACGCTTTGCTTGGCGAACGGCCGGTCTCGCCCGCGAAACATGAAGAACGGAATGAGTCCGAGGAGGCATCCCACAAGCGTTCCGGCCAAGAACCGAATCGAGAGAGTGAGAGGCATGAACCTGAAAGCCACGAACGAGACGATGAAGCAGATGGCCGAAATGGCAGAAAACAACTGACTGGGTTTCCCTTGGTCAGTAGAGCCGGCGGCGGAAGATGTGTTCGGGATGGGCATAAATGGGTGGCTAAGGTCAAGGGCGACGCTCCTTCAGCTTTGAGCAGCGATACCTGCTTCGTCGGGCGGCCCAGAGGCCGGCCCCTCCTCACTTGCGTTAACGACGATCTGGGCCTTCGCGAAGTGGAGTGTGACCCGATTGGCTAAGGAGAATGCCGCTCGAAGAAGTGCTAACCGGTTGCCCTTCAATTCGAAGGAAGCAGATGCCCGACCTGCCATTGGTCCGGGGCCTGTTGGATTTGTCGCTTCGGTATTCATGGCGAAGGGATCTTAGCCGGCCATTTCTCGGGCACGGGAGGCCCCCCGGGGGGTGGGTAATTTGCGAGGTTTTGAGGGTGCCAGCACGTCAAGGTACACTAGGTTGTCCGTCCCAGCTACCTTGTGCTGCCCTGGGAAATTTCGAACGATCTTCTCGACCCGAGCCCGGTCGATGTTCTGCTCGGTCAAAAGATACCGAATGTCCGTCAGGTCCTGAGGGAGCATCCGTGTGAGCTTGGCGGCGACGATGTTTTCGAAGGGCGGCCGTACGACGACCAGGGACCCTTCCTTCATCAGCTCGGTCGTCGCATTGAAGTTCCCTATTTCCACTCGGCCTTTCTCGACGATCTGGATGTAGGGTTTGTCTGGCTCCAACTCGTCCTTCGGGTTGAAAAGCAGGTCGGCCTTCTCGCAAGCCTGCTGGAGATCGGCATAGGCGAAGTCGGAGGCGGCTTCCCACGTATCGAGGTCGATTGTCATCCGGCTGGGTTGGCCGGCAAACATCGCAGGAATCGAGCCGATGATGCACAGCGAAGTCGGTCTCTCCAGGTACTTGGAGATCAAAGAGAGCTTTTCTACCCACTGCGCTGCGGATAGCCCGTGGGTGCCTGGTTCGGTCGCCATACCCTTAAGTATGGGGGGGTCGCCTCTAGTCGTTCGCCCGGTCTACTCCTGAAGGAGGCCAAGCCCCGAGCACATGCGCGACCAATGCGTCCAGCTGTCGCAGGCCGTCGAGAATCAGAACCCCCGGGGTATCCCGCTGCGGAATGACTGTCCGAAGGGTCTCGGCCTTCCCGATCAACTGGAAGGACTGGTCGGAAGGGCGCTGGGGCCGACGGGCGATCCGTCGCAGCAGACAAACCTCGAATGGAACGTCCAAATACATCCGGGTTCCCGTCAGCGCGAGGATCTCCCCGTATTTGAAGAGGGCAAATCCCTCGGCGACACACGGGGATTTGCTTGCACACGCGGCGATGTCTGCCGCCAGCCGCGCTCCGTCATAGGAGTCCGGGTGTTCGAAGTTGCGCACGAGCCTGCCAGATACCGAGGCCATAAGCCGCGGCGCACGCGGCTTCCAGTACGAGTCGAGAGAGAGGAGGTTTGCCCCTGCGGCCTCAGCCACCCTCGCGGCCAGCGTCGATTTTCCGGACGCACTTGGGCCAGCGATGAGGAGGATCGGGTGCCTCATGCCGAGACCCCGCGCCGCTTCTGGAAGAGGGCTGATAGTGCCCGGGAGCGCCTCACGTGCTCCTGAACGTCCGCCAGCCGCATCCCGCGGATGGTCATGCAGTCGGCCTGGTAGGCGTCCCCGAACGGAATGTGCTGCAAACGGAGCGGCTTCTCGGACTTCACCAGGTACCACGCCTTCCCGTCGGCAACCGGGAAGCTGACAAGGCTCCCCTCAACCTTGCCATCGGTTACGCGCGCCGAAGCCGCGAGCATGTCGTTGAGGAGCGCCTCCTCGCGATTCATGTAGGCTTCAAACGACTCCTCGGGCTTCTTTTCGAATCCAGGGACTGGGGTGCTTAGTAAGGTTGCCATGGTGCAAGATGGGGTAGCCGGATACCTGCCCCCCGTTACCTGGGAGACGTTCGCCGGCGGAAGTTAAGCTCCGGGTAAGCGGAGACCGGGAACCCCTTGTAGTGGTCGGGCACGCGGTACCACCGGCGGTTCTTGGAAACCGTTGTCGGGCCATTTTGCCACTGATCGGCAACTCGGATATTTCCTCTGCGCACGGGATGAAAACTCATGGTGGTGCTCCGTCTTACGACCCAATGGCCGCGTGGTAACCAGCGGCCGTGACACGGATCTTGCCGGGGCCAGCCGAAGTAATCTCCGCGAGGCTGCCGGTGAAAAATGTCACAGCCCGGGAAATCAGATCCACCGTCTTGGCGTTCGGCTTAGCGATCACCACGTCGATAGGCCCCTTGTCTCCTCGAAGCCCCAAGAGTGCGTACGCCGCCACCAGTTCGTCCCTCGTCGGCTCAACGAAGTCCCTCGATACCCCTTCGGACCGATGCAGGGCAACCGATCCGGTCATCCCAAGAAACACAAGGGCGTCGGCGAGATCATCCTGTACGATCTTCTTTTGCGCGCAGAAGGCGGCCACGGCCTCCGGAGGTGTTCGGATGTCGAACACATAGCCCTTCATGATGACCCCGGTTTTCTTAAGCGACGCGACAACGGTATAGCTCATGGGTCAAGATGGCGGTGGATTCGCCTAAGAATCCTGCTTGGCGGCCACATTGCCTGAAAAGGAGTAGGGATTGCCCCCCTCGCCGACGAAAGCCCTTGGCGGCCAGAAAAACGCCTGTTATCGCGCATCATGGATGGGATGCCGAGCGCGGAGAGCGTTCGCACGGCTCCTCCAGAGCATCAGGGTGCCGATGCCGGCCATTCCCACGAGAAATCCCGCTCCACTGGCATAGGAACTGAAGAACTCCATGGACCCGGGTTTCATCATCTTCTTGAAATCGTCCGATGTACTGAGACACGCGAACATGAAGACGACGAACGTCGAGAACCCGGATGCGGAAAGCAGAACAACCCCGCCGTCCCGAAGCTTCGTTCGGAATCCGGTGCATGCAAAGCCCGCCAGGAGGGCAAGAGCGCCCGGAACGGCGAAAATCCCCATGATGGCGGCTTTGATCCCGACAGGTTGCCCAGCGACAAAGGCTAGGATTGTCACGGTGTAGGCGAGAAACCCCGCGACGACATAGAGAGCGATTCCGAATATCTTAGCCAGCATCTGCGGAGGGAAGCTTTGCGAAAAACCGATTTGCAGTGGGTGCGTACAGGAATGCGCATTCAATCGCAAAAAGGACGATGCCTGGGACCAAGGCCATTTTGAGGGGAGCCGTTAGAATGCCGAGGGCGAAGCTCACGAGCTGGCTGGCAATGTACAGCGTCCGTGCCCACCCCATCCCCTTCAGCATGAACGCCGCGCAGAGAATCGAAATGGCGACGCCGGCGGCCGTAATTGCGAACTGTATCGGAATCGGGATCGGGCTCTTGCGCATCAATGTGAGTGCAAGCTCGTTGTTCGCAGTAAACAGAAACGTAACCGAGGCCAGAGAGCCGAATCCGATGAGCGCCCAGCAGATGATTGTGACTGAGAGGGGCCGTTTGGTCATGAGGAAACGGTAGGTACGCTCTGGGCTAAGGCGGACTTGTTGCGTCGAAGGCAACAATTCCGCCTTAGGTGCCGAGTTCGCGACTGCTAATTCACCGTGATGGTGACGGGTGTAGAGGTTGTGGCCATGGTTTGAGCATCCGTTGCTACCGCGGTAAGCGTGTACGTGCCGGCAGCGGGTTTTGACCAGCTGTAAGTGTACGGTGCCACGGTCACCTTCTTTATCAGCGTGGACTCGTGATAAAATGCCACAGAGCTGATCGTGGAGTATTGCGAGGTTGCCGTCGCCGCCAAGGAGATCACCGGCTTGTCCGGGAATACGGTGCCGTCGCTTGGGGAGGTGATTGCCACCACAGGGGCTGCGTCCTGGACGACGGACACGGTCACGGGAGCAGACCAAGTCGTGTTCCCGTTCTTGGCCGTAGCTAGAGCGGTTATTGCCCATGTCGAAGGAGCGTTAGAAGCTGTGGTGAACGTGTACGGCGACGTAGTCTTGTCCACGATGAAGCCCCCGTTGATGTAGTAATCCACCTGCTTGATCGTCGAGTCGGTGGACGATGCGGTCGCGGTCAGCTTGATGTTCCCGTTCACGAAGAATACCTGGCCTTGCGTGGGTGTCGCTATCGAGATCGACACATCCCCGGCATTGGTCGGCGTCGGCGTTGGCGACGGCGTTGGGGTAGGTGTCGGGCTTGGCGTCGGCGTGGGTGTCGGCGTAGGTGTTGGGGTCGGTGTCGGGGTCGGCGTGGGTGCAGAGACTACTAAGAACGTCCCTGTCGCGGACCCTACGTAAACCGGATCGTAGACCGTCGCTACCGTCGCGTAACTCCCCACGGCGACAGGATAGAGCCCGCTGCCATTGTAGGTGATCTCCACCGTCAGCCCGCTTGGCACCGTTGTCGCAGTCGCCCACAGCCCGCGACCTGTGTAGGTCTGGGTCATGTTGCTCAAGGTGACTGTGGCTGTTGGCCGCGGCGTGGGTGTCGGCGTGCGGGTTGGGGTCGGCGTCGGCGTGGGTGTTGGCGTCGGCGTGGGTGTTGGTGTCGGAGTCGGAGCCGGCGAAATGACCAGCGTCCCTGAAGCACTCCCGGCGTAGTTCGTGTCGTTGATCGTTGCGACGACCGCATAGCTTCCAACTGCGCTCGGAAGGATGCTGCTCCCGTTGTACGTAATCCCCACATAAAGCCCTGCCGGATTGGTAGTGGCCGTTGCCACTTTCGACTGGCCTGTGTAGGTCTGGTTCAAGTTGCTCAAGGTCACAGTAGCCGTCGCCTTCGCCACTGCCTCGACCGCACTCGCCGTACCAGCGTAGTTGGGGTCGATGATGGTCGCCACGACCGTGACAGGCCCGGCATTGGTCGGGGGCGTCGTACCACCATTGTAGGTGACATTCACGGTAAGCCCGCTCGGCACGACGGAGACAGTAACCGGAAGGGGGCTGCCGTTGTAGACCTGGTTCAGATTGCTGATCGTTATCACGCAGGCGACTGGAGTCACACTGTTCGACGGCGCTGAAGAGGGACCCATACCGGAAACCGAGACCGCTGCCACAGTGAACGTGTAGGCAACTCCATTTGTAAGGCCCGTGACGACGTGGGACAGGCTCGGGGCGCCCGCATTGCTGTCGATGCCTCCCGCAGGGATGGAGGTTGCGTAGTAGCCTGTGGCCGGATTGCCGCCATTGCCGGCAGGAGCGCTAAATGTCACCGTTGAACGAGAGGTTCCAACCGTAGCGGCTACCCCCGTAGGGGCGCTAGGCGGAATCTGCCCAATGACCGCGTATTGCGCCACGCTTGGAACGCCATTCACAAATGCCGTGATTTGAGCTGGGCCATAAGGAAGTCCCGACACGCTCGCGGTGTCCGAAGTGAAGTAGGTGTTCGAGAACTGCAACGTCTCGTCCGGCACTGCCCATTGAAATTGGCCGTTGTCGATGCGTTGAATCAGGAACAGTGGATAGTTGGACGCAGAACTGTTTGTTGCGCCTCCCGATCCCTCAAGGAACGGAGCAAAGCCAGTGCCCGTTGCATTCAGTGGCGCGCTTCCGGTCAGATAAGGCGTGACCCCTGAGAGGACTGCCTGACGCGTGGAATCTGGGGAAAGCCCGGCATCGTAAATCTCAGTCGAGGACAGCGTCGCGGCACCCGAACCCACACCCCCAGCGAGAAGGATCTGACCTGTCGGGAGCAGGGTTGCTGTGTGACTGTATCGGTCAATCACCGCGTCCGCACCAAGGCTCCAGGTGTTCGCAGCAGGGTCGTAAATCTCAGTGTTGTATATCAGCCCGCCGGCATTCGTTTCACCGCCTGCGACTACAACTTTGCCGCTGGGCAGACCGGTCGCCGTAAAGTGGAATCGGCCTGTCGTTAGCGAGCCAGCTGATGACCACGAGTTCGTTGCGGGATTGTAGACCTCAGCGCTCGTTGGGCAGCCATCTGTGAAGTTCTGGCCGCCTTCGACCAGCACATTTCCGGAGGGAAGGAGGGTCGCCTTGTGACCGCTCCTACCCGTCGTGAGGCTCCCTGTGGTGCTCCATGTCGCCGTTGCCGAGTTGTAGAGTTCGCACGCTGTGGTCATGGTATTGCCAACGAAGCCCCCTGTTACCAATACCTGGCCATTGGGCAGCAGTGTCCCTGTCTGCCCAAAGCGCCCAGTTGCCAAACTGCCAACAACGCTCCACGAATTTGTGATCGGATTGTAGAGTTCTGCCGAGTTTAGATATGGCGGATTCAAAGGCCCCTCACCTGCCGCTTCGAGCACGGTCCCGTCTCCAAGAAGCACCGCCGACTGGAACATGCGTGCAGTCGTCATGTTGCCTCCGCTGCTCCACGTGTTGCTGATCGGGTCGTAAATCTCCGCGCTCGAAAGGTAGGTGTTGTTGCTCCCCGTTCCCCATCCACCGGCCACAAGAACCTTTCCGCTGTTCAACAAAGTTGCTGCGGCATTGTATCGAGGAGTCGCCATGGAAGCTGTCGCGCTAAATGTGCCGCTTGCGATGTTGTATAGCTCGGCGGTACCACCAGGGCCATCGCCCCCCGCGAATAGAACAAACCCATTTGGGAGAAGCGTTGCTGTGTGAGCCGACCGAGGCACGGTCATGGTTCCCTTTACCGTGTCCGAATGCGTGGCCGGGTCGTACATCTCGCAACTCCCCAGGGTGCCATTGCTGACGCCGCCGGCGATGAGCACTTGGCCGTTCGGAAGCAGGTTTGCTGTTTGAAGTCCGCGGGCCGTCGCGAGGCTGCCCGCCGTGCCAAAAGTGTTGATTGCCGGGATGTACACTTCGCAAGCGGCTGCGTAGGAGATCGGGCTTTGGCCGTAGTAAGCCACGTCTATTCCTCCGACGAACAAGACGGTGCCGTTCGGGAGGAGCGTCGCAGAATGGTACGCTCTCGGGAATGAGAGACTGCTGGTAATTGCCGTCCACCTGTTCGCTACGGGGTCGTACAACTCCGCCGACCCGAGCGGAGCGCTTCCCCATTCAGGCCCGAACAGCCCTCCGGCAACTAAAACGGTGCCGTTACTCAGTAGGGTTGCGGTATGGGCGTATCGGGCTGCGTTGAGGCCCGCAACTTCGAACCACGTGTTCGCCGCAGGATCATAGATTTCCGAGTCAGTGAGGATTCCTGCCAATCCTTGGCCGCCGGCCAATAGCACCTTCCCCGATGGAAGGAGAGTTGCCGTCTGGTTGCAACGGGCGGTATTCAGGCTGGCAGCGAGAGAGAAGGTTTGCGTCGCTGGGTTGTAAATCTCCGCAGAGGTTGATGGGGAATTGGTACTGTCGCGTCCCCCGGCAACAAGGATCATTCCTGACGGGAGAAGGGTTGCTGTTTGCTGGTACCGTGCGGTTCCTAACGCACCCACCGTAGTCCATGTGTTGGCCTTGGGGTCGTAGACCTCGGTTGCCGCCAATGGGGCATAGTTGTTGTTGACCCCGCCGACAACGAGCACCGTGCCATTTTGCAGGAGAGCAGCCGAATGGAACATGCGCGCCGTCTGCAAGTTTGAAGCCGCCGACCATGTGTTTGTGGCCGAGTTGTAAAGTTCTGCCGTGATGAGCGCGTTCCCACCACCGTCATTCCCCCCAGATACGAGCGTCATCCCGTTTGCAAGCAACGTCGCTGTGTGGCTGTAGCGAGCCTGGGCAAGGGACCCTCCTGCATTCCACCCTGGCGCTGCCGTTGCCGAAACAACGCCAGCGGCGGTGATCGCCAGAAGCCCGAGGACGGCTAACGCGCGTTTCGCGAACCCGAAGAGGATGGATGTGTTCATAGATAGCGCCTTTAGGGAAAGGTCGTTTGAGTGGGTGGCGGTGTGCATTTTGCGATATGACTTACAGTTGACTAGAGTTCGAAGCGGTTCGTTGGGCAGCAAGATGGCGGCCGCCCATCGAAGGGATGCGCCATGTCTTCAATTATGGGGGAACTCCCGACGGGTTACCGCCAGAGACGCATGGCGCTAGTGCTCGCGCTTGTAGAACCCATCCACAGCGTGCCTAATCTCCCAGTGGTAGGGCTCCAGCGACTCGGGCGTGGCATTCCGCATGTTCTCGGAAAGAAAGGCTTTCCATTGCTCGGGATTCATGGGCAATGACTTCTGGAAAAGGAGACTGGGCGAGACAACGTCCGCAACGTCCACCTCGCACCCCGATTTGCACACGCGATTGAACACCTGGGCGAACCGTACCGGCGCGAACTGGTACAGCACCGCCTCTTTGCGGTTAGCAAAACCGCTCACGATGATGCCACCCATCTTCCGCTCGCGGTCAGGCTCGTGCTCGTAAGCGATCCCCCACGAACCGGTCGTGATGTCGAAGGCTACAAAGAGGCCCGTTTCGTCGTGGCGACTGTACTTGTAGTGGCCGTAGAAGGTCGCTTCTTCGGCGCAATGGATGCAGAGCCCGACCTTCCAGTCACTGCCGAGCACGGGATCGGATTTGCGCGTTCCGCATGAGGCGCAGATGTGTTTTGCGTACTGCGGCAACCCCTGCTTGTGTCGAAGGGCAATCCGAATCTTCGACTGCATACGAAACACAAGAAGCTGATTGGTCTCGTTATTGTCGTAAGGCATGCCGGCTCGCAGTTCCTCCGTCAGAGCGCCCGAATCGAGCGTCCCTGCGTCAGCTATCACCGCATCCCAATCCGTGACGGCGCCGAAAGGGCGAAAAGCAGTCTCGATGCACTGCTCGCGCGCGAAATCGTGGTTGTGCGGGACGATGCTGCTCATTCCTCGTCCTCCTCCTTCGCCGCCTTCAGCTTCAGAAGGATCGGCACCGGCGAGTTCTGTGTCGCCGGAATAAGGTCTTTCAGCTTGCCCCATATTGCCAAGATGGGAACAGCCCAAAGATGCGCGCGCTTCCACTCGCGGTCGTCGAGCAGCTTGTCCGCCAGGCTTACTGGAAGGTCGGCGGGCAGCCACTCGTCTTCGCTCACGGTAGCCGTGGCGAGGGTCTTCGTCAGGGGTTCGGTTCCATTGACCCACCGCTTTGATAGCGCATACTCGTGGACGTACAGGAGGTTCTGGTCGCGTTTCTCGTCCCGCTCTGTGTGGTGTACCACGAAAAGGAACGGCCCCTCTCCCTTCTGGCCCGTGCTCCAGCGTGCATCATGCTCCCACCTCTCGGGCTTGTAGATGCGCCAGCGCCACGAAATGATCCGGTCGCCGGGCTTCAACGCCGAGAAGCTCGTCAACTTGTCGAACTGCTTCCTGTTGCGACTGTCCGTAAGCCCATGCGAAAAGTCGTTCACGAGCCGAAGGTAGCGGCTGTTCAGGATAGGGTCGAAGATGTCCGTACCAGGAGGGATGCTCAGCAGCGCCATGTGGTCGATCACGCCCTGGATTAGCATCGCAAAGGGCATCATCTCACGGTTCTTAACCCGGGCAGTGTCCGCGGCCACCTTGCGAATGTATTCGTCGAGTTCAGGGGTGTAATTCTCGCTATCGAGGAATCCTTGGAGCGTGGCGTACTTGATGTCGTCAGCCCAGATCACCGGAACCGGCTCCGCTTCCTTTGCCGGGTTGACAACCTTCGGCTCGCTGTCGCTCCCAATGCCCCTGAAGTTGTCGCGGGCCTTGTCCGGTGTCGCCCACTTTCCCCGCCAGATTGAGTCTCTGAGGGCAGTCACCAACTCCGGAATGTCGTCGCCGGCGGGAAACACACGTTCCTCGAACTTGATGTCGGTCCCGAAGCGCCAGACATTGTCTCCGTCACGGACCCACACAAGGGTCGCCATGTTGGCCGAGTTGAGCATTGCCGCCTCGAACGCGTTCACTTTCTCCCCGTAGCTCTTTTCATCCCGGCAAATGCGGGTGACGACGATGCACTTGTCCAAGGGAAGCAACTTCTTCCAACGGTTCTTCCGGAGCAACCACGAGTCCATGTCCCCGAGATTGCGAATGTCCACATCGAGCATGTTCGCGATGAGGCCGATCTCTTCCTCCAGATAGAGTCGCGCCTGGAAGATGCAGTAAGGCGCCTCCGCGGGCGCCCGGTCTCCGATGCGCAGAGTTTCCAGCCCCTGCGTTCCGTTGCAATAGGCCGTCATGATTCGCATGCCCTCATGGAACTGCACGAGCTTGGTCCTCATGTCCTCAACCGACTCCTTAACGCGGATCGAGGTGCTGACGCCGGCAAGCTGCCCTTGAAGGAATCGCAGCTGCATGGCGCTTCGGTTGCTCGGCGTGAAAGCGAGCGCCATCCTCCCGGCAGGGCTCGCACTTGCTGTCGTCGATGTCCCGTCCGTCAGTAGCCCGACGATCTCCGGAATCTGGTACGCGGCGAGTTGGGAAACGTGGATCTCCTCCAAAAGCCCAACATCCGTGCCATCGCCGGTATGCGGCCAGTGGTCGGGCAGCGCCTTGGGGTTCGCTTTTGAGTACGCCTTCAGGTTGGCGAGCGCCTGAGGCTCGCTTGCCCAAACCTGCACAACCTCCTCGTCACCCGCGTCCGGGATCGAGACCCCGGGAAAGAAAACCCCCTGGTACCTGCCGGTAAGTACCGCCGGAAACGGGTGCGCCATGATAAGCGCCCTGAGCGCACTCTTCTTGTCCGGAAACTTCCCCTTAAATGAGCCCCACTTGTCGATGTAGTCTCCACTCCCATAGGGCTGGGGACCAAGGCAGTAGACGAAGGGTTTCACGTGAGGCAAGATGGCGTGCGTCAGGGGCCGACCTTCGGCATGTCGGCCTTCAGCTGATTCGCGGCGACGTAGGCTCCCTCGCACTTGGGCACCCGAAGAACGCGCCCGTCCTCAAGCAGGAGAGCGAAGTCTGCGGCGTTACCCGCAAAGCCGGTGATCTGGTAGTTCACCACCAAGCCCCCGAGCGGGCTGTTTTGCCTCTCGTCCAGAACCTTCGCGGCCCGGTCCCGGGCTTCCTGGCTTTCAGCACGCTGCGACTGTGGGCGGGCCTCATTGTCAAGGCGCATGGCCTCGGCCAGCACGAGTAGCGCGGCATGGGTCCTCGGGCTCTGCCCGCCCCCACCGGAGGTGCGAAACCGCATGAGCCGGGCCGCCTCGGTGCCAACGTAGGCGTCGCCATCCGGACCGAACATGACGATGAGGCGACCGATGCAGGTGCCGTCGTGGTCGTCCATGATCCGGGAATACGACTCCTTGTCGTCCACGGTCCGTGGCCAAGCCAAGCCGTCGAGAAACTTGGCAATGCTAAGAGGTGAAGGCATGAATTTGTTCAACCTGGGCGCTCACTCGAAAACCGGCAGCTTCTTGCACGAAACCTTGCCTATGGTGGAGTCGGCGACGCCGTCGGTTGCGAGAAGGTGCTTCTTCGCCAAAACCCCCGCCTTTTCGATGTCCCTAAGGACACTGTCTCCGGGAGCCGGAGCAAAGGCGAATTCGAGCACGTAGACCTTGCCGACGCTTCCTTCAACAACGCTGGCAAGGATAACCTCAGCCGCGATCATTCGTTTTGGCGTTTGCGATTCGTCCATGTTAAAAGATGGCGCTGTTTAACTGCGGGCAGGGGGGAGCGGCCTGAGGCTGGTAGCAAGCAGGTCCGGCTCAGGCAATTCCTTCCCGGAATCCCCTACACCCAGCTTCAGCAGGCGCTCGCCCTGGGGCCTAACCGACCGCTCGTAGCTACCTAAAGCGTCGTTAAAAGACGCCCCAGCCTTCGCAAGGTACGACCCGATGGATTCAAAGTGCTCCAGGAAGGGGACCAGTCGTGAAAACAGCTCTTTGGCCGCAATGGCGATTTCGCGGGCGTTTGCGGTCTGCTCGTGCTGCGTCCATGAGGCGGACACGGACATCAAGAGGGCCATCAAAGAGGTCGGCGTAGCGAGCATGATGTGCCGTTCGCTTGCCCAGATGATAAGGTCGCGGTCGCCCTCAAGCGCCGCGCTAAAGAGCGACTCCGCCGGCAGGAAGAGCACCACGAACTCGATGGCATCAGGGAATTGCCGCGGATAGTCCTTGTCGGCTAGCGCCTTGATCGTGGTCTTCAGCTTGTCGGCATGGGCCTTGAGAGCGGCCCTCCGCTTAACGTCATCGCTCTCGTGCAGAGCATTCAGGAATTCGAGATCCGGCACTTTGGAGTCGATGATGATTTTCCGTCCGTGTGGCAGGTTGACGATAAGGTCAGGCCGCTTGTCGTCGGAAGTCGTTTGGAGTTCGTAGTCGCAGTGGGCGTTCATACCACTGGCCTCGACCACCCGCTTAAGGCTTTCTTCTCCCCAGACTCCGCGCGCCTGGCCGCTACCGAGAACCTTTCGCAGTTGGAGGGTCTCTCCGGCAAGCGACGTACTCTGTTCGGTGAGCATCGTGAGGTGTTTCGTCACCTCTCCAATCGCGGACGCCTGGTTTGTCTCGCTCTTCTGGAGTCTGTCCTGCGTCGCTCGGATCAGTTCCTCCACGGGCTTGATGACTGCTGCGATAGCCTCCTGCCGTTTCGTGAAGTCCGCGCTGGCGGCACCGGCGTGCTTTGCCATCGTCTCGTTGGCCAGGGTCAGGAAGGAGCCCTGCATCTGGGTAAGCGCCTCTGCGCCAAGGGCGGCAAACCCCTCGCGAAGCTGCTTAAGCCCCTTCTCGTGCTCCTCCTTCATGGCCGCAAGCTGCGCCGCCTGGGTTTCCCTCATCTCGACCAACCGGAGTTCTGCCGACTGGACCCGGGCGTCGGAGGCTGCACGGGCCTTCTCGGCTTCGAGCCGCGCGCTGGTGGCAACTCCGAGGTCTCGCTTGAGGCCGTCCATCTGAAGCCGTAGCTCTCCCTCAACACGTCCGTCAACAGGCGCGGGTGTTTTGCAGCCAAGAAAGTACCCGACTACGCCGCCTACGAGAAGGGCGATGATACCGACAATAATTGCAGCAGTCATGAGGTTGAAAGGATGGACGTTGGGAGGAAAAGGGGAAGACCTCAGGTTGCAGCAGCGTCGCTCCGGTAGTCGATTGCTACCTTCAAGTCCGCGACCGCCGCAGCCATCAACTTCGCACGCCAACCAAGGCCAGCAAACTTCGGCTTCCCCGTGGAGCGTGGAACGGAAGCCATGCCTATTGAAAAGTCGCGGCGCTCGAAGTCGATTGTGACGAACCCTCCATGGGAATTTGCGGTCCTCGGAGCCTCGATGACCAGGCCAAAACCGGGTAAGTTCTCAGACTTCCAATCGGGCGGGATGTCTTTCGGCATAGGACTAGATGGCGACGGGCTGTGCCTTAACAGGTTTCCTCTCGTCGTTAGGATGGGTGCGCCACCCATTGCACCGCGTGTGCCATTGTTCACCTATTCCGCTGTCTCCACGAGCCCTCCGAGGGTCCCGCCCGCACTCCCATGCGCCGTCATCCGATTTGAAGAACCGGCAGCTCGCGCATACGTGGGGGATGGTTCGGTAGGCGTTCATTGGGAGAGCTTCATTCGGCGACATGCCGGTAACGCCGCGCGATGAGATGGATTTTGCCGGAAGCCTTCAGGCGATTCCATGCTGCTCGGGCAGCGCGGCCGTCGCACCTCACAGGAAGCGGGGCATGAATGCGTCGCCGGGGCTTAGGAAGACGAATAAACCACCCTCCTGACGTGAGTGTGACGCCTTCCCATTGGTAGAGCACGGCGCCCGCGTGTTCCTTCAGAAATGCGAGGATCAATGCGCTCGACATGATCTTCTCGGAGCGGGATCGCTGGACTTGCGAGGTTTGCTTTGTCATGGCCGGAATTTAGCAAGCTGGTGCAGCGACGTGCTCGTGCCGGGCGTAGAAAGCGCGCAATGAATGCTCTGCCCGTGAAAGGCGCCGTTGCGATGCGGCGACTTCTTGCTTTAGCCGTTCTTCCTCTGACGCGAAGTCTCCCCCACCGAGCCAATCGAGGATCTCCCGGAACCCGACCGTAGGTTCTCCGTTTCGGTAGAGCGCCTTTCGCAAGGCATCCTTCCCGCGGATTTCGAGGAAATGCGTAAAGGTAGCCCTCGTGCCCATGTGGCCGGGGAGACCGCCTAGATTGGCTCCGGCCAGTGCGTTTCTGGCCCGGAAAGTCAGCGCGTGGTACCCTTGTGGGTCTGGGGTGAGCCCAAGCTCCTGTAAGCGCTGGAACAGCGCACGGACCACGACCTGACCCACTCCTCGAAATACCGTAATAGTTTCGGCAACAACTGGCCTGCTGCGCAAAGGGCGATCAGGGAGTTCAAGGAGGTCAGCTACTGTGAGGTGCCCGCGATCCTTTGCCTGAGACCCTTCTCCACCGCGCTCCTCATCTAGGCATGTGGCCACCCAGAGGAGGCGTTGCTGGGCTATCGCCGGTTCGATCTCGACACAAAAAGCCCTAACGAAATCCGATATGCGGAGCTTCAGGATGTCCTCACGGGCCATAGACGGGGCGGCAGGCATGTCGGGGGGTCAGGGAAGCGCGGCTTTGAATGGTAACTTGAGAACCTGGTTGTCCAACGGCTCCCAGAACACCACTCCGGGATAGCTCATTGCGACGTGAATTTCACGGGCGTTACCGGTCTCGACGATTTCGGACAGAGGCGTCCCTTCTGGTGCGAGCGCCTTCGCGGCCTTCAACGACTTCGCCGCAACAATCTCCCGCGTTTGCCTGCTCCCGTTCGGGGCTTCCGGGCAATCCTGTCGGAAGCTTTGGAATCCGTAAACCTTCAGACCCTCTCGTTTAGCAGGGTTTGCGATAAATGCCGACCACGCCCGCCGAGCCGACTTGAGCCCGGAAGGGGTCGTCTGAAAACTGGCCGCGTAGGGACTCCCGTGGTAGGTGGTCCCCGGCGGGCATGCGTGAACAAGTCCCCTCCCCTTGTTGTTGAAGATCGAGGGCCGGCGCCCACATACGGGGCAGGCTTCGGCTTTCGTGTCAGTGGCCATTGTGGATGGACAAGCGACTCACTCGATGAAGAAGGTCGCGTAGCTTTCACCAGGGATCTGCTTGGCGGTCACGAGGACCTCGTCCCCAGCCTTCAAGGCGCGCACTGGCCAACCCGGGCCACGGTTGTTCGCGAAGACCTCACGGTGCCCGGGCCAAGCAACCGTGATTTCCCCCCAATTCTTAGCCGGGTCGAATTCGTAGGACAACACCGTGGACCTGAAAGGCCCAGGCATCCCGACAAGCACTCCGGCGCGCCAAGCCCTGGCGACTCGCCTGAAGGCAGCGACCGCCCTTCCGTTGGCAGCGCCAGAAGACGGGTCAATCGGCTGCATGTGTAGCTTATCCCCGGAAAAGCCGAGGACGCGGCATGTCAGGTGCCCACGCTGGCCATTGCGCTTCCAATGGACGGTGTCGCCAGCCCGCAACTCCACCTCGATTTGCTCATGCCCCGTAATGTCGCCGCACGTCACGAGCCCTGCCTGGACAAGGTCGGCGCGGGGAGCACAGGCGTAGTTTGCTGCGAGGTTCATGGATCAAGATGGGAATGTCATCAATGTGCTCAACGAGATCATCGGCGAACACGGCTAAGCGCTCAACCCACATTTCGAATAAACTACGCGGCGTGTTGAAGATGGCTCCGGCGCTCAGCAAGATATTTGCGAAGCTCCCCTGCGCTGCGCAGATCAGGCACCCCTACAGGCGCACACAGGTACCGCCCGGCGAGGGTGATAAAGGCGCCATGCATCCGGGCCACATCGTCAACGATTGCCTTGGCCTCGGGCAGGCAGTCGGCGCAAAAGACCCCTATGCTGTAGCCCTTGGAGTTGCGGCACACATAAAGCTCCCGCTTAAAGGGGGTCTGGTCCACCTTGCAACTGGAGCAGATGCGTGGTGCAGGGCTGTTCATGGCCCAAGATGGCATCCCCCCCACGGGGCTGGGAAAACTCTTGAAGAATCGCCTCCTCGACCGATAGTCATTATCTCCGCCTTCTAAGGCGGTGGAAGACCTTGCCGCCGTGCATAGAATCCAACCACACATCTCTTCTTTGGTGCCTAACGGGACCATGTTTTGGCTTTGGAACGTCATTGCCGCGGCCGCAACCGTCGAATGCAACGTCGCTCAATCCTGCGTCGGCATGGCGACCTAACCCCAAAACGCCTTGTCAATCACCTATGTTTCATTAGCGCTGACCTTCCTTGTCGGCGTAGGTGTTTTTGCGGCGAACCCTGGTCGCCAAAAGAACCGGGCGTATGCGTCCCTGGCATTTGTCGCGGTGCTGTGGTTGCTGGCGTACCACTTCCTTGTGTTTCAAAAGATCGGGCACGAAGTGACGCTGATCCGGGTCCTGGAAACTATAGGAGCAATCCTGCCTGTTCTGGTCGGGTGGACAATCAACAGTATCCTGCGCTCGGGTGGATTCCGTCGGACTCTGGTGGTGCTGGCGACAGTTGGTGCCGTGTGCATTGCCATAGCGTGGACCCGTTTCTTTATCCCGCCCGAATCAACCAATGAGCACCATTTGAGAGGATGGGGTTTCTACATCTGCAATGCCGGAGAGCTTATACAGTTCATCGTAATCCTGTGGATGTGCGCCTTGAGTATGAGGACCGCGGTCGGGTTAGACCGCATGGAGCTGCGCACCTTAGCCTACGGTGCCGGGTTTTGCGGAGCGGTGACGACCATAATGGGGATTGTACAGCAGCGCTTGCAATCGGACGTGATCGACCTCGTAAGGCCCCTTTTCGTTACCTCATTTTTTCTTGTAACGGCTTCGCTCATCTTTTCTCGGAAAGTGATGTCTCCCGGCGAGGCGTTCGAAAAGGTGCTCCGCTGGACCGTGTCGGCGATTTTGGCGATGGGGGCGTATTGGTCACTGAGGCTTGTATTAGGGCCTGGCAGCATCATGGCGGCCGTATCGTTCGTCGGCTTTGCTGCATGGGTGAACGAGATTCTGGCGAAACACGAATGGCTAGCTGGGCGTGCAAATGAGCGGCGAGCTGTGGCCGATGCGGAATTGCGAGCAATTAGCGAGACGGCGTTGGAGTACGAAGAAGCCTGTGGGCAAATCGCCTACACACTGGCCTCGTGGGCACAGGCAGAGAAGGGATTCATTGTGTTTCGTAGCAAGACGCGGGAGTTCAGCGGGTACGGTTGCGGTGGGGAGTCGGCAACGGTGCCGTACACATTGGCCGACGATGTGGTGGTGAATCTATGCCGATTCGGGTCTGCGAGCGAAGCCAGTCTTGATAGGGCGAGTCCGAGCCTGGCGTCTAAAGCGCTGGCTGTGTGCATGCACAGTGGCGGAATTGGACTGCTGGTCCCTGACCATCCGGATGAGGTTACCGTGAGGGTGATCGTGGGTGTTGGGGCAAAGAGGGATTTGTCGCCATTCCTGGCGCGTGAAATCAAAACTGTAGAGGATTGGTTGGTCCTCATCCGGTCCATTCTAGTAAGAATCGAGGCCCACGAGGATGCCCGCCAGAAGGAGCGTTTAGCGGCGGCAGGATTGTTGAGTGCGAGGATGGCCCACGACATGCGCACGCCGCTGGCCACGATCAAGAATTTCACGAGCAGTCTGCGCGAGAACGTGGACAACCCGGATTTTCTGAACGACATGGATCGTATAGTCTCTGCGGAGATCGGGAAGTTGGAGCGGATGGCCGACGGCTTGTTGCAGGTCGGGGCTCCGAGGAAGCCGAACTTAACCCAAGAGTCACTCAATCGGATCGTGCAAGACGTGAGCGAAGCACTTCGCCCCTCCTACAAAGAGCACGCGGCCAGACTTAACGTGGAACTGGGATCTGGGGAGGTCATCATGCTTTTGGACAGGGACCGGATTACTCAAATGATCTCAAATCTCGTGAACAATGCCTTGCAGTCCTTTGTGGAAGGGACCGGGGAAAAGACGACCACGATTACAACCTCGTTCGAGTCCGAATATGCCGTGTTGACCGTTGCCGACACAGGTCCGGGGTTCCTCCCGGCGCAAAGGGCTCAGGTGTTCACCCAGTTTTCGACAACGAAGTCCAAGGGCATCGGCCTGGGACTCACCATTTGTCATGCGACAGTCCTGGCGCACCGGGGGTATATAAGGCTCCTCGACCGACCCGGTACAGGTGCGGTATTCGAGGTCAGGTTGCCGGTCCTGAAATCGGCTTAGTCCTGGCGAGGGCAGCAGCGTATGGGCGCAGCTTGCAGTCCACGGTCAAAATGTGGCCCATAAGCCATCGGGACACTTCGCGATGCACCTCGATAGCCAAAAGTTGCGTAATGCCATCGCGATCACGCCGAACGGTCCATTCGTCAAGGCGGTGTACAAGCAGGTCGTGCGCCACACAATTCTCCCCTGACGCAGGACACCGAACCCGCTCCATCAGGGTCTCTTCGCGGGCGAAATGCTCCCTGACGTAAAGGTTGAGGAATGCGAGGGCATCGCTGATCTGAACCTCTCCGGTGCCGTTAATCAGGGCGGCCTCAAGGAAGTTGATTTGGCGAACCAGTTCCTGGTGGTCATTGTCAACAGCCGGAACGCCTGTCATAAAGCTCTGGTCCCATTCGATCATCAAAGAAGGTGCTAGAAGTCTCTACCGTGTTAAGAATGCGAGGGTTCCAGTAGAGATTTTTGACGCGAGAGTCAGCCATGAAGTAACTGACTGCGCATTTCTACGCGACACTCACCTTCGACTGTCCGCACTGTACGGAGGTAGTCGTTCGGCCCAGTGAACCGTCCTTACGGATCAGCCGGACCGTCATAGAGACCTCGTCGGCCACGGTCGGGACCCGTGGCATCGCGCCTAGCCCGACGGGCGGCCAGACATGAAAATGCTCGACAACTCCTTTTTGGATCTTCCCGGACACCTCGACTGCGATTCGCTGGCCTGGCTTGAACCCTGTCAGTTTGGTCATCGCGCCCTGTAGGAGGGCGTCCCGCTCACGAATGCGTAACTGGATCGTGTCCTGAATGGGCCTCGACACCCCAGCTAGGCGGGCCTCAAGCGCGAGGATTCGCCGATTGATCGAGGCAAGACGGGATGCATATGTGCTCATGTGCAAGATGGGGATGGAGCAATCGGTACGCCACAGGCTACCTCTCCGCCAGCCGGTCGATCAGCCGCCCGATCAGGTTGTCGGCCGAGACGTTTTGTGCGTCCGAAGAGACGGCGACCTTGCCTCCGATATGAAACGCCCGGATGAGGCTATATTCATCGTCCCGCCTCGTGACCACCAGGAGGGCGTCCGACTTCTCGGAGTAGCCCTCGGCCACAACGGTTTCGCCGGAGATCCACTTGGCGACCTCGGGATGTGTCAGGTCAATGGGGAGATTCGGTAATGGCATAAGGCTAGATGGGGACGGCATTTCAGGCGAACAGGGCCATCTGTGGGTCAACCGGAACCGAATCGGCCGCCTCGAACGACTGGACGACGGCGGGGGCTCTCGGGGCCTCAGGAGCAACCTCCTCGCCGCGATTGACGGCGAGGTGCCTACGGATGGCAGCGGCGAAGGCGTGGTGAAGGGTCCAGTCAATCGACTGGCCGAGCTGCTCGGAGGCAATGTCTCCCGCCACGGCGTCGAGCGAGAAGTCCGCCGGCACGCCCTGAAGCCTGCGAAGGATCTCCTCGTTAGGGAAGAGGTAGCGCCCGTCCGGATGCGCGATGAACACGCTATCCTTGGCGTGACGGCTCTGGCTCTTCATCACCGTGGGAGCGAACACGCTCTCGGGAGTGATGAGCCGAGCCTGCCCCTTCTGCTTCGAGTCGAGGTCCACGAGCCCTTTCTGGAGGCTGGAAGTGTTGGTCGCATCATTGCAGAACGGGAACTGGTCCTCGATGAGGCGCCAGATGCGGCCCGGGGCAAAAGCCTCGGTGATTGGGGCGGGAGCCTCGAAGCCGGGAAACACGCTGGCTACGATGTAGCAGCGCTTGCGCGAGGTGGTGCCACCGAAATCGCGGGCGTCGTAAACGCCGGCGTTCACGTTGTACCCCCACCTGCGCAGCGTCAGGACGATCATCTCGCCAGCCGGGCTCGAAAGGAAGCCGGGGACGTTCTCCACGTGGACAATGGCAGGCTGGACCGTCTCGATCAGCCGGAGGCACGGGAAGAACATGTCCACCGTCGTATCCAAGGAGTCGAGGCTGGCCAGCTTGGCGGCCGATGTCTTTACATTTGTAAAGTCATCACACTGAGGCGATAACGCAAGTATCGCAACCCTCGGCTGGTCCTTGAGCACCTCGGTGATCCGCGAAAAATCGACGCGGAAAATGTCCTCGTTGAAGACGAAGCGAAAGGGATTGTTCGCAATGCCGGTCATCACCCCGGTCTCCGTGAGGTCGCGGGTGTCGCGCTTCTCCTGCGGGCGGTACTCCAACAGGGCTTGCATGCCGAAGCCCACTGAGCGCAGGCAAGCAGCATCTACCCCCGAGCTGAGGGCGACGAAAGCCTCCAGCGGGTAGGACGGCTGCCTGATGGCCTTCCGGATGTAGAAGGTTCGCTCCGGGGACGGGCGGCCGATGATGACGCCCTGCCTCATGGTGAGGTGGACCCGCTCGATGCCGGCCGGGATCGAGGCGTTCAGGAACTCCTGGGAATGCTCGTCGATGACAGTCTCGGTCGGGTTGTTCCGGCGGTGATTGTACGTGCGCTGGTAGACCTGCACGGGACCGGCCGGGTTTAGGCGCAGCTCAAAGCCGCCGGCGGGAGCCAGCACGCGGCGCTCGTAGCGAGCCGTCGGAGCGAAGCCCATCAACTGAAGCAGGTTCGAGGAGATCCGCAGGCGCCGGTCACCGCTGACGGCGTCCGAAGACAGCCGAAGCTCCTTGGTGAAAACGGAGGGGACGTTGAGGCTTAGATTACGCATGATCCAAGATGGCGGGCACCTCAGGCGTCAGGTGAATCCACGACGTGAACGTCGCGCGAACCCATCAGGGTTGCGGTCAAGGTCTGCTCGACATGGCCGGCCTTCCAACCCCGAGGGATGGCGTAGTAAAGCCGGTCGCCGGCCCCGTCGCCACCAATCCAAGCAGTGCTCCAGTTGGCGGGCAGCAAATCGACATAGTTGAAGAGGGAGGGGAAAAGGTCGGTCCTCCGCCCCGCGGCGCGCGCAGCTTGGTCCGCCAAGACATTGAGGTGATACAGGAGGACCGGCGCGGATGCGCTTGCTAGGTGAGCAGCTATAGCGGTCGCGCCCGCTTTCCAATGGCGGGAACCTGGGGTTGGATGTCGCATACCCCAAGATGGGGGGGTGCGCATCCAGCTATATCCGGGCCTTCGTTATTCCCGAGACAGCCTCGGGAAGGGCCACGATCTCGTTCTCTCCCCTGGTTGTCAGGTAAGCCAGCACGTTGCCGCGTGCGACCCTCCCGGTGAGGAGGTAACCCCTGCGATCCGGGTCCTCCAGACGACCGAAGCGATTGGCAAAATAGGCGGCCTGCTCGCGGTCAATGGACCACGAAAAACCCATCAGGTTTCGCCGAGTGGCGCCGCGGTAGACGGTTAAAACCGACTCCATCGCAAGAAGCCCCCGGCGATCCGCCGCCGTCATCATCCCTTCGCGCCCGGTACGTCTGGATGTCAGAAAGCTCCTCCATTCGTCGCCCTGCTCCCAGATGTTCTCGGACGCAATCCAGAGATCCGAAAGGGTGCCCCAGTAGGCTGCGTCATCCATCTCGGCATGGACACGGCCAAACGCCGTGAGCCGCCATGGCCTTTCGTGAGCCATGATGTAGGATTGCCAATCGCGGTCCTTGCGTGCCTGGGAAATCGCCTGCTTTCGCGCCTTAAGCTGGTGATTTAGCACCGCATTCAGTCCCTCAACGTAAGGGACCGAGTAGATCAGCGGATGCCTTACCATTGCATAGGGCACGCTGGCCCCCGCCGGAACGAAGAACCTGAGGAGTTCCGGGCACAGCTTCTCTCGCACCGCCAGGAGGCGGCCTAGTTCGCTTACTCTCACAGGGGGACGGGCCTGGGTGGCTGGCATTTAGGCAAGATGGGGCACGTGGCCAACTATCCACGCGCCCCTTCTCGTGAAAATCAAGCCGCGGGCATGAACTTCAGCTGCGCCTCAAGGCACTCCTCGGTTTCCACGTCGGTGCGCGCGTTGAGAAGTACCGGCTCCAGAAGCCCGCCACCCGGCATGGCGTAGAGGTACTGCACCTCGACGATAGCTCCTATGGCGGGTATCGCCTGATCGGGAGGCACGGTCACATTGCCAACCGAACGCTGCTTCCCCTTGGCGATTACGGCGATCTCGACGCTACGCTGGGCGTTGTGGCCGATTACGATGAACGACGCCATGCCCTTGAACTTGACCTTCAGCCAGTTGCCCCCGGAGTTGGGCCTGCCGGGTTTGTATCCTGCCGACCGGAGCTTGAATACCAGACCTTCCCCGTTCTCGGCCTTCACCCGGTCGAACAGCGCCCGCTTCTCGGCTGTCGTTCGGGCGGTGGGCACCAAGACGACCGTGGTGCTGGGCGTCAGTACGTCCTCCAGCTTGGATAGACGCTCGTCCTGCGATAGCTCGCTGAGGTCCGCGCCCTCGTACGTCAGGAGGTCGAAGACGTAGAGCTTCTCCCTCTTCTCCTCGGCGTCGATTGCGCTCTGTGGCGCGATGCTCGCTGCAAGAGCGTCTGCGAGGTGCTGCTGCAAGGGGACAAAAAGCCCTTTGCGGTTCATCCCCTGCGGGGCGTCCCCCTCGGTCGTCGCCATCCTGCGCTCGCCGTAGAACTTCTCCTGGGCGACGTAATCAGGGTTGAGGATCAACTTCTCAGCCTCCGCAAGCGTGATCTCGTTCACGAGCTGGGCCACGTAGCCCGATACACGCCCCGCGTTTGCGGTCCCGGCGAACGCAACGCCGCTGCCGTCGGTCGAATAGCCCCCCGCCGTCTTCTCAGCGACAATCTTGTTGAAGATTTTGGTGGCCGCGGCGAGGTCCACGGGGCTTTGGGTTTTGGTGCCCGTCTGGAGCGTGGAACCGCGCCGACCGTAGGCGAAGTTCACAACAAACCCGGAATCCTTAGGCTCAACCGATGCGTGATAGACCTTGTCGCTGGAGCCCTCCCTGTAGGCTAGGGATGCTGATTTGATGGCAGATGCGGTATTCATAGGAAACAAGATGGGGTCGGCCCATCCTGGCCTACGCGCGCTCGCGTTAGCTCCAGACCTTGAGGGTGCGCAGGTACGCCTCCACCCGTTGCCCAGCCTTTGCGCTTTCGCGAAACTCAGTCATCCGTCCTTCCACATTCCAAGGGTAAGGAGAAACGCATGGACCCGCTGCGCGGCTGTGGCGCTCTCGCCGTGCTGGGTGTAGTGTCGCCCCTCGGCCCAATCGCGAAGGCAGATTTCAGTCAGATGAGCCCGATAGGTATCGTACTGCTCGGAGAGCAATTTTTCGGCCTCGTGGATAGCATTCAGGTCGTGCAGGTAATCGGGAACGGGCTCTTTCCGCCGGGGCTCGAACGTCTCTCCGAGGCCAAGAAGGACTTCTTGTCCGTCCGGACCTTTCTCGTGGGAGAAGCCGTACCACCCTCGCGCCTCGGATACAGCGATAAGTTGTGCTTCCGGGCTCACTTGGACGCATCCCATTTCCCCATAGCCAGCAGAAAAGCCTTTGAAAGCTCTGCGGGGCTAGTTTGCAGGAGACGAATGGTGCTGTCGGCGTCTGGCTTCCAGCCTAGCAGTTGGAGAAAGGCTTCAGCCCTCTTGTCGGAAAGGTGCGCAGCAGCCATTCGAATCGTTCTGGCAAAATCCATCGTTCCGGGGAGGTCGCCGGGCTTGTAGATCACAAGACCTTCGAACTCGGGGTGCGTCCACGGGTGCTGCCCATCCGGCCCAGCCTGCTTCGAAACGTCCTTCGTCCATCCCACCGCCTCGGCTACAGCGATCTGCTGGCCCAGGCTGGACATTTCATTGCGAACGGTGGGTTCGGTAGAGGTAGGCATAGTCGTCGAAATTGGCGAGGATGCATGGTTCATCCCCTCCCTTCTAATTATGGGAGGGCCGGAGATCGAAATACACGCCGGGCGGACGATTCCAGACCCCGGGAATGAGGCGATCAGAGCTTAACCCTGCGGACATCCCGCATGACTTTCGCCCTAGGGGGCAGGGTCGCCAGTGACTTGACGAACCGCTTTCCGCAGAGCGCCGTAAATGTCTCGCCGTGGTACTCTTCATCGGAATGAGTAACCTCATGGGACGCAACCTCAAGGACAGCAAAGTACCGCTCTTTGGGGTTCTTGATAGCTAGAAAGTGACTGGGCCTTAGAAGAATATCTACGGGGGTCCCCCGGGGGGCCTTCTCCTGACGGCTGAAGTAACCGACCTTCTCCGGGTCGAGGCAGAAGCCCACGCGGTAGTTGAGCGAGATTCCGTTCACCTTAATGACGTGCCCAAGCATGTACTGCCAAAGCTGGGCGAGTTGCCGATACCTCTTCGTCATTGTCGCTGGGCGCATCGCCTTTGGCGGGTGGCGCAGATCCGTGCCTTCAATAGAAACCACGAAGTCGGTGGCGAAATTCTTCTCGATCTCTTTGAGCATCAGCTTGCCTACCTTTTCCACAAGTCCGACATCGTCGGTCCCCTGTGCCTGGGCGACGGCCTGGGCGACGGCCTGGGTCGGCGTCGCCCCCTCCCGCACGAGGCTCGCAACCTGGCTCACGAAAGCCGCGAAGACCGGCGACGGGACCCCTTCGGCGACGGCTTTGCGCTCGATCTCCTCGTTGCCGAAATACTGCGCTTCGGACCCAGGGAAGACCACCTTCTGGGCTCTTGCCCGGTCGAAGCTCTTGGGCGACACCGTCATTTCCGCAATCAGTTTGGACAGGTCCGTGGAAGCCGGGTGGCGGAGCCCGTCGCGATTCGAACTCAACAAGCTGCGTGCGTCGCCCTCTAGTTCGACGATAACTTGTTTCCCTATTGAGGTTACGTAGGGCTTGAACATCGTCAGCCCCCGCACTCGGACGATTACGCGCTGGGTTGTTTCTCCTTCAGGAAGACGGCGGCACATGACCTTGCCGTAGGCGAAGGCAATGTCGGTCTTGCGACCCCATAGACTCGTATCGACTAACGTACCATCGACGAAAATCTTGGCATCGAGATTGCAGGTGGCGAGATAGTCCCGCGCCTCCTGACGGAAGGAGTCCTGGGAGTACCCAAAGTCAGGGGCGAACGTGATGTTGAACTCCGCCCCGTGGAACGTCTCCGAGACAGTCTCCAGCGTGTAGGACAGGACCTTGCCACGGACCAGCGAATTGAGGGTGCGGATCTCATAGCTCTCGTGGCAAAAGAGAAGTAGCTCCTTCGCGAGACCGAATCCACCCACGGACTCGCCATCCTTCACCGTGCCACCGAGTGTCAGCAATGCCACGATCATGCGCTCGGGCAAGATGCCGCGCCCGTCGTCGGTGACCGTCAGGCTATTAGGCCCGGTAACGATGTCGATCCGCGTCGCGCCCGCATCAACCGAATTCTGGACGAATTCGCGAACCAGGGCGAATTGCCGATCACAGTATTCGTTTCTGACCCTCTTCAAGAAGTGATCGTTCGGGATCTGAACTGTTCCAGCTGTTGTCATGCACCAAGATGGTGCATCGAGAAATGCCGTACATGGCCTCACGGCTGCACTGGACGCGAATAATATCGTGCGGGGTCAATAATGTCGTGTGGCGCGTGCCGCAGACGGCATCATTTGCCCTGCCTCACCTTGCCCAAAGCCGTGATGGGGCCTATCCGAGGATACTTGCAATGCCGGCGATCAGGATAGCCACGAACATCCCGTACCTTAGCCAGAGCTTCTCCGTACACGCTCCGACTAGAACGAGAGCGATCTGGGAAGCCCAAAAGGCGGCAATGACCCCTGTCGAGCCGTCGAGACCCGGCCCAACGAGGCCAATGGCGCCGAGCGCATGGAGTACCCCCCGGGGGGCCTCCGTGAGAGCGGACAGCAGCACGCCCACCGCTGGAATCAGCAATTGGGACAGTGGCACCTTGGGGCCGATCTTTGAGTCATAGGCGATGGTACTCATGAGGTGTTCAGTCGGCGCAGGTTTGAGGAACTTGAGTGGGCTTGCCGCAGGCTGCGTGATTTCGCTTAGCGTTCGATCTCCTGACGGGAGACTGTGCGCGGGGTTGGTAGCGGACGAAACCGCGGTTTTTTAACATCTACCGCTCGGTCGATACACTCGGCGATGCCGGTCAGCGCCCTCTTGATGGGTCCACCCCTTCGCCTCGCATCCATTGCCGCCTCGTAATTTGAGACCCGCTCACGAGCCGCCGCATGCACGATGCGAGAGCGCTCCTCCCCGGCGGGAAGTGCGCATTCGTCCAAACGCTTCTTCGCGTCGTTGGAAGGGGCCGAATCGGTGACGTTGCCTTTTGAGTCTGGCATAAGAGTCATGCGGCACAATCGTGCAGGATCTTCAAGGGAACCTGCTCATCGAGCCACCTTGTGAAAGCGGCCTGGTTGGTGATGACCATGCGGTGGTCGCAGTGCTCCGGATGCGCCCGGCGAAATTCGATCATCTTCTCGTTCAACCACAGAATGAATCGACCAAAGGCGCAGTCTGGGCAGTTCGCCTCATCGTGGGCCAGTTGCTCGGCTGGCTCCCTACCTTGGATGTGGCTATACGCAGTGAAGCGTGGGCGGAATTTTCGGGGACGGACAGCTGTCTCGACGGATACCGGCAGAGTGCTCACGGGAAAGGGACTTACACGGCAACCCTCATGGCCACGAAGGGGTGCGAGTAGCTGGTACGGAGCCACCTCTTGTCCGTCTTCGAAATCAGGCGCGACCTGCCCGGGATGAAGGAGTCGGTGCAGTAGCACCCGCGAGCCTTCAACGCCTGGCGCGTTGCTTGCCAGAAGCAGAGATTGTCGTCGGCTCGCATGGCGATCTCCGCGAGGGCCATCAAGCGAAAGGTCACCTCGAACTCCACTGCGCAGTCGGCCATGACCGCAGGGTCGTTGTTCAGGTCGGACAGGATCATGGCGCCGACCTGGATCGAGTGGAACGTGGCCCCGATCTCGGGGCCGGCAAGCAAGGCGCACCCGAGGGCTTCATGCGGCACAAGCGCCAAGTCGGCCACGCGGCGCACCCCATTCGCAAAAGGCCGGAAGTAGTCCGCCCCTCTGGCGACAGCTTCGGCGTAAAGGCTCTCCCTGCTCGCGCGCTTGAGGGACGCCACGTACTCGCAGGAGTTGCAGGCGTCGAAGGTCAAGGCGGAGGAGCAAAAATCGGAACCAAAGGCGCAGGCTTTCATCGTGATAAGTTGGGGAGGCGGAAAATCGCGCTTGGTGTCGGGTTGGCGGGTTGTTGCAGGTCTCTCCCATTAAGTATGGGGGGTGGCCCCGAATCGCCCTTGCAGGTGCATCCCGTCCAAGCGAAGCGCATTCGGCTTGCGTGCAGGCCCTCAGTTATGCGGCATCTAGTGGGTGCATTTCTTGGCACCAACTGTCGTAATTGCCTTATTCGTCGTGAGAACCGTCGAAATGGCGATCCGTAGGGGGACCGTAAAGGGCGAGATCCTCTACCCCGGTACTTGGTGGGCAATGTTCCTTGGCGGAACCGCTGTGGTTGCCGTGGCCCTTGCCGAGTACGTCCTGCGTCCACCGCCCCTAAACTGGGGCTGTTTCGGTATCGGCCTGGCGGTCGGCCTGTATTCGTTCGTTCTGCGCGGGTGGGCCGCGGTCTACCTTGGGGCTTATTGGTCCATGCACATCGAGGTCAGGCCGGATCAACCCCTTGTTGTGAACGGTCCGTACGCCTGGGTTCGGCACCCGATCTATGCGGCAGCGGCCATGGAGCTTCTCGGGGCCATAATCATCCTCCAGTCATGGGGAAGCCTGCTGGCCTTCGCATTTTGCTTTCTTCCAGCACTTACCGCTCGAATTTTGCTGGAAGAAAGGGCGATGATTGACCATTTTCACGATACTTACCGCGACTACATGACGCACACTCCAGCGCTTGTCCGTGTTGTTCCGCCGGGACGCAAACGCGGCCCATGAGCAGGACTCTGCGCCGTCGTATCGTCATAACTGGCATAGGGGTTATTGCGCCCAACGGGCTAACGCTCGATACCTTCTGGGACTCGTTATGCAAGGGGACTGCGACAGCGGGACCAGTGACGCGTTTCGACGCGAGCGCGATGCACAGCAAGCTGGCGTGCGAAATCACCGGCTTCGACGCCACCCTCTTCATCGAACCAGCGAAGGCAAAGAGATACGATCTTTCCATCCTCTATGCGATTGCCGCCGCGAAGAGCGCGGTCGCCGATGCCGGGCTCGATCTCTCCCGCGAGGACATGGATAGATTTGGTGTCGTAGAGGGCACCACGGTGAGCGGCCTCGGGAACACGCTCCGAGAACACACCAAGTTTATCGAGAAGGGATACAAATCCATTCAGCCAACCCGCCTCGTGAATGCATCGTGCGGAGGAGGTGCTTCCGAAATCTCCATTGAGCTTGGGGCTCGCTGCCAGGCCACGACAATCACAACCGCCTGCTCCGCCGGCAATGACGCGCTCGGGTACGCCGCGCGGACGATTCGGGACGACCTCGCCGACATCATGATCGCGGGGGCGTGTGAGGCTCCAATCGTGGACGGTTACTATGCCATTTTCTCAGCGGCGGGGGTGATGAGTCGCAACAATGAAAACCCGAAGAAAGCGATGCGTCCCTTCGACAAGGATCGGGATGGCCTCGTGCTCGGCGAAGGGGCCGGCTTCTTGATCCTTGAAGAACTGTCCCATGCTCTCGCGCGCGGTGCTCGAATTTACTGCGAATGGATGGGGCACGGGCAGAGTGCCGATGCCCACCACCTCGTCTCGATCCACCCCGAGGGGAAGGGACTGCGGCGCGCAATGGAGCGTGCGTTTCTGGACGCCGAGATTCCGACAGACACGGTCGATTACATCAATGCCCACGGTTCGGCTACCGAGCAGAATGATGTGATCGAGTCCAAAGTCATACGGGAGGTCTTTGGGTCGCATGCACACAGGCTTTCGATCAGCGGGACCAAGGCAGTCACTGGGCACCTGATGGGGGCAGCCGCCGGACTTGAGTCGGCTATCTGTGCGCTCGCCATCCACCGCCAAGCCATCCCCCCCACCGGGGGACTGGTCAACCCGGGCAAAGGCTGCGACCTGGACTATGTGCCCGGCGACGCGAGGCCCTACCCTGTCCGCGTAGCTGGCAGTTCAAATGCCGGTTTCGGAGGGAAGAACTCATTCATCCTCCTTCGAAGGTTCGACGGCGCATGACCAGTTACGTCCTAATTCCTCTCTTCGCGGCCTTCATCAACCTTGGGTTGGCCCTGTTCGTTTTCACCCGAGATCCACGCCTGCGGATCAACCAAGTATTCATGATGTGGGGGGCGAGCCTGGCCATCTGGAATGCCGGCGCCTTCATGATGTTCCGTGTCACGGACCACGACGGCGCTCTGCTGTGGGCAAGAATCCTCCATTTCGGCGTCATCTTCATCCCCGTCTCGATCCTGCACCTAACAACGCTCCTGTCCCACCGAAGGGCGCGGAGGTTTTTGATCCCTGCATACGCGTTTACGTTTTGCCTAGCTGTCAGCAACTTCACGGACCTGTTCATTCGCGATGTCCGTCCGGTAACCTACGCATGGTTTGCCGTAGCCGGCCCCGGGTTCTGGGTTTTCTCTGCGATATTCCCCCTGATGGCCGTGCCGGCGCTCTACATGCTTTGGCGAGCACGGAGCGAAGCCTCGCCGATAAAGGCCAAGAAGTTTACCACTCTCCTCTGGGCAAATGGCATGCTCCTTGTTCTGGGGAGCAACGACATGCTTCCTGTTATGGGCTTCGACAGGTATCCGCTGACCCATATTCAAGTGTACCCGTGGGGGCAGTTTGGCGCGTGCATCTACGGAGTGCTGGTGGCGTTTTCAGTTCTCCATGACCAACTGCTCGATGTGAGGGTGTCGATAGGGCGCCAAGCGGCCACCTTTCTCCGGCTCGGTTTCTTGGTTGCCACCGCGTATCTCCTACTGGCCGTGGTCGCGGTGCTGGTGCGAGGCGCGTTCACCGCGGTCTCGTTCACGGCGACCCTGGCGGTCGTCATCGTGTCTGCGGGCATCGCAGGCATAGCGTTTCCCCGCCTCCTCGGAGGCGACTCGGAACTGCTGGAGCGCCATATCCTCGGAGACCGATTCGAGTACCAACAGCAAATGAGGGAGTTTATCCATTCGATTCGGGGATTCACCGACATCGGCCAGCTGGTGGATGAGACCATTCGAAATCTGCACACGGTCATGCGTCTCGAAACAGCCTCCATCGTTGTGCTGAATGCGCGAACCAAGGAAAAGCGTTATGCTGTCGCGTGGCCAGAAGCCCTGGCCGCTCATATCGAGGGCCTGACCGCAGAGTCTCCGGTTTTTGAGCACTTCCGGGCCACAAAAGCCCGCCTTCTCGACCTGAGAAACGAGAGCGATGCCATCTGGGCAGGAAAAATCCAGAAGGATGCTCGGGCGGACCTCACGCTCCTTAAGCCTGAATATGTGTTCCCGCTGGCCACATCGGGGTCTCCTGACGGGATCATCGTGTTTGGCCACAAGGTGGGAGACTCGCCTTACACGAGCATCGACGTGGAGATTTGCTCTGAACTCGCAGAGCAACTCTCGTTCGCCCTTGAAAGGATACACTTGTCCGAGGCAGGTGCCCTCAACGAACGACTCGACACGATGTCGGTCATGTCACGCGGCTTGGCCCATGACATGAATAATCTTATCACGCCTGTCTCCATTTTTCTTCAGGTCACCCAGAAGAACTACTCGGCGTCGCCAATTGGGGATCTCCACAAGGTCGCTCTGCGAAATATCGAGACGATCAATTCCTATGTAAGGGAGGCCATCTTCTTCAGCGAGAACCACGGCACCAACCTGACCCCGGTTGACCCCGCCGCTCTCTTGTCCGCGGTATCCGAGCTGTGCCAGCAGCGCGCAGAACGAAACCGATGCACTATCGCGACCGAGTGTTCCGCCGAAAGGGTGTTCCTAGGGGACAAGATTCTCTTGCAGCGCATGCTGGCCAACCTGGTGAACAATGCCATAGACGCGTCTCCCATGGATTCGCGGGTCCTCTTGCAGGCAATGCGCCTGCCGGGGACAAAGGTTCGGGGTGCGTGGATGCGGTTCCATGTCGTTGACGCTGGCTCCGGAATCCCGCCTGAGAACCTAAAGAAAGTCTGGGAGCCTTACTGGACCACAAAGAGCGAGGGAGATGTGCCACGCGGGTTTGGCCTTGGCCTCACGGTCGTGCAGAAAATCGTGCTTCTTCACAAGGGAAGCGTTAGCATCGAGTCCGCAATGGGGAGTGGCACGGCAGTCCATGTTGACATCCCTTGCGACCCAGAGGAGGCGGCCGCATCGTGAGAGTTCTCGTCATCAGTGATCTTTCTCGGTTCGCCGACAGCCTCAGGGCGATTGTTCTCCCATCAGGCTACGAGGTGTCCCACGCGACTTCCGTGGAAGATGCGTCAAAGGTGTGCGCGCCGGCGGCAACCAAGGCCGTGTTCGTCTATGCCGATACCGCCGATGTGCGGATGACCGAGAAGGTGTCGCGCCTCGGGGTCCTCGGGTACTGCCCGGTGTATGTGGCTCTTGAGCAGCACGCCGGGGAATGGGAAGAGCGCTCCCTTTTGGCCGGGGCGGCGTTTGTGTTCCACTTGCCGTGGAGAGCCGGGCTCGTCTTGAGCCGGCTTCAAGCGATACCCCTTCCCCCCGCAAGAAGCAGCAACCCTCCCTTTCAGACTCCCCCTCCCCCCCGGGGGTCCTCCTCGCCATTCGGCGGTCCCGGGGCATCCCCCTGGGGCGGCAACCCCCTCCTTGCCCGGTTGCACGGTGTTGCCCAGGTGTTTCGACACGCTTCCCAGCCAGACACCTTCGCGGACGCGTTCCTGGGGCAGATACGGGAAGCTCTGGCTTTGAACCGTGTCGCCCTCTATCTGGCCCCGGAAGGCCACGGGAGGGCCTTAGAATGCGCCTACGTGGCCGGAATTGAGCCAAAGCGGTGGAAGATGGCCTCCTTCTCGTTGGACGCCGGCATGGGGCACTGGATGGCCGAGCACCTGGTAGCCATTTCCATTGGGACAATGGACCGCTATACCCTCGAACCGTCGGTCCGGGACGAAATGGAGGGGCTCGGCGCCCAGTGCGCCATTCCGATCCAAGGGGGCGATGAATTCATGGGAATCCTGCTGGTGGGCTCCCGGGTGACGGGCTATCCGCTTACGGACGACGAAATCGAGCTTGTCTACCTGCTCGGGTTGGAGCTGGGGCGGACCCTGAAAGCTGGACGGTTGAACAAAACCCTGTCCCACGAGCGCCAATTCCTAGTGGACCTGACCGAGGGCATGGGGTCTGGATGCGCCGTATTTGACCGAGACTTCCACGCGCTCCATGTCAACCGGCAGATGGTCCGGCTTTGCGGGGTGGTGTCATCCGGAGCTTTCACGTTCCGGTCGCTTCCAAAACAACTCGCCTCGTTGGCGTTCGAGGTCTCCTCGGGAACCCGGGCCGAAGCAGAAACCGTCTTCGCCGACGCCCACGGGGGAACCCAGTTGGCAAAGGTTTTTGTGTTCAACGAGGCGTCGCGGGCCGTGATGGTCCTGGTAGACGACGTTTCATGGCTTACCGCACGGCACACCGGGGAATTGGAGACCCGCGAGCGGGAGCTTGTCGCCCGCCTTGGCGCCCAGTTTGTCCACGAGGTCAGAAATAGCCTCACGCGGCTTATGACGCTCGGGCAGATGCTGCCCGAGAAACGCAAGGACCCGGAGTTTTTGGATCAGCTGGAACAAGTCCTCCCTAGGGACTTGAACCGAGTCCTCCGCCACGCCACCAACCTGGAGATCCTGTCGAAGCCTACCCCGCCGCTGCGCAAGAAGGTGGCCGTCCCCTGGCTTGTTGGTTCAGCATGGCGTCAGGTCTGCTCGGACAACCCGGACTTCCAGCCGGCATGGCTCGATGTCGAAGGGATACCGGAAGACACGACTGTGTTCGTGAACGCCGAGGTCTTCACCCGGGCCTGTTACGAACTCCTCCTGAACGCGGCGCAAGCCCTTGAGGACGTGGCCAAGAAGCAGGTGACGGTCGGGGCCGAGGACGTTGCCGGGTCCAAGTGCCGGCTGGTCTTTGAGGATAGCGGAAAAGGGTTTGCGGAGGACATCAAGGCGACCGCTATCAGTCCGTTTGTGACGACGCGAAATCAGGGCCTCGGGCTCGGGTTAACCCTCGTTGAGAAATTCTCCCGTGAATCCAGCGGGTTGCTCGGGATCGAGGCGTCCAAGAGACTCGGCGGCGCCGCGGTGTCGCTAACCCTGCCAAACGATGGTCAGTGATACCCTCACCGGCAATATGAAGCCGCACATGCTCGTCGTGGACGATGAGGAGGGGTTGCGCATGGCCGTCCGCGCGGTCTTCCATTCGCGATTCGAACTCCATCTTTGCGGCAACTCGAACGAAGCGCTGAAGGCTTTAAGGGAGTTCCCGATCAGCATTGCGATCCTTGACATCAAAATGCGGGGAGAGAGCGGCCTCGATTTGCTGAGCCAGATCAAGGGCTCTTTCCCTCTTGTTGAGGTGGTCATGCTGACTGCTTACGAAACTCCTGACGCTGTTAAGACTGCCCTGGCACATAAAGTTGCTGCATTTCTTGCGAAACCATTCAACGTCACTGTGATTGAGGAGACTGTTGAGCGGGCACTCCGACTTCGCTCGTTGACATCCTCCCGGCCCTAAAGGACCGGGATTCCCTTAGCCTGCGTTTTATGGCGCAGGCGGGGTTTGGTTCGCGAGTGCGAGACACCGTTGCCTCTGGGGGCGTTGGCCCCCGGCGCGCAGTCACGGCCACGTCCGGCCGCCAAGGCGTCCCCGGAGGGCTCCGCCGAAAAGTCTAGTATGCCGCGGCGCAGGATGTTCTCTGCGGCGACGAAGTCTGCCTCATCTGCATGGCCGCAGCGGACGCACTTGAAGTGGTCGCGGTCGGGCCGGTTGTCCGAGTGGACATGCCCGCATTTGGGGCAGGTCTGTGAGGAGTAGGCGGGGTCCACGGAGGTGAACGTGTGCCCTCGCCATGCCTGCTTGTAGGCCAGTTGAGCCATCAGGATGCCGAAGCCCGGTTCCAGCAGGGCTCGGTTCAGTCCGGCCTTTTGCCGGACGTTGGTGCCTGGGGCTTCGACCGTGCCCCTGGCGGATGCCGTCATGTTCTTTAGAGCCAGATCCTCTACCGCGATGAGTCCGTGGTTCTTGGACAACGCTGTTGAGGTGTTATGGCGCCAGTTGTGGAGACGGCGGTTGATCATGGAACGAAAGCGATTGAGCCGGTCTTGGGCCATGGCCCGCCGGTTGGACCCCGGCACGCACCGGGCGACCCTGCGCTCCCGGAAGAGGATCTGCCGATCCTCGGCCTCGGTCATCGTGGGGGCCTGGAGCACAACCCGCCCCGAGGTGGCGAGCGTGTTCTTGACGCCGCAGTCGAGCCCCACGGACGATACTGGGGTCTGCTTTGCCACGAAGGCGGGCAGGCGCATAAGCAGGCTGATCTGCCAGTGCCCGTTCTCGAACTTGACCGTGGCGCTGCGCAGCTCCCCCGGCGGTATCCCCCCGCAGAAGGAGTTGCGGTACCGCACCCAACCGATCTTTGGCAGGAAGACCCCGTCCTGTTGGAGTCGGACGTGCTTGGGGAAGCGCATTGTGGGGACCGCCTCCATGGCCTTCTTTAAGGTCGGAGGCCGAGACGCGGCCCCGGACAGGAAGGCTGCCCGCGCCTTGATGAAGTCGTGGAGCGCCTGATTAAGCACCTGCCTCGGGGTGTCGGAGAGCCACGGATTGGCCTCGCACCATGAGTCGAGGAGCCGTGTGAGAAACGTGAGCGAGAAAACCTTGCCCGGGGCATATTTGCCGCCCGCAGCCCGGGCGGCCAGGTTCGCGTCCTCCATCCAAGCCACGCATTCGTTCCAGACCCAGCGGCGGGCGTCGGAGAAGCCGAACAGGTACCGGTTGGCAACCTCCCTCGGCTCCAATCGGCAACGGTAGGCCTTGAGCGGTCGGCCATCGTCCGGGGCGTCATCCCCGGAGAGGTCCTCCACTCGCGCTACAGCCTCGGCTTGCATTATGTCCAAGATGGCGCGATGCTTGGTCTATGCAAGCAAAGGTGGAACCATTTCGTAGAGGGAGAAGCGTGGTCTATGCACTCTCCGTCCATTTGGTCTTTGTGACCAAATACAGGAAGGGCGTCATCACCGAACGCGTGCGCGAGCACCTCCGGGGGTCGTTCTCCTCCGTCATGAACGACTTCGGAGGGAGGCTCGATGAGATGGATGGCGAGGATGACCACGTTCACCTGCTGGTCTCGTTCCCGCCCAAGTGCTCGGTTGCCAACATGGTTAATTCCCTCAAGGGGGTGTCCGCCCGCCTGCTCCGGAAGCGCAACTTCCCGGAGGTTCGCCGCAAGATGTGGGGGGAGCACTTTTGGACCCCGAGTTACTTTGCCTCGACAACCGGAGGGGCCTCCATCGACACCATCCGCAAATACATCGAGCAACAGCGCTCTTCGTCCAAAAGGACCTATCCCGGCGGCCCTTCATCCCGGCCCTGAACGGCCGGGCTTTCGGGCCGGGCTTTCGGGCCGTCACAGGCGGTAAACGAGTCAGCTCTAAAGAATCGCGCAGACCCTCCGAAATAAGGAGGTCGCCTGTGAAAATAGTTGGCGATTAGGTCCATCAGAGGGCCTGCGCTTGAAATTGCATGCGAAACCCATCCATCTTTATCGAAAGCAAACACCAGCTCCTTAATGATTAAACTAAAAACCAGCCCGCTTCTCTTATTGGTAATGGCGCCTGCCCTGGCGCTCGCAAATGGAACTCGCCTCCCGTCTCAGGACGCCTTTGCCGTAGCGCGCGGCAATGCCTATGCGGCCACGGCAGATGACCCCTCGGCGGTCTACTACAATCCGGCCGGACTTGGTCAGGACGCGTCAGGCGAGATCGAGGCAGGAGTGAGTTTCGTCAGCCCCTCTGCGAGCTACCAAGGCCCTGGTGGAGCTTCCGCCTCCCTCAAGGACCAGACATTTGCGCTTCCCTACCTCTACGCTGCGGAACCGCTGAAGCCGGTAAATGGCCTGGTGATCGGGGTCGGCCTTTACTCCCCGTTCGGGCTCGCTACCGATTGGCCCGTCAATGGCCCGTTCCGCACCGTAGCGACAAACAACAAGGTCACGTTTATCCGGACAGCCGTATCACTCGGATACGACTTCCACAACGGATTCATGCTCGGTGCGTCCGTTCAGGACAACAGCCTGAAGATTAACCTCAACAGGGGGCTTGGGTATGTGCCGGGCGATGACTTCAACTATACCGGCACCGCCAACAACGCATGGTCCTACAATGTCGGCCTGATCTGGAGGCCGGACAGTCAGAACTCCTTCGGGTTGACCTATCAGAGTCGGGCCACGTTCAACATCGGAGGGACGGCTTCTCTAAGCCCCTTGGGGATCTCGGGACCGGGAACCCTCCAATGGGCGTTCCCGGAAAACTTCGTTCTGGGCTACTCCTACAGGCCGTCGGCGGATTGGAATTTTGAGGTCGGGGTGGACAGAACCGACTGGAGCATACTGAAGACCATCACCATGTACTCGGCGGCCACCGGTCCAGTGCCGATCACCTTCAATTGGAAGGACAGTAACTACTATGAGGCGGGGCTTACCCGTTACTACGGCGACTGGCTCTTCTCGGGCGGCGTGACCTACTCTGGGAACTCCGTGAACGACAGCACCTGGAGTCCGTCCTCAGGCGATTACACCAAGTGGCTCTGGAATGCCGGCGTAGGGTACAAGGTTGCGGGGTGGGATCTTGAAGCCGTTGTCCAGTGGTCCCCTCCCACAACGAGGACCGTGTCCGGCACCCCGGTGTCGGCGGCAGGTCAGTCAGCCGACGGCTCTTATCGTTACAAACTGACGGCTTTCATGCTCCAAGCTGCGTACCGCTGGTAGCTTCACGCGACCATCGACGGCTCCTGAATTGCCTGCTCAATCAGGCCCGTTGGGATGTCGGCGGTCGTGAATCGCTGGTTCCCGTAGTGCGCGAGCGCCGTGAAGCGGACAAAGTCCGCAAAGAGCTGGACGCGGTAGCACTCTATACGCTCGTCTCCGGCGTCGAGATTGAACCCGAAGCCGAACTTGCCGTCGGCGACGGCGTGCTGGATTTGACTGCCGTCGTTGGCGTCAGTGAGCATCTCCGACATCTCCTCGTTCTCGTTGAACACTACGAACGGGGCGCACTTTAACCCAAAGGAGATAGGGTCAAAGGTGTCTGTTATACCGCCGGCCGACAACTCCTCAAGGAAGGCCCGGGCCTTCGAGTGCAGGTTCAGGAGCCGAAGCGCCAGGGCGGAATCGAGCGACACCAGCCCGTAGTTCGGCGATCTGCACTCCGGGTCGGAAAGGGTAACACGCACAAGGATGTTCATGATGCCCCAAGATGGGAAGCGCCCTCAAATCCCTTCTCCGCCGTGAACGTCTCCCTTGCGGACTGCTTCCAGCACGGCGCAAAGCTTCGTCTCGTCGCCGACAACGAACAGCTTGGGCTCAGCGAGCACCCGGTGCAGGAAGTGATCGTTCTCGGCAAGGCGCCGGCGGAGTTCGTCTGTTGTGTAACAGATCGTGTTCACCTCTCGGCAAAGCTGGTCGTGCAAAGGGCGAATCATTGAAGCGACCTCTCGGAGCCCAACCCCGAAGATCATTAGGTCAACGTCGCTCTCTGCGCGAGTCTCACCGCGGGCGACCGAACCGAACACGAACGCCACCTCGATTTTTGGCGAGCGCAAGGAGTCCGCGATCACATCCCGGAGCCCAATGGATTTGATTACGAGATTGCGCAACTCCGGGTAGAAGGGGTGCGCCGTGTTCGCACTGTAGTACCGCCTGCTGCGATCAGTCCGCGACGTGACGATCTCAAGTGCCAGCAAGACCCTCAGCTGGTCATCTACGCCCTGGTGGGCAAGACCGGAACGCCGGACTATCTCGGCGAGGTACGTCTCTTCAGCAATCATTCCGAAAAGCACCCTGAGGATCTGGGCGCGCGCCGATGATCCTAGCAGCTCTGCAAGGGGGTTCGAGCGGTCAACCGGCCTGCCCTCGCGGTAGGTCCTTCGCGCCTTCGGGGGCGCGTCATGGGCGGCAGGGTTCACGAGGCTGCCTTTGCCTGCCGGATCAGGTGGTGAAGGTAGCCCTCTCCGCAAACCAGGTAGTAGACGATCTCAGTGGCCTCAACCCCGCCTTCCAATTCGACCACCAACCCCGCGTTGAGGCATTCCAGCATCGCCATGCTCCGCTCCGGGCCTGCGGCCTCAGGAGCGTGGAAGCAGGTTTTCGCAAGCCAGACGGCTGCGCCCGGCGAGAGCTGGTCGATCTTGGCCTTCGCATTGTCGCGCAAAGCCGCGTACCTCCCGTAAGTGTCTTCCGCCTCGTCGCGGGTGGCGAACCGGCACCGGGCGGCAAACCCGTCGTCCCGATTCGAGGGACTGCACTCCAGTTCCCATTCGAGGTCGCGGTTGAGACAATTGCCTCCGTGGCGGATGGCGAAACGCGGCGCTCCTTCGCGACGATACGCCGTCTCGATGTAGACCCCCTCGCGCGCATCCTCATCGCCATCGAGGCGCCACTTGCAGGGAGTCCATGTAGGAGTCGTTGCCATCCCTAAAGTATGGGGAGTCGCCGGATGGGTTTCCCTGGGAATCGCCAAAACCCGCGTGGACCCGAGTAGCCCATCGTATGGGCAATTGAGGCACCTATGGGCGCAGCACGACCCCCTTGCGAGGTGCTCGGCCCGGGTCATCGGAGCATTCATCGTTAGCCTCTTGCGTTGGCGGAAGTCGTTCTCTGTGCGCGCCCAGGAGTGTATTCGCTCAGAGCCCTGAGAGGTGAGGCGTGAAACTCGTCGCCCTCATGGGGATGATCTGCACCTTGCGGCCGTCCTGAAGCCGGAGCGTGTCGAAGCCGTTGATGAGGTCGGCCGCGAGCAGCTTGGAAAGCGTGATGTCCCCCAGGTCCGCGTACTCCGAGATCAGCACCGGCTCATCCATCGGGGTCGTTGGCAGCACGGTTTCCACCAAATTGCCGTTGGAGTTGGGGAAAAAGACCCCGTCAACAGTGAAGGCCGCGACATCTGCGGTCGCCTCAACAAGAGACGCGAGCGTGGGATGTGCAGACGGAAGCTTGATGGCCGATTTCATGCTCCAAGATGGAGTCGGTCCACCTGCTCAGCGCGTGACCAAGTGCAGGCGCAGAAACGGGTCCGCCATGACAGGGCGCTCTCTCTCGACCAGGACATGCCCGGCCTTCTCCAGATTGGCGATAATCCCTGTAAGGGCAGATACGGGGACTCCTGAAGCGCGAGACATGTGGTCCGTTGCCCTGAGGGGCACGCCGTAGGCGAACGCGATCATGACGGCGCGCTGACGCGGCGAAAGGACCATGGGGAGCCAGCTTGCGTAGTGGCTCGCCTGCTCGTCCGCCAAGGACTTGAGTGCCTCCTGGACCTCCGTCAGAGGCACCGCGGCAGTAACGCTCCCCCCTTTCAGGAGCCGGAGGGTCCTGAGGCGCTCAAAGAAGCGGGCGAGATCCGACGCTTTTAGCCCGACATTGGTGATGATCTCTCCGCGGACGTTGTCCTCGATGATCTGAGAGGTGAGCGCGTAGGCCCACTCGTCCACGGCCTTTTCCGGGAGGTCCGGTGTTTCGAGAATGACCGCCTGCTTGAAGAACGACGCCTTTGGGTTCGCAAAGTTGCGGTCCAGAAAGCCCCGGTCCGAGAGCGTGTAGAACACGGCGACGTTGTTGACCCTCTGAAGCTCGGTCCTGAGTGCTCCAACGATTGCGGACTCGTCGTCCATCCCACTGCACCCGTCAATGTTACGCAGGATCAATGCCACCCGCCTCTTGCCGCCCCTGGCCTCAAGGGTCTTGAGCGTCTTCGCGAGACCGTAGCCGCGCTTGAACGCACGCTCGAACACGTCGTCGATCATGCTCACCCGCACCACCGGTGCGAGGTCAACGGTCACGATTTCGTACTTCGGCTTTTCCATGGCGAGCGTCAGTGCCGTAGTGCGCCCAGAACCAGGCCGTCCACATACGACCAAACGCTTGCGTCCGATGCATGCCTCCCTGATCGCCTCCTCGATGTCGGGGCGGTGAATGACAGGGTGGGATTGGATGTTCATGGGAAATTACCGCACAGGGGTACGAGCCTGCCCGGACTTCGGCTTCGAGATTTTCCTGAAGCTCTTGGCGAGCGCGGACGACGCCGTGCTGTAGCCGCTCCTCGGGTCGTGACCCGGGAAGCTGGCAAGGTAGTGGAACAGAAGGGGCTCAGGACGCTCAAGGTGCTGGTTGTCGTGCCGGAAGTGGAGTAGGCCCATGTCGAGGAGTTGGTTTAGCCGCTTGTCGGCCACGTCCCCGCCAATGCCCGTCTTGTCGCACGCCGCCGCGAGCGTGTCGCAGTCCCGAATGTCGTCCCTCGCCACGAGGTTCAGCATGGTAATCAACTCCGGGTCTTTCTTCGCGACGCCTTGCAGCGTTATCGCGTAGCTTGCCCCGATGTCCTTTAGGACGGAAGCCTTCGCCGCAATGAGGTGCTGCGGCATGATCCGCTTGCTGTCACCGGCCGCCACGATCATGGCGCTGTAGAGGCGCTGGAGATCCCCGGGGATGCCCTCAGTCCACTTGAAAGCCTCGTCACCGACAGCGGATTCAACCTGGCGCTGGGAACGCTTGTTCAGGAAGGGGATCATTACGTTCTTCGGGATGACTCCCACGGGCAGGTGCCGGGTGCGCTGGTAGAAGGCGCTCTCCGGCTCGCTGAAGATGTTGTGCATCGCGTAGCGGTCGCTCCCGAGGAATATCCATGCGACCTTCCCCTTGTCGGCGTCGCTTGCCCGTGCAAAGGACCCAAGCACCTCACTCGGGTGCTCCATGTCCTTGTGCTTGATGGCCTGGAATTCGTCCACGATCACGGCGGCGCCAGCGTGCTTGGCGATCACCGATACTGCTGACAGCAGTGAGTCGAGGGTGGCTCCCATCTTTTTCTCGTCCTCCGATTTGGCCTCAAGCGAGAACTTCAGGACATCGAGGAACCCCGCCTCGACCCCCGCCTTGGCGGACTGCTTTCCAGTAAGGTCCTTGCGCACCGATGGGTAGTCGCGAAGGAAACCCTCGGTCTGGCTCGCGATGCTCTCGATCAGCTTCGGGACGGTGCAGATCCCGTCCAAGTTGAGATTCAAGGTCTTGATCTCCGCAGCTTCGAGTGTGTTGTTGGCCAGAGTGGTCTTGCCGCACCTGCGGGGGCCATCGACGTAGATCCGCAGCCCCTGCTGTACCAGCGGGAGAAGCGTGGAGGCTTCTTCGCGCGGCACCGTGAACTCCGGGCCAGCGCTACCTTCGAAGAAGTAGTAGCCTTGGGACTCGTAGGTTTCGCTCGTGGAGGGCATGGGAAGGTGCGTGGAGGTTTTGATCGGCCGTCGATGTTTCTCTGAGAGACATAATCGGCAGGAGTTTCTAGGATTCAAGCTTTTTCTAGTGTTCGCTATAATTCGCCTAAAAGATATAATCGCTAAACAAACCCCGGTCGTTCCCGGCCTCCGCCTTGTTTTTTTGCGACAAACGCGCCTTCATTGTTTAATCTTCAAGCCGCTGCTTGTAGCAACTTTGCCTTGAGCTTTGCCTTGATTCCAATTTCGAGTAGAGCAGTATCAGCCTGACGTTGGACAAGCTGGCACACCTCGCTTTGCCTTGATTCCAATTTCGAGTAGAGCAGTATCCTGCCCATCAGCTGCGCGCTCACGTCTGAGCTTTGCCTTGATTCCAATTTCGAGTAGAGCAGTATCGACCCGCGATCATGATGGCTGTCAGCCACCGCTTTGCCTTGATTCCAATTTCGAGTAGAGCAGTATCGTGAGGTCATCTCGTTGTCGTCGTTCATGGCTTTGCCTTGATTCCAATTTCGAGTAGAGCAGTATCTCCGCATTATGCTGGTACGACCTCCAGCACGCTTTGCCTTGATTCCAATTTCGAGTAGAGCAGTATCATCGCTCGGACAGGCTCTTTCACTGGCGCGGCTTTGCCTTGATTCCAATTTCGAGTAGAGCAGTATCCCTGCCGACGAACCAGCAGGGCACAGTGAAGCTTTGCCTTGATTCCAATTTCGAGTAGAGCAGTATCCACGTCCTCCGCTTCGAGCACCATTCGCGTGCTTTGCCTTGATTCCAATTTCGAGTAGAGCAGTATCTGCCCCATAAAAGGGGTTGGAAGCCATGCGTTTAAGGCGTTTTGCTACCATAGTTGGTACTGCTCCGGGAACGCTTCTGCGGCGCATTCACTACTCGGCGCTCCGTGGATCACGAAGGCCCGATCCCATTGGGCGCGCGTCACGAAAAATGCTCGCACAGAGCCCTCCGGGGGTACACCATCTCTGACCCGTTCCATGTGGGTGAGGTGCCGGGCAAAGCTCACGCACGGTCGGGCATAGACACTGAATTGCAGCATCACGAAGCCATCATCCAGGAGAAAATCCCTAAATCGCGTAGCGGCCTTCCGTTGCGCCTTGGAGCCTACAGGCAAATCGAATGCTACGACAATCCAGCCCACCTTGAATTTGAGGGTGTCCATGGCTGGTAAGCGGAAGGGCACCGGCTCGATACGGCACGACGGAAGCCGCGCAAAACCTCCTCGATGCACCCAGGAACATCCAGGAACTCTCCATGATAGGCTGTACGGCAGGAAAGAGTCCCTACCACCCGCTTGCGAAATGCGCCGGTGACGACTAGCGCGTCCTCGCGTCCTGATTGTTCCTGCACCCATTCGTAAACAGTAGCGTCGAAGATAGGGCGAAAAGGCTCCATGAGGTCGTAGGCTAGAGGAACTGCTCGTTCCCGGGCTGCGTGAGCGATCCCTAGCGTGGGATCAATCCCAAGGGCATAGAGTTTCTGGAGGACAACCGAAAGCAGCACTGCGTAACTGTAGTTCAGTAGATCGTTAAGTCCTCCGTGGTGGCGGCCCCGCCGGAACCCTGAGATGCGTAGTCCGTAGGAAAACGAATCCCAGAAGAGTTTTGCACAACCGCCTTCCTTGTTCGATCCGGGCGCGACTGACGCCGATTGCAGGTCCTTGGTTGATTTTGCCTCGGGAACGAACTGCTTTGCAAGAATAGCTTGGTTCCTACACTTGGCGTCAATTGTTCTAACCCACAAATGTTGCCGCGTGATGGGCGGCAAGGAAAAGTGTTTGCGCGATAGAAGTGTGTCGCTCGCCCGACACGCAGGAAGGAGCAGGCTGGTCGGGGAGAACCGTTCGCAGATTACTAACCCTATCCCCTGCTTAGCCGCGTTCAGTATCAGGTGACTGTCGATTCGCGCGTTGAAGCTCGTGATAACAATGGAAGCTACGTCTTCGAGCGGCAGGCTTTTGGTCCCAGTCGGAAGCGAATAGCAAAGCTGGCCGTTCTTGCAGAAAAGGTCCGTGGTCGGGGCATCAATTGTTACAATATGAAATGACATAGCCCCTCCTAGGCGGCTACCCAAGGAGTCCGCCAGGGACCTGAGTTATGCCGATTGAAACAAGGGATGCTAAATTGACCTGCATCTTGCATTCCGAAACCCCGCTCACGTTGCCCATGACGTAATCAGGAAGGGACATATTGATGAGGATGCCTAGTTTCATGTTTTTGGTTATCATCCGAATCTTCCAGCGCCCCTGGTAGCGGCCGGTCGGAACGTCGATGAGCATGCCGTTACGCAGGATCATCGGCTTCTTGCCACCGTTGCGGGCCTTGAGGTCCTGGAGACGCTGCCAGACACGCTCGTGGGGGATGATGACGAAACGTTCGTCGGGCGGGAGCTTGGTATCGTCGAGGATTGCGACGCCGTAGTTGCCTTCGATGACGCGGACCCCGTTCACGGCCGCGAGTTTGCTGCCGGCGTTGAGGCCGATGACCTTGCCTACCGGTTCCTTGGTTGGGGCCTTGGTGGCGTAGGTGCCTGTCTTCGGGTCATAGCCGCCGCGCTGGCGCAGGTGGACGAAGCCGTCCGTGATGGCGATAATCCCCCTTGTGTTCGCCTCGACCAGGATGCCGCTCATGTCTGCCGGGACGTGCTGGACCACGCGGCGCTCAGCAACACGATGGCGAATCTGCTCTTTGATACGGTCATTCATCTCCCGGAGCACGAAATGGCCGTCCTGGTTGAAGTCGAAAAGGCCGAGGGCGGACAATTCCGCTTTCTGGAGTTCGTTGAGGCGGCGCAGGCACAGGAGCTTCCAGATGTTCCCGCGGTTGGGGATGCAATGGGCGGTAAGGGCGAGAACGCAGGCGTCGAGGGCGTGGTGGAGGTGGGTGATGTCGCGAATCTCCGTCTTGGTCTTGAGGGTGCCGTCGGGTTCGAGGACTGATGGGGATGCGAGTGAAAGGCAGCCGAGCACCTTCCATGCCTTGCGGACAGCTCCGGTGACGGCGCCGGGAAGGGAGACAACCTGTGGAAATTTCTTTGTGTCCTTAAATACCCTGTTGATGGCGTGGGCTGCGAGGCGTCCGAGTTGGGATGTCTGCGTGAGGGCCCCGTCGGTGAAGGTGCGTTCGGACTCGGTGTAGTTCGCCATGAGGAACCAGTCCTTGCGGGCCTTCTTGCGGCGGCGGTCATCCTCATGGCCCTTGACGTTAAGCCCGTTTACGAAGGCCTCGAACTGCTTGGGAGTGACGATGGTTTTGCCGGGCTCGCCCTCCACGGGCCGTCCTGCGAATTCGGCGACAAACTGCATGGCGGTGCGCTTGCCCTTCATACGGTTCACGGTTGAGAACGTGATCGCTAGGGAAGCCATGGCGTCCGACGGCCGGTCCGCGCGCGGGACGATATGATCCTTGTCCACCTGTTTGGAAACGAGGTCGATTGGGTCGAAGTGCGCTCCGGTGTAGGGGCAGCACCAGCCGAGGTCGTCGGCGATGATGGCCTTGCGAATCAGGCTCGCAGTGATCGGTGTGCCGGGCGGAAGGGCTTCGGCGAGGAACTCGGATACGCGCTTGTGGCCGCGGAGCCGGTCGTTCAGTTCGCTTTCGATCTGCTTGGCGGTCAGGCCGGACATCGTCTGCATGTCGCGGTTAACCTCGATGACGACGTGGGTGAAGCGGTCCGGGGAGCCGTTGCCGAAGGCGGGGTCGGCGATGATCGCCTTCAGAAGCCGCTCCATGATCTGGAGGCGGTGACGGATAAGGTGATTGTTGGTGACTGCGTCGAGCGGAAGGTCCGAGCGGCGCTCCTTGACTGAACCAGTTTCCTCCAGAGCCCCGCCGGAGGCCTTTGGATCTTTGCCGGCGAGGACATCGTCAAGGGCCTTGGAAAGGAGATGGCGAGCGTACGGGGCGCGGCCGGAGAGCTTGGCCTGGGCCTCGCGGGCGCTGAGCTTCTGGGTGAGGAACTGCTCGCGGTTGAGGGGGAGGTTCTTCCCTCGGGGCTTCGGGAGGGAGGCGAAAAGCTCATCGACAACCCTGTCGAAGGCGCCGGTGGGGTGCTTGAGGGCGACCATGTCCTTACCGATGGCGGCCAGAGTGGCGGCCTTGCCCTTTTGCCACTGCCCGGCGAGGCGCTTCTGGAGTTGAACCGGCAGGGTGGGCCAGATGCCCGAGACCTCGCGGTTGCCGGTGATGAGCTTCTTTACCGGATCGAGCACGAGGGCGTCCTTGGCGTCCGGATGGACAAGCATCTGGTCGAGGTTGTCGTTTGTGACTCCGGGAATGTCGCGCACGGCCTTCTTCAGGTCCTTGACGCCTAGGTGGCCGCGAGCGCACATGGCCGCATGGACCGCGCAGCGCTCGTCGGCTGTCAGTGGCCGGGAGGGCGAGGAGAGCGTCGTGATCCGGATGTTCGCGAGCTGCATCGCCCATCGGTAGCTCAGGAACTCCGAACAGGACTTGCTCGGCGTCTTCTGGTTCGTGATGGGGCAGGTGCGGATGATGCGGTTGTCGTAGCGCAGGCAGAGGCGCCCGAACAGAAGGCCGCCATGAAAGCGCTTGGGGATCGTGACCCCCGGCAGGGGTATGGCGCGTGCATCGAGCATGAGGGTAGCCACGAGGGCCTCGTCAACGCCGGGGAGCTTGCCGAGGTGGGCTGCAAGAATCTGGAGCACCTCAGACGCGATAAGTGGGCGCTCGAAGGCGCAATTGCGGCGCTTATAGCTCACGGTGGTGCCGGTGCGCGGTGCGAGCGGGTCCTGGCCGAGCATCTTGCACACGGTTTCGGCCATGGTGTGCGTACCGTACTCCGCGAGTGCCCTCTTCCCGTCCTCTACCTTAAGCGTGTCGTCGTCGTCCACGTCCTTCCCGCCGGCGGTCATGTCCTCGTACCCGCGGTTGTGGGCGTACCAGCGGAGTACGTCCCAGAGTTCCGGCCACGAAAGGGTGTCCTTACCCCCGGTCGCGAGCACCTTGGCGGCGAGGAGCCACGGGGCCACGTTGCCCCCGTTGGCGCGGTGCTTGAGCGTGATGGCCTTGGGTGTCATCGCTCCCTGCTGGATCAGGAGTTGCTCGATGCGGGCAATGCGCTGGCGGGTGGCGCGCACGTGGCGGCGCTGTTGGCGGTGGCCGCGCCGGGTGATGGCGAGTGCGCTATCAGCCTCGAATGTGACCACGCCGGTCCCCAAAATATCGTAGTCCGCGTTCTCGGGGCAGGAGAGAACCGCCCATCCAATGGAGCTATGGCCCGCGTCGAGAGCGATCTTGAGAGGCGGCAGGCATTGTAAAGTTTCACTTGAATTCATGGGAAAAGCGGCGATGTTGAGTGCGGAATCAAGTCAAAGTAGTTAGTGCAAACCGTCGCTCTAGCCGCCATGCGGTTACACCGGGAAAAACAGCACTTCTTATGAAGGGCGTCATCGAAAGATGGCGCCCTTCGCATTTCCTGGATCTTTGGACCGCCGAGGGCCTGGAGTTGGCGAGAAATGCTAAAGCGTGACCCTTCGCAGGATGCATTCTGTAAGTATGGGGTGTCCAACATGCGAAAACGCTTTCCGCACCCCCACTCCCTACTCCGGCTCGGCCTCACCAATCTGGATCGCGGAAGCTGCCATCGGGTAGCCAGCGTCGGCGATGCCCTGCACGCTGTCTGCATAGTGCTTCGCGTACCGGAAGTGAGCCCCTGCCCCCGTCCTCAACTCCGCCGTGTAAACGTACTTGTCGAGCTGGGTCGTGTGCCGGAAGGTCACCTGCGATCCGAGGGAGAGCGCGTAGGGGGCCAGGTCCGGACGGTTGTCTGCGATCAAAAGGGCCTCGTTGGTCGCGAAGGCCCAAGCAGCCATGCTCTCGTCCTGAGCAAAGACCTGCCTCGTTTCATACGGGATGTAGAACCCTCCATGCAGGAGGCGCGCTGACTTCGTCCCTGTCCGGTGCCGGTTCAGGTCGCGCAGCTCCGCAATCGCCATCCCGGTCCATTCGCAGCGGATCGAGGTGTCCCGGGCGGCAATGCCGCAGCGGTCGTAGCGGTTCTCCCTCCCGGAGATCGCCTGGGCTATCTCGTCATCGCCACGATCCGTGAAAAGGGAAACGTGGGCGTTGGATGTCAGGTCGTTGACCGACAGGAACAGTTCCTTGTGCGACCACGCATTGAGGCCGCCAGACTCGTTTGCTGCGCACTGCGCCCACCCCTTCTTGGCGCGAGCGTGCTTCATCAGGTTGGGGGCGTAGGGTGTCAATGCCTCGATCAAGAGCCCACCAAGTGCCACGAGTTCGGGTACGCCCGAGCTGAGCAGGCCGGTGATCGTTTCCGTCCACATGCGTGCCGACTGGACCAGCGCCATGTTCGTCTTCATGGCAAACGGGAGGAAGTACCGGGTCCGGTCGAGCGCGTAGTTCTTGCGAATGCGGGCGACCGCCTTCGGCTTATCCTTGAGCTTATCCGGAACCTTGACGATGTCGGGCGTAGCGAGGACCTGAGCGTCCAAGGCTGCGTAGGCCCTCTCGTACATCTGGAGGCCCGTTTCGGCCCATTTCTGAAGGATTGCGGCCTCATTGCCGGTAAAACCGAGTCCGACCCAGTCCGGCAGCCCGCTCTTGTCGAGAGTGATGTACCTCGTGGACGATTCCTGGCCATCGGACATCGGGGAAAGCTCGAACATCCGGTAGGCAGCGTACATCGAGAGCCCGTCGATGGTCACCGCGAGCCCGGCTGCCATTCCGCCAATCGAGGCGTGACCATAGTCCACAAATTTCAGGATGCGGTTGATGGATTCATCAGGCTTGGCCAGGTCCACGCGCTTGAGGATCGACTCGATCCCCTCGTTGCTTCGGGAATACTGGGCCAGTACGGATGCCAGGAGTTCGGGGGTCAGCTGCGGATTGCTGAGACCAATGGGCGCAGTTAGGGATAAGGCGGTGACTTTCATGAGGGAAGGTGTGCTCGGTTGGGGCTCTACTGTTAGGCCGCCAACTCAGAGCAGGGGGACGACTTGCGGCTGATGCGCAGACGAAGTGTTTTCAGGGCCATCGCCTCGATCTGGCGGACCCTCTCCCGCGTGATGTCGTAGCTCCGGGCAATCCGACCTAGGGTCTCCGGACGACGGCCTCCAAGACCAAACCTTCGCGCCAGAATCATGCGCTCGACCTTGGGAAGATCCTCCACGGTCTGGTAGAGCATGCGGGTGATGTCTTCCCTCTCGACCGTCGTCGCAGCGCAGGGAGAGCCCTCGTCAACAACCTCGTCATAGAGGCTGTGGCCGTCCTCGGCATACCTGCCCTGAGGAGCATCCAAGCTCGCCTTGGTGCTGATGCCCGCGAGAGTGACCGCCTTCGCGTACGAGATCCCGAGGCCATCGGCGATCTCCGCACCCGTTGCCAGCCTGCCGTGCTCGGCAAAGTAATCCTTCTGGAAGTGCCGGACCTTGGTCAGCATTTGGGCGGCCCCGCTGCTGAGCCCAGAGGCGCCACTGAGGCACTCGCGGATGTACTGCGTCATCGCCTGACGGATGTAAAATGACGCGTAGGTACAAAACCTGGCCTTATTGCTGGTCTTGAGGGCCGGGTTGAAGCGCGCGGCTGCCTTGCGGAGCCCAACGAGGCCCACGCTGAAGAAATCGGGAATGTCGCTGCGGTCCTTCGCAATCTGGACCGCGATGGAAAAGCACAGCTTGGCGTTGCAACGCACCAGCTCGTCGATGGCAGCCTGCTTCACCTTTCCCCTCCCCTTGAGCGCCTTCTTCGCCAGATTGCACTCGTCGTCCCAGGTCAGCAGGTTGTGCCTGAGAAGGACCCCTAAGGTCGCAGGCGTTGAGCTGCGGTCCAGAGTGGATGTTTCGGTGTCGCGTACCATGGTCATAGACAAGTATGGGAGGCCAAGAGAGGGGAATTTCACCGCTCTTGCCTTGGATTGGTCTCTAGGGAGGCCCCCCGGGGGGTGGGTAAATCCCGGTGTTTAGGGCTTTCCGGCTCCGGGAGGACTGGAGCCAGGGCGTCCAGCTGCTGGCGAAGGCACGAAATCTCGGCGTCAAAGCTCGGGACCCACACCATGGACCCGTCCCGCATGCGTTCCCGCTGCTGCAAATCCTCTCGTAGGAGGCGAAGGATCTCGGCTGCCCTGGGGTTTTCCACGTCACAGAGGTCGAAAGCGATGCGCATTCTCGTGCTGGGCTCCTTTTTGAGCCCCGCAACGCCGGCTGCGGCCTCTGCTGTGACCACAGGCGCCAGATCCCCAGCAACGACCGACGGGTCCCCGTAGCGTGACTCTACGGTGTCCTCGTGGCCCCTTTGGTAGCCTACTTCAAGGGCGTGCAGAATAGCCCCGTCCCGACCCTCCTTGAGCATGGCGATGGTCGCGGTCAGGCGGCCAAGCTGGAAATGTGGGTCCTTCGCCCTCGACACGGGGGCAACCGGCCCCTCGGCCATCCGGGCGTAGCGAACGACGGCTCGGGAGAGCGATGCATATTGGGCCTTCGCTGCTTCAACTTCGTCCTCCAGGCGCATCCGCTCAAGTTCGGAGGCGGCCGAGAGGCATTCTAGGGAGGTGTCGTTCAGCGCTGCCACCGTCCCTTGGAGCGCCAGTTTCTTGGCCTCGCGTTCAGACATCCCTGGACCGGGAGTCCTCGAACCCTCGTTCGCGACGGCGACCGTGGCGCCTTCCGTCTCCGAGCGCGCTTCCTGGACGGCCCGGCAAAAATTGGCCTCCTCGTCGGCGACGGTCTCCATGGAGGTGTATCTCTCGTAGAGGCTCCGGACCTGTGGGTGATCGAGAAGGAGTGTCGTTGCGGCAGCCAGGCGCGCCAGGCGGTCGGCTGAGCCATCTTGTGAGTGGGTAGACATGGTGTTTAGGAGGCGTTTCGAGCAGATATTGGGACTCCATAAATTATGGGGCGCCGGCCCACCCCGCCCTTTCAGGTGTGGGTCTAGTTTTCGAGTTCACGGGGGAACCCAAGCGCACCCCATGGGATGAGAATTCTCTCGAAGGCGGATGGGGCCGTGCTCCACAGGACCTGCCCGAGCGTGCCGACCAGAAAATCCATCAGCTCGGTGTAGGGCTCCTCTTCTTCCCCATGGGACACGAAAGCCGAGCGCTCCACGGTTTCGTGGGCACAGAGGCCCAATTCGATCTCGGAAAGCTCCTCCTCCTTAGCGTAGCTCATGCACACCTTTCGGGGGCACATGCTTATCAAGCCAGCATTGTCGTAAAAGGCGCCTTCCCATCGAACAACGTAGAACGCGCGCTCCTGTTTCGCTGCCTCATCAACGCCCCCGACCGTGGGGTCGTGGAGGACGTAGATTTCGCTCCCCGGCAGGAGGGTGGACAACCCGACGGCAAAGAGACCACCATGGCCGCTTAGCGAGAGGTCGTCCTCCATGCGCTGATCGAGAGTGTCCTGCCACGTCGCGATGGCCGATGAAACCTCGGCAACAAGGACGGGAACGATCTCGTCATTTTCCGCACATTTCACGGTCTTCATTCGCATGGACTAAGATGGCGAGGGAGCGGACGGCCCCTTGGTGCCGCGATTTCGCGCCTTGGGTAGAACCACGCCGGAGTCTGCGCATTTAGGGCAGCAATGGGCCTGGGTGTAGTACCTGCCACGGTTCACGGTCATCCAGTTGTTGCGCTCCATCCACACCTTCAGGTGCCAGGTAAGCTCATTCGCAGCTGTGGCTCTCGTCTCAACGGGAGCCTCGTGTCGTTCGCCACATCCGTCGCAGATGACGGCGGCCTTAAGCTCGAAGCTCACTTCGAGGCCCTCTCCGCAGCCGTCAGGAGGGCTCGTCCGGCACCGGTCAATCTCCAAAGTTTTTGTTGGTAACGGGAGTAGGCAAAGCTGACCCACCCCGCCTGCTCCATCCGCTTGAGTTGCGCGCCCATAGCTTGCCATTGCCCGGAGCGTCGGTGGAAGGGCGCGACCCTCTCGCCGGCAGCATAGACTCGGCTTGCCAGACCACCCGCAGTGTTGTGCCCCTTGGAGATAAGCCGGATGATCGCCAATTGCCTTTCCCCTGGTGCAGGCGTCGGTGAGGTCGGCATAGTGTCAGATGATTGGGCGCAGTCGCTTCAAGAGTTCGGTGTCGTCCATCGCCTCGATGAACGACCGAACCGCGAGCACCGTCTGGGTCTCCGGGCCGCCATGGACATCGACACGCAGCAGATGCGGCCCCCGGCTAAACGTGCGTTCCTCGGCGACGGCTCCGCGCGGGGTCGAACCAGCGGCCGCAGTTGGCGCCTCCTCGTAATCCAGCCCGTTGGCATCGGCAAAGTCGCGGCGCACTTCGATCTCAAAGATCGCATCCGGAGAGGGATTCACTGCCGGCCGTTTGGCACTCCCCCCGGACATGGGAATGAGCCCCTCTACGAGAGGCACCACCTGCGTTGCACGTTGGTCCCGTTGGCGCCGGGTCGCGAGCACGTAACCCCCGAGCGTCACCTGGGGGCCATCGCTCCACCCACGAAAGGCACCGTCGCCGGAGCCCATGTCCCCGGCCCTCACGCGCACGGTGACCGGATTCTCGTCTGACAGTCCAAAGAGCCGCTCTACCTCCTTGCTCACGCGGTCGGCACTGGAGCCTGGGAACACCCACTCCTTATTCACCCCGTCAAAGCGGCCACCCATGGACCGCCAGACAGCGATGCTCGCTTCGTTGTACTCGCACCCAACGCGGAACTCGCCGGCAGGATTGGTATAGTGGCAGACTTGCATACCCCTAGATGGGAGACCTACCGAGAGTGCCCGTGGGTAATCGACGGAATCGTGGGGTGTGGAAGCGGACGCAAGAGCGACTGCCCTCTCCTCACCTGCTCCATGGCGCGCTGGTAAAGAATTTCGTGATTTTCCGACCCAGGAACCCTGAGGACTGCGAGAAGCTGAGCGGTCTCGACCAGGTACACCTTTGAGAACGCGGTAGGGAGGTTTTCCGGCTGGCTCGTGTTCTCGCAGATGTCGCCTAGTTTCATGAGCTTCCCGTCAGGCGAGATTCCTGCAATGCGCTCAACCTCCAGCTTCTTTCGTTCAGCGCGAAGCAGGTCCGGGTACCTGGCCTTGGTGAAGTGGTTCGTGACTTCTCCAACAAGCCGGCCCGACCTGGTGCCAAACTTCGTGGACAGGATTGCGCAGGTCTCGTCGGGGATGTCCTCCACGTCGTCATGGAGGCACTCGGCCGCGATCAACTCAGGGTCATCGACAAGCGCAGCGATGATGTTCGCCGCGCCTTCCGTGTGGAGATGGTAGGGGTCACCCGAACCCACCCTCACCTGATTGATGGATTCTTGCTTCGCTCTTGCGTAGGCGCGGGCCTCCGCCACGAGGGGGTGTTTGGAGGCCGCCAATTCGAGGTGCTCGAACATACCTAAAGTATGGGGTACCCGAGCACGGGAACCCGCCAGTGCAGATGCCGGGGCGACTACCGGCCTTTCAGCCTACCAGGCCCAAGCGTTCGGATGCGTCTCTGCGATGGCACTCCATCGAGAATCGCCTTTCGACGCCCCAAAGCCGGCCCAAATGTCAAAGAGAACGGAGTCGTATCTGGACGGCTTTGCAGTCGTTCGGTCGAATGCGTCGCCGTGGATAATAGAGAGCCGGTCCCCAAACTCCCGCAAGAGAGGTGGCCCAAAGAAGTCGATCAGGGCCTGCTCGTGCTCAACGACTGTCACACGGGAGACCTCCTTGCGTTTTAGGACCTGGCGAGCGAACCAACCGATTCCGAGCCCTCCCACGAGGACATTCCCCCTCGCTTTGCGAACCCCGGCTCGCTGGGAGTGGATCTCAAAGGGAGTGAGCGACATCCAGAGGTCAATGTTCGTGGTCAGGACGGGGAAGAACACGCTCCGGCGGAAGAACACGTAGCCAAACCGGCTCTGCTCACGCGAGGTGCCGTAGCGGTTGTACCCGTCGAGATAGACCTCAAGGGATTCCCTCGCCGGAAGCTCTGTGCAGTATAGTCGGTAAACGTCCTTCCTCCCCTGGATCTGAATGGCCTTCTCGTCGCGCGCAAAGCTGAGGTGTCCAAATGTGGATTCGTCATCCTTCGTAATGCGCGGGATTACGAGCCCGTGGAACGCCTCGACGGGTTTCAAGAATGCGTCCACATACGCCTGGAAAGCCTCTGAATCCAGCATCACGTGGCCGTCGGCACGGACGACAAACCTCTCGTCGAACTGAGGGGCGCTAACTTGGGGCTCAAGGAGGGCGGGCATTTCGGGGAATTAGGCTGGCGGCGATCCTTCAATTCGCTGCCTTCAGGGCAACGCCAACTTTCAGAACCGCCTTAATCTCCTGCTGCCCGAGGGCAAGCAAAGCGCCGACCGGCTTCTCTGTCCATGCGCCTGTCTTGAGGTCGAACACCCTGAGAACGGTTGCCGGAGACTTCACGAGAAGCCACAGCAGGCGCTCCGGCCCATCGAGAACATCCCCGACGCCAAAGCCGAACTGGCGCTCGAATTCCCGAGGGCCAGGGACAAATCCCACGCCATTAACCGTCTCCCCCGCCACATGCGCGAGCAACTGCGCGTCGGACATCTCGTCCGCGCCCTCCCTTCCAAAACGGTAGACATTGCAGAGTTCCGTCCATTGGCCGTTTGAATCGAAATCCGCCTGTGCAGCTGAGGCCCGCTGGTCGATCACGTGGTTGATGAATGCGCTGCGAACCGCAGACTCCAACGGAAGCGCGCCGGCATAGGTCGTATTAGGTGTCATTGCGCAAGATGGCACGGCTCGCCTCTGCCGGTCATTTCAGCCTTCGAAAGGCTTCGACAAAGCGCGCGTGGTCCTGAGGGCAAATTGGGGCGAAACCGACGAACCGTGCGCCATCGTGCTTAAGCTCGTCCCAATTCTTTGTTGAGTCGCGGTACACGATACGGGTTCTGCCGCCGTCTGCCTCGGGGTGGCGAAGTACGGCCGCCACGACATTCGCGCTATCGTTCGTAACAGAAAGGCATCCTGGAGTGTCGTTATCCACGACAAACAAGGTGTCTGGGAAGTCGGGAAAGTAGTGGGTGCTGTAGTCGGACTGCTGCATGGGGGCACAATTCAACTCGCCGCCGGCCGCGCGTATTTCCCCTCGCGGCTTAAGCGAAGGAAAAGTCGCACCTTCGAAGGAAGGTGCTCGATGAACCAGTCAGGGATGACCTCCCACCCCACTGGTTTGAGCCAGAAGGGCCGCCTGAAACGGCCCCGGCCCACATGGATCATCCTCCGGTAGTAGGTCTTCCCTCGCGCATAATACCGCTCCACATAGCCCGGCAGGCCCGTCGGAACCTCAAGCTCAACCGTGAAGTGCTTCCACTCCGGGTGGGCGGGTCTGCTGATGCGCATGGCTACGATTCTTGACCCTGCCGGTAACCCCTCGACGCTGAAGTCCCGCAGCCGGCTGAGGCCAGAAAGGTAGCTCCCGTTTGCCTTGCGCACCTTGACGGCCTCGGCCTGCGCGCGGCGTCGGGCCTCAATCGTAAGGACACGGTCGTGCTTCGAAAAACGCCTGTAAGCCTCTCGCACACGCTCGGGAATAGCGCCCTTCGGGTGCCCATTCAATCGGCAGTAGGTCATCCACTCCGAAATGATCTTCCTCGCCAGTGCCTTGGACCAGGGGCCGCTGGAGGGAACGAAAGCGGAACTACTCTCTCTTGAAGGTCTACGGCGCATGAGAAGACTCCTGATTCTTCGAAGCCAAGCCGGCAGCCAGCTCGCTGTACCTGGTGGCGCACTTCCCGCAGATCATCGCCACCCGAGATGGGTCCTTGCCGGCCGCCTTGATCCCAGGGTGAATTCCGGGCTCATCGGAGATATGGCACCACCCGGTCTTGTCCGTGATCGTGTGCCCGCAATCAGGGCATCGGTCATATTCCTGATACCGCCCGCCTTTCCCTCTGACATCCTGGCGCTCAGCCTGTGCTTTCGTCGGGCGTGGCATGGGTTGGCGCATGAGCTGCACTTGCAAGATAGCGGTCCACCCCGGCCACGATGACGGCCGCCACTTCCGGGGCAATCTGCTTCAAGGGAGATGTGTCGGGCAGGGCACGAACAGCCTTAGCCCATCGGTCGTCCTCGGGCCGAGAATTGCCTGTGTCGCGACCAACCCGGATGAAGTCGGAATAGAAACGGTCGCGAGCATCGACAAAGATGGAGTACGGGAAGACTCGCCCGTTCCACACCACGCCGTTCTGCTCGGCTAGCGGCAAGACGGGCCTCCTTTGGCAGCCGAAAGCTCGTCCGAGTGTTCTTGGGCCATAGACTTCGCCGCCTCCAGGGTTGAGCGAATTCCCACGTGGACATGGTGGCCAGCCGGCCGGTACGAGACGATGAATCGCTCTGGTCGGTGGCTAATCACGTATGGGCCAGAGCACGAGAGCGGGCACACGATGCTGCTGCCGGGAATCTCCTGCCATGAAAGAGCTGTGGGCGCTATGGCCTCCATACTGCCTAGATGGGGGGCGGGGCTAGCCCGCCAGGACCGCCCGTATAACCGCGCCCTTGCTCGCAAGGTGCGATAGTTGTCGGTCGAGTTCCTGCCGTAGAGACGCCGCTTCCTCCGCCGTCAGGTGGAGACTGTGACGGCGCGTGTCGGTCTCTTCGAGAAGGATTCCCACTGTGGGAGCCCCGTCGCCCATGGCGAAGTTAGTGCGAACTATCTTCGCGTCACGCATCGGGGCGCGCAGAACGGAACGGTTTCGGGTGGGGTCGTAGGTTGCGATTTTCATGGGCTTTGTTGGTCCTTAGGCGTGGGCCGCAATTGAATCGGCGGTCTCCGCCCGCCTTTGCTCCAGCATTTGAACCAGGTCAGGGCGGGCCGTTTCCCAAGCCCAGAGCCAATGAACCCAGTTGATCTGGCTCATCTGTTTCAGCGAGGTCACGCGTCCTTTTGTGGACGGAACCCTGGCATGGATGTCAGCGAGCCACGCCTGTTCTTCGAATCGGAGGTCCCCAAACACGCAAACTAGGTCCACGAGGGCATTCCACCCTTTTAGACTCAACTTGCCCTTTGGAAAGTCGCGTTCGCGATGGAGCCATCGCTCCACCGGAGCGCCATCAGCCGTAGCCGCCATCTCGGGCTTGCGCTTCATGAAACCCCATCCCCCGATTTGCTCCTAAGGGCGAACACCGGGCACCCCTTACCGTCACCCGGCCAGATCGCGCTTTGCGTGACCGAGAAGCGTGCGCACGAAGGGAGCGTCGGAGGACTAACCACGAATCCGCACTCGCCCGCCCGGTTGCGCACAGGTTGGTCATGCGCATCCCTGGCAAACCGCGAAAACTCGCAGTTCTTGCAACAGACAGATGTCGGGTTCGTGCGCGGCATACTGTTAAGATGGGAGTAAGACCTAGGGGGTTTGTGGTTCAATCGCTCCCTTAAGGAATTCTGCTGCTTGGTCGAGCGAGATTGGCTCCGAGAAGATCAGATTCAAGGCATCCCGATTTAGGGGAATTGCCTCCCAATGCTGGTGATCGAGATGCATCTTAATGCACCCCCCCGCTAAATGATGAACAATTAAGGTGCGACTGATGTTAGCCGGAATTTCCCAACCTTCGTATTGGTGGCGAAGTCGGCGCAGGGCATTTTCCTCTTTCACAGGCAACCGTTCGCACGTGGGCACCACCAGATAAAGACAGGAGTGCAAGCGATAAAGCTCCCAGCTGTCTTCTGCCCTAAAGCACTTTTCTCGGCTAACGTAGGTTTCACCGAACGGATCACGCAACGAAGCCATGATGCTTTTCAGTTCGAGATCATGGCGCTCCGCCATTTCGAGAATCTCGGAGATAGCCCCTTTGGTGATGTCTTGCGCGAGATGTTTCGCGAACTTGGCTTTGTTTTCCGCTGCAAGGTTTCCGCCTAACAAGAATAGTTCGGCGAGCAGATCACCACCCTGCTGTGGGGGCAATCCGCTGATATAATCGTAAAGCTCGGTATTCCGGGCTTCGTGGATTTGGTATATATGAAGAGCGTTCATGATGGGAGGCGTTGAACTGGGGGATCTAGTACCCCTCCCGAGCTTAGCACATGGCCGATGCCGGTTAAGATGGGGGTAAGACCTCGGGGGTGCGGTTAAATCGCTCGCCTCCCGGCGGCCAAAAGGAACCACTCCTTCTGGTTAATATCGGTCACGTCGTGGGCCATCAGGCCGGCGCGCTTCATGCGGTGCAGCTCAGCCCCATAGCACGGTACCGGCCCGCGCGCTTCCCGTAGGTCGAAAGAGTCCCGCTGGCAGAGTGGACAATATCCGAAATCCGCCGGGACGTTGACGCACCCGCACTCAAGGTCGTCAGGATGGCCCTGCGTTTCGCGCTAATCGGGAGATGTTCTCTGAGGGGCATGGCCATCAAGTGACGCCTAGGATCGGCTCGGCCGCCAGCCAATCCGGCAACGCCTGCATGTGGACCGGGACCGAAGGTTCGGCGTCTGGAAATATCTGCTCAAGGATCGCCCTCTCCTCCATCGGGTGCCCCCGCACGAAGAACGGATCGTAGCGGCGTTGGCCCTCGCGTTGAGAATTCAACACCTCGACCGCGGTGGCAAGAAGTCGGAGACCGACCTCGTTTGCTTCGGCCAGCCTCAAGAGGCCCGCGTGCCGCACACGGACCTGAAAGCCAAGCGTCTTGAGCGCACTCACCTGAGCGAGAAGCCGTTGCCTCTCAGTGCCGTGCGAAGGATTCACTACGTTGTCCATGAATCCAATTAGCTAGCGCATTTCGCCGCCTGCGTACGCACCCATGATTGGGTGATCTGGCCGTCAACGTGTGCCTTGAAGGATTGGTGCGCGGAGCGGTTAATGATTCGGTCGTACCTCTTGATAACAGCCCCTCGGTAAACCTGGCCGAGAAGTTCATTGAAGAGCACGACCCATTCGCAATCGAGGGTGTCGAGGTACTCAACGCGCTGGTGTTCGGCTGCCCAATCGTTGCACGGCACCAAGGTTGAGAATTTCAGGTGTCCACTCTCCTGGTGGCTGTCGATGAATGCGTCCAACGCTTCTTTGCTTGCGAGTTGCCGGTCGTGGATCAGGGCATGAAGGGTAATGTCCGACTTGAAATCCGCCTGCCGAGGAAGCTTGGGTTGGGCGTAATACGAGACGTTGAAGCAGTTCACGAGGCCGTCGAGTGACCTGACGATGTCGGGCCGCATGTAATTCGTGGTCATGATCGACCGAAAACCTGCCTCATTAACCAGTTCGACAACCGTGGAGACTTCGGGGTGGAGTGTCGGTTCCCCTCCTATCAGGAGGATGTCCTTGATCGCGTGCGCCCGCCCAAAGGCTAGCGCCGCCTCCACTGTCGCCAGCGACATGACCTCCCCGCTGCCCCTGTAAGCGTCGATGCAGAACGGGCACGCCTTGTTGCATTCGTGCGTGAGCACGAGACTCATGTAGTCATGCGTGCTTTGTGCTATGGAGAACATCAGGCGGCGTTTGTGCGGGCGGAACGGCGAGCCAGCCGGTTCATACGGGTGCGCTGGTGTTTCCTGAAGTTCACCTGGGCCTTTGAAGGTGTCTTGCAGCGAAGAGCGGCTTTCATGTCGGCAAGATGGGGCGGACGGCCGCCAAAGCCTCCTCGACCGTAGGGTGCTCACTCCAAAGCGGATGGTGCCGCAGGACGGGGCTAAGGTTCGAACAGGTGCCCACACAGAGGACCCGTTTACCCGATGCCAGTGCCGCGCCGGCCTCGATTAAGGCCCCCTTCAGCACCTCCCCTGGCTCGCAGTAGAGCAGCACGTAGTCCGCACGTGAAGCCTCGGCGATGCATCGGCTCGCTAGGGATGTGAAGTCAGAGGTCTGCCCGGGTTCGGACTCGTCAATCCACGTGGAGATCACGTTAACCCCGGACGCTCTCAGTTGCCGCCACCTCGCAGCGTGCTGGCACTTGCTCGCGGTATAGATCCGCCAAACCTGTGGAGGTGCGGCCGTACCCTTGCTGCGAGTATCTGGTGAAGCGATCAAGATGTTGCCGGCGAGTCCGTCGGCTGGGCATCGGCCCATTTCCGGGCTTTCGCAATGGTTGCGGACCTGGCCTCGGCGTCCGTCATCGAGAAGCGGAATTGTTTGGCGATGCGCCCGCCCTTCCTCATTTGGATCGAGCTGGTTAGATTGCACCCTTTCCCGGCCTTGCCCCCGCTTGAGGGGATATGCACCTCGTAGCCTTTGTAGTCGGTAACTTTCATGCTATTGCAAGATGGACGGGCGAGTTCGTTTTAGGGACCTGACTACCGGCTAAGGGCGTTGCGCCAACCCGTCCCCGATGCCGCAACCGCTATGAGCACCGCAAGCGCAAGCCCGACCAGGACCGCCCACGTCATGCTTGCAGACTCCTTCCGCGCAGCCCGATCCATAGAGGCAGCCACATCCATAGTGACAGCGAAGTCGAACTCCAGGGAATCGGGCACAAAGGCGTCATAGCCCGCCGTAGCCCCCATCTGGTAGAAAAGCTTCAGGGCCTCTGGCCGGGCCACCTGTTCCGCCTCCGCCTCGTTGGCGGCATCGCATTCCACGGATAGCTGCTTGTCCACCTCGGCCATGGTGCCTCCGAAGCGTATCTCCCCGTGATCTTCCTGCCGGTAATTCCAATAGGTGCGAAACCTCATGAGTGTGCGTTGATATACCAATTATGGGGGCCAGCTGGCCCGATTACCCATGGCGTGAGGCGCAGAGCCTCACGCGTAAGTGGATGGCGAAAGGCGCAACGCCTATTCGCGCGGCAACTCGAAGGCGATTGCCGTGATTGCCACCATCTGCTCCATGGACGGCTTGCACCCACATGGAGGGTCTTTGGGGTCTCCCTCCTCGGTGCAGAAAACTGCACCGTGCCCGCACTTAGGCAAACGGGCGTACTCAATTGCCGATACCGTCACAGGATCTCCCGCGTCGTCGTTCGAAGGCATGGCGAAAGGTTTCTATTGGGCCGAGGACTGCGGGGCGGTTCCATGCGCAACCGTTGTCTCGCTCTCCTCCCATGAATACCCGAGGGACTTCAACTGGTCGGCAAGAATCCTGGCCAGGTCCTCTGTCCTCACTGCGGTCTTGGAAAACAGCTCGTAAGGCGTTTCGTCCACTTCATAGAGCACCCGGGCGAGATTGTCCATGCGCCGGTGCCGCAGGGACCGCATGATGCCGGTCATCTCATCGCCGGTCGGCAACCCGCGCTTGAGCTTTTCCGTGTTGTACCCGGGTTCGTCTTTGGGCCGACGATCCAAGGCGGCGAGGCGCTCTATTTCTCTCTTCCTTTTCGATGGGCCGGGGATCAGGAAGCCGACGATTGCAAGGATCGGACCGCCAACGAAAAGAAAATGGAGCAGGTGGTTTCCTGACGACGGCCCGGAGTGCAACGTGAGTAGCGTTCCGAACGCTCCGGCTGCCATAGCCAGAACACCCATGGTCCCAAATAGCGCCTGCGCGGGTGAAATCTTGATGTTCATCGGGTGGTTGTGTTCGTGTGCGAGAGAATCGTGATATACCGACTTGTGGTTACCCTCTGGGTCTCGTTCGCCGTGAGCTACGCGTGGAAGATGCAGCCTCGGAGAAGTGACTGAACTTGCGCAGGAAAGCTTCGCGTGTGGACTCGTAGACACGGCGGGCTCCCTTGTAGCGCCATCCGATCACGCTCGATCCCTGGTACGTGATGACGACCGACTTGTGCGCATTTCGCGAAGCCCAACCCACCTGCGGGAGCTGTCCCGGCGCCGGCGAGGCTGGTGGTCGTTGCGCGGCTTTCATGGGCTCAGTGGGAAGGAGCGAACAGCGGCCTATGCGGATACAGGTGCGGTCCCGTCCTCGTGGGAGTAAGTGCATGCCTCCAGAGGCTTCTCTGAACTCTCCGGATCGGAAAGGCCGTCACATCTCCAGACGCCAAGGCCCTCGAATTGCAGCGTGCCGTTGCCGCAGCGGGGGCATTCGCGGGAAACGAGGCGACCCTTGGCGTCCCGTGGACCTACCGGAGTTGATGTGGCGACCGGAAGCGAGTTGGATGCGTTAGGCATAGGATGAAAAGTTAAACGGCGATGAAATGGGTGCGCCTGATATGGTTCCCGAATGCGGAACCAATCGAGCCGCTGCGCCGACGCTTCACCTTCCCCGCCTTTTCAAGCTGGCGGACTTCTTTTGTGATGTCCACAGCCGGGCGGCAAGTGCTGCGATAGGGGGTCGCCTTGACCACGATCATCGGTCGAGAACCGTAAACCACCTTTCGCCGACCGCTATCCTCGCGAGGCAGGTTTGCCAGTGCGAATTTGCGCCGCTGAACACCCTTGTGCTTGTCGTTACTCATGACCCTTCCTTTGTTGGCTTCGCGCCGGCAGCAACCGCCGCCTCGTCCTCCTCCCAGCACCATCCCCACGAGCCGAGCGGGTAGAGACTGATTGGCGGTTGTCCGTCCCGGTCCACTGATACCGCGCCGCACTTCGTTTCGCGGTCTTCCGGCGGATAATTCTCGTCGATCACAACGAAAGTTCCGTCAGCCTCAATCCTGTACTTGCACATGGGGTCCACGACGACCAAAGCCTCAAGAACCGACTTGGCGACCTCGGCCGTGAAGTACGGGCAGGCCCACCCATTCCAGTGCTCGCGAACCGTCGTCAGGTAGCAGGCAAAGAAGACTCCCTCAATTGCGTTGATCGACACCTTTGCCCCGGAAAGTTCCTTGATGTGCATGGGTCAAGATGGGCCAGAGGGTTTTCGTTCGCGCGTTGGCCTATCGAGGCAGAAAAGCCCGCGCAAGCGCCCTACGAACGTGTCCGGCAGGTCAACTACGGCCGCCGGCGCAGATCCAGCAGGTGAGGAATTCGCCTCACGGACCTTATTGAGGACCGCTGCGCTCGGTCGTGGGAAGAATGCGGGCATGGGACAATTGTCAGTCCTCGCTCATTCGTTCGGCGAGTTCTGCCTTTGCGGCAAGCGCCACGGCCAATGCCATGCGTTTTTTTGGCAGCGCGTAGTCCCATCGAGCAAGTGCCGACCGGTATGCAACAGGCCCCTGCATGCCAGGATCTAGGACCATAAGTTTCGACGAAGGCAATCCTATGAACCCGAGGGCACCCCAATGCCGAGCAAGTTTCTTGCCTATCCTGTTTCTTGCGGGAGTCTCCTCCCCATCTGGTGTCAGTGGGTAAGCCTTGAGAACGGCCACGCCCCCAAAAGGGCAGTAGTCCTCAATCACATCGGCGATCACGGTCAGCGAGATGCCGAGCCCGCGGTAAGCAGGTTCTAGGTAAAACGAGTTAAGCAGCAGAATGTTCGAGTGCATGCTCTGCGGGCATCGTTGGCTGACAGCTTTCGAGAGGGTAGAGGCATCCTCTGGGTCCAGAAGGGGCCGCGTCAGATCGAAAGTATCCTGATCGTTGCCGTCGAAAACAACCTCAGGATCGTCTCCGGCATAAACAGCGCCGGCGATGTGGGCAATTGACGCATGCAGCGTCCCAATTGGGACCTGTAACTCATCATGAGCTGCGAAGACCCGGCAAGTGAGTCGGCGAAAATATTCCCTCGCTCCCAGTTCACCTCCCTGCTTGCGGGATGTGGTGTCGTAACCGATGGAGAATTCGCTTGGAAGTGGGGAGTTAAGGGGCATGTCAGACAGCGGTACACAGGTGCTGCGCTGTTGAGTCTTAAGATGGGGCAAGTCCGCCGCTACTCGACTAGCGATAGGTGGATGTGGACGCCTTCCGGAACGGTGAACGACTTGCTGGAACTGGACGGGTTGATGACGATATTTATGTCGCTGACGGACACGACCGGATATGTCACCCCTGCGATTTGCGCCTCATTGACCTTCTCCGCTCGCGCGATGTGGACCCTGAATCCTTCCTGGGGTACCACCGGGTTAACGGCCGCCACATCCCACGAAACGCCGTTCACAATCAGGCTCTCCGCCTTTGCCGAAACGACTGCATCGTTCACTGAAGCGGTTTCCGACACGACCCGCACTTCGGTACCGGCCCTTCCGTGGCCGGGTGCGAGTTGAAAAACTGCAAACTCTCCGGTGGGCTTCCCGTGGGAGAGGAAATCGACGCGCACGTCTTTGGCGCGTACGGCGGCGAGGACGAAAAGAGCCGAGATGGCAAGGACGATACGTTTCATGGGTGAATGGCGACAGGGGTTTGGTGCTGGTGTGACGTGAACACTAAATCATCGGCAGAAGATTCGTCCATTTCAAGGTACAGTTGCGGTATTGGTGTCAGGAAAGGTGACGTTGCTGCACTCCGCCTAGAGGCGCCGGGGCGGCTTTCGAAAGAAGAGAACGAGTCCGACGCTGTACGCGTAAATTTCGGCCGGAAGCGTGGACCCGTCATTGAATACCATGTCGAAGTCGGCTCCGAGGTACCCGTCGTCGTCCAGCTTCGGCCTTAACTGCGAGATTTCTTTTGCCTCTGCGTAGAAGGGTGTTCCGGCGAGCGCTTCAATGAGATTCCTGTCATGTTCGAGCGCGAACCCGCGAGTCACCTTGAACTCCGTCGAGTCCTCAAAGTGCCGCTTCGCAATGGCGGCGAGGTTCTTCGCCGTGGAGGGAGGTGTGGTCGAGTTTTTCATAAAAAATGATACCCAATGCGCTCTCTTAGATCATCCGGACCATCGGGACCAAATCGCCCATTGGGCTTGCAGGCCCATCGGGAACGAAACCCATTTTTGCCCAGAAGCCCGTGGCGCTGTCGTTGGCCTTTAGGTGCATCCGGGTAAACCCATTGCCCTTGGCCCACGCGACAAGGCTTCTGACCGCGGCCGTTCCAGCCCCCGCCCGTTGTTTGGTCACGACCATGAAGGTGACTTCGATAGCCCCTCCTCCTGTGTTGCGAACCACGAGATGTTCGAGGCCGATCCCTGGAACGACGACATCCAGATGTCCAGACCCGTCCGCAAAATGCTTCGACGGAGCGAACGTGATCCTCGGCGCGCGGCGTAGGGCCTGCGCAATGGCGGGACATCTCATGGAGCAAGATGGCGCAGGCAGGTCCGTACCTGCCTGCGCCCAGCTCAATCGGAGCCCGAGATTGTGTACCCGTGGGCCTTAAACTCGGGGTCGTCGCAAGACCGCGTGCCTAGGTAGCGCTCAAAGGCCCTCTTTACCTTGGCGGGAACCCTCCCCTCTTCCTGCCAGCCCCATTGGTGGTAATTGTCCCCTGGGGGAACCTCGTCGTAAGATGACCCGCACGGTTGGAGGTAGGTCTCAATCCAGACGCCCTTCGAGTTCTTCACGCTCCAGAGGTGTACAGGTGAATTTGCCTTCTGGTCCTCTCGGGCTTCGCTGAAAGCCTCGTCGAGAGCCTGGGTGATGTCGCACATCAACCTCTCCACCCCCTTCCGCCCGGCCTTGAACTCGCGCCGTCCCGCCCCCTCGGTGTCGAAGTCGTCGCTGACGCAGACTTCGCAGAGCACGACCCCCTCGCTGCGACTGACGCACCCGCTCACGATCTCCTTTTTCGAGGAGAACCAACCCGTCGTGAAATCCATGCCCCCGGCGAGAGCCAGCCGGAGAGATGCCTCTTTCGCCTCATAGAAGTCGGAAATGCCCCATTTCGTGCCATCCCCGATCCTGAAGCCCTCAATCGCCTGGAGGGACGAAGGGGTGGTCAGGGGGGATTTGAGGCGCACAAGGCCCTTTGCGGCCCCAACAGGGGCCTTTTGCCAGCGGATGGAGTCGTCGGAGGCACACGCCTCCCTTAAGGCCGCCACGGAGGCGTAATCCGACACAAAAAGGGTGCCGGAGCGCTCTTCGAGGCAGAACCAATCCTTTAGGTACTGGGGGAGCCCCCCGGGGGAGGGGGTCCAAGGTCCGCGGCCGTTCTTGCGCGCGCGAACCAGGATGACGCCAGGCAAGGCGTGTTTGGTGGAGTCAGCCAGGCAGAACTGCCAGGTGACGAACTCGTTCGTTGTGTTGCTCATGGTGAGTTGGGCTGTTGCCCGGCTCACCAGTTGAGCCATTTCTTACGCTGTCCCGTGACCCGCTTATCCCTCAAGGGGAACCCAGTATTTAGGGCGAAGGGTACGTTCCTCGCGACACGCCTGAGGTCTATGCCTCATGTAATCTATCGCGAACCTGGCGGTAGCCAGGCGGGAAACTTCAGTCGAGAGAGTTGATGGGTTGGTTGGATGCTTTCTTCATTCGGTAACTCAAGATGGGGTGGAAAATAGCGTGAGGCCCGTGCTTACCGGGAATCCCAGTCGGGCTTCTTCCGAACCACAAGCCTCCTCGACTTGGGGACGGCCGTCGCCATCGCCCGGAGGCTTCGATCCTCAAGGTCCGACGCTGAGATTTGCCCTGCTGCAAGCTGCCTCAAAATACTTGATCCCTCGGAGAAGCCAGATTTGTAGCAGGACGCGCCATAGTCGGCGATCCGGTTGACCATTCCAGCCATGACCTCAGCAGCCAGCGTGGGAACGATAAAACGCGCCCCGCTCGCAAAGCCGTCGCCCCTCACAGGAACCATCTCCTTTCCGGAAACCGCCCCCGGGCAACCCTTCATCGGGATGCCGTGCGCGTGAACCACGTCCCAGATGACGCCTAGCACCTCGCCCTTCACGTCGCCGACCCCGTGAACAGCAAAGACCCCAGTTTCCATGCCGTGCTTTGCGAAAGGAAAGGCTACCTCGACCCCCTCGTCCGCCGATAGCATGCGAAGCGCTCGCTCCTGGGTGGCGATCACCTGTTTCAGTCGGACGATCTCAGCATCCAGTTCGGCTTTTGAGGGCATGCTCCAAGATGGAGGTCCGCAAGGTCCTACGGCTGCGACAATGCCAATGTGCCGGAAGCGTCCGGAATCCGGGAAAGCGCGTCGAATTGGTCCAGAGTAACCGTCATGACCGTGCCTAGCGGCCGATTGACCTGGAGGAGCCCTACCCTCTCGCTGCGAATTCGAACCACCTCTACCACTTCGTCACGCAGGTTCGCTCGGCATTCAGGGTCACGGCTGACCTTCTTCCATTCGTCGAGCTTAGCGCGGCCGATCTGGATGGCCCCGTTTTCGTCAAAATGGGCGAAATGCAGTTGCGAGTCCATCTGCCCGTAATCGACCACACCCTCTTGATCGAAAAAGCGGACCGGGATAAATACCTGTTCCGCTGGCGTTAGTGCGTCGCGAATGCGCTCCCATCGGGATTGTGAAAGAGCTTGGCGCGCGCGAGCGTAGGCCCACCGCTCGCTGTTCAGGGCTGATGCGCTCTCCTGCAATGCGTCCGAACCGGTGGCGAAAAGGTCGGCGGGCTCGTGATTGACCACGGCGTCTAGTGACTCTGCGGCCTGTCCCTTCTGGTCGCAGACAGCCATCGCGGCGTCCTGGGCACCCGCGGTCTCAGACTCCTTGATGGCCTGCGAAGCTTCGCTGTAAGCCCGCCTTGCCTTGGCGATTTCGCCCTGGAGGCGCGCCTGTGCCATGCGCTGCTCGGCGTTTGGGTGGTGCTTGTAGGCCGACGCTGCCCAGTCAAAAGCGATGGAGAAGAGGATCGCGGATGCGATGACGACGGCGTAATAGCGTAGAGGTCGCTTCGGTTGCATAGGGATGTTGGGTTGCTCAGTTGCTCGATTCGCCGGAGGCCGAAAGGACGCGAAGGCCATTCTCATTGATCCGGTGTCGAAAATCCGTGAAGCCCATCCGCTCTAGGCGTCCCAGAAGGGTGCCCCCTGCCTGCGGCATCGCGCCGCCAAGCGTGACCCCGTTGTTGCCGCATTTTGTCGATGAGCGCCAACCTGGTGAGTCGGGCCACATCAGGCGGGCAAACCGCTTCGGGGAAATGCACTCGTCGTGCGAATGTGTTTTCGCCCAATCCGCTAAGATCCGCAATGCCTTCAATGTTGCGGGGCTTGGGGCGATCCGGCCGGGTTTGGCATCGAGCGGCATGGAGATCAGCCGAACACGTGGGGATAGACCCAATAGGCGAGTGCGCCAAGGATCAGTCCTCCAACTATGATACTGCCCGCAGACGAAACGGGCTTTGGAGGCGGCGCATTCTGCGAAAAACGGGGAAACGAGTGCGCCGTATCGGAGTACAACTTCAGGACCCACCTGAAAATGTAGGCCACGCACACGAATGCCGCGACGATGACTCGAAGGACTGGATCGTTAGCGGTTAGCATGGACTGAGATCATCGGCTTGTAGGGGGCAAGAAACAAGGGCTTCTTCAGGTCAAGATGGAGGGCTGGCTGGAGAAATATCGAGTGGGAGCAACTTTGTGCTCGTGACAGACTGGTCACGGGCCGCCTCGCGCATGGCTCGCTCCAAAGGCCCACGGCACAGATCAATGTGCTGGCGAGGGGTCCCTTGATGTTCAATCAAGATCACCCGCACTCCCAAACGGCGAGCAGTGGCTTGAAGACGGACAACGTCTTGGTCGAAAAGGTGGGCGATGACCCTAAGCCCCTTGAAGCAGTTCGGGGTCCGCGTCTGCCCATACGCAAAACTCCCGCTCATCAGGTGAAGTGCCTGCCCGCCGGCGGCTGCGTGTTCATAGGCCAGCGAAATCTCTCGTTGCTCAAAAATCTTCATGGAACACGCCCGGAAAAGACGGGGAAATGAGTTAGGAGGCCCTCAGTTTCGCGGCTGCTTGGAGGGCGTTTGCACGACTCACTCGCGTCGCTTCCTCAATCCCTGACCCCAACGATTTCACTCCACTCCAGGCTTTTTCGGTGGCCACACTTTCGCGGACAGCTTCGGCGACCGACCCTGCGCGATCCAACAACGATGCGAGGGCAAGTGCCGACTTTTTGTCAGGATGCTCTCCCTTTGTCAGGACCCTGTCCGAGATGATGTTGAGCATGGTCATTTTGGAAAGAGCGGTAGGAATTGGCTGGCTCCGGTCGTTAAAGAAAGCAGGGGGAATGCTCGCGAGTTCACTAAGCGAGGCACTCGTAGTAGCGGTCACCATTCCGGTAACGACTGGGTAGCTGTTGGCGCAACGCAGGTCTGGACCCGGCTCGGTTGATGCGACGAATCCTATGCGCTCCGCGTACCCCCCAGGGATCTTCGAAAAGTCTATCATAACGACTCCATTGGGATGGAATCCGAGATGTCTCGCGATGGGGTGGTCGTGAGCAACGAGATAATTGAGCCCGCTCAACGTGCCAACGGCACCGATGATCGCGAAACTCACAGAGAAGACGAAGAGATCCAGCAACGATGCCCGAGGCTTTGTTAAGTTCATCCTATAATTATGGGGGGGATGGAGGGCGTTATCCGGGACTCGTTCCAGCGAGCACACTAGCCTCCTCTACGCCCTGGTCGGCTCCGCCAGAGCCATGGCGCGAACCTCAATCTCGTTTTGGACCCAATCCCAGCACCCGAGCGATGTGTCGTTATTGCGCACTTCGCTCACCCAGTCGCTCCGCGGGTACTCCGGATGCTCGCCCCAAACGCCGTCTTTTGCCATGAGCGCTTTAACGATTTAGCCAAGATGGCGGCAGTTAGCTTTTCCCACGGCACCGCGGGAACCCGGTGCGCCCATCTGGGCGCTGCACCCGACTTAACCATTCGTGCCCAGATCCGTACGACCTGGTCCTCGCCGAGGGATCGTCCCCTGCCTGCCTCGATCTCACCGTGATAAGGCCGGAGCGGGCAATCGTCGAAGTCGCTTCGCTTCACGGGGAACGCCTCGATGATTCGAGTGCAGCATAGGCCGCGGAGTTCTGCTCTGCGAGCCACTCCCTCATATCCACCTCGAACTTGGCCCGGTCCTGTGCGTAGAGATAGTCGCCGTAGTTTCGTGTAGCTTGGTGAAACCGGAAGTTTCGCCATTTTGATTCCCCCGTGTCCTGGGCGTTGAGGTGCTCGCGAAACCGCTTCACATCGCCTCTTCGGACCAGCGTGCATTTGGTGGCGGGAATCGTCCCGGTCCTTAGTGCAGGGACGTGGACATCTCCATGTAGCGGGAGCCCTTCGGCGCAACACCCGCATCGGGCACCATTGGGCGTAGAGGAGGACTGCGTCATTTCTCGTCCTCAGGCTGAGAAACCAGCTCCCATCCGGTGCCGCCCTTGTGCATGCGCCTGACGGAAATAGGTCGATTCATTCTGCACGTAAATCCCGTGAGTTTCACGTGGTCACGGCTCAGGGCCTTCCCTTCAGCCACAGAGACGACCTTGATTGTTCGGCCACTTTCTCGCTTATCGAGATCCCGCCAAATCTGACCGGCGCGTACCTCAACGCCGTCCTTGGTGATATTCGGATTCATCCCTCACCCTCCTCGATGTACGGCCCCACCGCATCCATAAGCGCCGCGTAGCGAGTGGCGAAACCTGTATGGTGCGCGGCAGCATTGCTTTCCTCGTCCCTGTCGGACCACGCCCATGTCCCGGCATGCTTATCGAACATGAACACCTTCTTGATGTCCGCTGCGACCTGCTCCGCCCGCTCAAGGAATGCTGACTTAATGTTGGCCATGGACCAAGATGGTGGCCGGACTATGCGGCCAAGCGCGGGTACATGTCGCAAAGCACCGCCCACGTCTCGGGGAGCCTGTTGGCCAAACGCTCCGCGCAAGCCTCAACCTTAACCTCGTCATGAAAGTGCTCGTCGATACCGGCAATGAGAAGTTGGACGTGGATCGCTTCGTGCAGCACCGTTTTCAGTCGTTCCACCGGAGACTGATCCTTATCGACCAGCAGTAGGTAGATCCGCTCTGGTGTGTTCGGGGAAGGGTTCTTCGAGGTTGCGTACATGCCCGATACGAGCAGCGGGCGAACGACAACGTCCTCGACGTAATGCTGCATGAAGGGCCTGAGGCGTGCCGGATCGAGACTCTCAATCTTGGCAAGGACCCGGTCCGCCATGAGCGACGAAATGCAGTCGCGTGTCATGCCGACGTGCCCCTGCGGGCCTGCTCTTCCTCAAGCGCCCGTAACTCGTCCGCAATGGCCTTCGAAATTCTTGAATTTAGGACCGATTGTTGCGCAGGAAGCAGCTTTGAGAATAGTTCCCGCGCCTCGTTGGCGTGCAGTCCCCACGCTCCAGCGAGCGCGATGAACACACGGACATGCGGAGAGGACTCCTTCATCATCCGCAATACGTCCTGATATGAGAGGGTTGTGTTGCCCAATATGGCGTGGTTCACCTCGCCAAGCACCCATTCGGGGTTGCCGGTGAACAGGGTGACGAATTCCTGCGCCCGTTCTGGTAGGTGTTTTCTCATGGGAGTTCGAGGAGTACAGTGACTTTGCCGCTCTCCCGTTCGTACGAGAGCATTCGCAGAACGTCGCGACCTTCGCCTGGGCTTTCGACCCTGTCGGCGCCATAGATGAAGTTCGGGTCGTCAGTTGTGCGCTGCCTCGACAGCATCCGCGAGTGGGCCAAACAGGGAGGAGATCCGGTCGCGGGCTCCCTGCTCAAGGTGTCCCCCCAAGGAAAAGGATGTCGCCGCGCAGCGCATGGGCCGCGCGCCCCTTGTCCTGCGTGCATTCCCTGGACATCCTTTCGCCGAGCAGCTCGTCGAAAAGTGCTTGGGCCATCGTTTGGTCCGTGCATTGAACGAGGCGTTCCAAAACCGCTGCGTTTGTTCTAATCATGGTGTTCAACTGGTTGCGAGGTCCCGGCGCAAAGCGTCGGCCCTCTTGTGTATCTCGGACTTCTCGTCCTCAGGGATAAGCCGGTAGCATTGTTCGCAATGCCATCGTCCGGCTTTGTCCGGGCCGTAGCTGGCGCGGTTGTCCGCTCGGCCACACACGAAACAAGGGTCGAGCGTGGTCTCGAATGCCGTACTGGAAAAGAGCCCGCACTTACGGCAAATCCCGGACCCAGTTCGGTATTTGCGCCGCTCGAACTCGTGGTTCGTGCATGCGAGAATTGCTTGATACTGGCGCCAAGCGTCATCCTCAGCTGCGTCGATTGAGGCGCCTTCACCCCGAATGAATGTCGCCGGCGTCTTCGGAAAGGCTTCGAAGAAAGCCGTCCGATAGTGGGGCGTCGCGACGGCCGCTCCAAGGGCACCCACTACGGCATCGGCCGCCTTCGCTGAGTCCGACAGGGCCTCGCTCATGCTCCCCGTTTCAAGGACAAGCCCGTCGTCGCCACCTTGTATCCCGCAATCGTCCGGCCACGGATACCTCGCTTCCTTGCGCGGCATTCCGATCAGTCGGTCTAGGATACCTGTGTTGTAAACTCGCATGGAATCAGTTGCCGCTCTCGGGTTCGGCGAAATCAGCCTCCGGAGGGCGCATCGTGGGGAGCCGGAACCACATTACTCCCAGGATCGCGCACGCTATGTCGCCGAGAATCCCCTCGCCTCGGTGGTATGCCACCACAGAGCACACGACCAGGAGCACGCCAATGAGGCGGCAAAAGAAGCAGATGATGGAGTGGAAGATCATTGTGTTGGTAAGATGGGAGTATCTACGAAACGCCGGTTCCTGTAGGCGATCCCTCCTTGGCATCTGGCAAGGGAGTGCATCCGCACACCCGGCAACGCTTCCGCGAAGCGGGGTTGAGTTTGATGGCTTTCAAGCTTCCGTCGCGATTACGCCTGACGCAGGCGCAGGGCCAATAGTTTTCGAGATTCGGTTTTAGTTCGGATTGCATGGATCGTGTGATGCTCTCCTACAATTATGGGGTGCATTGGAGCGAAGGATGCTCAGGCCACCAAGGGCATCTGAACGTCCCGTCCCGTGGGTAAATGCTTCCCGACCCGGCGGCCCAGCTTAGCCTTGTGGCGCGCGAGGTAGACCTCCGGCTTGCGCTCCCGCTCCAGCTTCCCGCTGCTGAAATCCGAAGCGAAAACCTGGTTGATTCGATCCTTTGGGAACCTCCCCTGCCCTATCAGCCAGAGCTGCCGGTGTTTCCGCAGGGTGGTCCAATAGGACCGCCCGCGCGCCTCCACCTCAAAAACGAAACCGGCCAGATACTCAGGGGACGTGGGACCGCCCCAGGTAGCCCAATACCGGAGGAGTCCGCGCCGAGTGGATTCGGGAAGCGACGCCAACCGCCGGCGGGCGGCTCGCCAGGTCTTCGCCCAATGAGCCCTCCATTCGCTCGCAGCGAGTGGGGCGGCGGCCTGGGTTCTCGCAAGATCAGCGTCCAGCGACGAAACCTTGGCCACGAGATCGGGGAGAAGGGCAACCTCCTCGCGCTCCCTTGCGAGTCGGCGTTTAGCGGCAGCTATGCGCTGGGGCGTCAGAGGGATCGAGTGATCCTTGGGCCATGGGCATCGTGAGAACCTCATCTTACCCCAAGATGGGCCGCAAACTCCCGCCCCACCCCGACCACCAGCAAGCTAGCCCTTGGGCTCCCCCCCGGGGGCCTGGATCGAAAGTTGCCTCAGGCTTTCCACGCCAAGGGCCATCGCCGCATGCGTGACCGCAGCGTCCAGCTCAGCCTTGCCCGCCGAAGTGGTCTTGGCGACAGCCCTTTGGTACTGATCGAGGACGAACGGCATGTTGTCATCTATCTGCTGCCGTATCTTCGCCATGATGCAGGTGAGCCGGTTCCGCTTCGCCTGCGAAAGCCCGCTCTCTTCGAGGATCGCTTTAGCTTCAGCCTCAAGCTTTGCTGCCATGTCCGAGAGGCCCTTTGTGTCTGCCTCGATGTCCTTCAGGATCAGGTCGTGAACGGTCTCGCCGTCCGTGAAGTCGGGCACGTGGCCATCCTTGCCAAACCGGATGGTGCAAGGGACGCCAGAGCCGACATTCATGGTCGTCAGCAATTCGGCGAACTGCGCAGCGGTCATGTCGCAACGGGCGACAAGGCGGCCCTCCGAATAGGTCTTCCTGTGCAAATGATAATTTTCCGTCGCTTCCTTGATCTCCAGCTGGATGAAGCTGTGCGAATTGAGTTCGCTGCCGAAGAGGCGGCTACCCCCTTGGATGCGGGTGAACTGAACGAGCCCGAACGCGGGGTGCTCTTTCCTCGTTTCCTTGTCTCCGCCTGGAGCGTCGTGGATCGAGACCTTGGGTGCCGTGGGTTTCATGTTCATGGTTCGTTAGAGGTAGGGCGATTATGCATTCACTACTCAGGCAGCAACAGCCAACTCGCCGTTCTTGCCAACGGTGCCCGCGAGCGAGATGGAGACACTCAGACACTCCGAATCGAACTCGAAGTTGCCCTCGGCCTTAAGGGTCGCGCGCGCGGTATCCGACAGGTAGCCCGACAGTTCGCCAAGGGTGCTCAGCGTAAAGGTCACGTCGCCATCCTTGCTGTACCGTCCGCTATACAGCTTGGTGCCCTCCGGGATGGTCTTGAATTCCTCGACAGTAAGGCCAAGGACATTGGCCGCAGTAACGACCGCGGCAGCCCTCGCCTTGGTAGGCGCAAGATACGACATGGTGACGGAATTGCCGCCCTCGTCGGAGAGGAGAACACGGATGCGAATTGCGGAATTCATGCTACAGCAAGATGGCAAGACCGAGGTTCAGGCTGGAGCAGCGGAAGACTTAACCCCGGCGGGCTTGGCGGCATGCTTTGCCCTGCACTTGTCCTTGTTTGCCTCGACCCGCCGGATCTCGGCCAGAACAGACGCATCGAGATCGAGGTATAGCGCGTCGGCAAGGGCGTAGAGGGTGACACCCGCTCCGCCCACCTCCTGGGCGATGTCCGGCCCAACCGGGCGTCCAAGTTCGTAGTTAACGACGCTTTGGATCTCGGAGTTCGTGAGTCCTGCGGCGCGAACCAGCTCCACGGCTTCCTCAAGGAATCGCTTCATGCGTTCGTTGGTGCTGGCCATGTTCGCGGCGCCGAAAACCTCGGCTCCGATTCTGACAATAGTCCGTTGGGTGGTTTCCATGTTGAAAGAGATCAGAACGGCTTCTTGGGGTCCCACGGTGAGGGCAGACGCCCAAACACCTCGCACTCTGGTGCCGTGATTTTGTTCACTCCGCGTCCGCGGATTTGCACATCGAAAAAGCGCTGCCCGGATCTGCTCGCCGCCTCCTGGGCCTTGTTGCGACCCAACAGGATGAAGGCGCGACCGTTGAACCGGTAGTGCTCGGGGTCCGCAGCCTGGAAGTAAGGGAGGATCGCTTGCTTCGGCTTCTCGATCTTGAGACTCCACTCCGGCACGAACCACGTCGCACCGCGATCCTTTGCCTCCCTGAAGGTGCGCCCTATGGCGCGCTCCGAGACGTTCTCCCGCTCCATCGGCCCGGAAAGACACGTGAGCCAGTACCCCTTTCGAGGGTCGTAGCGGTCGCAAAAGTACACCTCAGTCTTCTTGCTCTCCACGCACGGCCCAGCGAAGAGATGCCCGACGACAAGGTGTTTTGGGTGGGTCTCCGGGGTGGCGATTCGGGCATGCATGGGACAAGATGGGCGCCTCTAGGTGGTAAACGGGCTAAGTTCCCCGTTGGCCGCCCGAAGCACCTCCTCCGCAACTCGACCCGTAATCCAATTGAAGTCGGCGTTCTGTTTTCGAGCTTCGCGAATGACCTCCAGTGCCTCCTTCGGCGTGATCGGTTGCTTGTCGTGCAGGGGACCCGCCTTGATCTGCGCCGCCAAGGAAAGCGCATCGCTCAGGGTGTGCTCGTAGTACGGGTGCCGCACCTCGACTTGAGAGGCTGGCGATAGCCGGTAGATGGCATACGAATAATCCCCCGCCACCCTCCCTGTCGGACCCGACCAGCGCCTGAACTTCCCCGGCTGCCCGGGGTATTCCACGTAAAGAGGCTCCAGATTCGAGTGCCTGGGTACCGGTATGAATTCGTCCGCCGTTAGGCGGGTAAGCTGTTTCGCTGACGGAGAGTCGTTGTCCATAGGATTAGATGGCAGGTTTCAGCAGCCCTACCAGTGTAACTCACCTTCCCCGTCGATCCGGAAGGTGGTGTACTTCTGCTCGTGAGCCTTAGCGTCAGGGCACCCATAGCAGCGGTAGCTTGCTCCACCGCCATTGGTTTTCTTGCAGGGCCTGCAAGGCTTGGAGCACCGAGGACAGTCCAGTACCGCATGTCCGAATCGCCCCTTCAGTGCCGCGGGCTCCTTCTCCGCGTCCACCCTGTCGATCACCATCCGGGGGTCGATGCGAGGGTCCCACTCGGTGACGTTATCTTCGAGGTGTTTCAGGACCGCAGCGCCAACACCCTTGCGGTGGTTGACGGTTACGGTGACATCGCCTTCCCAGACAGTCTTGTCGCCGTCGCTGGCGAGGACACGAACACGTGCCTTTAGTTTGAGCATGACACTAGATGGGATGCCGGTCAGCGCTGTGGCCCGATTGCGGCATCCATAGTCTTCGGTGTGGGTAACGCTCTAAGTTTCGCCTCACGCTCAAATCCCCTTCCGAGGTCCCAACCCGCCGCGTCCGCTGCAAGGCGTACGGCGTGGATCTCCTCGTCGCTTGGTCTGCCGTCGAAAACGTCTACGATGTCGCCATCCCATCCAGCTTCGGCGAGGCCCTTGATTACCTCGGCCACCCTGCTTGCAGGGAACCGAATATACGCATCGGAAAATTGCTCGCCCTGGTCGCTTGTCCCTGAAAGGTCGCAAGTTAGTCCGACGGATTCAGCCCAGTGATGAACCTCCACATGCTTCGGGTGGTTGATTTCCGTTCCGTCCCATTCGTCCGCATGAACCTTTGAGCTGCCGCAAACCAACTCGACGGAGAACAGTGAGGAGGGTGTCTCGGGACCTGAAGGGGCCATTGAGGGGTTGCCGGTCTGCGCAACTGGGGAAACGACCTCCTGTGTAACCACCCACTTCCGGGCAAGCTCAAGACACTTCTTGCAGTCGATCTTGGGAGGGTAAGGCTTGTTGCTTCCGTCAATCGCGACGGCATCCCGCCCAGCCCACCGCTTCCCATTGGAGCCTCCGTGCGATGTGCAGAGGAAATCGCCTTTGCGCCGGTTCAGCCTACCAAGCGCCACGTCCTCATGGAGGAGCACATGGTTGACCGTATTCGCCCTCCGTCCGTCGCCAGCGGAGTCCGATGCCAGTCCGGAGAGCACATCCTTTTGCCCAACGCCCCAGGCGAAGGGCAGCATGAGGGTCGCGTTAAACGTTTCCGCCTCTTCTCTGAGTGCATTCAGGCTTGCGAGGTAAATCCGATTCTCCTCGGCACGAGCCTCCGCCCGATGCCTTGCCTCCCTTTCGATCTCCTCCTTCGTTGCACAGACAAGGTTCCGGTCCAACCAAACCGTAACCTCCACGCCATCCGTCGGGCACTCCGCGTCTTCGAAAGGAAGATGAACCTTCTCGACGACTACACCCCTGTTCGCCGCCACTGCATCAAATCGGCCTCCGCGGAAAAGGTTGAACCACATTGGGTCCAAGGAATCGGGCGACTTGAGTTTGTACGTTTTCGTAGGAGATGGGCCTTCGCTTGGAATGCAAGATGGGGCTAAGCGGCAGCGCTGTTTCCTTCCATGGCCATGGCACTCAGTTCTTCGGCCTTCTTACCGGCCTCGGTCGCCTTGGCCACAAATACCGCGGTCCGAGACTGCAACTCGGCAGCCCTTCGAGCTAACTCCTCGGCATGGGATAGCATTTTGTCAGTCAATGCCTTTAGCCGAGCGTGACGTTCCGCAGATCCCTTTTCGCCACGCGCGAGGAGAGCGTTCCACTCCTCGTTCAGTGCCTCGACTTCCTTTGAAAGCGCCGAGAGTGCGACCGTCCGGGCATTCACATCCACCTCACGGGCCTCAACGTCGGCCTTCCGTGCCAAGACATCTTTGTTTCGGGCAAGGAGGTCTTCAGTCCTCGCCTGTAAATCCGCTAGGAATGCTTCAAACTCAGCCGCTATCGCAGCTCCTTGGATTGCCTGACTCGACTTGGCGTCTGTTGGAGGGGGTTGATCTGGTGGCATGGTCAAGAGATAGCTGCGGGGTCGCGCGAAACTGTGGATGCCTTAGGCTTAACCATGGGGCGTCGGTAACTGCCCCATCTCTTTCGGGGAGGGCAAAGGCGGGATAACCGTCTTTGGGGTCGGCGCCGGAGATGCCCCAGTTGCGATCTTCAAGCACTCTTCGGTCAGATAGTCGCCGAGCAGCACCGATTTGAAGTCGATGGCGTGTGTTGCGCAAAGGGTGTCCAATTCGAGCAACAGCCTGTTGGCCTCGGCATCTTGTTCAGCCGTTAAGCCGTCAATGCTGGGAAACGCGATTCCGCGAGTAACCATTCCAGGGAGACTTAGTCGAAATGTGGCGGCCATGCATTCGACTGGCAGCCCCCAATCGGCGGATTCGAGCGTTTGGACCGGAGCACCACTTTCGTCCGCGGACGTTTTCCACAAAAGACGGCCCTCGGCCTCAACCGAGACATTGAGCGACGCCTCGCCGGTCGTGCTTCGCCTCGTAAACGTGATAGGCCGGTCAGGCACGACCTCAATCGAGGGATTGTGGTCGTCGGGTGGATCGTCGGGATATGCCGAACCGCTTGGGGAGTCGCTGTGTTGGAGCATATCGTCGGGTGGAGTGCTACTGTGAAGGTCCCTGTTCCAGACCCTTCGTCTTTGGAGTTGGCAGGGGTGGGAGCGCTGGAGCATTCCGATCTGGCAGCCATCCCTGCACCTCGGTGAGACGTTCCTGGGCCTTCTTGCGCTCTTCTGGGAGCTTAGCAGAACCCTTGAGCCGCGGTTCAACGAGAGCTGCTACCAGCTCGCCAACCACGGGGATCGTTCGGGCGAGTCCGCCAGCGCCGGCAGCGACAGCTTCGCAGTCCTTGTCGTAGAGCGCATCAACCCGGTCCTGAGCCTGCCCCTCCGCAACGAACTGGACGCCGCGTACGGTGGCGTGTTGCAGGGCCATGGCGCGATCAGTCTTGGCCTCGATGCGGGTAAGTGCATCCATGACATCCGAGGTCGAGAGAACGGGTTCAAGGGAGGCTTGGATGACTTTGACCTCTGCCGCGCCTGGGTTTACCGACGGGTCAGGCCCAACATAGGCTGCTTTCCCGAATGCATCCGCATCGCGGGCGGCCTGTACAATGCGACCCCTCTTGGGGCGCTGTGAAATCTCCTCTTTGGCCCACTTCGCGATCTTCTCAAAGGCAATCGGGTACTCTGACTTTGCCCGGCGCTCGCATCCCTCCGGGTCCTTCTCGAACTCGGCCAGTCCGATCTGGTGAGTGTCGATGATGACCGCCAGGTTCCCAAATCGTCCAGGCGCAGGCTGCTGGCACCGCTCGCCTGCCTCGTCGGTGGACATCTCGAAGCTTCCAACCTTCTCGGCAAACCACCTCGCGCTGGAGAACACGAGCGCGACGCCTTCGAATGGGGCGTTGCCGTAGAACTTGTCCGAGGTGAGCGGGCCAGGGCGGTCATTATGCGTCACGCCGTCCATGATCCCCGAGAGCCCCAGCATGCGCTCTTCCACGGGGCAACTGCCGCTAAGGCAGGTCGCAATCGTCCCTTTGAGAGCCTCCAGATCACCGATGCTCATTGTGCGGGGAAGGTCCTGGGATGGGTCGGGATTCATTGTAGGATGGGGCTTTCAGCCAGTATCAAAGAACCTCGATTTCGAGTCGTCCAGCGAGAACAAAACCTCGCATCACGATGTCGGCCAGCCTGCGCTTCGCCTCCTCGTTCAACGGGGTGTTCGTCCTGATTTTGACCAGCGTGTCGCGTCCGTCTAGGGCGACAACGGAGCGGGTTGGAACTTGCGTCGGTTTGGTTGCTGCGGGGGTGGATGGAGATGACATGGAAATGGGGCGGTGAAGGTCATGCCGCGGCGCTCTCAATGACCTTCTTCACAGAGGATGGGTCGTCGTCGATCCAGACGTGGACCACGTGCCCGGCGGCCAAAGCTGCGTCGGCCTTCAATTCCTCTCCCGCGCAAACGACAGGGATATTGGGCACCCGCTCGACCTTCGCGGTTCCGGGAGGGACCGCTCGCTGGGTCACACAGACAAACTTGTGCCCCATCGACGCGCCAAGAGCTATCACAGCGTCCCAGAAATCCGGGTCGCGGGTGTAGGTTAGGTCGTAGTCTAGGCCAAGGAGCATGCTCGTCCTTAGAAATTTCGCATGGGGCGGGACTCCACCAACGACAAGCCCCTGCCCTTAAATTTACGGAGTTGGTTGCAAATCGCCTCGCACTTCCGCGACAACCGGGAGTGCTCGGAAATATACCACTCCACCCGTGCCTCATGGCGCTCGATCAGTTCCTTCTTCTCATCTTCCCATCCATCCGGCCGCGCGAGCAGGCCCGTCCTCCGGGCTTCTTCACTCTGCCTGTAGAAATTGATCGCCTTCACCATAAGCGGCCATGAGACCGATTGCCGGTACAGGAACCACGCAAGGATCGAGCAGATCGCCACGAGAGCGAGCCCAGCGGCAAACAATGCGAGCCACTTGAGCGCAAGGACCAGTAAAGCGGGGACGTAGAGCGAAAGATTCATGGAATTAAGTGGTTTCCACAAGATGGGGGAGCGGAGCGTCCAAGACCTCCGCCGGCGCGAAAAGCTCTGGGGAAATCCACGAGAGCAATTCAAGTTCCCGCTTAGCTCGGCCCTGGCAGACAATCACATCATGCACGGCGTTCTGGATATGGATCAGGGCCTGCCGGAGTACCGAGTACGGGGTATTGGCAGGCATCTGCGTGGCGTAGGAACTGTCCGGAACCTCCACCCACTCGCCATCGACGAATCGGAACCCCTCGAACCGCAGCAAGTTCACGTCATCGGCCTTTTCCTTGTCGAAATCTCCAGAGAGCCCCTCTCCCAGGTTGACCCAAGTGAAACGTACGTCGCCGCGCCACATGGACGGCAACCCCTCAACCAGCGTGAAAACGTCGTGGATCTGGCAATGGAGGACTGGCCGGGATGGTTCCATGGGGCAAGATGGCGCCTTCGGTCAATGTTGGAGTACGCGGTCTGCTGCCCTTGAGGGTGTGGGAAGCACCCGCAACGCCCCCGGGCGGTGTTCGCTCAAATGTTCCTGCGGCTGGATCTGCCCCTTGGCTTCGAGTCCCTTGAGGTGCTCGTGCAAGTCGGCAACGGTCTCGTTTCCAAAGTAGCCGTAACTGGTGATTTGCCAGACAAGGTTGGCCGCGCGGGAGGCTGTCTCGTCGAGAGCCGTCTGGAGCGTCTCGATCTTGTCCTCAGACCGGCATGAGTAGTTGTAGACCCTGCGCTCCGCCGTAATTGGGATATTCAGCCCATCTATCTCGGGCTCATGGACGGAACGAAGAACCGGACCCAGGCGATGCTCGAACGCCTGTGCTGTGTGCCTTTGCATGCCGTATTTGATGATTCGGGAGAGCTTCTCCGCGGCCTCTCCGCTTACCTGGGGGCCTAGGATCTCGGCGACGGCTGCTATGACTTCTCCGACCAACTGCGCTTCGGACTTGCCCGCATCCGGCGTCTGATTCAAGGCAGCCGTGGGTGCTTGAATCTCAAGGATCTGGTCCACCGCATTACCGGCGGTCCGCCGCACCCACTTCGAATAAGTCACAAGGTCGTCTCCAATGCCGTCCTGAACGTCAGTCCACGAGGTCTCTGAGAGCGTCTTAAGGACATCCGTAGCGATGGTCTCCGGGGTCTGCGGCGTGGGGGCGTGGGAGTTCATAAAGGGCGATGCACCAAGGCTAGCTTGCGATCTGGTGGGCTACCTGCGGCGTCGGGGTGTTGAGCTTCAAAAAGGCTCCGCCCATGTGGCGTCCCTGCTCTTTTTCCAACTCGGCCACAGCTGTCGCGATTCCACGATGCCGCTTCACCTCCGTCGGTGTCAGTTCGCGGGTCACAACGTCGAAAGGGACGGTCAGCCCTTGGTATTGGCGGCAATTTCTGGGATTTAGATCGAGCCCAATCACAGGCTTGCCGTGAACGAGCGCCACGATGGGCAGCAGGCTGGCGTCACCGGTCATCTGTTCCAGCGGGTCCTCTTTCTGCGCCGTCAGAGCCTTGGTTCCGGCGTCGCAAGCCCACTCGGCCACGTCCTTCATGGAGGGCTCCTTGTTCCCGAGGTCGATCTGGGAGAAGATCGCTTCGCCCTGGGGTGTGAGTCCAACGAGATCCGCCATGGCCATCCCCGGGATGGAGGCGGCGTGCATCAGACGGTCGAGGAGAGGGCACCCACCGTGGGGGCCTGCAAGGGGGTAAGAACAAAGCCTCGGGTAGAGCGGGTCCTCGTTCTGGATGCGCGGGATGTCGAGGATGTGGGTCTTGATCGGGCAAACCTTGTAGACCATCCCGTTTTCGGCTGTGTAAACCTTGTTTTCAGACCCCTTGCCGCGCTCAACCCATCGGGCGCCCTGTCCCTGCAATTGCAGGAGGTCCTCTTGGAGCTTCAGCGCCTGGTCTCGAATGTGTCCTCCGGGCATCGAAAGGCGGACGCCACTCATGCCTGCGAGGCCGGTGAGGAGCTTCTGCATATACTCTTCGCCAACGACCCCCTCGTCGTACTTGTCGAGAGCCTTTCCGAGCGCGATAGCTCCCTCGTCCTGAGAAACGGTCAGCGCCGCCTTCTGCATCGGCAGTACAACGGGGACCAGCTTCTGGAAAGCTGCCACATGCCGTTTCAGGGTGGGATTGCCTTCCAGGTCTTCGAGTGGGCTGGTCAACGCCTCAATGATCCCCTCGTTTATGCCGCGTAGTTTCCGGTCGGAATCGGTCTTCTCGTCGGGAAAGAGGCACGTGCGAACCCCTCTGACGGCTTCTCGCGCCGTGTTGAGCTTCGCCCATAGCTTCGCCTGAGAACTATCCTCGTCCTGCGGGCCTCCTCTCGAAATTGCATCATCGAGGGAAAGGGGGGAGGGTCCGCCAAAATAGAGGTCGTTGGCCGTCATCCCCCAAAGTATGGGGGGTGGAGATCGAGCGACCCTTCAGGGGCACCCCAATTTCCGGGGCGCTATCGCGGTTCGAACCTTACTTGGTCGCCTTGGGGGCAGCCTTGGTCGCCCGCGGGGCTGCGGCGGCCTTCGCAGCGGCAGGGACATCTCCTACGACGCCGGCCATGACCATGATGTCGTGATGGATCAAGTTCTCCAGCTCCTGCTTCTCCCGTGCCGAGCGCTGTGCCTCTGGCTTGGCTAGAAGCTCATTCATTCGAGCCGTGTGGCGATCTCTCGTAGGAGCACCGTCCGCGTAGGCTTTCGCGAACGCCGGGGCCATCTTGGCAAGGCGCTCCTTATCGGCCGCCGCGCGCTGTACGGGCGTCATCTGCTGCGAGTGGTCGATAGTGTGCGAGTCCGGCATCGGTAACAGTATAGTCGGCGAAAATGCCTGCATTTCAAAGGGGAATTGTGCGTAAACCAGCGATCTCCTCATTTTCCCGATAGCGCTCACCCATGCAATTCCAGTGCCGCACTCCCCATAATTGAAGGGATGAAGGACCCTGGATTGAACCCTGCTGCCGAGCGCAACAAGCGTCTGCGCCCGACCCGTTACGACCTGCTGCGCGAATGGGTAGTGTCGAATCCCCTAGAGACGCTCGCGGTCATTTTCTTCTTCTACTACGCCGTGGATTGGTCTTCGCAGCTGTTCACTTGGCTTTTCGTGAAGATCGGAGGATAGCCCACCTCGCTAGCTAGGCACTGGCAAAACTGGCCAGGGCCGCGAACCAGGGGAAGGTGTGGGGAAGAAGAACCCAAGCTACGGCTCCGGTCGCCAGCATTGGACCAAACGGTATCTCCTTCGGCACCCTTATCCTGAGCGCCATGCAGGCCGCGATTAGCAGGGAACCCGCGCAACAGCCCAGAAAGATGGCCGCAATCGAGCCAGAGACCCCGGTCCATGCCCCGATGGCCCCCATGAGCTTGATGTCTCCCTGCCCCATCACCTCCCGGCCCAGAACCATCTCGCCCAGGAACATCAACCATGCGATTATGGTGGTGCCGCCTGCCAATCCTACGATTCCGAGGTAGAAAGCGTGCCATGTCCACCACCCCCCGGGGGGCCTCCCCACAAGGTGGATGCCCGGGATCAGCCCACTGACGATCAGGCCCGCCACGGCCAGTCCGATGGTGAACCGGTCAGGAAGGACCGTGTGGTCGAGGTCGATCACGGAACCGGCCAAAAGGCATGCAGCAAAGGCGCTGTAGGCGGCGGAGATGGGGAATGGCAGCCTCAACCAGCACAGGATGAACAAAACCGCTGTAAGGGCCTCTATCGCCGGGTAGCGCTTGGATATGGGGGCGTGACAGCACCGGGCCTTCCCTCGGAGAAGGAACCAGCTCAAAACAGGGATATTGTCCCATGGTTTGATCCGTTCGCCGCATTGGCAGCTAGATCCCGGTCGTAGCAGGGACCTGCCGGCGGGGATGCGGTAGATGCAGACGTTCAAGAAACTCCCGATGCAGAGCCCGAATAGTGCGAAGCAGGCGATCTGATACCAGTAGGGGAATTCGGAAAACGAAGGGTAGGTGGCAAATTGGCTCACCCTCTAATTGTGGGGGGCGACGCGCCGAAAAACGCGGTTTAGCTTGCGCCAAAGTCGGTAAGATAGGCGAGCCTGTCGCTTTTCGACGCCGATACCCGCACAAAGCCGCTCCCCGGGCAGGCGCCTGCGGTCACAAGGATGAACCCGTCGCCCAGGGGGCCGAATTCCCAAAGCACCCCTCGCCTACCCCGCTCGTCATACAGATCGCTGGTGGAAAGGCCCGTTCGCCGTGCCAACCAGTCCAGCGAGTAGGCACGGTCGAACCCGAATTCGTAGCACAGGAAAAGCAATTCACGCGCGAGATGCTTCTGGATCGGCGAGAGCGTTGAGGTCGGGCACATAGTCCGTCGCTTAGATCCCCTTGAAGTCACTCCACCTCTCCAGCTGCTCCCGCATGTCCATGAACACGCCGACATGTGTCCCCTCTTTCGAAATCGTCAGGGCACCGTTCCCGCGCGGGCCGTATTTGAACAAGATACCGCTCTCCGTATTCTTGTCGTAGAGGGCCGCAGTCGTGAGGCCGAACTTGGCAGCGATGGGCTCTAGCGGGTGCATGGATTCAAACCCGCGTGTATAGCTCAAGGAAAGCAGTTCTCGGGCGACCTCTTTTTGGGCTTGGGTCATGGGGTAAGCTGGGAGCGAGTCGGGCTATGCCGCCGTGTCTGCCGGCACCTGTGCAATTGGCTTCTCCACCCTCAGGGCTCGAAGTTCATCGAGAAGGAACTGGGGCAGCTTTGCCCTGATGTTGCGGGCCGCCAGCGCACGCTCCACGGGCTCCCCTTTCATTACGGCCGTCACGAGCGAAATAGCGTCGCAAACACGCCCGACCGTCTTCCGCTCTCCATCAGCGATCCGGATCTTCTTCTGAAACTCCCGGAGGCGCGCGTGCCTGGTCACGTGGTCACGGGCGACCGCTAGTGACAGGACGACATTGAGTTGCTGCTCGTGAGAAACGGTGCGAATCTCGCTGGGTATAGAACGCCGTACCGTCGTCCCCTCCTTGCTGAAGAGGATAACGCCCCACCCCTTGGGCCATTTCTCCTGCGGGATCATCCCTTCCGGCATGGCGACAAAGCACAAATTTGTTGGCCAGTCCGTTGCGGTCCACTTACGGTCGCCACGGAAGTCGCTGACACTTGTCTTCACCTCAACGGTCGCCGTGAGCGGGCTCGGAATAGCCTCCATCGCAGCCCTCCATTCCGCATACCTGGGCTGATCGCTTATGTCCCTCCAACGAGGCGGACGGGAGATCAGTTTCATGTCGATCAACTCCGTCTGCGTAGGGCAGCACACGCCAACCACGTCGGCTAACCAGCCTCGGGCGACGCCTACCTCGGTCTCCACCGGCTTGAATCCACGGGTGTCCAGCCAAAGCGCCACGTTTCTCGTGATATTCTGGGTCAGTTCCGTCTTATTGCGGTCGCTCATGTCAGAGGGTCGGCGTGGCCTCAAGATGGGCCGCAATTGTGGGCGTCGAGAGGGGCCGGAGCACGGGAGGAGGCCCCCCGGGGGGTACCTCGGCGCCCTCCGGCTCCAAGGCGGTCGCCGGCGCGGGTTGGATCTCGGGCTCCAGAACCTTCAACACTTTCAGCCTGGAAAGCATCGTCGTCTTCGCCTCGCGGTAAACCTCGTGCTTCTTGACCGTGGCCTTCACGAGATACTCCTTGCCGATGGGCTCGTCCGTGCCGAGGTCCCCAGGGAAAGGGTAGGAATTGCTCAGCAAGCTAAACAGGTTTCCTGATGGGTCCTCCAGTCGGTATGCGACCCCAGGGAATTGGCCGTCATAGTGATGGGCCGAGGTGAGCCTCAGGCGGAAGTCTTCGCGAGCGCCTGGAGTCCCGACAAACTGGCTGGAGGCAGCTTTGGCCTTCATAGCAGCCGTGCGCTCAGCGTTTACCTGCGCCCTGACCCCGGATACGGCAAACCCGAGCCGCTTTTCCGAGATGAACCCGGCCGAGAAGATCGCCTGCAACTCAGCCAGGTACTTGTCCTTCTCCGGGTCCGGTGTCTGCCTGGCTAACCAGTCGATGAGCTTGGTCGCCTCTGTACGATCCGCCTCCGTCACGGTGTACTTAGGCTTCAAAAGGGCTTCCTTTTCCGCCTTAAGGCGGACGACGGCAGCACGCTCATCCTCGATATGACGCGTCATGGTCCGTCCGAGCGATGACTCCGGGTCGATCACGCCCAAGTTGAAGGTCTCCACAGTATATGTGTGTGACTCGACCTCCTTGTCGATCTCGGCCAGTCGAGCCACCCGAACGTGTCCGTTCAGGAGCGTGTCTTTCACGTGGACAGCCGTGGCGTCCGGATTCGGCCCGGAGGTATCATAGCCGTACCGGTCCGTCGTTCCTTTTATCGTGCTGGGCTGCCAACCGCGCTCCCGGACGCAGGCTACCGCATTGGCCATGAACTCCTCGGCATCCCACGCTGTTAGCTTTCGACCGCCCTTGCCTCCCCCACCAAAGTACCCTTCCTCCCCAGGCTCGAAATCGCTGAGGATGGTCCCGACGAATTCCTTGAATTCGAGTTCGCTGACCGCTCGCTCCAAGTTGTTTCCCAGATAAGCGGCCGCGCACTCCTTGCCAACCTGCTTTGTCGCGCCGGTTTTCTTCTCCACGACGACCACGGTCTTGGTGCGGGTTCTTCGGGCCTTGCAATGGTCGCACGCCAGGCACGCGTGTCTCCACGCCTCGGCCTGCGGAAGGTCTTTTGGCGCGGTGAATATGTCGTTGGTGATCTCCCCCTTGGTGGCGTCGCCGTCCACTCGCTGTAGTGTGGCGAGCAAACCCCAGTCGCCGTGAGCTTCTGCGCTGCCACCGGGGAGGGAGATCCGGCATGTGACGACCGGTACCACAGCAATGGCGGACGATTCGTCTACGACCTCACCATCGGCGATGGTTGTTTCGTTCCGCGTCTGCTTCATCTCGCGCTGGGTGGTCCAGTCGATGGACAACGAGGGCTCGGGCGAAAGCCCTGCGCGGCGAGCTGCTCGCGCCAAACTGCGGACAGCTGCCTCGACTGAAGCGACCGCCCACGTCGCAACTGTGAACTCCCGGACTTCGGGAGCATCCGCCTTTGAAGGGGTGGTCTCGTCTTGCATACCCCAAATTATGGGGTGGTCGCACCCGATCAGGCCCCAGGGTGCAGGGCGACGGGACGGCTCAGTTCCCTCAATCGGAGGGAGACCTCCCGGAACTGGCCCCCTACATAGAGAGCGGTCAACTCATCCCAAGCGGGGACAAGCGGGATGAACTCCCTGCAAGCAATTGCCACCTTATGGAGTTGGGATTTCCACTCGGGATACCTGGCCAACAGCCGGTGGCACTTGCCGAAGTCTTCGGCATCCATTGGGGCGCACATCGAGAAGCTTCCCCTGGCGAAGATGTCGGGGCGGTTGGCCAGGACCGCATAGATGGTCTCAGACGACAGCCCGCAATCGCCTGACTTGAGCCAATCCGGGTTGTCCTTCGTGGCCCCAAGCCCGGAGAGCCACACCTTCGCCTCGGCGTCAGATTTCACGACCACGAGGGAGGCCCTGAGCGCATGCGCCAAGTCTGCCCGCATGAATCTCATCCCGTACTCCTTTTTCCATGTCGTTGTGTGTCCGGCCATTTCGCCAAGAGGCAAGGCGCCGAAGACTGCGATCCCATGGGGGTAGTGCCGCACCTCACAGGACGTAAATCTCATGGGCCAAGATGGGGTCAACGGACAATGCCGCCCATGTTCATTTCTGGCTCAATTCGCGGCGTCGGGAGGGGCCTTATGCGTGCAACCGGTTGCTGAGGTTCGCGTGTCCTCTCGATTTCCTGAATGAAGCGTGGCCCCTCCTCCTGCCCAACAAGCTCAGCGTAAGCTCGGACGACCTGCTTGGTGGTGAAGGCCACCCATCCCGTCCCCCCCTCGACACCGTTGGCGTAGCGGATGCCGTCATGTCCCTCTTTGCTCAATGCACGCTGTGCGGTAGCTCCGAACTCGGCAGCCTCGTCTCGCAAAATGTCCTCGTACCCTTCCTTGCTCGGCATGTGCAGGAAGATGTGCTCGTTGACCTCGAACCTCAGGTCCTCGTCCTTGTCGTATTTGGCCATCCATTCATCTCCCGCCTCCGTGCCCTCCTCGATGTGATACTTAGCGTACATCACATCCGCAAGCAGAGCATCGTCCCGGATAGAACCAGTCCTGAAAATGAATTCGCGCAGCTCGTCCTCGGTCTCAAAACACTTGGGGTTCTGGATCTTGAGGCCGACTGCGAGGATTCTCGGGTTCGGAGCCCCAGTCCCGAAGTAGTGCGGTCGCCCCTTCATCCACCCGGCGTTACGAATAGCGAACTTCGCTGCAACCGAGCGCTGCTCGGCAAAGTGCGCCCCTAAAAATGCCGTCGGGTCCGGTCCGCTTTCTGGGGAAAGAGGGATGCCCTCATCATCGGTGGGAGGGCCATCGCACGAGAACTCCTTGAAGTCTTTCGGCGCCTGTGTGCCGTGGTAGAAAAGTTGCACTTCCCCGGCAGCGTCCCGTCGAAGATCCGCCGCATCGGTACGTGCGCCAAGCCTGGCAGATGCCTGGACAGGAATGGCCCTCTCCTGCTCGATCATGAGTATGCGCGCCAAGGCCACGGCTTCCTCACGAGTTGCAATCTCTCCGTTAAGTTGCCGCTCGAAGGTGCTATCGAGGACCTCTTTGAAGCCCACTCCGGGGATCATCCCGAGACCGATCAGGTCGCGGCCCAACAGGATCGGCTTCGGCTGTTCGGAAAGCACCTTGATCGCCGCTGCCCGCTCCTTGAGCCACTCTGTGGCAGGGTTGTGCTCGGGAAGAGGCGGACGGCCAGCGTGGTCGCATTCACAGACTGTGGCCAATTCGTCGAGGGTAGCGTGCTGCTTTCCGAGTCTGACAGCGAGGCGCCGGATGGCGGAATCCGAGACGCCAACGGTGCCGCGGTCTTTCGCATTGCTGTAGAGGTCATGGGGGGCCATGTGAGCGCCCACCAGAACCTGAACGCCCTGGATCAGCTCAGTCTGGTCGGTCATGCGGCGCATGAACGTCTCGGCCAACGGCACGCCGGCGGGCTCGTGACCCAGGGAGCGCCAATGCCCATCGAAGAACTTCGTATGCGTCGCCTTCCCGAAGTCATGGCAAAGCACGGCAAATCCAACCTTGATGTCCCTCTCCTCATCGCCCGTCCTGCGCTTCGCAAACGCGTCGAGGCAATGCTCGGTGTGCGTCAGGGCGTCGCCCTCCGGATGCCAAACTGCGTCCTGCGGAACCCCCTTGAGCGCCGCCAACTCCGGGAAGAATCGCTTCGCCCATCCGGTCGCGCGCAAAAATTGCAGACCCTTGCTCGGCACCATCCCCTTTAGAAGAAGCTTCTTCCACTCTTCGAAGAGGCGCTCCTTTGGGAGGTCTTCCGCAGAGAGCTTTTGGCAAAATCCGATAGTCTCCGGGTCCGGGGTAAGGTTGAAGCGAGCGGCAAATTGCATGCCGCGAAGCACCCGGAGGGGGTCTTCTGCAAAGTGGGGAGAAATGTGACGGAGAATCCCCGCCTTGATGTCCTTCACCCCCCCATGAGGGTCGATGAATTCCTCGGTGAGTGGATCGAAGGCGATGGCATTGATCGTGAAATCGCGACGCAGGGCCGCGTCGGCAATGGACATGCTCGGGTCCAGAGTCACTTCAAAGTCCGTATGGCCAGAACCAACCTTCACCTCCCGCCGTGGGAGAGCGATGTCGATGGCCTGGTCAGTGCCATCGCCGGCCGCCCAGGCTTTCCAAACAGGAAACGACCGCTTGCCTTCAACGCGGATCACGTTTGCAGCCACCGACTTCAGTAGACCCTCGATGCGGTTCTCTTGGACCCCAAAGAGTTCCATATCCGTGTCTTTCGACTGAGCCCCGAAGAAAGGGTCCCTTACGCACCCACCGATCAGGATGGCCCGGCCGCCCAAGGACTTGGTGGACAGTGCAATCTTCTTGGCTAGCTCAGCATTGGGTATCGGAGTCACCCAATAATTATGGGGGGCTGTCGCCTAGCGACCTCCAGAGACACCGAAGGCCGTGACGACCCTATCGCCACGGCCTTCGAAACGTCCTAAACCAAATCCACCGCCCTACCCTTCGGCACAACTTCCTGTTTCTTTAGAAAGCCAGAAAAGGAAAGAGGTCGAGTCGATCCCGGCGAAAGCGGACTGCCATTCGACTAAAATCGAGGCTGGCAATGCGCCTTTGAGACCGCGGAGCGATAGCTACCTTTCTGCGGCCCTTTCAGGACCGAGGTGTGTCGTGGGGCAAGGGGGAGGGAATTCATAATGTTCTGCTGCCCCACCAAATGCGAGGCCAGCAAAAGAGCCATGGGTTCACCCTGGGCCTGCGTGGTGTTCTGCCGCCCATCCAAATACGAGGTCAGCAAAAGCGACACCGCATGCACTCCAGTCGATCTCAAGTTCTGCTGTCCCTCCAAATACGAGGCCAGTAAAAGGCGGTATCCGGCCCATGGTGGAGGACGGTAGTTCTGCTGTCCCTCCAAATACGAGGTCAGCAAGAGGGCACCGTGCGGACTGTTGCTTGCCAAGGGGAAGAGGGAAGCAGCCTGGTATAAAACTGTCACCTTGCGGTGACCCATGTGGGCTTGGGGTTGGCCCAAGCGTGAAAGGGATGACTCGAAAAGAACGGGATCACTATCGGCGGAAAGGGACGGGATTCAAGGCGGCTCTTGTCGTTACCGTGCCTCCAAATGCGAGGCCAGCAAAAGGGCTCTGATCGAGGAGCAGTGCGGTGAGGAGTTCTGCTGTCCCTCCAAATACGAGGCCAGCAAAAGCCGCAAGTTCATCGCCCAACGCTTCAGGATGTTCTGCTGTCCCACCAAATACGAGGCCAGCAAAAGGAGGGGTGAGGAAGTCGAACTCCTTTATCAGTTCTGCTGCCCCACCAAATGCGAGGCCAGCAAAAGGGAGTCCGGGTTCGGGAAGGGTGTCAGGCGGGTTCTGCTGTCCCTCCAAATACGAGGCCAGCTAGAGGGCACCGTGCAGACTGTTGCTTGCCAAGGGGAAGAGGGAAGCAGCCTGGTATAAAACTGTCACCTTGCGGTGACCCAGGTGGGCTTGGGGTTGGCCCAAGCGTGAAAGGGATGACTCGAAAAGAACGGGATCACTATCGGCGGAAAGGTGCGGGATTCAAGGCGGCTCTTGTCGTTACCGTGCCTCCAAATGCGAGGCCAGCAAAAGGGCTCTGATCGAGGAGCAGTGCGGTGAGGATTTCTGCTGTCCATCCAAATACGAGGTCAGCAAAAGAAGCCCGGGATAGACTCATCCGCCACAGCAGTTCTGCTGTCCCACCAAATACGAGGCCAGCAAAAGTGTCGCGCTGGAGGGTCAACCAACTCGTCGTTCTGCTGCCCGTCCAAATACGAGGCCAGCAAAAGGGCGCCGTGCGGACTATTGCTTGCCAAAGAGTAAGAGGGAAGCAGCCCGGTATAAAACTGTCGCCTTGTGGGCGACCCGGGTAGGCTCAGGGTTTACCTGAGCGTGAAAGGGATGACTCGAAAAGAACGAGAAACACTATCGGCGAAAAGGGACGGGATTCAAGGCGGCTCTTGTCGTTACCGTGCCTCCAAATGCGAGGCCAGCAAAAGCGTCGAAATCTTCGAGCGGACGATATCCATGTTCTGCCGCCCCTCCAAATACGAGGCCAGCTAGAGCCAAGATTCGCGCGGGGATACGGCTCCTGAGTTCTGCCGCCCCTCCAAATACGAGGCCAGCTAGAGCCAAGATTCGCGCGGGG